>Ga0114129_10013485_pt1 | contig 11647 bp, 7 predicted proteins | sample RhiMetdeltSRZDD1_FD_80071 | JGI IMG/M metagenome (GOLD analysis project Ga0114129, IMG submission 80071) | Populus rhizosphere microbial communities from Tennessee, USA - Rhizosphere MetaG P. deltoides SRZDD1 (version 2) (version 2) | ecosystem: Host-associated > Plants > Roots > Rhizosphere >... | reverse complement strand
TGCGCGCGGTCGCCTTCGAGACCGGCCTCGGCACGCTCTACGACGATCACCGCGACGAGCTCAAGGAGACGATTCGCTGGAACATCGAGCTCGCGCGCCGCCTGTCGCTCTCTGACGTGGCCCGTGCCAACCGGCGCTGGTCCGAGCTCCGCGAGCGCGTGCGCCGCTTCTTCGAGAGCCACGACTTCCTGGCGCTACCGACCGTTCAGGTCCCGCCGTTCGACCTCGACGCCGAATGGCCCCGTGGGGTCGCCGGCGTCCCGATGGAGACGTACATCGACTGGATGCGCAGCTGCTCCGACATCACTGTCACAGGCTGCCCCGCGATCTCGGTGCCGGCGGGCTTCACCCCGGAGGGCCTGCCCGTCGGCTTGCAGCTGGTCGGGCGTTTCCGGGACGACCTGGGCGTCCTGCGGCTCGCCCATGCGTTCGAGGGCGCGACACGGGTGGGCGAGCGGCGTCCGGTGCTTGCGGACGAGCAGTAGGCTGAGCCGGTGAGCCGTAGCCCTGCCGGGCGCTCTGCGCTCAGCCTGCTCGCGGCCCTCCTCGTTGGGCTGGTATTTCTGTCCGCCGACGCGGCAGCCGGGTCTGACAGCGTGATTGTGTTCGCGGCCGTCCGGGGCGGCGCGCCCTCGCAGCTCTACGTCATGGGCCCGGACGGCGGCAACCAGCGGCGGCTCACGCGAACCGCGGCGAACGAGCTCGACCCGCAGTGGTCGCCGGACGGCACGATGGTCGTGTTCTCGAGCGATCGCGACGGCGATCGCGAGATCTACGTGATGGCCGCGGACGGCGCCGCGCAGAGGCGGCTGACGACGAGCCCGGGCGTGGACGCGGACCCGAGCTGGTCACGCGACGGCAGGCAGATCCTGTTTACGAGTAACCGGGACGGGAACGGCGAGATCTACGTCATGAACGCCGACGGGAGCGCGCCGGTCAACCTGACGAACAGTCCGGGCTCGAGCGACGCCGAAGCCTCGTGGTCACCCGACGGCACGTCCATCGTCTTCGTTCGAGGGGAGCCGGGCAGCCGCGACCTGGCCGTCATGCGACCCGATGGAAGCGGACAGGCCCTCATCACCTCGAGCCCGGGTGACGACGTGAATCCCCGTTGGGCACCGGACGGTACGCGCATCGCCTTCAGCAGCGAGCGCGACGGCGCGGCCGAGATCTACGTGAGCTTCCCGGACGGAAGCAGCGCCGCAAGGTTGACGAGTAACGAGGCCGAGGACAGTAACCCGGCGTGGGCCCCCGACGGCTCGCGGATCGTTTTCGAGACGGCTCGCGACGGCAACGACGAGATCTACGTGATGCGAGCAGACGGAACAGATCAGCATCCGATCACGAACGATCCGGGAGCCGATCGGGATCCGGATTGGCGCGCGACCGTCCCGCATTCCCAACCGGATCTCTCGATCGCTCTCGACGGGACGTCGTCGTTCGTCGGAGCCGGCATCTACGGATTGCCCGCCAGGCAGACGCTGAGGCTGCCAACGGCGCCGGGCTCGCCGAAGACCTTCGTCTCGAGGTTGGAGAATGCCGGCGACTCGAGGGATTCGTTCATGCTTCGCGGGCCGCGTCGTGGGCCCGGCTTCCGGATCCACTACCGAGCGGGCGGCAAGGACGTGACGGGCGCCGTCGCTGCGGGGTCGTATGTCGTCAAGCTGGCACCCGGGCGCAGAGCGATCCTGCTGCTCGAGATACTGCCGGCCGCGAAGACGCGCGCAGGCACCAGGATCTCGGTGGACCTGCGCGCGTCGTCCGTCGGAGCTGCATCGCGCCGCGATGCAGTGCGCGTCGTCCTCCGAGTCCTCGCCCCAGGCCCGTTCGCCTACGGGTGGCCCGTCAAGCCGTTCTTCGCCCCGCACCCGGCCCGCGGCAACTTCGGCGATCCCCGGATTGGGCCCGTCGAGGGCGGCCCAACCGTGTTCTCCCTGCACTTCGGTGTCGACGTCTCGGCGCTGGACGGGACGCCTGTCTTCGCGACCGGGTCCGGATTCGTGCTGGCACATCCTCTTCACGCCGACGTGATCGTGCTCCAGCGGACCGACGGCGCGGTGCTCGAGTACTGGCACGTCGTGCCGTCGGTCCGGCCGGGCAGCATCGCCGTCGCGTATCGGACCCAGCTAGGACGAATCGAGAGGCCCTGGCAGCACGTGCACGTCTCGGAGCGAAGAGGCGGCGCGTACGTCAATCCCTTGCGCCCCGGGGCGATGGGCCCCTACTTCGACGACACGCTTCCCTCGGTCGATCGGATCCTCGTCGAGCGCAACGGCAATCCGATCGACGGCGCTGTCCGCGGCGTCGTCGACCTCGTCGTCGAGACCCACGACCTCCCTTCGCTCCGTCCGCCGCCGCCCTGGGAAAAGGCGCGTGTGACGCCTGCGCTCGTTCGCTGGAGTCTCGACGGCAGCGCCTGGCGTTCGGCCTTCGACGTGCGACAGCGCCTGCCGGCGGCCGGCTTCTTCGACGTCTACGCGAAGGGGACGCGCCAGAACCGACCCCACCGCGGCGGCCTGTATCGCGTGCTGCTCGCGCAGGGCTGGGACAGCAAGAGCGTCCGGGACGGGGAACACGTGATACGCGTGCGCGTCAAGGACAGCCACGGCAACGCCGCCACCGGCCGAGAGACGTTCGTCGTCGGCAACCCCTAGTCGGGGCGGCCCTACGAGCGCCACCAGAGCTCTGCTGCGATGAGCTCCACCGCTGAGGTCTCCACCAGCAGGTCGACCGCAGCGTCGCCCGCGTTCGGGTAGGTGACGGAACCGGCTGCCCGCGGCGTCGGGCGGCCGACGGCGACGACGGTGCCGCCGCGCTCCTCGATCCAGCCGAAGAGATCCTCGTCGTACCGGGAGCCCGGGAAGAGGATGGCACGGTAGCCGGGCGGCTTGGTCAGGTAGACGTCGACGTGAAGCCAGTCGCCCGTCTCACACGCCGCGGCCCGGACGCGGGGCGCTTCGCGGAGCATGAGCGCCGACTGCTCGGCGGAGGAGACCCGCTCCGCAGGAGCCACGACGTCTACGGCACCGCCCTCGAGGAGGCCCACCGCGTCGTCAAGCCACCCGCTGCGGGACGAATGAAGCTCTCGTAGCGCATCAGGGACGGCCCACAGGCGATCCGGAGCGAGGTCGGCGCGCTGCAGGATCCGGCCACAGAACAGCAGGAGCACCGCCACCGTCGACTGGTAGGTCCTGCAGGCGATGCCGCCCGCTTCGGCTCCGGCCAGGAGCGGCAGGACGACGTCCGCGGCGCCGGCGAGCTTCGACTCCGTGTCGTTCGTGAGCGCGAGCACGCGGCCCGCTCCCCTGTGGCGCTGCGCGGCTTCGACCGTCTCCGGCGTGTTTCCGGAGGCGGAGATCGCTACGACGAGCTGATCTCGCGCCGGCGGCGTGCCGCGCTCGGCCGAGGCCCACTCCACCGCCGCGTCTAGGCCGGCCGCCCGCAGGAACGGGCACGCGGCCAGCGCCGCGTAGCGGGAGCTCCCCATGCCGACGAAGAGGATGCGGCGCTCCTCGACCGGCCCAACGGCGAGCAGGGGACTATCGGAGCCGCCGTAGGCCTCGAGCACGCGTGCGAGCGTCTCGGGCTCGGCCAGTACGTCGTCGAGGAAGGCTCCGCTCGGATGGCTCATTCCTCGATGTCGCGGGCGAGGAGCAGCTCGAGCCCCGCCTCCGCGACCGGCCTCCAATCGGGCAGAAATGCCTCCGCGTACCCGAACTCGTACGCGGCCTTCTCGAGCTCGAGCGCCCGAAGCAGCGGGCGGTCGAGCGGCTTCCCGTACCCGTCCAGAAACGCGGCCCGGCTCGCCTCGCTCCACGCGGTTCCCCGCTCGTGCAGCTCGGGCCGATCGCGAAGAGCCCACAGCGGGACGTGATCGATCGAGCGGAGCATCGAGGCGACGTCGCGGAGCGGGGAGTCGGGGGCCCGGCGCTCCTCGAGCGGCCGGGTCGGCTCGCCCTCGAAGTCGATCACGCGGTATCCGGCGCGGGAGCGCAGCAGCTGGCCGACGTGGTAGTCGCCGTGAACGCGCGAGAGGACGGCACCGTCGGCTTGGGCGAATCCGGCGAGACCCGCGCGGAGCTCCGCGGCACGGCCGGCCGGAAGGAGCCGCGCGACCGCTGCGATCCCCTCTTCGGCCTTCGCCTTCCGTCTCGCGAGCTCGTGTTGCGACGAGGGCTCCGCGCCGAGGTCGGCGAGCGCGTCGTGGAGCGCCGCCGTGAGCGCGCCGGCTTCGGCGGCCCAGCCTGCGTCGATCTCGCGCCCGGCCGCCGCGTCGGCAACGAGGCGCTGGCACCAGGCCCAGCCGTCCTCGGCATCCGGGACGAGCTCCTGGACCAGCGCGATCGCGTACTCGCCGGAGTCGTCGGCGTAGTGGATCGAGCCGAGCGCGCGAGGAACTCCCGCGAAGCGGTCGCTCAGGAACGTGACGAGCTCGACCTCCGGATGCACACCGGGCCAGAGCAGCCGGTAGCACTTCAACAGCACGCTGCCGTCGAGCACGAACGACGTGTTCGACTGGTCGACGACGAGCCGGCGCTCGGCGGTCGAGGCCTGAGCCGCCGGACCCCGCCAGGAAAACCCGCCCTTCGGCCCATCATTCAGCAGCCTCACCAGCGGGCCCCACAGCGGCTCGCCGACCGGCATGGCATAGCGCTCCGGCTCGCCGCCCGCGTACTCGACCTCGACGATCCGAAGGGCGCCGTCTCCCGTCTCGAGCTCGGCGCGAACGGCCGCGGAGACCGGGTTGCGCGCCTTGCCGGCGAACCAGCGCTCTCCCTCGAGCCGCTCGAGCAGCGCAGCGCCGTCGGCCACGTCAGCCCGTGACCGGGCCACGCTCGCGCGCCACGCGCTCGATCAGATCGGCGGCCTTGACCGTGCCCGGCTCCTGCTGAACCCGGGCAGAGACCACGGCGAGCCGCTCGTGCAAGGCCGTGTCGGCGAGCAGCCCGTCGATTGCGCCGTTGAGCTCCTCGGCGGAGCACGTGTACGTCGCCAGCCGCTTGCCGAAGCCCAGCTCGTCGACCCGTTGCGCGTTGTCGTACTGGTCCCAGAAGACCGGCAGCACCACCATCGGCTTGCCGAAGTAGAAGCATTCGGTGGTCGTGTTGTTGCCGCCGTGCGTCACCACGAGATCGATCGCCGGCAGGATCGACGTCTGAGGCAGGAACTCGGCGCCCCACATGTTGTCGGCGAGCTCCAGCAGCTCGTGCTGGGGCCCCTTGGACACGACGAACCGGTGCGGGCTGTCGTCGAGGATCGCCACGAGGCGCTGCATGAGCTCGAGATCGGCCGCGGCGAGGCTGCCGAGGCTGAGGTAGACGAGTCCCCCGTCGCGGTCGGCCAGCTCGGCCGGCACCTGCCACGGCTCGTCGGTCGTGCGCACCGAGCACTCGAGACGGTGCCAGGTCGGCGAGAGCGGCCGACGGCGCGGGTAGTCGGCCTCCGCCGGGAACACGTAGAGGTTCAGGAACGGCGACTCGTGCATGAACTCCAGCTCGTCGAGGTCCGGCGCTCCGTTCGCCTGGACGAACTCGTCGAAGTCTCGCCACATCTCGCCGTGGGTCCGCAGGTACTCGGCCTCGAACTCCTTCCAGCCGGTGCGATCGGCGCTCGGATAGCCCGAGAAGACCGGCGGCAGGTCGGCGTCGCGGAGCTCCAGCGGGTTGCAGGACACGATGCGCACCCACGGGCGGCCCGACGCGGCGATCGCTGGGAACGCAACGACGTTGTCCTCGACGATCACGTCCGGCTGCAGCTCGTCGAAGATCTCCTGCAGGCGGCTGTTCACGAACTTGGCGCCGTCGATCAGCGCCTGCCAGGTGGGCTGCAGGAAGCTCCCGAGCTGCTCGATCGTCGGTTGCCGAAAGAGCGGCGCCGTGTCGCGGATGAAGTCCTTCCAGAACTGGCCCGGGATCTCCGGCTCCTCGGGCGGCGGCCCGAGCCGCATCAGGCGCTCTTCGAACCCTTTCGCCTCGAGATTCCCGGCAAAGGACTCTTCGACGACAAAGACGACTCGGGCGCCTCGGCGGCGCAGGACGTCACCGATGCCGACGCAGTTGTTGGTGGGCCCGAACGCGCCCTCGGGGAAGAAGACGATCGTGGGAGCCCCGGCAGTCACGGCCGCGTAGTATCGCCCACGTGGCCTCCGAGAAGGAGTCGGTCTTTAGCATCGAGACCGCGCCGATCGTGTTCGGGCCCGGTGCGTCACGTGAGGCAGGCTTCCATCTGCGCCGGCTCGGAGTGCGCCGTGCGATGCTCGTCTCCGACCCGCACATCGTCGAGGTCGGAATCACGGAGCGCGTCCGGGCCGCGATCGCCGAGCTCGGGATCGACACGGAGGTGTACGGAAAGGCACGCGTCGAGCCCGACGAGCAATCGCTCCTCGACGTCATCGCCGCCGCGCGCGAGGGCGGCTACGACGGCTTCGTGGGGATCGGAGGCGGCTCCTCGGTCGACACGGCGAAGATCGCCGCCCTCTTCGCGACGCACGGAGGCGAGCTGCTCGACTATGTCAACATGCCGGTCGGCCTGGGCAAACCGATACCCGGGCCGCTGTTGCCCCTCGTCGCAGTGCCGACGACGGCAGGGACGGGCACCGAGGCGACGGCCGCCGCCGTCATGGACCTTCCTCGCGCCGGCAAGAACGCCATCTCGCACCGCTATCTGCGCCCGCGGATCGGGATCGTCGACCCGCTGCTGACCCTCGATTTGCCCCCGATGGTGACGGCGTCCTGCGGGCTCGACGTCGTCTGCCACGCCGTGGAGTCCTACACGGCTCTGCCGTTCACGTCGCGCGGGCGCACCTCACCTGACGAACGCCCGACCTACCAGGGCGCCAACCCGATCTCCGACATCTGGTGCCGGCACGCGATCGAGGCCGGTGCGCGCTTTCTCCGCCGGGCGGTCGCCGACGGGCGCGACCAAGAGGCTCGAACCGAGATGATGTTTGCTTCCACGATCGCCGGCATCGGGTTCGGCAACTCCGGCGTGCACATCCCGCACGCCTGCTCCTATCCGATCGCCTCGCTCCGGCACGCCTGGACGCCCAGCGGCTACCCGAACGCCTACCCCTTTCTGCCGCACGGGTTCTCCGTGGCGATCACCGCTCCGGCGGCGTTCAGATTCACCGAGGAGTCGGATCCCGAGCGCCACCGAGAGGCCGCCAACCTCCTCGGAGGGGAGGATCTGGCGGAGGCGTTCGCCGCGCTGCTCCGGGACATCGGCGCGCCTACCTCCCTGGCCGAGATCGGCTACGGGGAGCCCGACCTGCCGACGCTGGCCGCGGAGACGCTGCGGCAGGAGCGCCTGCTCGCCACGTCCCCACGCGCCGTCGCGCAGGAGGACATCGAGGGCATCCTGCGGGCGTCGCTGTAGCGCCTCAGGCGACGCGCAACGCGGACCGCTGGAGCATCTCCATGACGGCGCTCTCGGCCCCGGGACGGGCGAAATAGAAGCCCTGCGCGTAGTCGCAGCGCAACGCTCGCAGGCGCTGGACCTGGATCTCGGTCTCGACGCCCTCGGCGACGGCGCTCAGGCCGAGCGCGCTGCCGATGCCGATGATGGCGCGCGCGAGGCCGTCGTCGCCCGGGGCATCGAGCGCGTCGACGAACGGCTTCGCGATCTTGACGATGTCGACAGGGAGCTCGTTGAGGTAGCCGAGCGACGAGTAGCCCGTGCCGAAGTCGTCGATCGCCAGGCGAACGCCGAGCCGCCCCAGCGCCTGGAGGCGCGGGACGATCTCCTCGCGCTCGATCATGAGCACCGTCTCGGTGACCTCGAGCACGAGCCTGCCCGGGTCGAGACCCGTCTTGCCGAGAATCCCCTCGATGGCCGGCACGATGTCGGGCTCCTGCAGCTCCCGGAGCGAGAGGTTGACGCTGACAAACGACCGCAGCGGCCTGCCGGACGGGTCGAACCAACCGGCAGCGCTGCGACAGGCTCGCTCGAGCACGAAGCGGCCGAGGGGCACGATGAGCCCGGTCTCCTCCGCGAGCGCGATGAACTCCGACGAGCTGATCATGCCGCGCTCCGGGTGACACCACCGGACGAGCGCCTCCGCCCCCGCCAGCCCTCCCGTCGCCACCGCCACGATCGGCTGGTACTCGAGCTCGAGCTCGCCGCGCTGCATGGCGCGCTGGAGCTCGGTCGTGAGCTGCAGACGCTCGAGCGCCCGTTCGCGCATCGAGGGCTCGTAGATCTCGATGCGACCCTTCCCGCGCGCCTTCGCCCGGTACATCGCGACGTCCGCGTTGCGCAGCAGCTCGTCGGCGGTCTCCGCGTCGAGACGGAACGCGACGCCGAGGCTGACGCTGACGAATGCCTCGCGCTCGCCGACGACGAAGGGCTCCTTGAACGCCGACGCAATGCGCCGGGCCACGGTCGCCGCCGCATCGGGATCGGCGCAATCGTCCACGAGAACGGCGAACTCGTCCCCACCGAGGCGGGCCGCCGTGTCACCCGGGCGCAGGCAGCTGCGGACGCGCGCGCCGGCCTGACCGAGCACCGAATCGCCGCCCGGATGCCCGAGACTGTCGTTGACCGTCTTGAAGTCGTCGAGATCGAGGAAGAGGACGGCGAGACCCGTCTCGCTGCGGTGGTGGCGCGCGACGGCGTTGAGGACGCGGTCGGAGAAGAGCGCGCGGTTCGGCAGCCCGGTGATCGAGTCGTGGAAGGCCGTCGCCAGCCGCAGCTCGAGCGTCTTGCGCTCGGTGATGTCCTGCATGTAGCCGCGGCTGAAGAGGGGTTGGCCGTCGGCGGCGCGCTGCAGCACCGCCTCGTCCAGGAACCAGACTTCACGGCCGTCCTTCGCGAACAGCCGGTACTCCATCCGGAACGGCTCGGCCGTGGCGTTGTGCCGGATGTTCTCGGCTAGCACCCGTTCGCGGTCGTCCGGGTGCAGCAGCTTCACCCAGAGGTTGGGGTCCGAGACCCATTCCTCGGCGGAGTAGCCGAGCAGCCGCTCGATCTGCGGGCTGATGAAGAGCGTCGTGCCGCGATCGTCGACGGCGTCGACGTAGGTGACGATCGGCAGCTCCTCGACGAGGCGGCGGTACCGCTCTTCCGCCTCCGCGAGGCGCTCGCCGCGCTCCGCCATCGTCCGCTCGAGCAGGCGCCGCGCGTTGGCGAGAGCCAACGCGCCGCCGACGACGAAAAGGCCGCCCGTCGCAACGAGGATCAGGGCGCTCAGCTGCGCATTCGCGGCCAGCGCGAACGAGAGCACCGTCAGCAGAACGCCGAGCAGGAGCAGCGCGACGGCCGAGCGGGCTCTGAGCATGTGCTCGGGCGAGCGAAGGCCCACGAATCTCACTATCGCCCCGCGAACCGGGCCCGTTCTCCCCCTGAGGGGGGATAGCGGCTCCGGACCGCTGCCCGGTTGACCCGGCGGCGCCCCCGCGCAGAGGATGTGCGGGTGCCCGATCCATCGCAGCTTGCGACACCGCTCGCGGATGCCGTCGACGCGTTCCTCGCCGACCCGGGCATCGCGCCGTTCACGACGCCGGGCCACAAGCGAGCCCCGGAGCTGGCCGACGCGCTGCTTGCCCTAGACCTCCCCCTTTCGGCCGGAGCCGACGACCTGCACCAGAGCCTCGGCCTGCTGTCGCAGGCGGAGGCGCTGGCCGCGAAGCTGTGGGGCGCCGACCTCTGCCGGTTCTGCGTCAACGGCTCGACGCAGGGCAACCAGGCGCTGTGCCTGGCCGCAGGACGGCCCGGAGACGCAGTCGTCGTTTCGCGAAACCTCCACAAGTCCCTCTTCGCGGGCCTCGTACTGGCCGGGCTCGAGCCGGTGTGGGTGCGGCCCGATGTCGATGCCGAGACGGGCCTCGCCCTGGGAGTTCCGTCGGAGCGGGTCGAAAACGCGCTGCGCGAGCGGCAGGACGTCCGGGCGGTCGTGCTGGTCGAGCCGAATTTCGTCGGCGTCATGAGCGATGTCGCTGCGATTGCCTCGGCAGCGCATGCCGCCGGCGCAGCGGTCATCGCAGACCAGGCCTGGGGCGCGTATCTCGGCTTCCATCCGGAGCTTCCGGCGCACACGCTTGCGCTCGGCGCCGACGGGATGGTCACGTCGGCGCACAAGACGCTGACCGGCTTCACGCAGAGCGCCTACCTCTTCTCGCGCGGCTCGCTGCTCGACGGAGGCCGGCTGGTGGAGGCGTTCGACGCACTTAACACGACGAGCGTCTCGGCAGCGATCCTGGCGAGCCTTGACCGAACCCGCGCGCTGCTCGCGCAACGGGGCGAGGAGTTGCTGGGCAGGACCATCCGTCTCGCGGCCGCCGGGCGCGAACGACTGCGCGGGATCGATGGTCTCGTCGTGCCCGGGCCGGAACTCGAGGCCCGGGAGGCAAGCGTCGGGCGCTACGACCCCACGAAGCTGGTGCTGTCCCTGCCGGCCACGGGGGCCGACGGACTCGCCGTGGAAGGCGATCTCTGGTCGGAGGGAGTCCGGGTCGAGCTGGCCAACCGCGACACGCTCATCCCCCTCGTCACGATCGGCGACAGGGAGGAGAGCATCGAACGTCTCTGCGCGGCCGTCGAGCGGTCGCTCGAGCTGCGCCGCGGCGAGCCGCGGCCTGTGGCCGGCGTCAGCTCGATCTGGGCAATCGAGCCCGAGACTGCCCTCAGCCCTCGCGAGGCCTTCTTCGCTCCACGCGAGACTGTGAGTGCCGAGGCGGCGGTCGGGAGGGTGGCAGCAGAGACGGTCGCTCCGTATCCGCCGGGCATACCGGCGATCGCACCGGGAGAGGTAATTGGGCGCGAGCTGCTCGCCGCGCTTCGAGAAGCGGCCGGAGACGGCACCCGGATCGCCTACTGCGCCGATCCGACGCTCGAGACGCTCCAGGTAGTGGCGCGCTAGCCGAAGCCGAACGCCGCTAGGATCGCCGCGATGCGTGTTCGCGCCGCCGTTCTCGAGGAATTCGGCAAGCCGCTCGCCGTCCAGGAGGTCGAGCTCGCGGAGCCGAAGGCGGGCGAGGCGCTCGTCCGCCTCGTCGGCTGCGGCGTCTGCCATACGGATCTCTACACGGCCTCCGGCGCGGACCCGACGGGATACGCGCCGTGCGTGCTCGGGCACGAGGGCGCCGGGGTGGTCGAGCGGATCGGCGAGGGCGTCACGCTCGTCGAGCCCGGTGACCACGTCGTAACCCTGTTCGCCCCCGAGTGCGGCAAGTGCATCCACTGTCTGAGCCCGCGCACGAACCGCTGCGTCGCGATACGCGATCAGCAGGGCCTCGGCTACCTGCCCGACGGCACGGCGCGCTTCTCCCGCAACGGCGAGGAGCTGCGCCACTTCATGGGGACATCGACGTTCGCCGAGTACACGGTGATGCCGGAGATCGCGCTCGCCAAGGTGCCGGAGGAGGCGCCGCTGGACCGCTGCGCACTGTTCGCCTGCGGCCTCTCCACCGGCCTCGGCGCGGCGATGTTCACGGCCAAGGTCGAGGCAGGCTCGACCTGCGTGGTGTTCGGTGCCGGCATGGTCGGACTCGGAGCCGTCGCAGGCGCCAGGCTGCAGGAGGCCGAGCGAATCGTCTGCGTCGACCTCTCGGAGGAGCGGCTGGAGCTGGCGCGCGGCCAGGGAGCGACGCATGTGTTCCCCGGCGGCGAGGATGCGGTCGACCGGGTGCTGGAGATGACGGGCGGCTTCGGC
>Ga0114129_10013483_pt1 | contig 11648 bp, 7 predicted proteins | sample RhiMetdeltSRZDD1_FD_80071 | JGI IMG/M metagenome (GOLD analysis project Ga0114129, IMG submission 80071) | Populus rhizosphere microbial communities from Tennessee, USA - Rhizosphere MetaG P. deltoides SRZDD1 (version 2) (version 2) | ecosystem: Host-associated > Plants > Roots > Rhizosphere >... | reverse complement strand
CGTCATGAAAACGAGTTCACTCGTCCAGTCGCCGAGGCGTTGCAATTCCTGCTCGATCTCCGGCACGTGTTGATGAGTGAAGGGCTTATACGCGTAAAACGAATTCATCCGTTGGGGATGATGAGTGTTTGCTGCGGCCTTTGCTCCTGAGCCCGAGGAACCGGTCTTCGCATCAACGATTACGCGGCCCTTCAACACTCCGCTCGAAACCAAAGGCGCGAGACCCAACAACGTCGCTGTTGCGAAGCAGCCAGGATTTGCAATGAGACGCGCTGCGCGTATTCCCTCGCGATTTGTTTCCGTTAACCCATAAACAAACTGAGACTGAAGATTGATCGCAGTGTGTTGCTGTTTGTAATGCTTTTCAAAAACCTCCGCATCGCCGAGTCGAAAGTCTCCCGAAAGATCGATCGCTTTCACGTGCGGCGCGAGATTTGGAACGAGTTCCATAGCCTGGCCGTGAGGTAGAGCGAAGAAAGCGCAGTCGACGTCAGCGGAAACTTCTGAAGCAGAAGAGAACTTGAGATCAGTCAGGCCAGCGAGATTGTGATGAACTTCAGCGACAGCTTTGCCGGCATGTTCATTTGCAGTGACGAAGACCAGTTCTGCGTTTGGGTGAAATAGCAGAATTCGCAAGAGCTCAGATCCACCGTAACCTGAGCCGCCATAGATTCCGATTTTGATCTTGTTTGTCATCCTTTATAGGCCCTATAGGACTCATTCGACCTATTATTTCCCTAGCCATTAACCGCGATTGCGCCAACCTTGTCTGCAACCTTACTGCGAATGAGTTCAAACAAGATCGATCCCTCTCGGCGGGCATTTGCAGCTGGGACGTCAAACTCGGTTCTTATGTAATCCTCACCCATGCGAGAGTCAGTTACGGAGCCGGACATAACATCGATCTCAACCCCACGTCTTCGTAGCAGCTCAATGCCTCCCCATGCGCCGACATAGTCCGAAGCGCAAAAAATAAGTGCTGCTGTAGCACCGCGCAATTCCGCATCTTCAAAGATGGTATCCACTGAATAGCCGCCCAGAATCCCGTCTCCGAGTTCAATCACAATCAAATCAGGATTGGCTTCATTCAATCGTGCAATGATTGCCTTCGCTGTAGGAGCCAAATCGCCAACATCAACAGTCGAGGGAAGTCCGCAGTCGAGAAAACTCGCAGTCGCGACAGCGCCGTGATCCGCCATATTCATCGTATCTCGCAGACACGCAACGCCGGTGAGTTTCGCAGCGGCGACTCTCATTCCTGCTCGTGTGGCCTGCTTTATCAACTCTGTTGCTGCATATGTCTTACCACTGTTCATACTCGTGCCCGCAATCAAGACGAGTGGAGCAGAGTCGCCCAATGAAGACTTTGGCGCGATAGCGGCATCGGCAATGTTCCGAATCTGTCCATTCTCATCGGAGACAAATCCGATCACTTCCAGTTGGATCGCGTCACCAAGACTCGAGTGATGCCCGGTGCAACATCCTATTACTCCGCCCATGTTGAGTAGATGCAGTTGATCTCCCACCGATACGGAAGTTGGCACATCACCAACAAAGCCTTTCAATGCACGACGACGACCAAGAACGCCAATCAGTAAGTCGCCGGGATTAATTTTTGCGAGGCGTCCAGTCGGAAGTTCGAGCATGTTGTAAGTTGCGCTGTCGGTGAGTGCACGCACGGCAACTACATCGCCCGCTCGAGGAGATTCGCAAGCGGAAACGATCCCAACAGTCTTGGCCAGATTGAGTGGAGATGTTGCTGAACCGATCTTGTCAACGTCAATCACTTTGATCTCCGGCATCATCTTGCTCTCCTCTTCTGTCGGTATCCGAGTTTGCCTCAGAGTGTTGTTGGTGTTGATTCGTGTGATTTCGTGGATCGCTTTTCTCGGGAACGTAACAGACGATCCACGAAATCACACGAATTGACACGAACAAAAACTGACGGTAGTGCGACTTTCGACACTTTCTTTACCGCTCTGGTACTGCCTGCATCGCAGCGTCGTTGTAACACTACCGTCCACCTCCCAATCGCAGTCGCAACGCATTCAGCTTGATAAACCCCTCCGCATCCCGCTGGTTATAAACAGTGTCTGCTTCAAACGTCGCAATCTTTTCGTCGTACAGAGAATTCGGTGAACGTCTACCCACCACGGTCGCGTTGCCTCTGAACAACTTCAGCCGCACATCGCCATTTACATTCACCTGTGTTTCGTCAATCAATTTGCGCATCAACTTGAATTCCGGCGCAAACCAGAAGCCGTAGTAGACGTTCTCGGCAAATTTCACTCCGAGCGAATCACGGAGGTGCATCACTTCTCGATCAATCGTGATTGACTCAAGCGCTCGATGCGCTGCGTGAAGAATGGTCACGCCTGGTGTTTCATACACGCCGCGCGACTTCATGCCGACAAACCGGTTTTCGACAAGGTCGACTCGGCCGATTCCGTGAGCCCCACCAATCTTGTTTAGGGTGTCGAGCAGTTGAACCGGATCTAGTTTTTTGCCGTTGATTGCAACTGGCTCACCTTTTTCGAACGACACCTCGATATACTCGGCTTCGCTTTTAGCGTTCTCCGGGGAAACAGTCAGTTGAAAAATATTTTCGGGCGGTTCTGCCCAGGGGTCTTCCAGAATTCCGCCCTCGTAAGAAATGTGCATCAGATTGGCATCCGTCGAATATGGTTTTTCGGCGGTGGCCGTCACCGGAATATTGTGTTCTTTTGCGTAGGCGATCAGATCAAGCCGGCCCTTGTAATTCCACTCTCGCCACGGCGCGATAACGTGGATGTCTGGCTGCAGCGCGTAATATGTGAGTTCGAAGCGAACCTGATCATTGCCTTTACCGGTCGCGCCATGGGCAACAGCATCGGCGCCTTCGTTTTGCGCGATTTCGATTTGACGTTTGGCGATCACTGGTCGAGCCAGAGACGTGCCCATCAGGTACACACCTTCGTAAACAGCATTCGCTTTGACTGCGGTCCACACGTAATCAAGAACAAACTCTTCCCGCAGATCTTCTACGTAGAGTTTCGACGCACCGGTCGCGTGCGCCTTTTCCTCAAGTCCGCTGAGTTCGGCGCCCTGGCCCACGTCTGCGCAATAACAGATGACTTCGCAGTCATAGTTATGCTTCAGCCAATGAAGCATCACGGAAGTATCTAGACCACCGGAATATGCTAGAACTATTTTGTTAATCTTCTTCATCTTGTCTTTTGAGCTTTGAGCTTTGTACTTTGTTCTTTGTTCCTCGATTGGGTTTTCTCTCTGCGTATCTCAGCGTTCTCTGCGTCTCTGCGGTTCGATTGATGGTCACGTAAACTTCAACCGCCGAGACGCAGAGAACGCTGAGATACGCAGAGAAAACCGAATCTATATAAAGAGCAAAGCACAAAACGCACCCTATTGATTTTCAAAAAGCTCCCAAACCTTTTTTATCGTTGTTCGTTGCGCCTTTGGCTCGCGCACGGCGATGAATATTGTGTCTTCTCCTGCGATGGTTCCGACAACCTCTGGCAGTGCCGCGCCATCGATTTCAACTGCAACTGCGGAAGCAAGTCCCGGGATTGTGCGAGCGATTACCAAACAGTCACCGGCGTGGTCTAAACTCAGCAACCCGCGCGTAGTTGTGCCATTCGTGCGGGGCAGAGTGTAATGACCACGTTGTTTCACAACGCCTAGTTCGTCCAAATCTCGTGAGAGACTCGACTGGGTGGCGGGGACGCCGGACCGCTCGAGCAGTGCACGCAGATCAGACTGGGTGCCGACCGGTTTCGCCTGAATAAGGCTCAGTATTTTCTGCTGGCGTTCACGCTTGTTCATAAGCTTCCTATGCACCGAAGTTGCATAATCAGTGCATAGATGCATAAACTACCATGCGGGTTGGATTTTGGTCAAACTAAGGAGATGCCAGATGGCTGACTCGAAAAATCTCTGGGGCGGCAGATTCAAGGGGAAGTCAGACCCAACTTTTGCGGAGTTCAATAATTCGTTTCGATTCGATCGGAGATTGTTTGAGGTTGACGTCACGGCGAGCATTGCCTATGCCCGCGCGCTGGTAGACGCTGGTGTTTTGACGACCGATGAATCGACGGCCATCACCTCGGCGCTCGAACAAATTTTTACCGGCGCCAACTCTACTTACTTCGACGGCTCCACCGCAGAAGATGTGCATTCCTTTGTGGAAGCAAGGTTGGTTGAGTCAATCGGCGACGTTGGCCGAAAGCTGCACACGGGCCGAAGCCGCAACGATCAAGTCGCCACCGACTTTCGATTGTGGTTAAGGCAGGCGATTGATGATCTCTCTGAGCACTTGCGTCAAGCTCAATTGGCATTGCTTGATTTTGCCGAAACCAACAGAGAAGTTGTGATTCCCGGCTACACGCATCTGCAACGCGCCCAGCCCGTTCTTTTAGCGCATTGGTGTCTGGCTTACTTTGAAATGTTTGCTCGCGATCGGGAACGCTTGATGGAGGCTCGGCCGCGCGTCAATGTCTTGCCGCTGGGTTCAGGTGCTCTTGCAGGAAACTCATTTCCTATAGATCGCGGAGCTTTGGCGAGGGAGCTGGGATTCGACAGTGTCTCCCGGAACAGTCTGGATGCCGTCAGTGATCGTGACTTCTGTGTGGAGTTCTTGAGTAATTGTTCCTTAGTCATGGTACATCTGTCTCGCCTTGCTGAGGACATCATCATTTACTCGACAAGTGAATTCGGATTTATTCAACTCGGAGACCCAATCGCCACCGGCTCGAGTTTGATGCCGCAAAAGAAGAATCCGGACTCGATGGAGTTAGTACGAGGAAAGGCAGGTCGCGTCTTTGGGGACTTGATGGCGATGTTGACTACGTTGAAAGGACTACCGCTCGCCTACAACAAAGACATGCAGGAGGACAAGGAAGCGGTCTTTGATGCTTTTGATACAGCGAAGGTTTCGCTCAAGGTGTCGAGCACAGTCCTAAGAAACATTACTCTCGATGAAAACAGAATGCTGGAGGCGGCTTCTCGCGGATACATGAATGCGACCGAGCTTGCAGATTACTTAGTGCGTAAGGGAGCCTCTTTTCGCGATGCGCATGAGACTGTGGGGAAGATCGTGATGATGGCAATTCAAGCTGGAAAAGAAATCCATGAGTTATCACTTTCTGAGCTTCGGACGCACTCAACGATGATTGATGCGGATGTGTTCGCGTTACTGACGCTTCAGAGAACGTTGGCTTCGAAGTCTTGCGTTGGCGGAACCGCGCCTACGCAGGTTGCCGAAGCGTTGAGTGATGCTCGTGCGAGTCTAGGGAAGTGATTAAGCCACAGATGAACACAGATGAACACGGATCATGACTTTCATACCTTGCTGCCGATCTGTGTTTATCCGTTTGATCTGTGGCTGGAAATCGGAGCTACTTCTTTTTGGTCGCGCTCGCTGACGGAGTTGGGCTCGGAATCGGAACAATCATCTGAGGCTGAATGGTTTCCTGGTAGATATAGCGAGCATCTTCCAGTTTAAGTACCACCGCCGGTTTCACTGCGTTGCGATCCTTGTCGATGCTGATTACTCCGGTGACTCCCGCAAAGTCTTTTGTCTGCGCGAGGGCGTCTCTCAGTTGAGCAGCTGCCGTGGTGTGAGCGCGCGTAATTGCATCGGCCAGAAATCGCATCGCGTCGTAGGCTAATGCGGCGTGTGCATCGGGGGCCAGGTTCCCATAGCGCTGTTTGTATTCATGAACAAATCTTTGAATTGCGGGAGAAGGATCGTCTACGGAGTAGTGTGTGCTGATGAATGAGCCATTTAATGCGTCGCCACCAAGTTGCCAGAGCTCGGGTGCATCCCAGCCATCTGCACCCAGCAAGGGTTGATTGAGACCGATCTGTCGAGCCTGTTTGGCGATGACTGCCACGTCGCCGTAGTAGCCTGGAATGTAAACCACATCAGGATCTGCTGAGCGAATGGTGCTGAGTTGTCCTTTGAAATCGACGTCTCCTTGTGTGTACGAGAGCTTGCCGACGATTTGCCCACCAAGTTTTGAGAAGCTCAACTCGAAATAATCAGTAAGTCCGCGGCCGTAGGGCGAGTTGAAGTCGAAGAGAATGGCTGCCTTCTTTGCTTTAAGAGTATTGAAAGCGAAACGCGCCATCACTTCGCCCTGGAATGCATCAACAAAACAAGCGCGAAATATGTAATCACCCACTTGCGTGACCGCCGGATCAGTTGACGAAGGCGCGATTAGTGGAATCTTTGATGATTGTGCTTTTGGTGCTGCAGCTCGACTGTTTCCTGACGTCCCCGCGCCGATGATCGCGACGACCTTGTCATGATCAATTAGTTTCCCCGTCAATGTCGCAGCCTTTTCTGGACTGCCTCCATCGTCGTCTATTACCACATCGATCCTTCTTCCTTCGACACCTCCGCCGAGATTGATTTCGTCGGCTGCCATGAGTACGCCGTTCTTTGCAGACTCGCCGAAGTTGAAGGTGGGCCCGGAGAGATCGCCAAAGAAACCAATCTCTATTCGACTGCGATCAGGTCCGTTGGGGTTTGAGTGTTCAGAGCAGTTTGGAACAGAGAGGGCAAGAACGAGAAACAGAGAAAATCGAGCAATCTTAACGGCGAAACTGTAGGTGTCTCTTCGATTCATCGCTATCTTTCACTTGGCTGTATTTGTTTTACATCTCGACTTGGTCGAGCCAAGGCCCATTTGAGAAATGGCGGTGTGACCACCGTCGTCACGACAACCATCAACACAACAGCTCCGAAGGTAGATGGCCCAACAACCGGCTCCAATACACCCCGCGCGTTTGGAAGTGTCAGAGTTGAGCCGATACCGGCAAAGATTAAACCAACTTCACCCCGCGGTATCATTCCCAAACCGATTGCCAATCGGTTCACGCCTCTTTCAGCAACCGCAAGTGAGCACACTTGTTTGCCCAGTATGGCAACGATCGTCAAAACAATCGCAAACCCGATGATGTCCGGGTGCGCAAAGGCACGGAGGTCAACTCGCAAGCCCATTAGCACAAAGAAAATTGGTGTTAGCACGGCACTCAGCGGCTTCAACGACTCGTGCAGTTCGTCACCGCCGCGTTCCCATGGTTTGAAGTGCACTTCATCAAGCACCAACCCGGCCGCGAATGCACCTACGATTGGCGCCAGGTTCACTAGTGCAGCCATCCAGGCGAGCGCAAAGCAGAACGTTACTGAAAGCACCAGGAGCATGCTCTGGCTCTTGAAGCGTCCTGCTCCTCGGAAGAGGTGGGGCATCAAATAATGTCCGATCAGAATGGCGACGATGAGAATTGCCACGGCCTTCACGGCGATTACGACGATGGTAATAAATGAAAGTGCGACGCCTGACGCGGCCGATCTTATCGCAGAGGCAACAACCGCGAGCACCAATAATCCCATAACGTCGTCAATAACTGCCGCGCCAAGAATGATTCGTGCTTCACGCGTCTTTATCTTTCCCAAATCCCTCAGTACACGTGCAGTGATGCCGACACTGGTTGCGCAGAGTGTGGCGCCGACAAAGACGTGAACAAGTGTTGACTCGTTCGGTAAGAAGAAATGGCCGGCGGCCCATCCGAGAAGAAATGGTGCGATGACGCCAGCGGTCGCAACAAACAGTGATGACCAGCCCACCTCCTTCATCTCAGTCAGGTTTGTTTCAAGACCCACTTCGAAGAGCAGGATGATGACGCCAATCTCGGCCAGGGCAGAAAGGACAACGTCAGTCTTCAACTGAGCAACACCGGCAACACCGAGAAGCGTAAGACTGCCAACGATCATTCCGCCGATGAGTTCACCGAGAACCGCGGGCTGATTTAGCCGTTCAAAAACTTCACCGCCGAGCTTTGCAGTTAACAATACTGCGGCGATGCCGATGAGGACGATTGGATTGAGACTGTGGGACGGATTTTCCGTGCCGTCACCGGCGCTGGCCCAAACACTCTGGGCGAGAAGAATTAACAAGGCGATTGCGATTATGAAAGCCCGATTGCGTCTAAGCACTGTTGTTTCCGATGTTACTTAATCATAGCTTCTGTGGCTTACGGAGCGCGGCGATGCCCGTGCAGTCAGCCACCGATTTATTCGTGTTGATTCGTGTGAATTCGTGGATCGTTCTTCTGCGATGTAACAAACGATCCACGAATTAACACGAATCAAGCGCTGGTACTGACTGCACTTGAAGTTTGTCTAACTGCCAACGAAGAAACTGAACATTGGCAGGTAGATGTGAGAGCAAGATCAAAAAACAAGGTTCGGTTCGGAGCAGGTGCGCCGAACCGAACCAGGTAAATGCGCGCGTCGGTCAGTTATGCCGACACGCAATTATCTATTTCACTCTTGGATCCACAGGCCTGATCGGCGAACCTGGAGGCGCATCAGGGTCAGCAACAGCTTGACCTGTCAATCCATGAGTCGCGATCTCGTGAGACAAATGTCTCTGTTGGGCCATAACGCTGTGTCGACGTCCGTAAAGGAAGTAGATCACCAGCCCGATCGCCAACCAGATTATCAGTCGGTACCAGTTCTCCGCAGGCAACGAGAACATCAACAGCAAGCATGTCAGGATTCCGAGAATTGGAATCAGCGGAACGAATGGCGCACGGAATGGTCGATTCGCGTTCGGATTGGTTCTGCGCATCACCATGACGGCGCCGCAGACAATGACGAACGCGAACAGGGTTCCGATACTGGTCATCTCAGCCAGGATGCTCAAGGGAATGAAGCCAGCCATGGCGGCGACGAAAACGCCGGTTAGTATTGTTGATTTCCACGGTGTTCGGAATTTTGGGTGAATGTCTCCAAAGAAACCCTTTGGCACCAACCCGTCGCGTGCGAGCGCCAACATTACCCGTGGTTGACTAAGCATCATCACCAGCAGCACTGAGGTGATTCCAGTCATTGCTCCAGCGGCGACCAAATACTGCATCCAGACGACGCCTGCTCGTTTGAAAGCGTCTACGACCGGAGCGTTAATGTCGATATCTTTGTAAGGCACCATTCCTGTCAGAACAGCTGAAACGAGGATGTAGAGGATGGTGCAGATAATCAGCGAAGCGATGATACCGATGGGAACGTCCTTTGCCGGGTTCTTAGCTTCTTCTGAGTGAACAGAAACTGAGTCGAAGCCAATATAGGCGAAGAAGATGATTGCGGCGCCGGCGAACATTCCCAACGGCTGCCCGCCCTGCGCTGTCTCGCCGAAAATTGTATGTCCGAAAAAGCTGACGCCGGTGTACCCATACGGTGCGAACGGGTGCCAGTTTGCGGAGTTGATAAAGAAAATGCCGATTCCGATTACCATCAGCACAATGACTAACTTGATAGCCACCATGATTGCGTTGAAAGTGGCACTCTCTTTGATACCTTTCACCAGCACTATAGTGAGGATGAAAGTTATGAGCACAGCAGGAAGGTCAAAATACGAACCGGTTGGAACAAACCCAGTGTGCGGGCAACCTGCTCCTACGTTTACACAGTAATTGATCGGAGCAGTGCGAAACGCATCGGGCAGCTTCGCCGGAATGAACGACAGTCCTTCGTGAAATATCGGGATGAACTCCTGAAAGTGTGCTGACCAGCCATGGGCCACTGTGGCCGAACCAACCGCGTACTCGAGCACAAGGTCCCAACCAATGATCCATGCGAAGAGTTCGCCAAGCGTGGCGTACGCATAGGTGTAAGCGGAACCGGCAACCGGTACCATCGACGCAAACTCGGCATAACAAAGCGCTGCAAACACGCACGCGAGTCCGGCCAGCACGAACGAAAGCATCAACGCTGGTCCCGTGCGATCGTGAGCGGCGACGCCGGTTAGGATAAAGATTCCGGTACCGATAATGGCGCCGACTCCGAGAGCAGTCAGTTGCGCTGGGCCAAGAATTCTTCGCAGGCGGTTTTCGCCCTTCATTTCTTCAAGCAGCAAGCTCAGTGGTTTTGTCGCGAATAAGTTGCTAGCCATTCAGTTCCATCTCCAAAGTGACAGGCGTAGTTAATTGCCTGGGTTCACGATTGACCTGTCTATGCTTCGTCTTCAGCGAGTCTTCCCGCAGGCGCATCCATTGGTACACCCAACTTTCGCCAGACAAAATAAACAGGTATTCCAGTTAGCACGATAATCAGTCCCGGCCAGGTAGTGGCGGTTTGATAGACAAACAAGACGATCAAGATGACGGCAGCGCCGATGATATAAAGAATCGGAATTATCGGATAACCAAAGGCCTTATAGGGGCGTTCAGCATTTGGACGTGTCTGGCGTAAGCGGAAGATGCCAGCGATCGTGAGGATGTAGAAAATAAGTGCGGCAGAGATGACGTAGTCGAGTAAGTTCCCGTAAAGGTTTCCATAACCAGTAATGTTGCCGGCAGCATCATGTTTGATCGTGCGCGGCAGGATCAAAACCGCAGCCCAGATACCTTGCACGATCAGACCCCAAAGAGGAACGTGTTTGTCGTTCAGCTTGCCAACTGCTTTGAAGAACAATCCATCACGCGCCATTGCGTAGTAGGCTCTGGCTCCGGCGAGAATAAGACCGTTATTACATCCGAAGGTTGAGATCATGATGCCCACGGCCATGATCAGTGCACCCTTGCCGGAAAAGATCGCATTCATCGTATCCGTTGCAACACGATCTGCACCTTGTATCTTTTCAAATGGCAACGTGACGAGATAAGCGACGTTTGCGAGTAAGTAGAGCGCGATAACAATACCGGTTCCGAACGCGAGCGACAGAGGAATGTTTCGTCTTGGTTCCTTAACTTCACCCGCAGTAAATGTGATGTTGTTCCAGGCGTCTGCTGAGAAGAGTGAACCGGTCTGGGCGACGCAGATTCCTACGAACAAACCAAACCCGGCTGCTGCAGTTAACCCGCCACCAAAGTCATCGAGATTGCCGCGCACGTTCCATAGATTTCCAAAGTTCGCGCTGACGACTTCAGACTTCCAACCCAGGAACAATCCAACCAAAATCAATCCAGCAAGTGCGCCAATCTTTGTAATGGTAAATGTGTTTTGAACAAGTTTCCCAAGTTTCAGACCGCGCGTATTCATGAAGGTCAACAACGCGATGAGCAATAGTCCGATTACCTGTGCAGTTGAGAGTGAGACAGCGTAGTTGTTGGTAATCGCTATCGGATGAATGATGTAGCGCTCTTCTCCGATCGAGGGAACCAGGACACCGAGATAACGAGCGAAGCCAACGGCAACAGCCGCGATTGTTCCGGTCTGAATTACCAGGAACAGAGTCCAGCCATAAAGAAAACCCCATAAAGGCGAGAACGCTTCACGCAAGTAAACGTATTGCCCGCCGGCTTTGGGCATCATTGCTGCGAGTTCGCCGTAGCAAAGCGCGCCCATGAGAGTTAAGAGTCCAGTGACAATCCAAACCACCAGGAGCCACCCGGGACCGCCGACTTGTTTCGAGATGCCGCCGGAGACAATGAAGATTCCGGAGCCAATCATCGAACCGGCCACAATCATGGTGGAATCGAGCAAGCCGAGACCGCGAATGAAGCCGGTATTAGTCTCCTGTCCGCCCAAAGCCGAGTCGCCCATAGTTTTCTCCGGACTCCAGTTTTTGGTTACGAGAACAACTTTTTTACTTGCTGACTTAAAGCGAGTGACTAAAGTAACACAGCCGCTGCCTAGGGAGCGG
>Ga0114129_10013479_pt1 | contig 11648 bp, 9 predicted proteins | sample RhiMetdeltSRZDD1_FD_80071 | JGI IMG/M metagenome (GOLD analysis project Ga0114129, IMG submission 80071) | Populus rhizosphere microbial communities from Tennessee, USA - Rhizosphere MetaG P. deltoides SRZDD1 (version 2) (version 2) | ecosystem: Host-associated > Plants > Roots > Rhizosphere >... | reverse complement strand
GGCGCCCGTATTGCTCGAGCGCCGCCTCATCTCCGCCCAGACCCTCCATGATGATCAACCGCAGAAAGTCCCGGTTCTGGTCCATGATGTTGATCGCGCCGCGAGCGACCCAATGGAGGGTCTCTTTTAGTGGCGCGTCCGCTTGAAGCCTGGCCAGGTTTTGGAGGCTATTCAAAAAGCCGCGCTCCTCGACTAGCGCCTCGAGAAGCTCTTGCTTGGACTCGAAATGGTAGTAGATCGCCGCGTCAGTGATTCCTGCTTGCCGGGCGATATCCCGCACGGTGGTGCGGGCGAAACCGCGCTCCGAAAAAAGGCGCAGTGACGCGTCCAGGATCTGCTGTCGCGTGTGCGGGCCGCGACGGGTCCGCTTGGCGGCGCGCAGATGGGTAGTGCGCGGCGAAGATGTCACGTCTGGTTTCCCCTCCACGACGGAACTTAGCACCGGCTAAGCTCTGCGGTCAATGGAGATGTTGCCGGAATCTCCTCGCCCCTCACCGGCGGAATTGCTTACGAACGGCTAGTAAATAACCTGCCGGGCCTTCAGATCCGCGATGCGCTCGCCCGACATCCGGAGGAGCTCACCGAATACGTAGTCGTTGTCCTGGCCGAGAACCGGGGCGGCCCGGCGGACTTCGCAGGGCGTGTCGGACATGCGCCAAGGGATGCCGGCGTGCTGGCGAATGCCGACTTCGGGATGCTCCCTCTCGACGAAGAAGTTCCTAGTCGCGAGATGCGGATCTTCCGAGAGCTCGCGGTTCATTAGTGGCGGCGAGGCGGCAATGCCGGCGGCCTGGAGGCGTTCGGAAGCCTCGAGTGGGTCTTGCATTAGCGTCCACGACGTGATTTCCGCCTCTAAGTCGTCTTCATTCGCCTTGCGGTCCGCCAGTTTCTGGAAGCGAGGATCCCTGGCCAGTTCAGGTCGCACCATCACCCCGCATAGCGCCTCCCATTCCTCATCGTCGGCGCAGGCGATGCTCAGCCAGCGGTCCTCGCCGGCGGCCATGAAAACGCCGTGCGGCGCCATGTGCGCTACGCGGTTGCCGTTGCGCGGCGGTTGCGCCCCATTCATCGCGTACTCCATGAAACCTTCGCCCAGCACGGCAATTGTCGACTCCTGTTGAGACATATCGATGTACTGCCCCTTGCCCGTCCGCTCGCGATAAAACAGCGCTGAGAGCACCGCGAACGCCGCATGAAGGCCGGCGTTCGGGTCTCCGTAGGACATGCCGACGTGCATAGGCTGCCAGCCGGCGTAGCCGGTGAGTTGCGACATGCCGGACAGCGGGACCTGCGCCGGCCCGTACGAGACATAGCCGCTTTCGGGCCCGCCGCGGCCGTAGCCCGACATGCTGATCATTACCAGGTCCGGCTTGACCTTTCGCAGCTCGTCGTAGCCGAGGCCGAGCCGGTCGATGACGTTCGAGGCGAAGTTCTCGACCGCTATGTCGCTCATCGCGACGATGTGCTTTGCGATCTCCACACCCTCGGGCTTCGAGATATCGAGCTGAATACTCCGCTTCCCCTGGTTGTACTGGTTGAAATACCCGGAGCGGTTGATCCCCGGCTGGCCGTCCGGCCATGGGGGAAGCATGCGCAGCGTACAGACGCGCCGCATGGATTCCATTCGGATGACCTCAGCGCCCATGTGAGCGAGCTGCAGAGTGCAAGTTGGGCCCGCCCAGACCCAGGTGAAATCGGCGACGCGGATTCCTTCGAGTGGGCCCCCCATCAGGCGACCTTCGCTCCGTTCAGCGACCTGATTTCCGCGATCGAGAGCCCGAGCCTTTCGCCCAGAATATCCTCGTTGTGCTGGCCGATCGTCGGCGCGGGAGTCCTGATCTCCCACGGAGTCTCGCTCACCTTAAATGGGGCGCCCGGTTGCGTGATCTTTCCGGCGTCGGGATAAGCGACCTCGACGAAGAAACCACGCGCCTTGAGGTGCTCGGAGTCCAGCAGTTGGCCGAGGGTTGAGGCAGGCGCGAACGGGATACGCTTCGCCTGAGCGGCCCTGTACAATTCGTCCGTCGTCCACTGGCTCGCCCACTCCTCCATGAACGGCCGCAGCGCGTCCCAGTTGGAGGCCCGCACGAATCGGTTCGCTGCAACGTCCCATTGCGTCCATTCCGGCGTATCCATCAGCTCCACCAGACGCTGCCACTGGTGCTCCTCGACACAGAGGACGAAAATCCACCCGCCGTCCTTGCACTGGAAGAAGTCGATTGGGTGGATGGGGCGCTGACCCCAGCGTGCCGTCGGCGTGTTCATATACGGCCAGAAGGCAAACGTCATCTCGAGTATCGCCGTAATGCACTCCTGCGCCGAGACCTCGACGTGCTGGCCGCGTCCCGTCCGAAGTCTGGCGAAGAGCGCGCCCATAGTCGCCAGCGCCGCGTTGACGCCCGCCTGGTAGGCGCTCTGGCGGCCGAACGGCCGCAGCGGCGGCATTTCGGGATGCCCCGGCCAGCCGTTCAGCCATGTCCACCCACCGGCGCTGAGCGTCGTAAGATCGTACGCCTTCCAGTCCCGGTGCGGGCCGCTCTCCCCGAACGGAGAAATCGCGGTCCAGACCAATCGCGAGTTTGTTTGGCAAAATCTCTCATACGCGAGACTGAGCGAGCCCACCTCAGCGGGAGGGATGTCGTGGATGAAGACGTCGGCGTCGCGGAGGAGGCTGTCGAGAACCTGACGGCCGCTGTCCGTGGTTATGTCGAGCGTCACGCTTTGCTTATTGCAGTTGAGGTACAGAAACGTGCCGCTCTTTTCGATATGCGGCACGCCGCCAGGAAACGGACCAAGGTTCCGGTCCGGATCACCCGCCGGCGGCTCGAGCTTGATCACCTCCGCACCGAGGTCTGCCATCAGTTTTGAGGCGTAGGAGGCGGCGCCCGTGCGGTTGTGTTCGATGACCGTGAGCCCTTGGAGGGCGCGTTCTGGCATGGGAGTCATATCATATGGATTTGCGGGCAGACGGGCAAACGGAGAGGCGGACACGGGGACGAGCGGATGAGCGGACAGACGGGACAAACGGACGAACTTGCAGACCTGCAAGCGGGCAAACCGTTGAGTATTGGAACGAACGCCGCCCGGCTTGCTTTCGAGCGTGTCTTTGGCCGGACTTCCGAGATCGAGTCCGAAGCGCCCGGACGTGTAAATCTCATCGGCGAACACACCGATTACAATGAGGGGTTCGTGCTGCCGGTCGCGATCGATCGCACCGTCAGTGTCGCGGCTGCCCGCGCCGTCGGAACAACCGTGCGGGTCTACGCGGCCGTATTTGATGCGCGCGACGAATGGCGGATCGATGCGCCCCGACGCACCGGGAGGCGCGAGTGGCGCGACTACGTACGCGGCGTCGTGTGGGCGTTGCTGGACGCGGGGTATAGGCTTCGGGGCGCGGACCTGGCAATCGGCGGCGACGTGCCTTTGGGATCGGGCCTGTCATCCTCCGCCGCGCTCGAGGTCGCCGTTGCCGGCGCCATCTGCGCCCTGTCGGAGCTCGAGATCGACCCGCAGAGATTGTCGCTGCTGTGCCAGAAGGCCGAGAACCAATTCGTCGGTGTGCAGTCGGGCATCATGGACCAACTCGCCGCCGCCTGCTCGCGGGATGGTCATGCCATGCTCATCGACTGCCGGTCCCTAGACCTCGACCTCGTCCCCTTGCCCGAAGATGTCGCGATCGTTGTCGTGGACTCGAAGGTGCCGCGGCGAGTGGGCGAGACGCCGTACAACCAGCGGCGAGAAGAATGCACGGCCGCCGCCCAAGCCCTTGGGGTAGCGTCGCTGCGAGACGCGGCGATAAGCGACGCTGAACGTTTGCCGGAGCCGCTGAGACGGAGGACGCGACATGTGGTACTCGAGAACCAGCGGGTGCTCGAGGCGGCGGAAGCCTTGCGATCCGCGAACCCGGCTCGCCTGGGCGGACTCATGTACGAATCGCACGAGAGCTTGCGCGAGGACTTCGAGGCGTCTACGCGCGAGCTGGACCTGCTTGTCGAGCTTGCCTCCCGAACGAAAGGCGTGCTCGGCGCGCGCCTTACCGGCGCCGGCTTCGGCGGCTGCACGGTGAATCTTGTGGAGCGGAATGCGGTCGCCGGCTTTGAGGCCGGCGTGGTGGCGCCCTATCGAGAGCAAACGGGGCTCGACGCTCAGATGTTCGTCTGTGCGGCAGTGGACGGATTGCGGGCGTCTCGTGTCTGAAGCCGTCGAGCTATCCAACGGGCTTGTGACCGTTCGTGCTCATCCTGAAGCGGGAACCTTCGACCTTCTCGATAACGGTGGCCGGACGGTGGTCTCGCGGGCCGCCATGGGAACGGTGCTGTCCGATGGAACTGTTCTCTCGACCCGGGGACGGCCGCTGCACCTCGAGGGCGACGTTGGGAGCGTCGACGACGTCTTGGGGAGCGGCTCGGCGCTCATGATGCGAGTGGAATTCGCGGGCGGGATCGAGATCAGCGTGACGATCACGGTCTACGATGGGCAGCCATTCGTTGTTGTGAGCTGCCAGCTGGAAAACGGCGCGCCGGACGAGATTCGGGTCGCGAAGTTTCACGTGCTCGAAGACGTGAACCTTGATCTCGTCTCACCGGCCACCGCGTGGCGGTTCTACAAACACGGCTGGCAGAGCTGGTCGCCAACGCTGGTGCTCGACTGCGCCAGCGAGGACGTGCCGATGGCAGCGCCGGTGATCGCGCCGAGCACGCAACCCGAAGCGCGGGAGGGCCGGTTCGTATCGGAGATGATGACGGCCGTCTTCTCGCCAAATTCGGGTGAGGGCATTGTCGTCGGATTCGCGACGAGCGGCGACCAGATGTCGCGGGTCTGGCTTGATCGCGAGTCAGGGTCACTGACGGCAGCATCGTACGCGGATGGGATCACGGTGCCACCAGGCGGGCGGCTCAGATCTGAGCGGCTGCTGATCGAGCCGACACGGGCGCCACTCGAATCGATGGAGCGTTACGGCGATGCGCTGGGGCGATCAATGGGGGCGCGTCCGAGTGAGAATGTCGCGACCGGGTGGTGCTCCTGGTACTACTACTGGCAGGGCGTGACGGAGGAAGCCGTGCTCGCGAACCTAAACGAGCTTCGGCGAAAGGGCCGATACGCGCTGCCCGTCGATTACGTGCAGATAGACGACGGCTGGCAGGCGGAGATCGGTGACTGGTTGACGGTGAACGAGAAGTTCCCGCATGGCCTTAGGTGGCTTGTCGAGCGGATCCACGAGGCCGGCTTCAAGGCAGGGCTGTGGCTCGCGCCGTTTGTCATGGGAGCGAAATCACGGTTGTGGACGGAACATCCAGACTGGGCGGTCGAGTACCGAGAGGGCAAGCCGTTTATTGCACTGCAGAACTGGGGGCAGGACTGTTACGCGCTCGACTTGACGCGGCCCGAGGTGATCGAGTGGTTGAAAACGGTGTTTCGGACGATTTGCGAGGAGTGGGGCTTCGACTACGTGAAGATCGACTTTATCTACGCCGGCGCCGTGGATGGAATTCGCGCTGATGCGGAGGTGACGCGGGCACAGGCTTACAGGCGAGGTCTCGGGGCGATCGTTGAGGCGGTGGGCGAGCGGTTCATCCTGGGCTGCGGAAATCCCCTGGGGGCAAGCGTCGGTCTCGTGGACGGAGCAAGGATTTCGCCGGACGTCGCGCCGTACTGGCACCTACGGGGGCAGGCGCGAGACGCGGAACGCAGCAGGATGAGCGAGCCATCGGCGCTCAATGCGATCAGGAATACGATAACTCGCTGGTGGATGCACGGGCGGTTGTGGCAGAGTGACCCGGATTGCCTGCTGGCGCGCGATTCGGAAACGGCGCTCACGCCGGATGAGGTACAAACTCTGGCGACGGTCATCGCGATGAGCGGCGGGATGGTGTTGGGTAGTGATGACCTGACGCGGTTGTCGGACGAGCGACGTGGATGGCTGCGGCAGTTGCTGCCGCCATCTGGGAAGGCGGCCCGGCCAGTGGACCTGTTCGAGTCAGAGCTACCGCGGTTTCTCGAACTGGAGCTCGAGTCGCACCGGATGCTGGCGGTATTCAACTGGGGCGACGAGCTAACCACCGTTGATGCGCCGCTCCCCGAAGACGAAGTGCATGTCTTTGACGCCTGGAGCAGAGCGTTCCTCGGCCAGAATGCGGGAACTATTCGGCTCGAGATTCCGGCGCATGGGTGCCGCTTGCTGGCGATCAGGGACAGCGGCGCGGAAGCGCGAGTCGTCGGTGGGCGCCTGGCGCCCATCTTTCGGTGGCCCTGAAGGCTAGTCCCAGAGGAATACCCGCGCCGGCGCCCCATCTGCCCCCACGACCTTCAGTGGCGCGCAGACCATTGTGTACGCGCCGGCCGGCACGTGCCGCAGATCGAGGCCTTCCACGATGATTACTCCCGCTTCGAGCAGCGTCTTGTGGACCTCGTGGGCGGGCGAGCGGAACTGCTCGATCGATAAGTAATCGATTCCCACGAGAACGAGACCGCGTTCCACGAGCCAGCGCGCCGCATCGCCGATAAGGCCGATGAAATCGGTGTGGAACTCGTCGTCGTCCCAGAACCGGCTGTTTGGCGTCTTGAGCAGGACACGCGTCGTTCCTCTCGATATTCCGGCCGTGCGGAGATCGGTCGCGGCAATCGGACGCTGCTCGGTCAGCTCAACGACCTGTGCAGGGCCGATTAGTACATCGGCCGGCATTGCTTCGACAGTCGAACGGCCGTCGAGAAAGTGATGGGGCGCGTCGACGTGTGTTCCGGTGTGCGAGCCGAGCGACAGGGCCGTTACGTTCGCGGAGTCGCCGCGTGCAATCTGTTTCAGGTAGTCGAGCCGGGGGCCCGGTTCTCCGGCGTATGTAGGCATTCCGGGCCGGAGTGGAACGGACACGTCGTAGATCGCCACAAATCGCCTCCTTCTGTCCGGTCATTATCGTCGGGCCCGCTAGTGCGTGCTATCTTGTGGCTGGAGGCTCGTAATGGCTGAACCTACGCGACTGTCCGACAGCGAGATACAGGCCGGCCTGACAAACCTGGACCGCTGGGAATTACGCGACGGCCGGTTGCGCAAGCGGTTCACCTTCCGTACGTTCCTGCGTGCGATGGCCTTCGTAAACAGCGTTGCCTATCTCGCGGAATCAGCGGGCCACCACCCGGACATCACTGTCAACTACAACAAGGTCACACTTCGCATTATCACCCACAGCGCGGGAGGACTTACCGACCGCGACTTTTCTCTCGCGTCTGAGATTGACGCGAAGCTCACCACGAAGCTGGTCATTCCGCCAGAAGAGCACAAGGCTGAGGGCTGATCGCTAAATGAAGAAACGCTCCCGGGCGTTCCGTGGTCTTCTCTGGATTCCGGGTCTCGCCAGGGGCTTCGGGTCGCCCTTCCGCTCCAGCGAGTCCTTTCTTTCCTGATCCGCTTCTGGTTCGCCCTGGAAGCATGGTCATTCTTACACGGGCATCGAGCCGCGTCAATGTAGCTAGGGCCGCTGGCGACCGGCCAGAGCACCTGAGAGCTCGTCAGCGAGCGTTATCTCGCGATATCTTCGAAAAGTGTGCACGATATACGGAGAATCAACACTCGTCCACAAATCCACATCAAACGCCGCCATGGCCGTCGACGCGCCTCGTGCGCGAACAGGTCAGGGGAGCAGTTCGTGCTTGAGTACGGCTATGAACGGAAGGTTGCGGAACCGCTGGTGGAAGTCCAAGCCGTAGCCGACGACAAACTCGTCGGGAATTTCGAACGCCACGTAGTCCAAGGGAACATTTACGATGCGGCGGGCGCGTTTGTCGAGCAGCGTGCAGACGCGGATCGAGGCGGGGCGCTTCGTCTGCAGGTAATCGATCACGTGGTTCAGCGTCATGCCGGTGTCGACTATGTCTTCGACGAGTATCACATCCCGACCTTTGATATTCTCGTCAATGTCCTTGAGAATTCGCACGGCACCCGCGCCGTTCCCTTCGTACGAGGAGATCGCCATTAGATCGATGGCTGACGGCACCGAGATGTGACGCATCAGGTCGGAGATGAAGCAGATGACGCCCCTCAATACGCCGATCAGTACCGGTTCCTTCCCCGCGTAGTCGCGGCTGATCTGGGCGCCCAGCTGACCGACCCGCTGCTGTAGCTTGCTGGCCGTGATGAGCACGCGGTCGATGTCGGGGACCTGGTCGGGCGAGAGCGGGCCGTAACCGTACTTGGCCAGAAGGCGTAGGTAGTCGCGCTTCTTCAGCATTATGACGTTGACTTCCGGGTAGAGCTCCTTGAGGAGCCGCATCTTGCGGTTCTTCTCCGCGGTTAGGCTGGATTTGAGGGTGGTAAGCTCCACATAGAGATTGAGGTCGGGCAGATAAAAGTCAGGTGTGAACGCTTCCGTGACATGGCCGCGTTCCCAGCGCAACGGAAAGAACCGGGGTTCGTATTGCCAGTCGATGCCGTAGAAATCAAGAATGCGGGCGAATTCGTACTCGGCGTTGTGCGCGAACGGCTCAGGGACATGCTCCGTGGGCGCTCCAGTTACGGGAATGCGAGCCCGGGCCTTCGTGAGCTGCGGCCGCGGTTGCTTGTCCTCAGCGGGTTGGCTCGAGTCGGTGGTGGCCTTCTTCGGCTGCGGCCTGCGGGTGCGACGCGATGGCTGAGTAGTCTGATCGGTACCGACAGCCTTTTGGGCCGTTGCCGTTTCAGCGGCTTCAGTCGTCCGGCGATGCCGCCGGCCGCCCCGGCTGCCGCGCCGGCGTTTCGGCTTAGGTGCGCCGTCGTCGGCTTGCGCCCTCGCCGAAACCGACTCCAACTCGCTTTCGCCGGGTGGAGGCTCGGCATCGGGGCGCGGGCCGTTAGCTCTCGTTCTCGACCGTCGCGATTCGGACGCGCCGGACTCGTTGCTGTTCGAGGGTGCGTTGGATGAGGTACCGGGGACGGGTAACTGGCGGTCTTCAGAATCGGAAACCGGCGAGCGTCTCCGAAATAGGCCCCGCGGTTTATTTGCCGATTGTGTCGTGGCCTGTGCCATCCACTATTATCTTACGTCAAAGACGAAGGTAAACGCTATGACCATTACTTATAACTTATCCACAGACGTGGAATTTGCCTCGCTAACTACGGCGGAGGGCTCGCTTTGCCGGCCGCACCGATAAACGGCATCCAGCTCTACTACGAGGAGTACGGGTCGGGCTTCCCGATCGTCTTCGCCCACGGGGCGGGCGGCAACCACATGAGCTGGTGGCAGCAGGTGCCGGTCCTCTCCCGCCATTACCGCTGCATCACATTCGATCACCGAGGGTGGGGCCTTTCGCTGGATGTCGATGACAGCGGCCCGGCCGCCTTCATCCAGGACCTGACGAGCATAATCGATCATCTCGGACTCGAGAAAGCGTTTCTCGTTGCCCAATCAATGGGTGGTCTCAGCTGCCTCGGCTTCGCCGTCCATCATCCAGAACGCGTGCGTGGCCTGGTGATGGCGAACACCTTCGCCGGAATGCGACGCGAAGTGTGGCTGGCGTCAAGCGATGAGCTTCGCCTGCTTGTTCAGTCGGTCTGGCAGCGGCGACGAGAGGACGGTGTGAAGCGGGCGCTTGGGAAAGGCTTTGCGGCCGCGCACAAAGAGCGCGCGTTCCTCTACAAGCAGATCAGGATGCTCAACGAACAAGGTCCGAACCGTCTCCAAACGGAAACGCAAGTCCAGCGTCTAAGGGCGCTCGAACGCACGGCCGAGACCGGAATAACACGGGAAGCGCTGGCGGGCCTGCCCACACCGGTGCTTTTCATCGGCGGCGAGGAGGACGAGGTCATGCCCGTCTCGCTCATGGGCGTCGCAGAGACGCTCATACCCAACGCGCGCATGACCGTGGTCTCAGGCGCAGGCCATTCCGTCTACTTCGAGCGCCCGGATGTTTTCAACCAGTTGCTCCTGGACTTCTTCGCTGCCTGTAATCCCCCATGATGCCGACTCTGGCCGATTTTAGCCATTTCGACGATAATGGCCAGCAAAGACTCGTATGAGCGATCCCAATGAAAGGCTTTCCAAGCTGGCGGCAACTTTCCGCGACCTGGAGGCCTACGTGCAGCAGGAGAAAGTTCGCATCATCCACTACGGCGTGGGTGCTATCGGCGCGGAGGTCGTTCGCGCCCTCCTGAACAATCCGGAATTCGAGATCGTTGGCGCGATTGACGCAAACGCGGTCAAAGCCGGCAAGGACCTGGGAGACGCGGCAGGCATTGGCCACACGCTTGGCATTCCGGTCGCATACGACCCCGAACCGCTGCTCAAGGATACGTACGCGGACGTCGTCGTCCACTGTACCGGCTCGTCTCTAACCGAGGTCTACCCGCAGCTTATGTCGATCGTTTCTGCCGAGAAGAGCGTGATCAGCAGCTGCGAGGAATTGGCTTTCCCCTGGGTCCGCTTTCCGGAGATTTCGCAGAAGCTGGACCGCCGGGCGAGGGAGACCGGCGTGCGCGTGCTCGGCACCGGCGTCAACCCCGGGTTCGTCATGGACATGCTCCCAATGATGATGGCAACGGCCTCCCAGCAGGTGAAGTCAGTCCACATCGAACGCATTCTGGACGTGAGCACCCGCCGTATACAGCTTCAACGCAAGGCGGGCGTCGGACTAAGCGTTTCCGGGTTCCAGCAGGCCGCGAGCGCCGGCGCCGTTGGCCACGTCGGTCTGCGCGAGTCGGCGCTAATGATCGCCGACAGCTTCGGGTGGCGAATGGATGATGTATCCGAGACGCTTGAACCGGTGATCGCCCGCGAACGCCGCAAGAACGAGTATTTTGTCGTCGAAAAGGGCTATGCGCTCGGGCTCCGCCAGTCCGCCCGCGGCGTCGTCTCAGGGCACGAAGCGGTTCGCCTCGACCTCGAGATGAGCCTGGGGGCCCATGACCCGCATGACCTCGTCGAAATCAATGGCACTCCCCCTATCCGCGCAGTAATCCAGGGCGGCATCCAGGGGGACGCCGCTACGGCCGCGATTATCGCCAATTGCCTGCCGGCAATCGCCCGCAGCCGGCTAACCGGTCTCCTCTCTATGCGAGAACTGCCGGCCATTCCTTACTTCCGCCCGCGTTCGCAGCAACGCGACGAAGACTAGCGGGTAGGAACAAAGGCGCAACAAAAGAGGGGCCTTAACAGACCCCTCTAATCGATTTCCTTGGTGGCGCATACGGGATTCGAACCCGTGATCTCCGCCTTGAGAGTTCCAGAGGAGCCGTCCCAACCGGTTCCAACCTGACCCATCATTGTCCCGATTCGTATGTGGCCTGGAGGTCATCTGCCTCCTAAGCAGCGGGGTTGAGGGTGCGAGTCCTTCCGGGGGCGCCAGATTCAAATTCCCTTCGACGACACGGGACTTTCGCTGCTATGAGCACCCGGACACGATGAACGGGACCTTCCGCGTCCATTAGACAGCGCCCGGTCGCACCCAGGCGCGGAACGACGCTCAAGTCACCCAGAGCGAAATCTGTAACCGACGCCCGAGACCGTCTCCACACATGAGGCCCGCTCCTGTAGCTTCTTCCTCAGGCTGCGTACCACGGCCTCGATGACATTGCTGCCGCTTGTGGAGCTGTGGCCCCATACGTCCTGGATTAGCGATGCGCGGCTCACTGCCTGGCCTTCGCGGTCAAGCAGGTACTCCAGCACGCCAAACTCGAGCCGGGT
>Ga0114129_10013478_pt1 | contig 11648 bp, 7 predicted proteins | sample RhiMetdeltSRZDD1_FD_80071 | JGI IMG/M metagenome (GOLD analysis project Ga0114129, IMG submission 80071) | Populus rhizosphere microbial communities from Tennessee, USA - Rhizosphere MetaG P. deltoides SRZDD1 (version 2) (version 2) | ecosystem: Host-associated > Plants > Roots > Rhizosphere >... | reverse complement strand
CGGCGCGCGCGGGACGAAGAAGAGAATGCGCTGGCAGGTCTCGCACTGGACGATCTCGTCGTTCCGGCGGACCGTGTTGAACACCTGCGGCCGCAGGCGCACGTGGCAGATCGTGCAGATGCCGTCGCGCGCCTCGGCGACGGCGACGCCGTGGCGGCGCTTCGCGACCTGATCGAACGTCGCGATCACCGCCGGCGCGATCACGGTGACGAGCGCCGCGCGCTCGCGCGCGATGCGATCGATGGCGGCCTCGAGGTCCGTGTGCTCCGCCGCAAGCGCCTTCCGCTCCGCGTCGATCGCCTTCTGCTCGGCGGCGAGGTCCGCCTCGGCGCGCTTGACGGCGGCCGACAGATCGTCGGCTTCGACCATCAGCTCGAGAATCCGGTCTTCGTGCGTCTTGATCTCGGTTTGCGCGAACGCGATCTCGTGCTGGATCGCGTGGTATTCCTGGTTGGTCTTGACCGCCATCGCCTGCTCGCGGAACTTCGAGAGCCGGCCCTGGTGGACGGCGACGTCCTTCTCGATGCTCCGCCGCGCCGACTGGTTGTCGGCGAGCCGCTGCTTCGCCTCGGCGACGCGGCGGCGCGCCGCCTCGAGCCGGGCGTCGAGCGCCTTCTGGCGCTCCGGTTCCTCGCCGAGCCGGCGATGCGCGTCGTGCGCGGTCGAATCGAGCCGTTGCAGCGCGATCACGCGCTCGAGATCAGCGTTCATCGGTCATGATGCACCGTCACGTGCGGTCCACCTTCGCGCTTCGGTGGACGCCTTCGCGTGGGCCCTGCACACCGTGCGCGCGCAGGCCATGCGCAAAGGTGGGCCCACCAGGACTTGAACCTGGAACCAGCCGATTATGAGCCGGCCGCTCTAACCATTGAGCTATGGGCCCCAATCGAAATGCTAATTGCAAATTGCCAATTGCTAAATGAAATCCAAAATAAATTTGCAATCAGCAATTTGCAATCAGCAATTTAAGAGGTCCGTCCTTCCAGAAACGCCCTGAGTTTCCGGCTCCGCGACGGGTGCCGCAGCTTGCGCAGGGCCTTGGCCTCGATCTGTCGGATCCGCTCGCGCGTCACGGCGAAGCTCTGGCCCACTTCTTCCAGCGTGTGCTCGCTGCCGTCGCCGACGCCGAACCGCATTTTGATCACCTTCTCCTCGCGCGGAGTGAGCGTCTTCAGAACCGACTCGGTCTGCTCCTTCAGATTGAGGTTGATCACCGCTTCCGCCGGCGAGACGACCTGACGGTCCTCGATGAAGTCGCCCAGATGCGAATCTTCCTCTTCGCCGATCGGCGTCTCGAGCGAGATCGGCTCCTGCGCGATCTTCAGGACCTTCCGCACCTTGCTGACCGGGATGTCCATCCGCTTCGCGATCTCCTCGGACGTCGGCTCGCGCCCCAGCTCCTGGACGAGCGCGCGCGACGTGCGAATCAGCTTGTTGATGGTCTCGATCATGTGGACCGGGATGCGGATCGTCCGCGCCTGATCCGCGATGGCGCGCGTGATCGCCTGGCGGATCCACCACGTCGCGTACGTCGAGAACTTGTAGCCGCGCCGGTACTCGAACTTGTCGACCGCTTTCATCAGGCCGATGTTGCCTTCCTGAATCAGATCCAGGAACTGCAGGCCGCGGTTCGTGTACTTCTTCGCGATCGAGACCACGAGGCGCAGGTTGGCTTCGACGAGCTCCTTCTTCGCCTGCTCCGCCTGATACTCGCCGCGGATGATCGTGTCGAGCGTCTTCTTCAGCTCGTCGGGCGACTGCTCCAGGCTGTCGGTGAGCGTCTTGATCTTGCCCCGCAGGTCCTTGATCTGGCGCTGCAGGTTCTTCTTGTCTTCCTCGCGCAGCTTCGCCTTGCGGTTCTTCGGATTCAGCAGCCGCTCGATCGCCTCGATCTCGCGCTGCTCGCGCCGCACGGACTCGACGGCGTCCTTCATGTCCTCGATGAGCCGCCGCTTCACCGCCTCGGTGAACTCGATCTCGCGAATCCGCTGCGACAGCTCCACCTGCGCGCGCATCGCCAGCCAGCGGCACTTCCGGTACTTCCGCTTCTCGCGGGTCGTCGTGCCCCTCGGCGTCTCGTTGAGTTTTTCCTCGAGCTTCTCGTAGACGGCGCGCGCCTTGCGAACGGCGTCGATCTGTTTCTGCACCTGCCGGCGCCGCTGCTCGATGCGCTCGTCCGTGATTTCCTCGTCGTTGAAGATCACGAGCTCGCGGATGGTCCGCTCGCCGCTCTCGAGCTGATCGCCGAGCTGGATGATCCGCCGCGCGATGAGCGGCGTCCGCGAGATCGATTTGATCACCGCGAGCTTGCCGCGCTCGATGCGCCGGGCGATTTCGACCTCGCCCTCGCGCGTGAGCAGCGGGACGGTCCCCATCTCGCGGAGGTACATGCGGACCGGGTCGTTCGTCTTGTCGAGCGCGCCCGGCGTCAGATCGAGCTCGAGTTCCTCCGACCCCTCGCCCGTCCGGTCGATCGGCTTGACGTCGTCGCGCAGGTACTTCTGATCCGAGTCGATGACTTCGATGCCGGCGCTGCCGAACGTGTTGAATAGATCGTCGAGCTCGTCGGACGAAGTGATCTCGGACGGCAGCATCTCGTTGACTTCGTCGTAGAGAAGGTAGCCCTTCTCCTTGCCGATGTTGATGAGCTGCCGGACCTCGTCGTACCGCTCCTCGATGGAGAGGTGCTCTTTGTCCGTGTGCCCGGGGCCGGTTACGTCAGTTCCTCGATGCGATGCAGTAGGTCTTTTTTCCGCTGCCATAAGGTGTCAATCTCGTGTCCGTGTTGAGTGGCTCCAAGCTCCTGGAGCCGGTCGATTTCCCGTTGGATCGCCGCCCGCTCCCGTTCCCATCTGAGCCGTTTCAGGGTCCTCACGCAATCGTGTAAAGGGGGCGGCCGGAGGGTGCTCGCCGTGGCGATGCTTCGGACAAGCTGAGCGTTCATTGTACTTAGACGCTGCAACAGCTCGGACGGTAAGTTTGCGACGCTCACATCTTGCAGATCGCGCGCCATTTGCAGGATTTCCGCGCCCGCGAGCCCTTCTAGGTCCCCGTCTTCCAAATCGGCCACCGCCGCCCGGGCCTCGTCCGTTGCATGAAACAGCGACCAAATCAGGTCCCGCTCGGCGTCGCGCAGCACGCCGAAGGTGGTCACCACCGGTCCCGCCACCGGCCGCTTCGACCGGAACGACTTTCGAAACTGGCTGAGGACCGTCTCGTCTGTAACCCCGACCAGGAAGGCCACCTTCTCCGCAAACAGCTCCTTGCTCGCGTCGTCCGGCAGCAGGTCCGAGAACGCGGTCATCCGTTCGACGTATTTGGCCCGCGCCGTCGCCGACCGGAAATCCAGGCCGGCCGCCTCGCGCGTGGCGACGTACTCCAAATACGGTTTCGCGCGCCGAAGTCTTTCACGGTACTGATCGGATCCGCGCTGGCGGACGAAATTGTCCGGATCCTCGCCCTTGTCGAGCAGCACGACCTTGACCTCGAAGCCCTCGCGCACGAGCAGCTCGCACGACCGGGTGGCGGCGTTCTGCCCGGCGGCATCGGGGTCGAAGTTCAGCATCACATTCGTCGTGAACCGGCGGAGCAGCTGCGCCTGCTGCGTCGTCAGCGCCGTCCCGCACGAGGCGATGACGGGTGCGGACTGAAACACCGTCGATTGAAAAATCTGGGCGAAGTCGAAGTACCCCTCGACGAGCAGGGCGTAGCCGACCTTTCGAATCGCCGCTTTCGTCAGGTTGAGGCCGTACAGCGTCCGGCTCTTCGAATAGATGGGCGTCTCGGGCGAATTCAGGTACTTGGGGCCGCCCTGATCGGGATCCATCTGCCGGCCGCCGAACGCGATCACCGAGCCGGTGTCGCGGCAGATCGGGACCATCAATCGATGACGGAATCGGTCGACGACTTCCTCGTTGTCGCGCTGAGCGAGGAGACCGCTCTGAAGGAGCAGGCCTTGCGGAAAACCCTGGCCGGTTAGACGCGCCTTCAACGCGTCGCGATTCGACGGCGCGTACCCGAGCCCGAGGTCGTCGATCGTCTTCTCGGAAATGCCGCGGTCCTTGAGCTGCTGGCGCGCCCGCGCGCCGCCCGGGGCGGCGAGCTGCTCGCGGAAATACGCCGCGGCCACCTCATGAACCTTCAGCAGCGCCTCGCGGAGCGCCGCGTCGTGCCGCGCGGTATCGTCTCCACCTTCCGGCTCGGGCAGGCTGACGCCCAGTTTCTGCGCCAGCATCTTCACCGCCTCGGGGAAGTTCACCTTCTCGTGGAGCTCGAGGAACTTGAAGACATCGCCGCCGGCGTGGCAGCCGAAGCAGTGGAAAAACCCTTTGTCGGGATCGACGTGGAACGACGGCGACTTCTCGGAGTGGAACGGGCAGAGCCCCTTGTGCGTCCGGCCCACGCGCTTGAGCGGTACGTACTCCTGGACGATCTGCACGATGTTCGCCTGGAGGCGCAGATCGTCGATGAACCGTTGCGGGAACAACGCCAAGCTATTCCTTCAGCTCCACGACGGTCACTCCTCCGCCTCCCTGTTCCGGCGGCGCGGTGGCGAAGCGCGCGACGAGCGGGTGCTGCTGCAGGAAGCCGGTCAGCGCACGCTTCAGCTGGCCGGTGCCGTAGCCATGAATCAATCGAACGACGCGTTGGTCGGTCAGCAGCGATTCGTCGAGGAACCGCTCGGCGCGCGAGATCGCTTCGTCGACCGTGCAACCGATGACGTTCAGGTCGACCACGGCCGCTTCGCGCGGCTGGAGCTCGACGTTGACACGAATTTTTGCGGGCGTTGCCGCGCCGCCGCTCGCCACGAGCTGGAGGTCGCGCAGGCTCGCGCGCATCCGCTTGCCGCGCACGTCGAGCTCGGCGGTCCCGTCGTGGACGGCGGTCACGGTCGCCTCCAGTCCGAGGCCGCCGACGATTACGCGATCGCCGACGCCGATGGATTTGGGTCGGGATTCGGGAGTTGGGATTTGGGATTCGTGCTGACCAGAGCGGGATTCGAGGGCGGGGATTTGTGCTTCGGCGGCGGGTGATTCGGCGCCGACGGGAACAGCACCCGGCTCGAGGATCCGCTGCGCGATCTGGTCGACGGCGGTGCGCGCATCGCCGCGAAGCGCGCCGGTGTCGCCGGTCGTCACCAGACGCGTGGCGTTGTGCGCGATCAGCGCCGTCTTCGCTTTCAGCTGCGCGACGACGTCGTCGATTTCGCGGCGGGCCTGGCGCAGGTGCGTGTCGAGGTCTTCGCTGAGGCGGCGCCGGAATGTTTCTTCCCGCTGGCGCAGCGCGTCCTCGCGCAGGCGCATGCGCGTCTCGGCTTCCTGCAGCGACTCGCGCTCCTTCGCGGCGAGCCGGTGCTCGTGCTCCAGCGCGCGCACGTCGCGATCGATTCGCGCGAGGTGCTCGGCGAGCTGCGCCTCGCGCACGCTCACATTCGCGCGCGCCGCGGTCACGACCGCGGGATTCAGCCCCAGACGGCCGGCGATCTCGAGCGCGAGGCTGCGTCCCGGCGATCCGTACACGAGCTGATACGTCGGCGCAAACGTGTCGGCGTCGAAGCCGAACGCCGCGCTCGTCACGCCGTCCGTCGTCGACGCGTAGGTCTTCAGCGCGTCGTAGTGGCTCGTCGCGATCACCGTCGCGCCGCGCGTCCTGAAGTGGTCGACGATCGCGACGCCGAGCGCGCCGCCTTCGATCGGATCCGTTCCCGATCCCACTTCGTCGAGCAGGACGAGCGCGGGCATTGCCAGCGTGCGATCCATCGACGCGATGTTGGTGATGTGCGCCGAGAACGTACTGAGGCTCGCCTCGATCGACTGCTCGTCACCGATATCGGCAAACACCGATCGAAAGACCGGCACGCGCGACCCGAACGCCGCCGGAATGCGGAGGCCCGATTGCGCCATCAGCGCGAGCAGGCCCGCCGTCTTCAGCGCGACGGTCTTGCCGCCCGTGTTCGGCCCCGTGATCAGGAGCGTCGTCGACGGCGGAATGACTTTGATCGTGACCGGCACCGGCTGCTTGAGCAGCGGATGCCGCGCCGCCTGCAGTTCCAGCGCGCCGTCCGTCGACAACGCCGGCTCGATTCCGTCGACAGACTCTGAATAGCGCGCGCGGGCCTGCACGGAGTCGAGCTCTGTCGCCGCCTCGATCGTCCGCGCGAGATCGCCGGCGCGCCCGCGAAACGTGTCGGTCAGCGCGAGCAGAATCCGGCGCACTTCCTGCGCTTCCTGCTCTTCGAGCGCGACGATGTCGTTGTTGATCTCGACCGTGCTGAGCGGCTCGAGGAACAGGCTCGCGCCGCTCGTCGACGCGCCGTGCACGATCCCCGGAATGCCGCTGCGATGCTCGGTCTTCACGACCAGCACGTATCGACCGTTCCGTTCGGTGACGACCTGATCCTGCAGGTACTTCGCGGTCTCTTTCCCGCGCAGGTACGACTCGAGCGTCGTCCGCAAACGCGAGCGCTGCTTGCGCAGGCGCTCACGGATGGTTTTCAGCTCGTTGCTGGCGTGATCGACGACGTCGCCGGCGGGATCGATCTTGTCGCGGACCTGTGCGGTCTCGCCCGTGAACGCGGCGGCGCCGGCGATCACCGCATCCAGTAACGGGACCGGCGCCTGCGCCCGGCGGATCGCGGTGCGCGTCTCGTCGACCGAGTCGAGAAATGCCGCGAGCGTCAGCAGCCGGAGCGGTTCGAGCGGCCGGCCCTCGACCGCGAGCGCGTCGAAGATCTGGGGAAGGTCGCTGCTCGCGCGCAGCGGAAAGGCGCCGTTTGCCGTCAGGAACCTGCCCGCTTCGGTCGTCTCGGCCAGCAGGTGCCCGACTTTCCCCGTTTCCGTGGATGGGGCAAGGCGCCCGAGGCGCTCCGCCCCCATGGGCGTGAGCGCAAACCGTTGGACCGCCTCGACGATCCGGTCGAATTCGAGGGCGCGCAGGGTTCCGGCGTGCATGCGGGGGAACTGGAAATCATACCGTACGAAGGGATGAACTCATCCCTGCTTACAGGTGGTTGATGAGCGAGGCAACGGCGGCCGCGCCGAACCCGTTGTCGATGTTGACGACGGTCACGCCTGAGGCGCAGCTGTTCAGCATGCCGAGCAGCGCGGCAATGCCGCCGAAGCTCGCGCCATAGCCGACGCTCGTCGGCACCGCGATGACCGGCACGCTCACGAGACCCGACACGACGCTTGGCAGCGCGCCTTCCATGCCGGCGACGACGATGATGACGCGCGCCGATTGCAGGAGCAGGCGCTCCGCCAGCAGACGATGGAGGCCGGCGACGCCGACGTCGAACAGGCGCGCGACGTCGTTGCCCATCAGCTCGGCGGTGCGCGCCGCCTCTTCGGCGACCTGCAGATCCGAGGTGCCGGCCGCCGCGACTACGATCGTGCCTTTACCTTTCGTGACATCCCGCTGACGCAGCGCAATGATGGCTGCATCGGCGTAATACGTTACTTCCGGCACGACGACACGGACCGCTTCGAACGCGGCTTCGGTCGCGCGCGTGATCAACAGCGTGGATCCGCGCGAGACAATCTCCGTCGCGATCGCGGCGATCTGGGCAGGTGTTTTGCCTAGGCCGAGTATGACTTCGGGGAAACCCTGGCGCGCCGCTCGATGATGATCGACGCGCGCGAATCCAAGGTCTTCGTATGGCCGAGCGCGGAACGCATCGAGCAAACGCTCGCGGGCGGCGTCAACATCCAGCTCGCCGCGAGCGACTTGCTCGAGCAGATCCTGGAGCTGTTTGTTTGACGTCATCGGATCTCGACAGTAACATAAGTGGTTGCGCGCCTGGCCAATGACGCCGATTGCTACGCTCACGCTCGCCGCGTACTTTTTCGTTCTGATCATCCTCGCGGTTTACGGCTGGCACCGGTACTACCTCGTCTACCTGTACATGAAGTACCGCGATCGGCAGTCGCAGCCGGGGCCCGCGCTCGATCCGCTGCCGATCGTCACGATTCAGCTTCCGCTCTACAACGAGATGTACGTCGCGGATCGCCTCATCGAGGCGGTGTGCCGGATGGACTACCCGCGCGATCGGCTCGAGATTCAGGTCCTCGACGACTCGACGGACGAAACGCGGAGTGTCGCCGAGCTGGCCGTTCGCCGATGCGCCGCGCAGGGCGTGGACATCAAGTACTTTCATCGCCGCGATCGCGCCGGGTACAAGTCGGGCGCGCTCGAGGCGGGAATGAAAGAGGCGCGCGGCGAGTTCATCGGGATCTTCGACGCCGACTTCATCCCGACGCCCGATTTCCTCGCGCGGCTGATGCCGCACTTCCGCGACCCGAAGGTCGGCATGGTGCAGGCCCGCTGGGGCCATATCAACGAAGACTACTCGCTGCTGACGAAGATCCAGGCGATCCTCCTCGACGGCCATTTCGTGCTGGAGCACGGCGGCCGCAATCGCAGCGGACGCTTCTTCAACTTCAACGGGACGGCCGGCGTCTGGCGGCGGCGGGCCATCGACGATGCGGGCGGGTGGCAGCACGATACGCTGACCGAGGACCTGGATCTGAGCTACCGCGCGCAGCTGCGCGGCTGGCGCTTCGTCTTCGTGTCGGATCTGATCGCGCCGGCTGAAGTGCCGGTCGAGATGAACGCGTTCAAGTCGCAGCAGCATCGCTGGGCCAAGGGCTCGATCCAGACGTGCCGGAAGCTCCTGCCGACGATTCTGCGCGCGAACCTGCCGCTCGGCGTGAAGGCCGAAGCGTTCTTTCACCTGACCGCGAACTTCAACTACATCCTGATGTGCGTCCTCTCGGTGCTCATGTTCCCGGCGATGGTCATTCGCTACAACATGGGCTGGTACGAGATGCTGCTCATCGACATCCCGCTGTTCTTCGCGGCGACGTTCTCGTTCTGCAATTTCTATCTCTTCTGCCAGCGCCAGATTCACGCGGACTGGCGCACCCGCGCGAAGTACATTCCCTTCCTGATGTCCGTCGGCATCGGCCTGTCGATCAACAACACGCGCGCCGTGGTCGAGGCGCTGCTGAACAAGGAGACCGAGTTCGCGCGGACGCCGAAGTACCGCATCGAGGGCGACGCCGACGACTGGGTGGGCAAGAAATACCGGCAGTCGGTGGCCGTGCAGCCGCTCGTCGAGCTGCTCCTCGGCCTCTACTTCACCTGGACGGTGTTCTACGCGCTCGCCGCGGGCATCTACGGCACGCTGCCGTTCCTCGTGCTGTTCCAGGTGGGCTTCCTTTACACTGGTCTCCTGTCGGTCGTGCAGCAGTATGCCGGCGAGCCGGTCGTGCTGAACACCCAGGTGGCCAGCGGGAAATGACAGCCAGAGTCGCGGTCCTCCGCGTTTCGCCAGACACGGTTCTCGCCGACATCGATCGCCTCGTGGATCTCGCCGGCGTGTCGCACGCGCTCGCCGCCGGCCGCACGACGATCCTCAAGGACAACATCTCCTGGCATTTTCCGTTTCCGGCGGCGAACACGACGCCGTGGCAGCTCGAAGGCACGATCCAGGCGCTCGCGCGCCGCGGCTTCACGAATCAGGTCTGCGTCCAGAACAAGACCGTCGTCACCAACGCCTTCAAGGGCGAGGACCTGAATCATTACGTGCCGATCTTCAAGCGCTACGGCATCCCCGTCCTCTACAACTTCAAGGACGAGGACATGACGTGGGTCCGCTACGAGCCGAAGGCGCGCATGCGCGTGCTGCGGCAGATCTATCCGGAAGGGATTCACGTTCCCGACTATTTCTTCGGCACGAACATCGTCCATCTCCCGACGACGAAGTGCCACATCTACACGACGACGACCGGCGCGATGAAGAATGCGTTCGGCGGCCTGCTGAACACGCGGCGCCACTACACGCATTCGTGGATCCACGAGACGCTCGTCGATCTGCTGGCGATCCAGAAGGAGATCCACACCGGCCTCTTCGCCATCATGGACGGCACGACGGCCGGCAACGGTCCCGGGCCGCGCACGATGCATCCGGTGGTCAAGAACGTGATGCTGGCGTCAGCCGACCAGGTCGCGATCGACGCCGTCGCCGCGAAGATGATGGGGTTCGATCCGATGACGATCGACTACATCCGCCTCGCGCACGAAGACGGCCTCGGCGTCGGCGATCCGCGGGACATCGAGATCGCCGGCGATGCGGGCGCGGCGAAGGAGAACTGGCGCTTCCACGTCGGAAAGAATCTCGTCCGGATTGGCGGCGGCGATCTGATCTGGTTCGGTCCGCTGAAGCGCTTTCAGAACCTGTTCTTCCGGACGCCGCTCGTGAACGGGTTCATCCTCGCGAGCGACGTGTACCACGACTTCTATCGCTGGCCGCTGGTCGATCGGCGCGTCTTCGAGCGCTGGTGCGAAACGACCGAATGGGGCCAGATGTTCCTCCGCTACGCGCAGATGGGACCGCAGGGCGATCCGATGGCCCTCGCGCCCGACCGTCCCTCCGCGTCCCCCGCGTCCGCCCGAATCCATTAAACTCTCGCCGTCCGGCCCCACACACCTGCGATTCAACAAAGGAGCGCGCAATGAATTACTCTCGCCTTGCCGCCGCCGCCCTCGCCGCGACCGTCGCGGACCTCGCGTACGGGTTCGTGGTCTACGGAAACCTGATGGCGAGTCAGTTCGGCCAGTATCCGGCCGTATACCGTCCCGCCGACGACACCAGCCACATGCCGTACCTCATGCTCGGCGTCCTGATCGCGATGATCGCGGCGACGTGGATCTACGCGAAAGGGTACGAAGGCGGCAGCGGTCTGCAGGAAGGGCTGCGATTCGGCGCGGCGCTCGGCGTGTTCGTCGTCGGCGCCGTCGCGCTCGTGAACTACGCGGTCATGCAAGTCGGTGCAGTGCTGTGCTGCTGGTTCGCGGCCGCCGCATTCGTCGAGTGGCTCATCATGGGAGCGATCATCGGGCTCGTCTACAAGCCGGCCGTGTCCCCGCGTCGCGCCGCCACGGTATGATGACGTAAGGATCGTACGTGGTTCAGGCGCGAACCGTGCCTCACTGATGACGACGGCGGCAAAACCAAAGGCCGGGCTCGAAGACATCGTCGCGACGACGTCGGCGATCTGTTATCTCGACGGCGATCGCGGCGTGCTTGCGTATTGCGGGTACGACATTCACGAGCTCGCGCGTCATGCGACGTTCGAGGACGTCTGCTTTCTGCTGTGGCACCACCGGCTGCCGACGCGGGCCGAGCTCGGCGACCTGCAGTCGCAGCTCGCGGCCGCGCGTCCGCTGCCGGAGGGCGTCCTCCGGCTGATTCGCGCGCTGCCGCCCGGAAACGGAATGGACCTGCTGCGGACGGTCACGTCCGCGCTCGGTCATTACGATCCGGACGCCACGGACAATTCGCCGCAGGCCAACTACCGCAAGAGCGTGCGGCTGACGGCGCAGATCGCGTCCGCGGTCGCGACGATCGGCCGTCTCGCGGCGGGCGGCGGACCGATGCAACCGGATCCCGTGCTCGGCCACGCCGCGAACTTCCTCTACATGCTGACGGGCTCGCGTCCGGGCGGCCTCGAGACGCGGGCCTTCGATGTCGCGCTCATCCTCCACGCGGATCACGAGCTGAACGCCTCGACGTTCGCCGGCCGCGTGGCCGCCGCGACGCTCACCGACGTCCACTCGGCCATCGTCGCGGCGATCGGGACGCTCAAGGG
>Ga0114129_10013477_pt1 | contig 11648 bp, 9 predicted proteins | sample RhiMetdeltSRZDD1_FD_80071 | JGI IMG/M metagenome (GOLD analysis project Ga0114129, IMG submission 80071) | Populus rhizosphere microbial communities from Tennessee, USA - Rhizosphere MetaG P. deltoides SRZDD1 (version 2) (version 2) | ecosystem: Host-associated > Plants > Roots > Rhizosphere >... | reverse complement strand
ATGCTTGTACAACGCGGGATTGGTGTAACCGCTCTCGCGAGCGATGTCACGGATGCTCGTCGCGTCGAACCCCCGCTCGCTGAACAGCTTCATCGCGGCACGGAGAATCTCCTGCTTGGCCGGCGGATCGTCTTCGAGAACGTAAAACAGTGACTTGCTCGCCATCCTGTCGTCAGGTTAGCACACGCTAACTGGCGCGTCAAAACCGCCGTGCATTGCCGGAGGCTTGACATATTCCCATATGGGAATGTATAGATCAGGACGTGCCCCGCGCCTTGACCACATCGGATCCGTTCAACGCGATTGCCGAACCCCGTCGCCGACACATCCTCGAGTTCATCGCGGCCGATGAACGGTCGGTCGGCGAAATCGCCGAGGCACTCGAGCTGGGGCAGCCGTCGGTCTCAAAGCACCTCAACGTGCTCCGGAATGTCGACCTCGTCACCGTGAGGCGCGACGGCCGGCGGATCCTGTATCGAACGAACGCACAGACACTCAAAACGATTCACGACTGGTCCGGCATGTTCGCCCAGCATTGGCGCGGGCAACTTGGGCGCATCAAAGCGCATGCGGAGGAGAAGCGATGACGACGACCACAGCACCTGTCGCAGAGCATCAGACGTTCACCATCACCGAAGACATCACCGTTCGCGCATCGCTCGAGCAGACATTTCAATCGCTCGTGGCGCAGATGGGCCGGCTCAACGAAACACCGGACGGTACGCCGCTGCCGATGATTCTGGAGATGCATCCCGGCGGCCGCTGGTATCGCGACCTGGGCGGCGACAACGGGCACCTCTGGGGCTTCGTTCAGAGCGTCAAGCGGCCGGTGCTCCTGGAGATCTGGGGCCCGTTGTTCATGTCGACGGCCGCGACGTCGAACCTCCTGTACCGGTTGAGCGAAACCCCGGAAGGCACCCTCATCAAGTTCACGCACACGCTCGTCGGGCCGTTCCCCGAGGAGCATCGATCCCGGCTCGGATCGGGATGGACCGCATTGCATGCCCGCGTCCGCAAGGCCGCCGAAGCCACACGATAGGAGGACCCGATGAAGATGATCGACGGACTGCTCGCAGAGCTCGAACAGGAAGCTGAAACGACACGTCGTGTGCTCGAGCGAATACCGCAGGCGCACCTGTCGTGGAAGCCGCACCCCAAATCGATGTCGCTCGGCCAGCTCGCGCTGCACGTCGCCACCGTGCCCGGCAACGTGGCAGAGCTGGCGGCGTTGGATACGATTCCCGAGCCGCCGGCCTTCGTGCAAGCCGAGGCCGCCACCACGTCGGAACTGGTGCCCTCGCTGGCAGAGAGTGTCGCCAAGGCAAAACGAGCGCTCGGCGGATTCGACGATGCGAGGATGGGCGCGATGTGGCGGCTGCAGAGCCGCGGTCGGGACATCTTGGCGATGCCGCGTGTGGCATTCGTGCGCGCCATCATGTTGAACCACTGGTACCACCACCGCGGCCAGCTGCTCGTCTATCTTAGGTTGCTCAATCAGTCGGTGCCGTCGGTGTACGGTCCGACCGCCGACGAAAACCCGTTCGCGGCGTAACAGCCCTCGCAGGCCCTGGCTCTTCGGGCGATTGAAGAGCGCTGGCGCCGCGAAGGTGTGCTCTCCTACAATCGCTTCGAGGAGAACACCATGAGCGCAGCGCGAGTGTCCCTGTCGGTTTCCGTGAGACATCTGTCCATCGCCGCCTCGATCGTCGGCTGTCTCGCCGCGTCTGGCACGATGCACGGGCAGAAGAAGGGCTTCGCCTGCGACAAGGACAACGGCGGACTGACGCTGCCCACCGGCTTCTGCGCCGGCGTCATCGCCGACAATCTCGGTACGGCCCGCAATCTCGTCGTCGCGCCGAACGGGGACATTTTCGTCTCCGTTCGCAGCGGCGGCCCGAGCGTGCAGGGGCAGCCTCCACAACCGGGATTCATCCTCGGTCTCCGGGATACGGACGGCGACGGCAAGATCGACTTGCAGGAGAAATTCGGGACGCAGGGGGCAACCGGCATCCGGCTGCGTAACGGGTACCTGTATTACGCGACGCCGACCTCGATCGAGCGCTTCAAGTTGACCCCCGGTCAACTCAAGCCGTCGGACCCGGCGGAGGTCATCGTCGGCGATTTTCCGAGTGGCGCCAACCAGCGTGGACATCGGGACAAGGACATCGCCTTCGACAGCGCGGGTAATGTCTACGTCAACGTCGGGCTGCCGTCGAACGCATGTGCGGAGCCCGATCGCCAGAAGGGGGCGAAGGGTGTCGATCCCTGTCCGCAGCTCGAAGAGCACGGCGGCATCTGGAAGTTCAGCGCCGATACACCCGGACAGAAATTCTCGAAAGCCAACCGCTATGCCACCGGCATGCGGCAACCGGTCGCGCTCGACTGGCACGACGGCAATCTCTATGTCGCGATGAACAGCCGCGATTCGCTGGACACGCTGTATCCCGATCACTTCACGGTCGAGGACAACGTGAACCGGCCGCTCGAGCCGCTGCTGCTGGTCAAGTCCGGCTCGGTCTTCGGCTGGCCCTACTGCTTCTTCGACGGGAAGACCAACAAGATGATCCTGGCGCCGGAGTACGGCGGCGACGGCAAAGAGGTGGGGCGCTGCGCGCAGTTCGAGGCGCCGGTGGCGAACTTTCCGGCGCATTACGCGCCAGTCGATCTGTTGTTCTATACGGGGAGCCTGTTTCCGGCGCACTACCGTGGCGGCGCGTTCATGACGTCTCACGGCTCGTGGAATCGCGCGCCGGCGCCAATGGCCGGCTACAACATCCTGTTTCAGCCGTTCGTCAACGGAAAGGCGACCGGTAAGTTCGAAGTGTTCGCGGATGGATTCAAAGGCCGGGAACCGCTAATGAGTCCCGCGGAGGCGGCCGCGCGCCCCAACGGCACGGCACAGGGTCCCGACGGCTCGCTCTACATCACCGAGAGCGTCAAGGGTAGGACCTGGCGCGTGATCTACACCGGCAAGTAGGAAGGCATCGATTCGGCCGCGAGGCTCATCGCTCGATCGTTTCACGGCGTGAAGTGGTCGCTCTTGACCCCGCGAGGTGTCGAGAACCATCCTGAAGCGCCATGCATCCGGTCGAGCGCGAACTCGCCGCCCTCAAGTTCATCGACGGCCTGTCCGCCCACCTGAGAGACGTCCGCGAGCCGCACAAGGCGCTCCGTCACGCCTTGCGCGACACGCGCGAGCACTTTCAGGCGACTCACGGCTGTATCGCCACGCTTCGCGCCGGCCGATCCGAGGCCAATCTGCTGTTCACGCTCCCGAAGCAGATCGACTGGGATTTGAGCGTGCTGACGCGCTACATCCGTCACACCCATCCACCGGTTCAGCGCTCGATGCTGATCGGATCGGTCAAACGGCGCAGCGGCGCGTGGGGTGCGATCGCGTTGGTCCGTCCCGGTCACGCCTTCGATCGCGAGGATCGGCGGCTGATCGCGCGCATCGCCGAGGCGCTGTCGGCGGCGGTGCACCGGATCGATCGCGATCGGCTGCTGGGCGTGCGCGACCGCATCGATCGCAAGATCATGGAACAGATCCACCCGAAGGATCTCTTCTACCAGATCCTCGACGGCATCCGATCGCTCACCCTGTACGACCACTCGTCGGCGCTGCTCATCCGCGAGGATGACCAGGCGTCGCTGCGCGTGGTAGCCGAGCAGATCGCATGGACGAAGGCGCGCAGCGAGCGGGTGGGCCTGCGGATTCCGATCACGGACGATGCCGCGACGCTGCTGCAATCGGCGCAGGTCTACGGCTTCGATCGGCATGGCGAGACGTGGCGAGAGTGGAAAGGGCAGCCGGCGGCCGGGTTGGCGTCGCTGCTCGACTACAACACCGGTGACGGCGCGGACGTGCCGAACGTTCGCGAAGCGTCGATGCTCTGTGTGCCGCTGGTCACGCGTGACAGCCTGGTCGGCGTCCTGAAAATCGCGGCGCGGTATCCTGAGCAACTCAAGCCGTTCGACGCCGAGCTCGTCGAGCACTTTCGATCCCAGGCCGCGATTGCCATCCAGAACCTGCACCGCACCGAATCGCTGCGCGCCCGCGTCGTCACCGCGGAGCGGAAGCATGCGATGGCCGACCTGGCGCGAAGCGTCTCGCACGACGTCAACAACGCGCTCGGAGCGATGCTGCCCCTGATTCAGCAGATGCAGGCGGACCTGCGCGGCGGCGTGCTCAGGCCCGCCGTGTTTGCCGAGGACCTCGAGCACGTGCAGAAGTCGCTGCAGGTGTGCCGGCGGATCTTCGGCGGGATGCTGACCTTCTCGCGCAACGCGGCGCGGCGCAGCCGCTACGGACAGGTTCGCCGCGCCCTGGAAACGGCGTCGGCGATCCTGAAGTACGGCATGAGCCGCAGTGCGATCGAGCTGCACGTCAACATGGCGGACGAGATTCCAGAGGTCGCGTGCAGCCAGAGCGATCTCGAGCAGCTGTTCCTCAACCTGCTCACCAACGCGCGCGAGGCCACGCCGCATGGCGGGCGGATTCAGGTCGCCGCCCATCCGACCGAGCGCGCGGTCGAGATCTCGATTGCCGACAACGGCTGCGGCATCGCGCCCGAGAATCTCTCGCGCGTGCTGGAGCCGTTCTTCACCACCAAACCGCATGGCAATGGGCTCGGCCTGTCGATCTGCCGCACCGTCCTGTGGGAAGTCGAAGGCACGCTGACGATTGGGAGCGAGCCCGGCAAAGGCACGCACGTCCGCGTCCGCGTCCCGCAGGCGGTGGTCCCGTCGCACGGCCAGCCGGCATGAGACGCGCCCGTATCCTGATCGTCGACGACGAACCCGGGATGCTCCGCGCAGTCGAACGCGTCCTGAGCGAGCAGCACGACGTCGTCGGCACGCGGCTGTCGCGCGAAGCGCTGGCGACCGCGACGGAGTTCCACCCGGAGCTCGCGATTGTCGATATCCGGATGCCGGACCTCGACGGCTTCGAGCTGATGGCGCAGTTGAAGGCGCGCTTTCCGGCCATCGACGTGATCCTGATGACGGGGAGCGTCGACGATCTCGACGAGAAACTCATCCGGGCCATTCGCAGCCCGGCCTTCTATTTCATTCAGAAGCCGTTCGACCGCGAGGTGCTCCGGACGCTCGTCGAGCGCTGCGTCGAGCTGCGCTGGCGGCGCGAGGAACACCGGCAGAACCTGAAGCGCCTCGAAACCGAGATGGCCGAAGCGCGCGCCTTTCAGCAGAGTCTGTTGCCGCCTCCAGACGCGTTCCTGAGTCGCGTGGCGATCTGTTCCCGGTACACGCCGTGCTCGGATCTCGGAGGCGATCTCTACGACTACGCCAGCGCGACGGGCGGGCGCACGGCCTTACTGATGGCGGACGTGTCAGGCCACGGCGTGTCGGCGGCGATGCTCACCGGAATCGTGAAGAGCTCGTTCCATGCGTCGCACGTCGACGGGTTCGAGCCCGGCGCAGTCGTGCGGCGCGTGTCGATGGGACTCGCGCCCTTCAGTCCCGAACGGTTCGTGACGATGGTGGCCGCCCTGATCTCGTCAGACGAGCGTGAGATGCGATACGTGAATGCCGGCCATCCTCCGATGGCGGTGTGGGGACGCACGGGCGCGGTGCGCTGGCTCGAAAGCACCGGGCCGCTGGTCTCTCCAGTGCTCACCGGGTCAACCTGGGACGTGCCGGTGGTCAGCCTCGACGCCGGCGATCGCGTTCTGCTCTACACGGACGGCGTCTGGGACACGCTGGCGGACGACGACGGCCGTGCTGAAGAGCGAATGGAGGCGGCGATTGCTCATGCGCCTGAAGGCGGCGCGGCGCTGCTCGACGCGATTTTCGCCGATGTCTATCGCGAGCTGAATGGCCGGCCGCAGCCGGACGACATCACGCTTCTGACCGCGAGCGTACTGCCGCCAAACCACGAGTCAGACTGAATCGCGCGCACAGATAAGTGGAAGGGAAGCAGGCAGGCGTTCTCGAGCTGCCTCCATTGTACCAAAGCTCCCGGTCGCTGACGAGACTGGTTTTGCGAACCGTCTTTCGCTACATTGCGCTTCCGCGAGTTTTTCAGTCCCTCGATTCGCATAGCCGGGTGACACCACCATGCTGAAGCTGTTCCGCCTCCTCGCGCCTTATCGCGGATACATCGCGATCGTCCTGGTTCTGGCCCTGGCGCAGTCGATCGGTTTCCTCCTGCTGCCGCGATTGATGTCGGACATCGTGGATAAGGGAATCGTAAAGGGCGATCAGCGCGCGATCGTTCGAATCGGCGGCCTCATGCTGCTGATGTCCATCGCCGGCACGTTCTGCGCGATTCTCGGCAGTTACTATGCGTCGAAGGTGGCGACCGGATTCGGCCGGATCCTGCGGGGCGCGATCTTCGCGCGCGTCGAACACTTCTCGATCCACCAGTTCGAGAGCTTCGGCTCGGCATCGCTGGTCACGCGGACGACCAACGACACGACGCAGGTGCAGCAGATGCTGACCATGATGCTGACCATGGTGATTACCGCACCGATGATGGCGACCGGCAGCGTGATTCTGGCCCTCTCCCAGGACGCGCAGCTGGCCTGGGTGCTGATTGCCGTGATGCCCGTGATGGCGCTGGTCTTCGGCGTCATCCTGCGTGGCGCGGTCCCGCTGTCGCAGGCGATGCAGGTGAAGATCGACCGGCTCAACCTGATCATCGGCGAAGGATTGAGCGGCATCCGCGTGATCCGCGCCTTCGATCGTGGCGCACGCCAGCGCGAGCGGTTCGATCGGGCCAATCTCGATTTGACAAACACCTCCATTGCGCTGAATCGGCTCATGGCGTTCCTCATGCCGGCGCTGATCGTGATGCTGAACCTCACGAGCCTCGCGATCATCTGGGTCGGCAGCCACCGGATCGACGCCGGCGTGATGCAGGTGGGGGCGATGATCGCGTCGATGCAGTACGCCATGCAGATCATGTTCGCCGTGTTCATGGTCACCGCCATGTTCGTGATGCTGCCCCGCGCGGCCGCGTCGGCCGCCCGGATCAACGAGGTGCTGGACGTGGTGCCGGAGATCGTCGATCCGGCCGGCCGGGCGGAGCTGCCGCACGCGGCACGGCGGGGACACGTCGAATTCGAGAACGTGACCTTTCAATATCCGGGCGCCGAGGAGCCGGCGCTCTCCGGCGTGTCGTTCACAGCCCATTCCGGCGAAATGACGGCGATCATCGGCGGCACCGGCTCGGGGAAGTCGACGCTCGCCGGGCTGATTCCGCGCTTTTACGACGTCAACCACGGGCGCGTGCTGGTGGACGGTGTCGACGTGCGCGAGATGACGCAGGCCGACCTCCGCAGCCGGATCGGCTTCATTCCGCAGAAGGCCGTGCTCTTCACGGGGACCGTGGCCGCCAACATCCGCTACGGCCGCGAGAACGCCTCGGACGAGGAGATCCAGCACGCAGCCGCCGTTGCGCAGGCGATCGAGTTCGTCGACGCCATGCCGGAGAAGTTCGCGGCGCCGATCTCGCAGGGCGGCATCAACCTGTCGGGTGGCCAGAAGCAGCGGCTCTCAATCGCGCGCGCGATCGTGCGCAAGCCCGACGTCTATGTCTTCGACGACAGCTTTTCCGCCCTCGACTTCGCCACCGACGCGAAGCTGCGGGCGGCGCTCAGGGACGAAACCGGGAACGCCACCGTGTTCGTCGTCGCCCAGCGCATCAGCACCGTCATCAACGCCGATCGCATCATCGTCCTCGATAACGGACGAGTGGCCGGTGTCGGCACGCACGCGGAACTGCTCGAAAACAACGAGATCTACCGTGAAATCGTGGCATCGCAAGTGTCGCTCGAGGAGGTCGCATGAGCACACCCTCGCGACCCGCCGGCGCCCAGCCCGCGGCGTCACCGCAGGAGCCGCCTCGCACGGCGCCACCCCGGGACATGTTCGGTGGCCGGCCGATCGGCGGCATTGGCATGCCGACGCAGAAGGCGAAGGACTTCAAGGGGACGCTCAACCGCTTGCTCGGCTATCTGCGTCCGCATCGAGCGGGACTGGTCGTGATCCTTCTCACCGGCGCGATCGGCACGATCTTCGGCGTGCTGGGCCCGAAAATCCTCGGCATGGCGACGACACGGGTGTTCGAAGGCTTCGTGGCGAAGGCGAGGGGCGTCCCTGGCGCGGAGGTTGACTTCGACTACGTCGGCCGCATCCTGATCTGGCTGATAGCCCTCTACATCGTCGGGAACGCCTTTCAGTACCTGATGCAGTACCTCATGGCGAACGTGGCGCAGCAGACGGTCTACACGATGCGCCAGGAAGTGGAGGCAAAGTTCGACCGGCTGCCGCTGAAGTTCTTCGACTCGCGTACCCGCGGGGAGGTGATGAGTCGCGCGGTCAACGATCTGGACAGCATCAGCAGCACACTGCAGCAGAACCTCACTCAGCTGCTGACGTCCGCCCTGACACTCATCGGCGTCATCGTCATGATGCTGACGATCAGCTGGATTCTGACGCTCGTGATCGTCCTCACGCTGCCGCTGAGCATCGTCATCGTGGCGCGGATTGCCAAGCGGTCGCAGAAGTTCTTCATGAAGCAGCAGGTCGCGCTCGGAGGCCTGAACGGTCACGTCGCGGAGATGTACGGCGGCCACACCATCGTCACCGCCTTCGGCCACCAGGCGAAATCGGTCGCGAAGTTCGAAAAGTTGAACGAGGACTACTACGACGGCGCCTGGCGCGCGCAGTTCGTGACCGGCATCATCTGGCCGACGATGATGTTCGTCGGGAACATCGGCTACGTTCTGGTTGCGGTCATTGGCGGCGTGCTGGTCACTCGCGGCGCCATCCCGATCGGCGACGTGCAGGCGTTCATTGCCTACAGCCGCCAGTTCAACATGCCGATCACACAGCTGAGCGGCATCGCCAACGTGATTCAGCTGACGATCGTGTCTGCCGAGCGCGTCTTCGAGCTGCTGGACGAACCGGAAGAAACGCCCGACTCAGAGAACGCCGGGGCCATCGACACGCCGCGCGGCGCCGTCCAGTTCGACGACGTCAGTTTCCGGTACAAGGAGGCCGAACCGCTCATCGATCACATGTCGCTGGACATCGCGCCGGGGCGGATGATCGCGATCGTCGGACCGACCGGCGCCGGCAAAACGACGCTCGTCAACCTGCTGATGCGGTTCTACGACGTCGACAGCGGCGCGATCCGGGTGGATGGGGTGGACGTCCGGCAACTGAAGCGCAGTGCGCTGCGCCGCATGTTCGGGATGGTGCTCCAGGACACGTGGCTGTTCTCCGGTACGATTCGCGAGAACATCGCTTACGGACGCGACCACGCGAGCGACGAGGCGATCGTGAACGCGGCGAGGGCGGCGCAGGCGGATCACTTCATCCGGACGCTGCCCGACAACTACGACACGCCAATCAACGAGGAGGCGAGCAACCTGTCGCAGGGGCAGAAGCAGCTGCTGACGATCGCGCGCTCGTTCCTCGCCGATCCGGCGATTCTGATCCTTGACGAAGCCACGAGCAGCGTCGACACGCGGACCGAAATCCTCATTCAGCGCGCGATGGGCCAGCTGATGTGGGGAAGGACGACGTTCGTGATCGCGCACCGGCTGTCGACGATTCGCAACGCGGACGCCATCCTGATGATGGAGCACGGCCGGATCGTCGAGCAGGGCACGCATCAGGAGCTGCTCGCCGCCAAGGGGCACTACGCGGCGCTCTATCACAGCCAGTTCGCCGGGCGGGCCGCGCAGTCGGCTTCGCTTGCCTCGTAGGGTAAACTCCAACCCGTAGCGAACCGTCACGCAGGAGCTTGTATGAAACACAAAGTGACGAGGAAGACCTGGCAACGCGGGATGACGCGGCGGGAGTTTGTCGGTGGGGCCTTGACGGCGGCCGGAGTGGTCATTGGCGCGCCGGCGCTGCTGCGCGGCCGGAACCTGAACAACAAGCTGGACATCGCGTTCCTCGCCTGCGGCGGCCGTGCCAGAGACAACATCAAGGAACTCATCATCACGCCGGAATACAGCGCCGGTGCAGGCCGAGCTGGTGCCGCGCCGGCGGCAGCGCACCCCGACGAGAACGTCGTCGCCCTGTGCGACGTGAATCAGGTCGCGCTCGACGCCGCGTCGGAGCGGTTTCCAAAAGCCAAGACGTTCAACGACCTCCGAAAGGTTTTCGACCGCCCGAACGACTTCGACGCCGTGGTTGTCTCCACTGCCGAGCACACGCATGCGTTCGCGACCTACCTGGCGCTGACGCATGGCAAGCACGTCTACTGCGAGAAGCCCCTCACCTACAACATCTGGGAAGCGCGACTCATTCGCGAGACGGCTGCGAAGTACCCGAATCTGTCTACGCAGATGGGCAACCAGGGCCACGCCTCGGTCACCCGGCGGACGATCAAAGAAATCCTCATGACGGGCGTGATCGGTCCGGTTCGCGAAGTCCACGTCTGGGCGGAACGTGCGTGGGGCCTCCAGGATGCGGCGTCGGCGGAGAAGTTCGACAAGCCACACGGGTTCTATAACGGGATCCAGATCGTCGAACGGTTCAAGGAGGAGATGCCGATTCCGGCCAGCAACCATTTCGATCTCTGGCTCGGACCGGCGCCGGCGCGGCCGTTTCACGAGACGTACTTCCCTGGACCGCGGTGGTACCGCTGGTGGGACGTCGGCAACGGCACCATGAGTGATCTCGGCAGTCACGACAACGATGTGCCGTACACGGTCCTGGACATCAGGCAGCCGGTGACGATCGAAGCGACATCGCCGAACGGACCTGCGCACAAGGAGCTCGCGCCGGCGACGATGACGGTCACATATGAGTTCCCGGCGTCGCCGTCAGGTGCGCCGCCGGTCAAGCTGGTATGGCACCAGGGCAACAGCAAACCGCCAGGCTGGGTGCCGGCGTGGGGCGGCCGCTCGCAGCTGTTCATCGGCGACAAGGGCATGTTGCTTGGCAACGGCAAGCTGCTGCCCGAGGAAACATTCAAGGACTTCGAGATGCCGCCCGAGACGCTGCCGCGGTCGCCCGGCCACTGGGTCGAGTGGGTCAACTATGCCAAGGGTCTCGGGCCGGTCCCGGGCTCGAATTTCCAATACTCTGGCTGGACGACCGAAGCAAACCATCTGGGCAACGTGGCCTACCGGACCGGCAAGAAGATCGAGTGGGACTATCAGAACCTGCGGGCCCGCAATGCACCGGAAGCGGCCCCGTTCATCAAGAGGCCCGAGTACCGCAAGGGGTGGCGCGACATCCTGAAGGGCTGAGACGGAGGTTCGCATGGCGATGACCCGACGGGAATTCCTGAGGGCAGCGAGCGCCGCGTCCGCAGCGGTGCCGGCGATGGCCCGTGCGCAGGGGCCGGGCGCGGTGCCATCGAAGGCAGCCGTCAACCCGGTGCCCGTGCGAGTCGGGATGACCGACTGGAACCTGGGACAACGCGGGGACATCGCCAAGGTTGCTCTCGCGCGCGAGATCGGTCTCGACGGCATTCAGGTCAGCCTGCAGTTCCCGACCGATGGGAAGACGCCAACGCTGCGGGATCCGAAGACCCAGGAAGCCTTCCGGCGCGCCGCGCTCGACAATGGCATTCAGATTTGCTCGCTCGCCATCGGCTCGCCCGGCCGATCACGGCTGCCGTTGCACACCAGCCCGGCGGCGGCGATTCTTCTCACGGAAGCTGT
>Ga0114129_10013476_pt1 | contig 11649 bp, 10 predicted proteins | sample RhiMetdeltSRZDD1_FD_80071 | JGI IMG/M metagenome (GOLD analysis project Ga0114129, IMG submission 80071) | Populus rhizosphere microbial communities from Tennessee, USA - Rhizosphere MetaG P. deltoides SRZDD1 (version 2) (version 2) | ecosystem: Host-associated > Plants > Roots > Rhizosphere >... | reverse complement strand
GCGACGACCCGCTCCGCAGCGCCACGAGTTCGGTACGCAGGCCGTCCAACGTATCGCGGGCGAGGAAGCGGATCGCCTCCAACGACGCGCGAACCTTGTCGGGCTCGCGGTCCAGTACCCGCAACGCGACGCCGGCCTGCATCGCTATCACCGCCAGCCCATGGCCCACGACGTCGTGGACCTCCTGGGCCAACTGCAGCCGCTCCTCCGAGACGGCTCGGCGCGCCTGCTCGGCGCGGATGCCGGCGGTGGCGTCGCGGCGCGCCTTGACGGCCACGCCGACCGCGGCCGGGATGACCAACCATGCGGTAACGGTGACGAGATCACGGACTTCCAGGAAGCGAGCCACGGCCAAGAGGCCGACCGCGAGCAGCACCCCTACCCACAGTGCCGTACGGCGTAGGGGCGATCGGACGGCCAACCCGTAGACGGCCACGAAGAGCGCGAACAGGATCGGCCCGTAGGCGTACCCCAACGCGAAGTAGGCCACCGTGGCCGCACCGGTGAGCACGAATGTCCACAGTGGTCGCCAGCGCCGTACCGCGATCGGCAGGCAGGCGGCGACGACGAGGACGTACGACAGCAGCGGTGCCACCTGACCCTGGTTGGCCGCCGCCGGGCCGGTACCGGCCAGACCCACCACCAGCAGCAGCGCGGTGAGTACGAGGTCGGTCCAACCCATGGTTCGACCTTAGGCGGCCCGTACGCCGCTCGTCGTCGACACCCGTACGTATCCGGCGTACGCAGATTCCCGTACGCGCGAAGCCGCTCGCCAGCGGACGACCGCGAGCCCGGTCGCGACGACTGTGGACGGCATGAACATTGTCGAAACCCATGAACTGACGAAGCGGTACGGCGACCTGGCGGCCGTAGACCATGTCAGCCTGACCGTCCGGCGGGGCGAGGTGTACGGCTTCCTCGGCCCGAACGGCGCCGGCAAGACGACCACGCTGCGGATGCTGCTCGGCCTGGTACGGGCCACGAGCGGCCGGGCCACCGTCCTCGGCCAGCCGCCCGGGGCACCGACCGGCCTGGCCCGCATCGGCGCGCTCGTCGAGGGACCGGGCTTCTACCCGTACCTGTCCGGTCGTGCCAACCTGCGCGTGCTGGCGAGGTACGGCCGGCACGACGACGTCGCCGTCGAGGCCGCGCTGGAGCTGGTGGACCTGACCGACCGCGCGTCCGACCGGTACAAGTCGTACTCGCTCGGCATGAAGCAGCGGCTCGGCGTGGCCGCGGCCCTGCTCGGACAGCCGGACCTGCTGATCCTCGACGAGCCGACCAACGGGCTGGACCCGGCCGGCATGGCCGACATGCGGGACCTCATCCGCACCCTGGCCGACCACGGCCAGACCGTGCTGCTGTCGAGCCACCTGCTCGGCGAGGTACAGCAGATCTGCGATCGGGTCGGGGTCATCTCGGCCGGTCGGCTGTTGACCGAGAGTACGGTCGCCGAGCTGCGCGGCGAGGCGAGCCTGCTGATCCGCGCCGACCCGTTGCCCGCCGCACGCAGCGTGGCGGAGCGGATCGTAGGCTCGGCGCAAGTATCCACAGTGGACGGAATGCTGCGGCTGGCGACCGGCGGCGAGCGAGCGGCCGAGCTGACCCGCGCGCTGGTACTGGCCGACGTCGCGGTGCTCGAGGTCCGGCCGGAGGAACGAACGCTCGAGGACGCGTTCTTCGAGATGACCCACGAGGGGGCGACATCATGATTGCGAGTCTGCGGGCGGAGCTGATGCGGCTGGGTCGCTGGCCCACCACCTGGGTGCTCGGCGGCACCTGGCTGCTGCTCAACCTGACCTTCGGATACGTGTTCAACTACCTGAGCTACCGCAGCGCGGACGGCACCACGGTCGGCCCGCCGACCGGCGCCACCAAGCAGATCCTGTTGCAGGAGATGATGCCGGCCAACGCGCCCGTCACCCTGGTCCAGGGGCTGCCGATGTTCGGTGGCGCGCTGGTGCTGATTCTCGGTGCGGTCGCGGTCGGCAGCGGGTACGGCTGGGGGACCTGGAAGACGGTCTTCACCACCGGTCCGCGGCGAATTACCGGGATGGGCGGGACTCTGGGCGCGCTGGGAGTGATCCTGGTGGGCCTGGTAGCGGCCACGTTCGTGCTCGATCTGGCAGCCTCGTACACCGTTGCCGCCGTCGAGTCCCAGTCGGTGACCTGGCCGGGGTTCGTGGACTCGGTACAGGGGCTGGGCGCCGCGCTGCTGATCTGCGGCATGTGGCTGGCTGCCGGCGTACTCCTCGGAACCCTGACCCGGGGTCCGGCGCTCGCGGTCGGTCTCGGCCTGGTGTGGTCGTTGGTCGTGGAGAACCTGCTGCGCGGTGTGGCGAACATGCTCGGCCCGCTGGAGGCGGTCACCGACGTGCTACCCGGTACCGCGGCCGGATCGCTGGCCGGTGCCCTCGGGGCGCTGACCCAGGGCGACCCGAACGGAACGCCGGGCGTCACGACCACGATCACCGGTACGGCGGCGGTGGCGCTACTGGGCGCGTACCTGATCGCGTTCCTGGTGGCCAGCCTGACGCTGACCGCCCGGCGCGATGTGACGAGCTGACGTCCACCGGCAACCCGCGGGGATCGGTCGTCAGAGCCCGGACACCCGCGCTGCTGCGATCCGCGTTCCTGCTCACCTACGTCCCGTAGGCCGTCACGCCGCTGCCTTACCCGGCCGGATCACCGTCTCGGCGGTGATCCGGCCGCGTTCCGGTGTCCGGGCCAGTGCCCCGGACCCGAGCAGCGCGGTGAGCACCCGGCTCGCGTCGGCCGCCTGATAGATCGTCTCCGCCATCGCGTAGTCACGCAGTTCGGCGACCGTGGACGAGCCGCGCCGCACCTGCGCCAGCAACGCGCGCTTGAGCGGGCCGACGGGCGGGCTCAGGGAGATGTCGAGCACGGTGTGCTCGCTGTCTAGGGGATCGCGGTAGCGCACGCCGGCGTACTCGTCGACGGCCCACATCGCTTCCTTGAACGCGGCCAGATGCTTCGCCGAGCCGGTCGCGAACACCAGCCGCTCGACGGCGCCGGCGGAGTCCACCAGCTCGACCTCGGCCACCGAGGCGAAGCCCGCCGCCCGCATCTCCGCCCGGCCCACCGGCGCGGCCGGGTCGAGCGACAGCAACAGCTCGGTCGCCCGGCGGCCGCCGAGCTGAGCCAGCTCGTCGGCGGTGGGCGGCGCTTCCAGGTGCACGAACAGCGGGCCGTCGCGAGGCAGCTCCGCCAGCAGGTCACCCGTCACGGCCCGCACGGTCAGACCCTTGGGCAGATCTCCGGGTACGGCGGCCGCCGTGACCACGTCCAGCCGGTGCTTGGCGAGCAGCTCGGGGAACTCCGCGAACACGCGCAGGGCGTCGGCTACCGAATCCGCTGACAGGTCGGCGTACGTCGCCGGGCGCGAGCCGTGCAGGGCCGCCGGTGCCCAGGTGTCCAGGTACCGCACGAGCAGTTCCCGCTTCACCGCGGCGAACGCGGTGGCCATACCACGGTTGTACCCTGAATCGGCATGGCTGACCAGGTGCTCGACGCATATGCCCAGCGGCTGCGCGAAATGGGTGCCATCCGCAGTGAGTCGGTGGCCACAGCATTCGCGACCGTGCCGCGGCACCTGTTCCTGCCGCGTCTCGGGCCGCTCACCGACGAGGTAGTCCGGGTGGTCTACACCGGCGACGACGCGATCGTCACGCGGTGGGCGAACGGCGTACCGACCAGTTCCAGCACCCAGCCGTCGCTGATGGCCAAGATGCTCGAGACGCTCGACCTGGCGCCCGGTCACCGGGTGCTGGAGATCGGCACGGGTACCGGCTACAACGCCGCGCTGATCGCCACGATCACCGGAGCCGAGGTGGTCAGCGTCGACGTCCAGCCAGATGTGGTCGAGGAGGCGCGGGTCGCGTTCGAGCGCGCCGGGATCGGCGGAGTACGCGCGATCAACGGTGACGGTTACCTCGGCTATCCGGCGGGGAAGCCGTACGACCGGATCATCGCGACCTGTGGTGTCGGCGGATTGGCGCCGGCCTGGCTCGATCAGCTCGCGCCGGACGGGCGGATCGTCGCGCCGGTGTACCACGGCGGGTTCCACCCGACGATCGCGGCATGGCGTCCGGTGGCCGGGGGAGAGCTGGTCGGGCAGCCCATCGTCGGCTCGGACTTCATGATCGCACCGGGGCCGTTGCACCCCGGCTACGTACGGGCGCCCGAGATCGCGTTCGACGAGCCGCCGGTCGTGTACCCGTACCCGTTCGGCCAGCTCGACTGGTCGCCGTACATGCATCTCTGGTTCGCCATAGCCGTCGCGGAGCCGGCGGCCAACCGGCGGCGGGTGACCGGCCTGACCGAGGTGGGCGACTGCGCGCTGGTCGACGACGCCGGCCTCGTCCTCGTCCAGCCCGATGCGATCCGCGCGTTCGGCGCTAGCCCTCAGCTGATCGACCGCACCCGATCACTCGTCGAGCTGTGGGATCGGTCGGGTCGGCCCGGACTGGATCGATGGACGTGCCGGTTCGACGTTGATGATGGTCTCTACCTCCCGGCCGGGTGGCGGCTAGGCCGGGAAACCCTTGGGGCCGGTGTGTAGACCACCTGAATGGTTCCAGAATCTGGCAGCGACTGCACGATCGTACGCTGCTCACCAGCCGAATGGGGGAAGTACGCCACCGGTGCGCTGACCGCTTGCACTGTTAACAAACCTTTTTAAAGAAATCCACTAGGACCCCTTCAACCCGCCGGGGGTCGGTCAGAGAATCGACGCAGGTAACTCGACGAGCGGTCCCTCGCACGGTAACCCCCGCTCGCGGGTCAGACCTGGGGAGGGGTGGGTGTGGACACGCCGTACGCGCCCGACCATGCCATCCGAGTTGCGATCAAATCTGAGCGCCGGCTCTTCCGCGACGCGCTAGCCACCTGTGTGGCGGCACAACCGGAGTTCACGGTCGTCGGTCACGTGGCCGACGTCAACGATCTGCTGTTCCTGGTCGACCTGCGTCGACCGGACGTCGTGCTGTTCGACCTCGGTCCATCCGTGCGGCCCACCGTCGACGAGCTGATGGCTCTGCGGGAGCGGTTCGACCTCGCGCACGTCGTGCTCGTCTACGAGCGGCTGAACCCGGCCGAGTTGGCCGCGGTGTGGCACGCCGGCGTCGGTACCGTCGTGCCGTGCTCGCACGGTCTCGACGCGCTGCTCGTGGTGCTGCAGCGGTACGCCGCCGGGCACGCGGAGTACGACGGCCCGCCCACCGAGGGCGCCGCCGGGCTCACCGACCAGGAACGCGAGATCATCACGCTGGTGAGCGCGGGGCACACCGCGGTCCGGATCGCCGAGCTGCTCGACATCAGCCTGCACACAGTGGACAACTGCAAGCGCCGCATCTACCAGAAGCTCGAGGTCGGTAGCCAGAGCCATGCCGTCGCGCGGGCCGCGGTGCTCGGCATCGTCGAGCGCCCGGTGCTGTCGATGACGAGGTACAAGGAGACCAACGGCGAGTCCATGTACGTGGTCGTCGGCGGCCGGGACAGCCCGACCCGGCAGACCGTGGTGTCGACGGTGCGGGACAGCGGTATCGCGTTCTCGCTCAACGGTTCGCTCGACCGCACGCCGACGCTGATGGTGCTCGTCGACCCCGACGGCACGGACTGGCCGGACCCCGATGCCCCACGGGTGCCGGTCGTATTGGTCCACAGTGCACCGTTGTGCCGGGCAACTGTGATCAGCGCGCTGGTGCGCGGCCTGGCCGGGATCGTGCCCGGTGACCGCGCCGCTCAGGAGCTGGTACAGGTGCTGCGCCTGGCCGCCCGGGGCTACCTGGTGCTGGACCACACCGAGGCGCGGACGTTCATCGACGCGGCCTGGGCGCGGCGGGCCGAGCCGGAGAGCGGCCTGCCCGACCTGACCGCGCGTGAGTGCGACATCCTGCGGTCGATCGCGTCGGGCCACACGGTACGACAGACCGCGCGGTCGCTCGGCATCGCGGAAAAGACGGTCGAGAATACCCAGGCCCGGCTCTTCCGCAAGCTCGGCGTGCGAAACCGTGCGGGCGCGCTGGCGACGGCGTACGCCCTCGGCCTGCTGGACCTGCCGATCAGGTGACGACCACGGCGAAGACGACCACGTTGTCGACGTACGTGTTGCGCTCGTGGTCGAAGTTCCCGCCGCACGTGATCAGGCGCAGCGTCGGCACCGGGGTCGGCGCGTACACCAGGTCGACCGGGACATCGGACTTCGGGTACCGGCCCGTCGACGTGACCCGGAACGTGATCCGCCGGCCGCCCCGGTCGACCTCGACGGTGTCTCCCGCACGCAGTTCACCGAGCCGGAAGAACACCGCGGTACCGGTGCGCGAGTCGACGTGACCGGCGATCACCGCCGCGCCGGGATCGCCCGGCGCGGCACCGCGCTGGTACCACCCGGCTATCTGGTAGTCGCTCGGCAGCGTCATCGCGCCGGACGGATCCAGGTCGAGTGTCTCCAGTGGACTGTCCACATTGATCCGTGGAATGCGCAACCGGGTCGGCGGCTCGATGTTCCGATCCGCCCACAACTGCGGCGGCGGTGGCCAGATCCAGTCGGCGGCGGGCAACGTGGGTGACCCGGTCACCGCGGTCAGCCCGGCGAACAGCGCGCAGGCGAGTCCGGCCGCGGCGAGCACCGCCGGCAGCCGCGCGCGCGGCCACCGGCGGTCGAAGGAACCGGCCTTCAGTTCGGTCACTAGCCGGGGCGCCGTCTGAGCATGACCGTGACCCCAGCGGCGAGCAGCAGCGCCAGCGCGGCGCCGCCCCACAACAGCGATACGGGGATACCCCGAGGCGCCGAGCCGCCGCCACCCGCGTTGACCTGAGCCGGTACGACCGATCCGCCCTGCGCGTCGATGCGCAGCTTCGCGGTCAGGCCGTTCGAGCCGTCGAGCACGATGAGCGTGTAGACACTGCCCGCACCGAGGGACACGTCGACCGTGGCGGCCTGGCCGCTCGGTACCGGCTGCAGGCGTACCGACCAACGGCCCGAGTCGACCTCGCGGTACGGGGTCGTCTGCGCGAACTTCACCCCGTCGGCGATCGATGCCCCGCCGGCCAGCGAGATGTCCAGTTGAGGCGCTCGTACCGAGGCCTGCACGATACGCACCCGGGCGTTGCCGGCCCCGGGTTGGCTGAGGTCGTCGACGAGGATCTCGAGACCGAGTGACTTGTCGACGAACTTGCCCACACCGGCGACGGTGTACGCCTTGCCGTCCTCCACGTTCACGGTCTCGCTCAGGGCCGGTGCCTCGGAGGCGGGGCGGCCTTGCAGTCGCATCGCGACGGTGTACCGGCCGACGGGCAGCTCCAGGTAGTCGGACACCACGCCGTACCCGACCGCGGGGAACACCTTGGGCGCGAACGCGCCGGCAACCGAGGTGAGGTACACGTCGACCGGCGGTGTGTCGGGGGAGAGGTGGGCCAGCCGGACGAAGCCGGTGCCGGCGGCCGCGGATGCGCTCGGGCTGGTGGCGGCGACGATGCCGAAGGTCACCAGCGTGGCCCCCATGAGGGCGGACAGGCGGAGGGCGGAACTCCTTCTCACGTTGGTTCCTCTCGTCAACTGATGGGAGAGTCGGGGACGGGGTAACGCACGAGCATGCCGTCGCCGGTGAGGTCGACGGCCTGGGGCCGGTACATGTCGATCTGCTTATCGAGCCAGCTCCGGACGATGTTTCCGCTGTCCGGATCCGTGACGGGTCGATCGCCCACTGTGGACAGGACGACACGGCGCCGGGGCAGCCCGTTGCCGTCCTCGCCCGGTACGGCCGGGAAGTCGGTGATACCGAAGCTGTTCCAGCCGGACATGTCGGCGAGAATTTCCATGAGCCGTTCGTCGACGTCCCCCGCACGCAGGGCCTGGGCGGCGGGGGGAGCGAAGGTCAGCTTGGGATTGTTCGCGAGCTCCGCGCCGAACGAGGCCCGGTCCCGCCGGTCCAAGGTCTCCTGCCGCTGGTACGCGGTCGCGCCGAGTGGCGGCTCGATCCTCCGCAGCACGGTGACCCGGCCGGCTTCGTTGCCGAATGCGGCGTACGGCACCCAGCCCGTGTCCATCGCCGCGGTCCGGTCGACGTAACCCGCGGTGACCCGCCATCGCGCCGGGTCGTTCCTGGCCGACCGGGACAGCACCTGCATCCGTCCGGCCGGTAGTCCTGCCCGCAGCAGCTCGGGCCACAGCCCGTCGTCGACCACGAGAACGGGCGCGCGGACGACCTCGTCGTCGAACCACCCGGCCACCTCGGCCGCCGGTGGCGGCACGGCTCGCGGGACAGGGCGGGTCGCGGTCGCCACGAGCCCGGTCAACGCGACGATGGCGCAGGCCACCGCTCCCGCGGCCCGGAGCGCGGCCTGCGTCTGAGTGTTCAGCGTCCGCGCCGACCGCAGCCGGACCGATGCCGAGCGGGCCGCCCAGAGTCCGGCGATCCGGTCCTCGGCTCCGGCCAGCGCGACCACCGCGGCAAGCGGTAGCGCCATCGTGAACAGGTCCGCCCGGGCGGGTTCCACGAGCAATGCGACGCCCAGCAACGTGATGACCACGATCGCCGGCGCGCGCAGCCACCTGCGGGCCAGCGCCGCCAGGGTCAGCGCGAGCGCCGCCAGCAACAGCGGCAGCTCCGACAGATCGGGTACCGGCCCAGTAGCCGGGCTGGCCGACGCCAACCAGGCGCGCCACTGCTCGGGTCCGATGACGTTCGCGACCAGCGCGGCCACGGCCGCTACGCCGAGCAGTCCGCCGAGCGCCATCCGAGCCCGGACTGCCCACCCCGCGGCCAGGTCGCCCTGGGCGAACAGCACGGCGATCGCGGCGAGCAGGGCCGGCAGGGCGGCCGGCACCAGTACCGCGGCCGCGGCCAAGCCGAGCAGAGCCAGTACGCGTTGAGTCGCCCCGACGCGTTCGCCCGCGACCAGCGCGGTGGCCACCAGGAGGCCGCCGGCACCGAGCAACCCCGGCCGGACCTCGGTCAGCAGGGCCGTACCGGTCGGCACGAACACGAGCAGCACCACCGCGGCGATCCTGGTTGGTACGGCCAGCCGCAACCGCCTCACCAGGAGCCAGACCAGCAGCACGACAGCGACGCCCGCGACGGCCATCGCCTCCCGTACCGCGGTCAGCGCCGTGGCGTGCCGCTGCAACGCCGAGGTGGGCGACACCCACGCGGCGACGACCGCGCTGAACACGTGATGCGGCCACGGCCCGTCGACGGCCGCGATGTCCGGGCGGACCGCGGCGACGACCTGGGCCACGCCGAACACCTCGCCCGGCCGCGGGGGCGCGGACAGAGCGGTTGTGACGACGTGGATCGACACCAGTCCGACCGTGGCCAGTTCGGCCACCGCGGCGGCCACTCTCGTCAGCGCCAGTGCGGCATGAGGGCGCACCGGCCGCCGGGCACGGGACGGCACGGAGTCGTCGGCGGGCAGGCGCGGACCGGGTACGCCGGCGAAGTTCGCCGGGCGCTTCTCGCGCAGCCCGTGCGGGTCGTCCGGAGGCTCGTGCTCCCACGGTGATCTGATCGGCCCCAACGAGGGACGGCCGGTGGGCAACTCCCGGACGGCATGCCTGCCCAGCGTCACGCGCCACCCCCCCTTGATGATCGGGCGCTGACAGCTAAGTAACTTGCCTGCCATTGCTCAACATCACAAGCGTCGATCGGGTAGACCTGTGTCGCGGGTCACCCGTTCGTGATACCCCTCGGGGGTATCATTCGAGTCATGGCATCCCAAGGGCCCTGGCGAGTGGCCGCCCAGGCGACACTGCACTGCCTCACCGGGTGTGCGATCGGTGAGGTGCTCGGCATGGTCATCGGTACCGCCGCGGGCCTATCGAACCTGGTTACGGTGGTGCTGTCGATCGCGTTGGCGTTCGTGTTCGGGTACGCCCTCACCGTCCGTGGTCTGCTGCTCGGCGGCCTGGCGCTGGTCGCCGCGATACGGCTGGCGTTCGCGGCGGACACGATCTCCATCGCCGTAATGGAGATCGTTGATAACACCGTCATGGTGGGCGTACCGGGAGCTATGGGTGCGGGCCTGACCAACTGGCTGTTCTGGCTGGCGCTGGCCGGCAGCCTGGGCATCGCGTTCATCGTCACCTGGCCGGTGAACCGCTGGCTCATCGCGCGCGGACGCGGCCACGCCGTGGTCCACCACGCACACCATCATTGAGCCGTGGACCTCGTTTCGATCGACGACGTGCGGCTCGCCGCCAAGAACATCGCCGGGCTCGCCTTCCGGACCCCGCTCCTCCCCGCGCCCTGGGCCGGCGACGTCTGGCTGAAGCCGGAGAACCTACAACCCATCGGGGCGTTCAAGGTCCGCGGTGCCGCCCACGCCGTCGCGATGCTGCCGCCGCACCGGCGAGCCGCCGGCGTGGTCACCCACTCGTCCGGTAACCACGGCCGGGCCCTGGCCTACGCCGCGGCCGCCGCCGGCATCGCGTGCGTCGTGGTCATGCCCGATGTCGCGCCAGCCATCAAGGTAGACGCGGTCCGCGCGCTCGGCGCCGAGATCGAGCTGGTACCGCCCGCCCAGCGGGTAGCCCGGGTCACCGAGCTGGTTGCCGAGCGGGGTCTCGAACCGGTACCGCCGTTCGACCACCCGCACATCATCGCCGGCCAGGGCACGGTCGGGCTGGAGATCGCCGAGGACCTGCCCGACGTCGACGTCGTACTCGTACCGGTCGGTGGCGGCGGGCTCGCCTCGGGAGTGGCCACCGCGGTGCGGGCCTTGTGCCCGGCCGCCACGGTCATCGGCGTCGAGCCCGAACTGGCCGCCGATGCCGCGGAGAGCCTGCGTACCGGCGAGGTCGTGATCTGGCCGGTCGAGCAGACGTACCGCACGATCGCCGACGGACTGCGCACCAACCTCTCCGAACTGACGTTCGCCCACCTCAGCGCCCGGCTAGACGGCATCGTGACCGTCACCGAGGACGAGATCCGGTCGGCCGTCGGTACCCTCGCCCGCGAGGCACATCTCGTGGTCGAACCGAGCGGTGCGCTCGGCATCGCCGCCCTCATGCACCGGCGTGGTGACCTGCCACCGGGTCGTACGGTCGCGGTCCTCACCGGCGGCAATATCGATCCAGCCTTGCTTCGAGACCTGCTGGCGTAGGCGGTGCGTTCGCTAGCGCGGCCGGTGCAGGTCTCGTAGCGTTGTTCATCCACAGCCTTATCCACAGGATTCGAGCGGTGGTTGTGGCGGTGCAACGCAGGTACCCAGACTGTCCGGCATGCCTCCGATCGATCTCGGTGCGTTGTTCCGCTCGCTGCGGCGCTCGGCCGACCTGAGCCAGCGTGAGCTTGCCGCTGCGGCTGGGGTGCCTCCGTCGACCCTGGCGCGTATCGAATCGGGGCAGGCGCGCGATCCGAGGTTCCGGACCGTGGAGCGATTGGTTCGGGCGGCCGGCGCCGAGCTGCTCCCGCCGGTCCAGGAGCATCCAGACGAAGACCTGATCGACGGGGGTGATCGGCACTATCCGGCCCACCTCGACGTCCGGCCAGTTGTCGTCGCGGAGGACTGGTGGGGCGCCTGGTGGGCAGGAATCCACGTGCTACCGCGGTCGAGGTGGCCGAAGGAGGCGCCGGAGCGCACCTTCGACCTGCGACGTGACCGGCGCGATGCGCGGCGGTGGCGGCG
>Ga0114129_10013475_pt1 | contig 11650 bp, 10 predicted proteins | sample RhiMetdeltSRZDD1_FD_80071 | JGI IMG/M metagenome (GOLD analysis project Ga0114129, IMG submission 80071) | Populus rhizosphere microbial communities from Tennessee, USA - Rhizosphere MetaG P. deltoides SRZDD1 (version 2) (version 2) | ecosystem: Host-associated > Plants > Roots > Rhizosphere >... | reverse complement strand
TGACGATGTCGGTCGCCTGGGCGCCGCGCGCGCGCATGGCCGTGAACGCCTCGTGACCGGGCGTGTCGAGGAACGTGACCTTTCCGTGCGACGTCATGACCTGGTAGGCGCCGATGTGCTGCGTGATCCCGCCGAACTCCTTCTCGGCGACCTTCGTGCGGCGGATGGCGTCGAGCAGCGACGTCTTGCCGTGGTCGACGTGGCCCATGACGGTGACGACGGGCGGACGCAGCGCGAGCTGCGCGGGATCGACGTCTTCCTCGTCGACGAGGTCGCCCTCCATCGAGCGCACCTCGACGTCCACGTTGAACTTGTCGGCGACGAGCTTGGCCGCGGTGGGATCGAGCAGCTCGTTCACGGTCGCCATCACGCCGAGCTCGAGAAGAGCCTTGATGACCTCTCCCGACTTCCGTCGCATCTTCTCCGCGAGCTCCGCCACCGTGACCGATTCCGGCACGCGGATCAGCTCGCGCTTCACCTCCACGGGCGGCGCCGGCGGCGTCTCCGCCACCGGCGCGGCCGCGGCCGGCGTGGCGGGAATGCGCGGCGCGACGATCTCCGCGGGCCGCGGAGAGGCGGCGGGGGGTGTGCTCGCGACCGCCGGCGGAGCGGACGCGGCGGGACGCGCCGGCATCGACGGCGGCATGGGGCGGCGCGGAGCCACCGTCACGCGCGGCTGCGAGAACGGCCCGCTCGGATGACGCGACGACGGACGCGCGGGCGGGGGCGCCGGCCGCTCGATCGGCCGGAACGGAACGATCTTCGGCTCCGGCTTCTTGGGCGTCGCGGGCGCGGGCAGCGGAGGCGCGACGGTCGCCGCGGGCTGCATGGGAAGGGGCGGTTCCACCGGCAGCGGAGGCGGCACTACGGGCGCGACGGGCTCGGGGATCACGACCTCCGGCTCGCGCTTGGCGACGAGCGGCGGCTCCACGGGAAGATCCGCGGGCGTGACCGGCTTTGGCTTGACGATGGTGGCGGCCGGCTTGACCTCGACCGGCGTCTCGTCGAGCTCTCCCGCCTTCGCCTTGCGCGTGCGCGCCGGCTTCTTGGCGGCGCCCTCCGCTCCGTCCGCGCCGTCCGCGGACACCGCGGTCTTCTTGACGGGGCGCTTCGGCTTTGGTTCTTCGGGGAGCTCGCGGCCTTTTCCGAGCTTCACGCGCAACGCATTGGCGAGGGTCGTGTCGAGAGGAGTCATGGCGCGGACGCCCTTGTGACCCATCTCTTCCGCCGCCATCATCAAGTCTTTGCTCGTGACGCCCAGCTCCTTGGCGAGTTCGATGACCTTCACTTTCGCCGCTGCCACAGTCTCCTCACCTCCTCAGCCAGGCTCGGCCCGGCCTCACAGGGTCTTCGAAAAGCGTGCGTGAGGCGAGCGCGCGACAGTGCGCGCTCCACGCACGGCGTATCGGCGCACACGTAGGCGCCGCGTCCTTTCCACGTGCCCGCCGCATCGAGCACCACGATCCCGTCCGGGTTCCGGACGAGACGCGCCAGCTCTCGCCTCGGCTTGACCTGCCGACACCCGAGACACGTGCGACCCGGCCCGTCCTTCACGCGGAATCCGGCGTCTCCCCGGCGGCAACGGTCGTGTCCGCACCCGCCGCCCCCACGGCCGCGGTCGGATGCGACGCCATCCACTCCTCCGCGGCCGAGTAGATCTGCTCCGCGTGCTCGCTCACCTCGGGCACCGCGCGCAGCCGCTCCGGTCCCGCGCTCACGATCTGCGCGGGCGACGTGAGACCGGCGCCCACGAGCGCCTCCACGATGTCCGGGCTCACCGCGGGCAGGCGCGCGAGCGCGGCGCGGCCCTCGCTCTCACGCTCGCGCTCGGCGCGCTCGCTCTCGATCTCCGACTCGCTCTTGATGTCGATGCGCATCCCGGTGAGCTTCGCCGCCAGCCGCGCGTTCTGGCCCTTCTTGCCGATCGCGAGCGACAGCTGGTTGTCGGCGACGACCACGAGCGCGGCCGGCTGCATCTCCGCGTCCGCCGGCTCCTCGATCGTCACCGACGACACCTTCGCGGGCGAGAGCGCGCGCGCCACGAACGTCGCGGGATCGTGCGACCACTCGATGATGTCGATCTTCTCGCCGCGCAGCTCACGACTGATGACCTGGATGCGGGTACCGCGCAGGCCCACGCAGGCGCCGATCGGATCCACGTCGCGCTTGGTGGAAGCGACCGCCACCTTCGCGCGCTCGCCCCCCTCGCGCGCCGTGGCCTTCACGAGCACGATCCCTTCCTGGATTTCCGGGATCTCGGTCTCGAAGAGCCGCGCCAGGTACCCGGGATGCGTACGGGAGAGCGTGATCTGCGGTCCCTTCGCCGTCCGCCGGACCTCGAGCACATAGGCGCGCACGCGATCGCCCGGGTTGTAGCGCTCACCCGGGATCTGCTCGCGTTCGGGGAGGATCGCCTCCGCCTTGCCGATCTCGAGGATCACGTTGCGCTTCTCGATCCTGTGCACCACGCCGCGGAGGATGTGTCCTTCCTTGCCCGCGAACTCGGAATAGATCCCTTCCCGCTCCGCGTCGCGGACGCGCTGGAGGATCACCTGCTTCGCGGTCTGGGCGGCGATGCGGCCGAACTCCTGCGGCGGCAGCTCCTGCTCGAGCTCGTCGTCGAGCTCGGCGTCGGGGTTCAGCGCCTTCGCCTCGCCGAGCGTGATCTCGAGCTTGGGATCCGTGACCTCCGTCACGACCTTCTTGCGGCCGTAGACCCGCAGCACACCCGTCTTCCGATCGAGGTGCATGCGGATGTTGTCGGGGGCGCCCTGCGTCTTCTTCGACGCCGACAGGAGAGCAGACTCCAGCGCCTCGAAGAGGATCTCCGAATTGATCCCCTTCTCCCGCCCGATCTGCTCGATCACGTTGATCAGCTCTCGATTCATCCCCTCACGCCCGTCTCCAGGGCACCTCCACGTCGAGCCGCGCCTTCGTTACCAGCGCCCGCGGCAACTCGCGCCGCTCGCCGTCGCACTCGAGGACGAGGCGGTCGGCGCCGACTTCGGTGAGCCGGCCGTGCGTCACCGCGCCGCCCGCGAGCCAGCACCGCACGGGCTTGCCGACCGCCCAGCGGAGCTCGCGATCCTTGCGCAGCTGGCGATCCAGCCCCGGGGAGGACACTTCGAGGTCGTAGGCGCCTTCGATCAGCCCGCTCACGTCGAGGACATCCCCGAGCTCGCGGCTCGCGCGCTCGCAGTCACCGATCCCGACCCCGCCCGGTTTGTCCACGAAGACGCGGAGGATGCCGCGCGGCCGATTGCCGCGCCAGTCCAGATCGACGAGATCGAGACCGTGGTCACGGAGCACCGGTAGGACGGACTCCTCGATCCGAGCCAACTGTTCTTCGTCGTTCATCCCCCGCGTCGCTCCCCGGCACTGCCGCCCCGCGCCGGTCCACGGGGCACTGCGACACCGTATTACAAAATCAAAAAAGTGGGCAACGCCCACTTTTTCAGGAATTTAGCACGTGACCCGGCGAGAGGCAAGCCTAGCCGGTCCCGGCGAGCTCCCGGATCGTGCGCACGACATCCGCCGCAGGCACGCGGCGCTCGGCCCGGGTCGCCCGGGATCGAACCTCGACCACGCCTTCCTTGGCGAGCGCGTTTCCGATGGTGACACGGATCGGTAACCCGAGGAGGTCGGCGTCCTTGAACTTCACGCCGGGCCGCTCGTCGCGATCGTCGAGCAGCGCCTCCAGGCCCTCACGCCCGCATTCGGCGTAGAGTGTCTCCGCCGCCGACACCTGGGCGGGATCGCGCTGGCTCACGAGGACGATGTGGACGTGGAAGGGCGCGATGCTCCACGGCCACACGATGCCATCGGCATCGCTGCGCTGCTCCACCGCCGCCGCTGCGATGCGAGCGGGCCCGATGCCGTAGCTGCCCATCACGATCGGCTGCGCGCGGCCACTTTCGTCGAGATAGGTCGCGTTCATCGGCACCGAGTATTTCGTCCCCAGCTTGAAGATGTTACCGATCTCGATCACCCGCTCCACCGTGAGCGGCGACTTGCACTGTGGGCACGCCTCACCGGCCACGACCGTGTGCAGATCGACGAAGCGCGCCTCGAAGTCGCGTCCCGGCTGCACGCCCCGCACGTGCACGCCTTCGCGATTGGCGCCCACCACGTAGACGCCCTCGCGCAACGCCTCGTCCGCGAACACGGGCACGCGCGCGCCGAGCGGTCCGACGGAGCCGACCGGCGCGCCGAGCGCGGCGCGCACCTCGTCGGGATGGGCGGCGCGGGGCTCCTCGCCGAGCGCGCGCGTCAGCTTGCGCTCGTGGAGGGCGTGATCGCCGCGCACGAGCGCGAGCACGGGGCCCGCCTTCGGCGCCACGTAGAGCAGCGATTTGATCGTGAGCCGCGGGTCGATCCCGAGCTGCCGCGACACCTCCGCGATCGTGTGCGCGCCCGGCGTCTCCACCTCCTCGCGACGCCAGGCCGGGAAGGACGGCGCCGGCGGCGTCCCCCGCGCGAGCTCGACGTTGGCGGCGTAGCCGCACTGCGCGCAGATCGCGATCTCGTCCTCGCCCGCGGCACTCGGCGCCATGAACTCGTGGGAGCCGAGCCCGCCCATCATCCCGGGGTCGGACTGGACGACGTGATAGACGAGCCCGCAGCGATCGAAGATCTTCCGGTACGCGCCCTCGTGGGCGGCGTACGATCGCTCGAGCGCGGCCACGTCGGGATCGAGCGTGTAGGAATCCTTCATCAGGAACTCGCGCGTGCGCAGGACGCCCGAGCGCGGACGCGCTTCGTCGCGCTCCTTCGTCTGGATCTGGTACCAGATCTGCGGCAGGTCGCGGTAGGAGCGGATTTCGCGCGCGGCCAGCCACGCCACCACTTCCTCGTGGGTCATGCCGAGACACATGTCGCGGCCGTTGCGATCGCGCAGGCGGAACATCTCCTCGCCGATCGCGTCCCATCGCCCAGACTCCCGCCAGATCTCGGCGGGATGGAGGACGGGCATGGTGACCTCCTGCCCGCCGATCGCGTTCATCTCCTCGCGAATGACCGCGTTCACCTTGTCGATGACCCGCCGGCCGAGCGGCAGATAGACGTAGATCCCGGCCGCGAGCTGGCGTACGAGTCCCGCGCGGACCATGAGGCGATGGCTGACGGCCTCGGCATCGGCGGGATCGTCGCGGAGGGTCGGGATCAGCGAGCGCGTGAAACGCATGGGAAAGCGCGGAGCGCTACGTGACGTCCTTCTTCTTGTTCGCGCCCTTCACGCCGGGCTCGTAGCGGAGCCGGTCCAGGGGCTTGCCGCCCACGATGTGCGACTCGAAGATCTCCTTGAGATCGGATTCCTGGACCCCGGCGTACCAGACGTCGTCCGGGTAGACGACGAACATGGGGCCGTGACCGCACTGCGAGAAGCAGCCCGCCTTGTTGATCCGCACGTCGTCCTTCAGCCCCGCCTTCGCCGCTTCGCCCCGCAGATACTTCACGAACTGCTCGACGTTGCCCTGGGTCGGGCACGTCTCCCCGCTCGTGCAGACGAACACGTGGGTGCGATACTGGCCCATCAGTCGGCGCCGCCCGCCGCCGCCTTCGCGAGCTTCCGCTCGGCGACGAACTTGTCCACTTCCTCGCGCATGGCGCCCACGATCTCCGCCTCCGGCACCTTCCGGATCACCTCACCGCCCTTGAAGATGAGCCCGATCCCACGCCCACCCGCCACCCCGATGTCCGCCGCCCGCGCCTCCCCGGGCCCGTTGACTTCACAGCCCATCACGGCGATGTGGATCTCCTCGTTGAGGCCCTTGAATTCTTCCTCGACCTCGCGCGCGAGCTTCACGAGGTCGACGTCGGCGCGGCCGCAGGACGGACACGACACGAACGTGAGGCCTCCCTTGCGCAGTCCGAGCGACTTGAGTATGTCGATGCCGACGCGGACCTCCTCGGTGGGATCGGCGGAGAGCGAGACGCGGATGGTGTCGCCAATGCCCTGGGAGAGCACCGCGCCGAGCCCAACCGCGGACTTGATCGTCCCAACGCCCGGCGTGCCCGCCTCCGTCACGCCGAGGTGGAACGGATAGTCGACCTGGTCAGCGAGCATCCGGTACGCCTCGATCATCATGGCCGGATCGGACGCCTTGAGCGAGACCTTCATCTCGGGATAGTTGCAATCCTCGAGGATCCGGATGTGCCGCAGCGCGGACTCCACCATGCCCGCCGCCGTCGGGCCGCCGTACGTGGCGAGCAGATCCTTCTCGAGCGAACCGGCGTTGACGCCGATGCGGATGGGGATCTTCTTGTCCTTGGCGAGCGCGACCACCTCCATGACGAAAACCTTGCCGCCGATGTTGCCGGGATTCAGGCGCAGACCATCGACGCCCTGCTCGAGGGCAATCAGGGCGAGCTTGTAGTTGAAGTGGATGTCGGCCACGAGCGGGATGCGGATCTGCTTCTTGATCTCGCCGAGCTTCTCGGCCGCTTCGCGCACGGGCACCGCGCAGCGGACGATGTCGCAGCCGGCCGCCTCCAGCGCCCAGATCTCGAGCAGCGTGGCCTGCACGTCCCGCGTGTCGGTCTTCGTCATCGACTGCACGGTGATGGGCGCATCGCCGCCCACCGCCACGTTGCCGAGCCGGATCTGCCGCGTCTTGCGCCGTGGAATCATCTCACCGGTCCTATCTGAAGAACTTGAAGGCGTCGATGCGCACGAGGTCGTTGTAGAGCGCGTACACCATCAAGAGCATGAGCAGCACGAAGCCGAGCTGCTGGGCCGCCTCGCGCTTCTTCAGCGAGAGCGGCCGCCCCCGCACGCCCTCGATGAGGAAGAAGAACAGGTGCCCGCCGTCGAGCATGGGCACCGGCAGCAGATTGAGCACGGCGAGGTTGACGCTGATGATCGCGGTGAACAGCGCGAGCGAGGCGACGCCTTCCTTCGCCTGCCGCCCCGCCTCCGTCGCGATCTGGAGCGGCCCGCCGATGTTGGACCGATCGATGCTGCCGAGCAGCACCTTCCACAGGCCCTTCACGGTGAGGGCCGTCATCTCCCACGTCCGCACGACCCCGTACCACACCGCGCGCACGGGGTTGTAGGCCTCGAACGCCACCGTGCGCGTGGCGATCTGGGCGTAGATCCGCCCCACCTCGACGTCCGTAGCGCCGGGCTTCTTCTCCTTCACCGCCTCCGGGGTCACGTTGACGGTGACGCGCTTGCCCTCCCGGAGGACGGTGATCGGCGTCGTTTGCGCCGGCCGCTTCTGGATGACCTGGATCAGCTCCTCCGGCGTGAACACGGGCTGCCCCGCGACCTCCACCACGATGTCGCCCTCGCGCAGCCCGGCTTTCTCAGCGGGCGAGCCGGGAGCGACGGAGCCGATCTGCGGCGTCAGCTGCGGCCCGGCACCGATCTCCCACGCTTCCCGGGACTCGCGGAAGATGGGGTCGGTAACGGTGGTCGCGCGCGGCGCGATCGTCACCGTACGCGTGACACCATCGCGTTCCACGCTCATCGTCAACGGCCGCCCGTTCGAGGCGGACACCGCGCGCTCGAGATCCTCCCAGTACCGCACGCGGCGGCCATCGACGCTCACCACCCGGTCGCCGGTCTGGAGACCCACGGCGGCCGCCGGCGTGCCCTCCGCGACTCGTCCGATCACGGGCGGCCACACCGGCCGCCCCACCGTGGCGAGCACGACGGCGAAGATCGCGGCGGCGAGCACGAAGTTCATGGCGGGCCCGGCGAAGACGATGAGGAATCGCACCCACAGCGGCTTCAGCGCAAAGGCCTTGGCGGGGTCGGAGAGCGCGGAGCCGCCGCCCTCGAGCGGGTTCTCCTCGCCCACCATCTTCACGTAGCCGCCCATGGGGATGACCGACAGGCAATACTCCGTTTCCTTGCCGCGCCAGCGCAGCAGCACCGGCCCGAACCCGATGGAGAACCGCTCCACGCCCACACCGGTCAGCCGCGCCACCAGGAAATGGCCGAGCTCGTGGATGAGGATCAGGATGCCGATGACGACGACGAACGACACAACCGTTGTCACGAGAGCGACCCTCCAGCCCCGCTGCCGACGAGCTCACCGACGCGGCGGCGCGTCTCGACGTCGACGGCGACGCACTCTTCTATGGATGTCAGAGTACCGCCCGGCCGCTCTCCGAGCGCTCTCTCGATGACCTCCGCAATACGGGTGAACCCGATGCGCTTGTCCAGGAACGCCGCGACCGCCACCTCGTTGGCGGCGTTGAGGACGACCGGCGCCGCGCCCCCCGCCATGAGGGCGGCCCGGGCCAGACCCAGACAGGGGAAGCGCGCCGCATCCGGCTCGAAGAACGTGAGCTGTCCAACCCGCGCCAGATCGAGACGCGACGCGGGGGACGGGCGCCGCTCGGGATACGTGAGCGCGTAGAGGATCGGCACCCCCATGTCGGCGACGCCGAGCTGCGCGATCACGGAGCCGTCGATGTATTCGACCATCGAGTGCACGATCGACTGCGGGTGCACGAGCACCTGGACCTGGTCGGGATTGACGTCGAAGAGCCAGCGCGCCTCGATGACCTCGAGCCCTTTGTTCATCAAGGTGGCGGAGTCGATGGTGATCTTCGCGCCCATCTTCCACGTGGGATGACGGAGCGCGTCCTCGACGGTGATGTTCGCAAACGCGGCCGGCGGCAACTCCCGGAACGGCCCGCCGGAGGCCGTGAGCACGATGCGATGCACGTCGTGGCGGTTATGACCTTGGAGGCACTGGAACACCGCGCTGTGCTCGGAATCGACAGGCAAGAGCGGCACCCCGCGCGTGCGGGCGGCCGCGGTCATGAGTCCCCCCGCCATCACGAGCGTCTCCTTGTTGGCGAGCGCCACCGCGCGGCCGGCCTGGATGGCCGCCATCGTCGGCACCAGCCCCGCCGCCCCCACCAGGGCCGACACGAGGATGTCGGCCTCGACGTCGCGCGCGAGCGCGGTCACGCCCGCGGTTCCACCGAGAAGCTCCGGGCGCGGGCGCGGAAGCGCGCGCGCGAGGCGATCGACGGCGCTCTCATCGAGCAGCGCCACCGCGCGCGGAGCGTACTTGCGACAGAGATCGGCGATCAGGTCCACGTTGGAGCCGCGGGCGGCGAGGCCGGCCACCGTGAAGTCCTCCGGGAAGCTCGACACGAGCTCGAGCGTGCGAAGGCCGATCGAGCCGGTGGCGCCGAGGATGCTGATCCGCTTCATGAGCCACCCGCCGTCAAGCGTGTGTAATAGAAGAAGGCCGGCACATTGAAGAGCAGGCTATCGACCCGGTCCAGGATACCGCCGTGACCGGGAATCAGCCCGCTCGTGTCCTTCACGCCAACGCTCCGCTTGATCACCGATTCCGCGAGGTCACCCACCTGCCCCACCACCGAGAGAAGCGCGCCGGCGCCGATCGCCCGCGCCACCGTCCACTCCGGCAGAAACCATGCCGCGAGCAGCAGCGCCGCCAGCATCGACACCGCGATCTGCGCGGCGGCGCCTTCAAGCGTCTTGCCGGGACTGATCGCCGGCGCGAGCTTGTGACGCCCGATCATCGAGCCGAACCCGTACGCCGCGGTCTCGCCGGCCCACGTGATGCCGACCAAGGTCAGGATGAGCCGGGCGCCGTCGGGAAGCGCGTGCAGGAGCGCGCCGTGTCCGAGCAGCCAGTTCACCCACGTGAGCCCCAGAAGGCCGAGCACGACCGGCTCCGTCGAGGGCGCGACCGGCGTCGGTGCGAGCGGCGATGCCGCCCACACCCCCGCCGTCAAGAACAACCCCACCGCCGCCGTGAACACGGGGCCGGGCAACCCGGGCACGAAGAAGCTCGCGGTGACCGCGCCACCGGCGATCACGCTGACCACGGGGAACGTCACGCGGCCAGCGCGCTCGAAGAGGCGCGCGAGCTCCCACGCCGCGCCCGCGCTCACCGCGACGAGGACGGCGGCAAAGACCCACCACGGCGCGCCGACCACCACCCACACGAAGAGCGGGATGAGGATCACCGCCGACGCCACGCGCTTCAGCATCGCTGGCGTCGCCGTCGCGGTCCGCGGGAAGGCAACCGTCTCCACCGCTAGCGTGGGCACGGCACCGTCAGACTCCGCCGAAGCGACGATCGCGCTGCTGGAAGTCTGCGATGGCGCGGTAGAGCTCGCCGGGAGTGAAGTCGGGCCAGAGCGTGGGCGTGATCCAGAGCTCCGTGTAGGCGATCTGCCAGAGGAGGAAGTTCGAGATGCGCATCTCCCCGCTCGTGCGGATGAGGAGGTCGGGATCGGGGACGTCGCCCGTGTAGAGGGCGCGGCTCACATGCGTTTCCGAGATCTCGTCCGGCTTCAGCTCGCCCGCCGCCACCCGCGACGCGAGCGAGCGGAACGCGTCGAGGAGCTCGTTGCGACCGCCGTAGTTGAACGCCATCACCAGCGTGAGACCGGTGTTGTCACGGGTCTCGCGCACGACGTGGTCGATGCCGCGGCGGACGGGCAGCGGCACGCCGTGCGTGCGCCCGATGACGCGGAGCCGAACGTTGTTGGCCATGAGCTCGGGCAGCTCGCGCTGGATGGAGCGCTCGAGGAGCGTCATCAACATCGAGACCTCGTCCTCGGGCCGACTCCAGTTCTCCGTGGAAAACGCGTAGAGCGTGAGGTAGCGCAGCCCCGCCGCATCGGCGGCGCGCACGATCGCTCGCGCCGCCTTCACGCCCTCGCGGTGACCGGCCACCCGCGGAAAGCCGCGCCGGGTGGCCCAGCGACCGTTGCCGTCCATGATGAGCGCGATGTGCGCCGGCACGGGATGCGCGCGAATCCGATCGAGGAGCTCGGATTCCTCGGTGTCCGCGAGGCGCCCGGAGGGCGGAACGCTAGGGGGCGTCAGGGGCATGCCTCATTACACTAGATCGACAGGATTTCCTGCTCCTTTTTCTTCAGGAGCTCATCCACTTTGGCAATGTACTTGTCGGTCGTCTTCTGGATCTGATCGTGGCCGCGACGCTCCTCGTCCTCTGAGACTTTCTTGTCCTTCGCCATGCCCTTCAACTTGTCGTTCGACTCGCGCCGGACGTTGCGCACGGCCACCCGCGCGTCTTCCGCGATCTTGTGCACCGACTTCGCGAGCTGCTTGCGCCGTTCTTCGGTGAGGGTCGGCATCGTGAGCCGGATCATCTTGCCGTCGTTCACGGGCGTGAGACCGAGGTCGGAGGCCATGATCGCCTTCTCGATCGCCTTCAGCTGCGCGACCTCCCACGGCTGGATGGCGAGCGTGCGCGCGTCCGGCACCGTGACCGAGGCCATCTGGTTGATGGGCGTCGGCGTGCCGTAGTAATCGACCCGGATGCCGTCGAGGAGCCCGGTGGAGGCGCGCCCGGTGCGCACGGTCGCGAAGTCCCGCGCGAGGGCGTCCACGGCGGCGGTCATGCGCGTCTCGATGTCCTTGAGGAGGTCCTGCATGGTCACCCTCCGGATGACGTGACGATGGAACCCACGGGTTCGCCGAGGACAATCCGCTTGATGTTGCCGGAACGCGTGAGATCGAAGACGACGATCGGCAGTGAATTCTCCATGCACAGCGAGATGGCGGTGGTGTCCATGACTTGCAGGCGGCGGCTCAACACGTCGATGTAGGTCATACGCGCGAGACGCTCCGCCCCCGAGTCCCGTTTGGGATCCGCGGAGTAGATGCCGTCCACCTTGGTCGCCT
>Ga0114129_10013474_pt1 | contig 11650 bp, 6 predicted proteins | sample RhiMetdeltSRZDD1_FD_80071 | JGI IMG/M metagenome (GOLD analysis project Ga0114129, IMG submission 80071) | Populus rhizosphere microbial communities from Tennessee, USA - Rhizosphere MetaG P. deltoides SRZDD1 (version 2) (version 2) | ecosystem: Host-associated > Plants > Roots > Rhizosphere >... | reverse complement strand
TTCGCCTGCCGGATGATGTCGGCCGAGACGTCGAATTTCATCATTCCGCCCGGGCCCACCCCTTCTTCCCGCAGACACGCGGGCAGATCATCATCCGCTTCGGTCAGACCGGCACGGTCATTGAACGCCCATTCGTCTTGCAGACACTGCCAGCCAACGTCCGCCATCTCCTCAGGCTTGACAGGTTCTCCATACAACAGGCTGTAGAACTCTGCGATGTCCTTCAAGCTCGGTTGGAGGAACTGACAGAAGCCGGAAGAGTCACAGACCGCGTTCACAAGCTGCGACTCGCGCGATGCCTGCGCGTACTGGTCTTCGGGCAGGCCGGGCTTGATCACGAGCCCTGCCGTGTGGTCGGCGCCCATGGGACTGCTGGCGTACGTCACGCCCGTCGCCTTGAGAGGCCGCGGGTCCCACGCCGGTACCGCCTGTCCCTTCACGACCGGCACGCGGGCGTGGTTGAACCGCTTGCCGACGCTGGCCGCGCCGTTACCCACAGTCGTGCCGAGGTCTGTCCCGCTGCCGACATCTGCAAGCAGCTTCTTCATTGCCTCTGCGTCACCCCACTCCAGCTGCCCGGCGTCCATGAGCACAGCAATCGCGGCACCCGCCTCAATCGTGTCCACGCCGATCTCGTCGCAAAGCCGATCGAGCTCTGCGACCTTCTCCCAGCTATCTACGGCGCAGTTAGAACCGAGAAGAGCGAGCGTCTCAAACTCTAGCGCCGATGTCAGGTAGTTCCCGTCCTCGCCGTGCACGACGTTGCTGCACTGGACGATGCAGCCGGTCATGCAGTTGTGCATGCCACCACCGCGGACCTCGAAGCTCTCCACGATCTTCATCCCGGCGAGGTTGGCGGCATCCGGCGACTGACCCTCAGTTCGGTTCTTGTAGGGGAGGGTGTTCAGCAGGTTGGCCGTGGGCAGGATGGCAGACGTCCCGTACTTGAAGATCTGTGGCCCGTCCCTGTAGGCCTTGCTGTAGTTCTTGACCAATGTATTGAAGCCGGTCGCGTCGCTGGGCTGGCGCGGACGTGCCCGGGCAGGGTCGACCAGCAGCCACTTGAGCCCCTTAGAGCCCATCACCGCCCCGAGCCCGCCGCGAGCAGCGGCGCGAGCTGGATGGCGCTGCTTTTCCTGGTCCGTGCAGTGGATCGAGGCGCCGCGCAATTGCAGCTCGCCAGCAGGCCCGATGCAGATGGCCGATGCAGTCGCGGGTTGATCCGCAAAGAGCTTCTCGCACGCGGCGTAGTTCCACATGCCCTTGTAATCGTCGGCCGGCACTACTTTGGCGCCTTGCTCGTCGACTATAATTCCGTAGCGGCGCTCTGGGTCGGCCGGCTTGCCCTTTACCACGACCGCTCGGATGTTCAACTTCATGAGGTGCTGGCCGGGGTTTCCGCCGGAGTTCGCTTCCTTGATGCCGTTCGTCAGCGGGCTCTTGCCTCCCATCGAGATGCGTCCTGAAGTCGGGGCTGACGTGCCGGAAAGGACACCGGGGGCCATCACTAGGACGTTGTCAGGGCCCAATGGATCGCATTTCGGATCGCACTCGTCAAGCAATATCCGGGCGGACAAGGCGCGACCGCCGAGCAGCTTCCAGTCAGCGGGAAACGCCTCGAATGAGGTCGTCTGCGTCGTCATGTCTACACGCAGGATCCGGTCGCCGTTGGGTTCAGGCATCAAGTCACCTCCAAATCGTGAATCGCATTATGCCAACTCGCTCCCCCGCGGGTCAACGCGACCAGACGAGGCGCCCGTGCGCATCGCGGCCTGCGACATACCCCGCGCGCAACATGGCCGCGACAGCCTCCATCTGGTGAATGCGCTCTAGCAAGTCACAGAGCGACTCCCCGGGGGACTGGTTGACGATCCGCGCCGCCTCGAGCCAGGTATCGACAGACAAACCGCAATCGGCAGCCTTCTTCTGATTCCACGGCAGGCTGTACCGCAACATCGCCTTCGCGACCTGAGCGACCGACACCCCGGCTTCCAACAGCAGCCCTTGGGCCCGCATCTCGCGCTGGTACGCAGTAAGCGGCGCGTTAGCGACACCGTCCAGCTGCGAAAGTAGTTCGGACAGGGCTTCCTCGCTGAGCATTCTTTTCTCTCTATACGTCGCGCTTGCTCGTCGTGGCGTCGGCTAGCGCCGCCTGAGCCGCCGCCAGCCGCGCAGTCTCGACCCGAAACGGCGAGCAGGAGACGTAGTCAAGCCCGATTTCATGGCAGAAGGCCACAGACGCGGGGTCGCCACCGTGCTCGCCACAGATCCCCAAGTGCAGCTCCTTGTTCGCACCGCGACCTTCCTCACTCGCCATCCTCATGAGGCGACCGACACCGGGCCGATCGATGGTGACGAACGGGTTGGCCGGTAGCAGTCTGCGCTGTTCATACATGCTGAGAAACTTGCCGATGTCGTCTCGCGAGAAGCCGAAGCCCATCTGCGTCAGGTCGTTGGTGCCGAAAGAAAAGAATTCAGCGACCTCGGCGATCTCCCGCGCGGTGACCGCCGCCCTCGGTACCTCGATCATGGTGCCCCACTCGAGGTGAGAAAGTTTCACGCCTTCCGAATTCAGTATTTCGCGAGCCACGGGCTCTAGTTCCTCACGCATCTGCCGCAGTTCTTCGCGGGTCGCCACGAGCGGGATCATGATCTCCACTTTCGGGTCACCGCCCTCTTTTTGGACCAAGCAGGCGGCCTCGAGGATGGCACGCACCTGCATAGCATAGAGACCCACCTTTACGATGCCCAGACGGACGCCTCGGAGTCCCAGCATCGGGTTCGCCTCGTGTAGCTCCCTCACCTTGGTGAGCACGCGCTCCTGCTCACTCACGTCCTTGCCGCGCTCTTTGCCGAGCGCCACTTCAACCGCGAGCGAGGTGAGATCGGGCAGGAACTCGTGGAGGGGCGGGTCGAGCAGACGAACCGTAACAGGCAGACCGTCCATTGCCCGGAAGATCCCCACGAAGTCGTCGCGCTGCAGCGGGAGGAGTTGAGCGTAAGCCTCCTCTTCTTCTTCGCGCGTCGAGGCGAAAATCATTTGGCGCACGGCCGCAACCCGCTCCTCGCCGAGGAACATGTGCTCGGTACGGCAGAGCCCGATACCCTCAGCCCCGCGCTCCCGTGCGTTCCTCGCCTGCTCCGGCGTATCCGCGTTCGCACGCACGCGTAGCCGGCGGGCGCTATCGGCGTGGCCCATGAACCGCTCGAACGCCTTCCAGATCCTCTCTTTCCGTGCACTCTCATCGCCTCTACGAGCGCGCTCGAGCTTCGATTCTTCGAGCTCCAACCTTCCGACGTAGACTGCGCCGTCGAACCCATCTATAGTCACGAACTCTCCATCGCCAACCGTTGTGCCATTCGCGCTAAACGAGCGGGAGGGGAGGTCGATCTTGATTCCGTCGGCGCCGCAAACGGCAGGAATCCCTTCTCCTCGGGCGACTACCGCCGCGTGCGAGTTCGTGCCGCCGGCTGAAGTAAGGATCCCCTGCGAACGGATCATCCCATGGTAATCGTCGGGCGTAGTCTCCCGGCGAACCAGGATGACCGGCTCCCCGCGCTGTCCCTGCTCTTCTGCCTCATCGGCTGAAAACACAACTCTACCGACCGCAGCGCCCGGCGACGCGTTCAGCCCCTTGGCAATCGAGCGAGCGCTTGCCTTGACTTCCGCTTTGATGACCGGCTTGAACAGCTGCTCCAACCGGTTGGCGTCCACGCGCAGGAGCGCCTCGTCCTCATTTACTAGGCCCTCCTCCAGCATGTCGTAGGCAATCACCCACTCGGCGAACGCTGTGCGCTTCCCGACCCGCGTCTGAAGGATCCAAAGTTTCCCCTTCTCGATCGTGAACTCGATGTCGCACATGTCGCCGTAGTGCCGTTCCAGCGTATCCATCGCCTGTCGCAGCTCTCCGTACGATTTCGGGTCGAGGTCGGCGAGTTCTTGCAGGCGAAGAGTGTTACGGATGCCGGCGACCACGTCCTCGCCCTGGGCATTCGGCAAGTAGTCCCCATAGGAGATCCTCTCGCCGGTCGCCGGGTCGCGGGTGAAGGCAACGCCGGTCCCCGAGTCCATACCGCGATTACCGAACACCATCGCAACGACGTTCACCGCTGTTCCCAGATCGTCCGAGATCTTATTCTGCCGCCGATAGTCGCGCGCCCGCCTGCCGTTCCAGGATTTGAACACCGCTTCGACGGCCAGGCGCAGCTGCTCGCGCGGTTCTTGGGGAAACTCCACGCCGACGTGTTCCCGATAGATCGTCCGGAAGTCCCTGAGGAGCGCCTCAAGATCGGCGCTGTCAAGGTCAGTGTCCTGTGCGCCTTGGCCCTTTCGCTTCTTGTATTCGTCCAGCTTGATCTCGAACGTCTCGCTGGGAACGTCCATCACGATCTTGCCGAACATCTGGACGAACCGGCGGTAGGAGTCGAGAGCGAAGCGCATATCGCCCCCCGACTGCTTGGCCAGCCCTTGCACCGATTCGTCGTTTAGCCCCAGGTTCAGGACCGTGTCCATCATGCCGGGCATCGAGAACTTAGCCCCGGAACGCACGGAGACGAGCAGCGGGTCGTCGGCCTCACCAAGCCGCTTTCCCATCTCCGATTCGAGAGCTCGCAGGTGCTGTTCGACGTCCTCTTCGAGGCCTTCCGGCCATTTGCCCGACGCGAGGTAAGCCATGCAAGCCTCGGTCGTAACGGTGAAACCGGGCGGCACATGGAGGCCCATGTTTGTCATCTCCGCGAGGTTGGCGCCTTTGCCGCCCAGTAATTCCCGCATCTGGGCGTTGCCCTCCGTGAAGCGGTAGATGTACTTCGGGCCGGCCTTCGGGTCAACAGTTACCATGCGCTGTCTCCTTCTCGCGTGGCGCAGCAGGGGCGGGTTGCTGGCCGAATGGCACTTTACATTGTAGCGCGCAACGGCGGCAACCTTGGCGCCATCCAGTTCAGAATCATGCCTAGAAGAGAAGAGGGCCGAGGGGCCACAGCCCGCTAGCGGGACAGCGATTGTAATGTCATCGCTGGCCCGGTGCCGGACTGTAGCCGCGGCAGAGCTAGCATTTGCCGCAGCTTCGGCGTTTGTCTTACGCGCTGTTTGTAGCATGGGTGCTCGTTTTCCGGCGTAAGAGCCAAATAGGAATTCAGTATGATTTACACGTTATGCGGCGTCGGCGCTACGATCTAAGCCGCCTCGAAGACATTCCGGCCGTCCTCTGAGCGCACCCGGCCTCGAGCGCCTACAAACTCACCGCGCGTCATCGCGAGCATCAGATCACGGTCCGTCGGCGTACTCGCGAAGAACCGCGCGCCGCCGTTCTTGAGCCGGCCGATGACGATCCCATGCTCCGGCTCGCCCTCGCGATTGAAGATCACAGTGTACGTCTCGACGTTCGCGTCGCCCTCCGCCTGCTCGACGAACGGCGGGCTTGCCATCGCATCGATCTCTTTCTGGTCGACGGCGGGCCGCGTTCGCTCCCAGTCGCCTTCCCGCGGTCTGGCGCTGTAAACGCCGGCCGAATGTTTTGTCGCGAACCAGCCGAGGCCCGTAACGAGGCCATATTCACCGGTCGACTCTCGAAGGCGTAGGACCATCGTCGCGATCGAGTGCATCACGTAGTTATTGCCCGGGCCGCCGGCGTATGGTAGCCCGCCGGTTACAGTCAGCGGTCTTGGATCGTCCAGCCTCAGCCCGAGCGCGTCCAGGCCCATCTGGACCGCGGAAGGGAAACAAGAATAAAGGTCGAATCTCGCCACATCATCCACGCCAAGTCCTGCCATGCTCAATGCCCGCTGCGTGGCTGCGCGAATCGCCGGGGACGAATGGTAATTCACCCGCTCGCTTACAAACCATTTGTCCGTTGCATCGCCGCAGCCGTGCAGATAGACCCACCGGTCTTCTGGGATGCCGATCTCCCGTGCTGTCTGCGAGCCGGTTATGATCACCGCGGCCGCCTGGTCAGTCTCGATGATCGCGTTCATCAACTTGGGATACGGAAAGCCGACCATTCGGTTGCCCGCCCGGACGGACGTGATCTCTTCCGCAGAGTGCGCCTCAGGGAACCAGGCGTACGGGTTCGCCGCTGCGACGGCCGCGAAGCGAGAGCAGAGCTCGCCTAGCCGACGCTGATGCGCATCGATCGAGATCCCTAGGTTCGCGCGAATGGCGTTTTCGAACAGCGGATAAACCCGCGTCGGCATCGTCGCTCCATGTCGCGCCTCGACCTCGTTGAAGCCCGGCCGGTTGTCGCCGTCGATGCGCTGGGGCGTCTCACGCTGCGACCACGGAAGCTGCAAGCCCAGCTTCCGCGCCAGCCGGCGCGACTCTAGCGCCTCCGCCCCCGCAAGCAGCGCGATTTGAGTTCGGCCCTCGGCGATCGCCTGGGCAATCTCGTTTACCAACCGTTGAGGCGTCTCCCCGCCGATACTGGAGTACACAGTGTGTGCGGGTATTGCGCGGAGACGAGCGGCGAGCATACCCGGCGCATCGGCGTATGACCAGGACATGAAATTCACGACCTGAACGGAGTCGAGCTTCTCGAGCAGCCCTGGCGCGCCCGCGTCGTTCTCTGCCTCGCGGGCGACGCGCTCCATCATCGCCAGCGGCTCTACCGTCTGGTCAATGGCCTTCGGGTGGTTTGTGAGCTGGCCGGCACCGACAATTACTGGATAGTTCTTGCTCACCATTCGTTCCTTAGGTGCGCGAAGCGATAGCGTGAGCGGTCATAGCGGTCAAGGCGCGGTCGCCACGACCGCTGACGCTAGCGCAGTCGCTTCGACCTGTTCTCGATGAGTGATGTAATACAGGAAGCCGATGCCTACGCCGAGCAGGCAGGCGGCGGCCAGGAGCCCAATCGTCACCTGTACGCCCACGACTTCGGCCATAAAGCCGGCCAGCGAGGCTCCAATAGGCGTGGAGCCGGCAATGAGGAGCATGTAGAGCGCCATCACACGGCCCCGCAGGTGGTCCGGCGTTGCTAGCTGAAGCGAGGTGTTCGAGGTTGCAGCAAAAACGATGTTTGCCATTCCCGTCAGCAGAAGCAAAAACATCGACAGATAGAAAGACTCGCTTAGGGCCAGAGCGCCGAGCGAGAGCGCGAAAAGCGCGCCGCCCACAAACAGCGCCTTCGGAGTCGCGCGGCGCTGGCTCGCAATCACCAGAGCCGAGAGGAAAGCGCCCAACCCAAGCGCGGCCGTCAGGAAGCCGAGGTCAACGGAGTCACCATCCAGCACGTATCGGGCGACCAGCGGCAGGACAGTAATAAAGTTGTAGCCGAAAGTCCCCAAAAAAGCCGCGACGATAATAATCATTAGCGCGGCCGGCGTACGCCTGACGAACGACAAGCCTTCCCGCAGTTCACGTAGCGGGTTGGCCGGCGACGGAGCGCCCCGATCACTCACCTTAAGCTCGCTCATGTCCATCATCGTCAGCGCGAGGATGCTCGGTATGAAGCTGACCGCATTGATGGCGAACGCCGCTTCGGTTCCGGCGACGGCAATTACCACGCCCGCGATCGACGGGCCCACAAGCCGCGCCCCGTTGAACAGCCCGGAATTGAGAGCCACTGCATTGATGAGATCGTCCTTCCCTACCATCTCCACGACCATCGCCTGCCGAGTCGGCTGCTCGAAGGCGTTTGACACGCCTAGCACCAGCGCCAGCAGGTAGACATGCCACAGCTCGACCGAGCCGGCCGCGACCAGGACCGCCAGGAGCAGCGCCTGGACCATGGCCAGAGCTCGCGTCGCCAGGATAAGGTCTCTCTTATTCACGCGATCCGCAATCACTCCGGCTGGGAGCACGAAGATGGTGATCGGCAAGAACTGAAGTGTCGTCACGATTCCCAACGCCGCCTTCGAGTCCGTAAGCTCGATCACGAGCCAGGACTGAGCGACGGTCTGCATCCAGGTGCCGGTCAGCGAGACCGCTTGACCGGTGTAAAAGAGACGATAGTTGCGATGGCGCAGCGCGCGGAACGTCTCGCTCCAGCGCGTCGTCCGCACGATCTCCAGCGAAGGCGAGGCCGGCTCCCCGATCTCCGGTGCCGCCAGCCCCGAGGTTGAGTCGACTTCGTCGTGGTTCCGTGGCAGGCGCAAACGAGGCGCGCGCCAAGGACGAGTCATCGCGTGGGCTCCATATGTCTGATGTTGCGGTGAGAGTGGGCCTATTGCAAGCGCGGCTAAGGCGGCGCGAGTAGCATGAAGGCTGCGCAGACCCGGTCGGTGGGGTCAACAAAGAGGTCCACCTCCCGCGCGAGCCGCCAGTCGCCGTTCCGCTCGAATACCAGCAACCGCTTCTCATCGATCAACGCCGCTCGCCGGGCGTCAGCCTCCTGCGCCGCCCAAAGCAACACTCCAAGCTCCCTGTTAGGCCCCTCACGGCGTGTGTCGTCCCAGTCTCCGCGGTTGATACGGTCAAGAAACGTATCGATGTCTACCGCGAAGCGTCGCCATTTATGCTTGACTTCGATATGCAAGACTTGTGCGCCATGGGAAGAGAGGACATAGTCACGCTTGGTTTGGGCGGAAGGCTGGCCCCACAGGTTCGCCATTTGCGGCGATATCGGCAGATAGACTTGAGTGTTCGTGGAGTCGAGCCGCCAGCCAAGAGCGGCCAAGCTGAACTCCACCAGCCGGTTCTGTACATCCTCCTTGTTTATGAAGACGGCCTGGGAAACTCGTTCCAATACGCGCTGGATCGCCTCCGGAGCGTCATCCCGGCTGCGGACCTGAGCGCTGGTTCCCGCCAGCCCGCCGACCTTACGAATCGCCGCAACGACGTCGCGCAAATCACCTTCAGTCACCGTCGGGTGCACCAGCAGGGTGAAGAGCTCCCCGCTGAGTTTTGCGGCGACCGGGCAGGGTTGCTTGCCGTAACCCCCGTCTCGGAACACCGGTTGGTGCGTTAGCGGCGTTGGGTAGCGGCGAGACACCGGAATTCCTTCAGCCGCCACCGCATCCACAAACCAGTCGATGCCTACCCCGGCATCGGGGCGCAACCGGCAGATGTACTTGTAATAGCTATGCACACAACCATCGGCAACGAAAGGAGGCTCAACCGCGACACTCTTCGCCAGGCGGTCCGTCAGATAAGCCGCGTTGCGTCTCCGCGCCTCGAGATAGTCTTCCAGCCTGCCCAGTTGCACCAGCCCGGTCGCTGCCTGCAACGACGACATGCGATAGTTGTACCCCAGTTCGGCGTGGTAATAACGGCGCTCGCCCGCGTCCGGCTTTTCCCCGTGATGCCGGATGCGACGCATCCGGTCTGCCAGCTCATCGTCGTTCGTAATTACACAGCCTCCCTCGCCGCCGGTCGTGATGATCTTGTCCTCCCAGAAGCTGAAGCACCCTGCCCGGCCGATCGTCCCCACTTTCCGGCCGTTGTACAGTGCGCCGTGAGCCTGCGCGGCGTCCTCAATTACGGCGATACCCCGTGTTTCTGCCAGGGCAAGGAGCGCATCCATGTCTGCCGGATGGCCGTTAAGGTGCACGGCAATGATCGCCTTCGTCCGCTCCGTTGTCCTCTCAGCCACGCTGTCGGGTGATATGCAGAAGCTACGCGCGTCGACATCGGCAAACACCGGCTTCGCGCGCTGATGCAGAACCGGCGTTGCCGATGCTACGAAAGTGTGCGCCGGCACAATCACCTCATCGCCGGGCGCAACGCCCAGAGCAGCGAGCAGCGTATGTATCGCCGTGGTACCCGAGCTCGTCGCTACGCAATGGCCGACGCCATGCCAGGAGGCGAACGCCTCCTCAAAAGCCGCGACGTCGCCACCGGTTAGTTGCGTCAGCTTCCCCGAACGCAGGGTCTCCGTGACGGCCGCCGCGTCTTCTTCTCCCAGCACCGGCCACGGAGGATATGGGCCTTGTCGCACCTTCGGCCCGCCGTTAATGGCGAGGTCTTCGCTCCCCACGGGCCGAATTATCGCACGGGAGCCGCCTTTGTTCTCCCTTCCCCCTCAAGATATGATGCGACCGCAATGAGCGACGGGCCGGTACGCAAGGAGAAGGACTCAATGGGTGAGATGGAGGTCCCGGCAGACGCCTATTACGGCGCCTCAACTCAGCGTGCCCTGCTCAACTTCCCCATCAGCAACCTTCGCCTGGGCCGCCCGTTCATCCGCGCGCTCGGCCTTATCAAGCTCGCCGCCGCTCGCGTGAATGCCGATCTTGGCCTGCTCGAACCACGCATCGCCGAGGCGATAGCGACTGCGGCGAAAGAGGTCGCAGTCGGCAAACTCGACGACCACTTTGTGGTCGATGTCTTTCAGACTGGCTCCGGCACTTCGACGAACATGAACGCGAACGAAGTAATCGCCAACCGGGCGAGCGAGATCCTCGGTGGCCAGCGCGGCTCAAAGACCGTCCATGCGAACGATCACGTCAACCTCGGGCAGTCCTCGAATGATGTCATCCCGACCGTCATCCATATCTCGGCTCTCGTCGAGATCGAGGGGCGTCTCGTCCCCGTCCTCGAGAGCCTCCAAGCGGCCCTCGAATCAAAGTCGAGAGAGTTCTGGGATGTCGTGAAAACCGGCCGCACTCACCTGCAGGACGCAACGCCGATCAGGCTCGGGCAGGAATTCGCCGGCTATGCGGGCCAGGTCGAACGCGGAATCGGACGGCTTCGACACGCGCAGGAAGAGCTATCGGAGGTAGCACTCGGAGGCACCGCTGTGGGCACCGGACTTAACACACACCCAGACTTCGCCTCGCGCGTCTGTGCCCTGCTGTCACAAGAGCTGGGCGTGGCGATACACGAGACCGATAACCACTTCCAGGCGCAAAGCTCCCTCGATGCGGTCCTGGAGGCGAGCGGCTCACTTCGCACCGTGGCTGTCAGCCTCCAGAAGATAGCAAACGACATCCGATGGCTGGGATCCGGCCCGCGTGCCGGTCTCGGCGAGCTTGCCCTGCCGGAGGTGCAGCCAGGAAGCTCGATCATGCCCGGCAAGGTCAACCCCGTCATCGCGGAATCGTTGATCCAAGTGGGCGCGCAGGTCGTAGGTTGCGATGCCGCTGTCGCTCAGGCAGCGCAGGGCAGCTACTTCGAGCTGAATTTGATGATGCCGGTGGCGGCGCACAACCTGCTCGAGGCGATAGAGCTGTTGGCCTCCGCGAGCCAGAACTTCACCGAGCGGTGCGTTGTGGGCCTAAGCGCCACTCAACGTGGTCCAGAAATGGTCGAGCGCGGACTAATGCTCGCGACTGGCCTTGTGCCCGCTATCGGCTACGACGCCGCGGCTGAAATCGCCAAAGAAGCGGCAAAGACGGGCCGCACGATCCGCGAGGTTGCGCGCGAGAAGACAAACCTGTCTGAGGATGAACTGAAAGGCCTGCTCGACGCTGCGAAAATGACCGCGCCCAGCCTCGACGCGGGGCCTTCGTCCAGTTAGCGCCCGCGTGGGTCCAGGGCGTCGCGCAGGCCGTCGCCCAAGAACGTGAAGCAGAGCATTAGGAGCGCCAGTGTGCCGGCCGGGAAGAGAACTAGATAGATGTTCGTTCGGATGTATGCGTAACCGTCGTTAATTAGCCGACCCAGGCTCGCTGTCGGTGGAGGGAGGCCAATTCCGATGTACCCTAGGACGGCCTCAGCAAAGATTGCCAGAGGGATCCCGAAGACGATCGCGACTATTACTGGGCCAAGCGTATTCGG
>Ga0114129_10013473_pt1 | contig 11650 bp, 12 predicted proteins | sample RhiMetdeltSRZDD1_FD_80071 | JGI IMG/M metagenome (GOLD analysis project Ga0114129, IMG submission 80071) | Populus rhizosphere microbial communities from Tennessee, USA - Rhizosphere MetaG P. deltoides SRZDD1 (version 2) (version 2) | ecosystem: Host-associated > Plants > Roots > Rhizosphere >... | reverse complement strand
GGCGCCGCCGCGGCCCTGAGGCGGCGCGCCCGCGCGTCCCTGCGCCGACACGACGGCGACCGCGAGGCCAGCGATCGCAAGGACCATTCCTGCCCGACTTTTTCCTATGCTCGCGGGGCCCCACCCCCGCTCGCTGGCGCTGCGGCGCTCGAAGACTCGCTGTCCTCGCGCCGGCCGCAGGCGCTCCCGTCGCGCCTTCATCATCATGGCATTGTCCCCACCGCCACTCCCCAGGGTCCGCCGCCTGTCGTGACGCGGCGATCCACGGTGCCGCTCGCGATATCGATCACCGAGACGTCGTTCGACGGTCCGTTCGCGGTGTAGAGCTTCCGCCCGTCCGGGCTGACGCCGATGCCCCACGGCCGCGCGCCGACGTCAGCGATCGTCTTCACCACCTTGCGGCTCGCGACGTCGATCACGGCGACCGCCTTCGCGCGGCCGAGCGAGACGAACACGAGCCGGCCGTCGGGCGAGAGCACCGCCCCCATCGGCCGCGCCGGCGTCGGCGCGCCTTCCGGACGCGGCATCTCGATCTGCCCCGCCACCTTGTGCGTCGCGGCGTCGATGATTGTCACCGCGCCGCCCGTCTCGCACGTGACGAAGGCCGTCGCGCCGTCGAGCGTGAACGCAATCGCGCGCGGCCGCGGCGCCGTCGCGACGTGGGCGACGACGTTCAGATTCGCCGTGTCGATCGCGGCGATCTCCCCGTCGCCTTCCGACGTCACGTAGACGATCTTGCCGTCCGGCCGCACCGTGACCCCTTCGGGCTCGCTGCCGACTTTCACACGCCCGCGAACGGTGCCCGTCGACAGATCGAGCACGGTCGCCGCAGCCGCATCCTCGTTCGACACGATCAGCATGCGGCCGTCGGGCGACAGGTCGAACGACTCGGGATCTTCACCGACCGGATACGACTTGACCAGCTTTCGCGCCGCCAGATCCACCATGCCGATGCCGTCGGCCGATCGATCGGGCGGCGGCAGCCTGGACTCGTCCACCCCTGGACCGGCAATCGGCGATCCCGACAGCGCGACGAACAGCTGCTTGCCGTCCTTCGACACCTTGATGCCGCGCGGGCGCTTGCCGACGGGAATCCGATCGGTCACCGTGCCGGCGTCCGGATCGACGACGACGACGAAGCCGCCCGTCTCGTCGGTGACGAAGACGCGCAGCGCCGGCGGCGCCGGACCTTTGCCGCATGCCGCCGTCAACGCGAGCACCGCGAGCGTCACGATCGATCGAGGGAGCGTCATCGACTCATCCTTGCCTCTCCCGCAACCCGGGCCCGCACAGCGTACACCAGAGACATCGCCGCCAGGAACGGGAGAAAGCCGACGACACTGTACTCCAGTCCTTCGACGGCGAAGGTCGTGGCCACAATCGCGATGAGCATGACGATGCCGAAGACCGCGGCCGTGCGGTGAGCCGGCAGCCGGATCGGCAGCCGCGCCGCGCCTGCCGGTCCGATGGCGCGGCGAAAGCGGAGGAAGGTCAGCAGGATCACGATCCAGATGAAGAGCATCCCGGCGACGGCGGTGCCGTACAACGACAGAAAGGCGCGAGAGGGTGCGTAAATCGCCAGCAAGATCGCGGCGCCCATCCCGGCGCTGGCCACCGCGACGGCTGCGAGCGGCACGCCTGCCCTCGACAGGTTCGAGAGCCATGGCGGCGCGTAGCCGGATCGCGAGAGCGAGTACAGCATCCGCGTCGTCAGGTAGAGATTCGAGTTCGCGCTCGAGAGCGCCGCGGAGATCACGACCAGGTTCATGACGCCGGCGGCGAACGGAATGCCGACCGCGGCAAACGCCCGGACGAACGGGCTGCCGGTGATCCCGCCGCCCGCTTCGCCGATCCGATTCCACGGCGTCATCAGCAGCATCACCGAGATCGCGCCCAGATAAAAGATGATGAGGCGCAGGACCATCGTCCGCATCGCACGCGGAATCGACGTCTCTGGATGTTCGGCTTCTCCGGCCGTCACCGCGACGACCTCGACGCCCATGTAGCTGGTGATCACGAGGGTCAGCGCCAGCCACACGCCGCGCCAGCCGTTGGGCAGGAAGCCGCCGGGCGCGGCGGTGAGGTTTCGCAGCCCGGCGGCGGGAACTGGTCCGAGTCCGACGACGAGCGCGAGTCCGACCGCGATGAACGCGAGGATCGCGGCGACTTTGATCAGCGCGAACCAGTACTCGACCTCGCCGAAGCGGCTCACCTTCGCCGTGTTGATCGCGATGAGGAGCAGGGACACGAGCGCCACCCACGGCCAGCGCGGCACGGCCGGAAACCAGAACGCGAAGTAGATCGCGACGGCGGTCACCTCGGCGCCGATCGCGAGGATCTGGATGAACGCGTAGGTCGCGCGCACGATGAAGCCGAACCACGGCGACAGGTAGCGTTCGGCGTAGACGCCGAAGGATCCGGCCTGCGGGTGGACGACGGCCATTTCGGCGAGTGCGTAGGCCATGACGAGCGCGATGAGCGCGCCGATGGCGTAGGTCACGATGACGCCGGGTCCGGCGAGGCGGATCGTGACGGTGCTGCCGAGAAAGAGGCCGACGCCGATGGCGCTGCCAATCGCGATCATCGCGAGCTGGCGCGAGGTCAGCCGGCGCTGGAGGTGTTCCTGCGACTCTGACACCACTCTGAGACGTCTCTGATACCACGTCTCGGAGTCAAAGATGTCTCTGATACCACTCAGAGACGTCTCGAAGTCACCGCCTTCACCTTGACACACCGACTGCGTAAGCATATGCTTACGGTTAGTGCATACTTACCATGACGCGCAGCTCGACGCCCTCGGCGACGCGACCCGCCGGGCCATCCTGGCGCGGCTGCTGAAGGGGGCGCTCCCCGTCGGCGAGCTCGCCCGCGAGTTCCCTGTCAGCCGACCCGCGATCAGCCAGCACCTGCGCGTCCTCAAAGACGCACACCTCGTCGTCGATCGCGCCGACGGCAACCGGCGCATCTACGGCGTGAACCCGGCCGCGTTCGAGTCGCTGCGCGGCTACTTCGGCCACCTGTGGACACAGGCGCTGTCGGCCTTCAAACGGGAAGTCGAGCGGCGCGCGAATGAGTGAGGAGGAAACGTGACCAGCATGACGACCGAGACGATCGACACGCCAGTCCGCAAGACGATCACGGTGAAAGCGCCGGCGGCGCGTGCCTTCGACGTGTTCACCAGGGGCTTCGATACGTGGTGGCCGCGCGGGCACCACATCGGGAAGGCGCCGCTCCAGGAGGCGATCATCGAGACGCGTGCGGGTGGGCGCTGCTACAGCAAGTCGATCGACGGCAGCGAGTGCGACTGGGGCAGCGTGCTCGTCTGGGAGCCGCCGCATCGGTTCGTGATGGCGTGGCAGATCAGCCCGGAATGGCAGTACGAGCCGGATCTCGCCAAATCGAGCGAGGTCGAGATCCGCTTCACGCCGCTCGCCGACGGATCCACGCGCGTCGATCTCGAGCACCGTTACTTCCATCGCCACGGCCCCGGCGGCGCGAAGGTTCGCACGGCAGTCGATTCGGCGAACGGATGGGGCGACCTGCTCGTGCTGTTCGCGGCGAAAGTCGACGAAGGGGCGCCCGGCTAACGCCTCGCGCTACTTCATCTCGACGACGATGACCTCGATCGTCTTCGTGGTGTCGTTGACGTCGCGATGCTGCTCTCCGGGCGGATCGGCGTCGAGCCAGTACGCCTTGCCGGCGTCGAACCGATGCACGGTCGCTTTGCCGTCGGCGGTGACCGTCTTCAGCTCGCCGCCGCTGAGGCCGACGACGGTCCGCCCGCGATCGTGGCGATGCAGCGCCGATTGCGCGCCGGCTGGAATGATGCTCTTCCAGCACCGGACCGCGTCGGTCTCGAACTGCGGCACGCGCTCGATCGTCGGCGTCGGCTGCGCGAACGACGTCGACGCCAGCACGGCGAACGCGATCAGTGCAACTCGCATAGAGCTCTCCTACATCTGTAACAACCGCGCGGCGTTGCCGCCGAGAATCGCCGCGCGGTCGCGGTCCGACACCCCGAGCTTCCCGATCGACTCGAGCATCGACGGAATGCTGCCGATCTGGTGCGGATAGTCGCTCCCGGCGAGGATGCGGTCCGCGCCGGCGAACTCGATCGCAAGCCTCAGCGCGCCGACGTCGAAGTTCACCGTGTCGAAGTAGAACTGCTTCAGGTACGTGCTCGGCGGCCGGTCGATGTGCGCGCGACACTCGCGAAACGCGTGGAAGCCGCGATCGAGCCGCTCGGCCAGATACGGAATCGCTCCGCCGAGGTGACAAAGCGCCCACGTGATCTGCGGGAAGCGCGCCGGCACGCCCGCGAAAACCAGCGACGCCGCGGCCAGCGTCGTGTCGAACAGGAACCCGACGAGCGGCATCAGCCAGTATTCCTTCATCGCGTCCACGCCGACCGGATGGTGCGGATGGATGTACAGGACGGCGCCAAGCTCGTTCGCCACCTCGTAGATCGGCCAGAACTTGCGATCGCTGAGCGCGTCGCCGTTGACGTTGCTGAAGAGCATCGCGCCGCGCATGCCGAGCTCGGCGCCGGCACGCCGCAATTCCCTCGCCGACGCCGGCGGATCGTTGAGCGGCAGCGTCGCCAGCGCCGTGAACCGCCGGTCCTTCCGCGCCATGGCCTCGCGGAACTCGTCGTTGACGAGCGACGCCAGCGCCGCGGCGCGCGCCGGCGTCTCGACATGCGTGCCCGGCGTCGTCAGCGTCACGACCTGCATGTCGACGCCGTGCTGCGCCAGAACGTCCGCCCGATAGTCGAGGTCGCGATGGCCGCGCACCGCGATGTTGTAGTCGCCCGGGTAATGGAGAAGCGGATTGCCCTCGTCATCGATCGTGACCTTCACGCTGCTGCGGCCCGACTTCAGCGCCTCGATGTATCTGGGCGGATAGTAATGGTTGTGGAAGTCGACGATCGGCATCGCGCTGTCTCCAGATGAAGTAGACCGGCAGACCCGCGGCAACCAGCGCCAGCCCCCACGCGCTCTCGCGCGGTTCGGCCACCAGCTGGTTGACGACGATCCCCAGACACACGATCGCGAACAGGGCCGGCGCGACCGGAAACCCCCACGCGCGGAACGCCGGCGCGTACGTCGGCGCGCGCCGCAGCCGCATCACGCCGAGCGCCAGCGCGCCGAAGAAAATCCACTCCGTGTACACGACGCGGGTGAACAGCTGCCGATAGGTGCCCGTCAGCACGAGCACCGAGGCCCAGATGCCCTGCGCGACGATCGCGAGATGCGGCGTGCGGAAGCGCGGATGCACCGACGCCATCCACTTGAACAGCAGCCCGTCGGCGGCCATCGCATAGTAGACGCGCGGGCCCGCGAGGATGATGCCGGTCATCGCGCCGAGCGCCGAGACGACGACCAGCAGCGAGATGGCCGTCGCGGCGGCGGCACCCCCGACCGCAGATGCGGCATCGGCGGCGATCGTGTTCGATGCCAGCACGCGATCGAGCGGCAGCACGAGCATGTACGCCGTGTTGAGCGCGAGATAGACCGCGACGACGACCGCCGTGCCGATCATGAGCGCGCGCGGGATCGTGTGCTGCGGATCGCGCGTTTCCTCCGCGGCGTACGTCACCATGTGCCAGCCGCCGAACGCAAACAGGGCCGCGACGAGCGCGCGAAGGAAGCCGCCGGCGTCGGCCGCGCGTCCGGCCGCCGGGACGTGCAGCGTGCCGAAGCCGAGCAGCGCCGCGAGCAGCAGCGCGATCGCGACGACTTTTGTCAGCGTCAGCCCCGTCTGGACGCCGGCGCCCGGCCGCACGCCGGCGTAGTTGATCGCCGAGAGCAGCGCGATCGCGCCGACGGCAATCGCGCGGACGCCGGAGTCGCCCATGGCGAAGACGGCCGCCGTGTAGCGCGCCACCACCATCGCAATCGCGGCGATGATCCCGGAGTGCATGCTCCAGAACATCGCCCAGCCCCACAGGAACCCCGCGGCGGGCGAGAACATCTCGCGGAGGAACACGTAGACGCCGCCGGTGCGCGGGAACGCCGACGACAGCTCGGCGCAGATGCTCGCGCCGAACCAGGTGAGCGCGCCCGCCGCGATCCACACGAGCAGCATCCAGGCCAGGCCCGGCACGGCGCGGCTCACTTCGGACGGCTGAACGAAGATCGACGCGCCGATGATCGTGCCGACGACCATCGCGGTCGCCTGGCGCAGTCCAATCGAGCGGGTGAGCGGCGTCGCCGGCAACCGGTTTGCCTTTGTGTCTGTGTCCTTCGTGTCCTCGGTGGGAAGGAATCCTACCTCATGGGGCGAGCGCCTGCACGGACGCGATCGTGTCCGTGTCGTCCGGCCGCTTGTCGGTGCGATAGCGCTTCACGCGCGCGAACCGCAGGGCAACGCCGCCCGGATACTGCGAGCTGCGCTGCACGTCGTTGAACGCGATCTCCACGACGAGCTCGGGGCGGACGTAGACGGTGTACGCATCGCGGCCGATCTCGAGCTCGAGCAGCCGCCTCGTCTGCCACGCGAGCATCTCATCGGTCAGCCCTTTGAACGTCTTGCCCAGCATCACGAACGCGCCCGTCTGCGGATCGCGCGCGCCCAGATGCAGGTTGCTCAGCGTGCCGCGGCGGCGGCCGTGGCCCCACTCGGCCGCGAGCACGACCAGATCGAACGTGCGCGCCTGCTTCACTTTGAGCCAGGCCTGCCCGCGCCGGCCCGCTGCGTACACGCCGCCGACCGCTTTCGCCATCACGCCTTCGTGGCCGGTCGCCAGCGAGCGCGCGACGAACGCCGCCGCCTCGTCTCGCCCGGCAGTGACAATTCGCGGCACGACGGCGGCCGGCGGCGCCTGCTCGGCGAGCAGGGAGAATCGTCGCGCGAGCGGCTCGTCGACGAGCGGCGTTCCGTCGAGATACAGCGCATCGAAGAAGACCGGCGAGATCGGGAGCTCTCGGCGCAGCCTCTCCGCGTCGTCCTTCCGGCCGAATCTCCGCATCGTCTCCTGGAAGGCGTACGGCGTGCCGTCGGCGCGGAGCGCGATCGCCTCGCCGTCGAGGATGATCTCGCGCGCGGGCAGCGCGCGGGCGACCTCGACGACTTCCGGCACCGCGCGCGTGACGTCGCGCAGGGTCCGCGAGAAGACCTTGATGTCGCCGCCGCCCTTGTGGACCTGGATCCGCGCGCCGTCCAGCTTGTATTCGAGCGACGCCTCGCCGAGCTCCTCGAGCGCGGCGTCGATGTCGGCGGCCGAGTCGGCGAGCATCGGCTGCACCGGCTGGAACAGCTGCAGCGTGAACGCGGTCAGCGCCGCCTCGCCCTCGACGAGCGCCGCCCGGGCGACCGGCGCGAGCGCGCCGGCGAGCATGGCGGCGCGGCGGATGCGCGCGGCGGGAATCGCCGACGCGCGCGCGACCGCGTCGACGAGCACGCCTTCGAGCGCGCCCTGGCGCAGCTCGCCGAACATGAGCCGAAGGAGGAAGTCCTGCTCGTCGGCGGTCGCGCGGCCCATCAGGCCGCGCAGGAGCGCCGCCTTCGCACCGCTCGATCCGGCGCCGGTGGCGTCCGCCACGCGCGCGAACGCCGCGTCCACGTCGGCGAGCGTCAGCGTCGGCGTCTCGGCCCTGGACGCGTCGCGCGCCGACGAGAGCACGGCCCCGCCGATGCCGACGCGGCCCTGCCGCAGCGAGCCGCTCAGGAAGGCGACCGCGATCTCGATGTCATCGGGCGCGAGCCGCCCGAGGAGGTTCGCAAGCCGATCGATCTTCTCGAGCCGCCCGCTGGTGCCCGCGACAGCCTGCGACGCGGCGACGAGCTCCGCGAGCTGCACGACGGCGATCGTACAGCACGAACGGACATGCGTGTGGTGCGGGTGCGGGGTGCTCGTGCGGGTGCGGGGGGCTCGTGCGGCGTGCGGGTGATACGTCGCCCTTCGTGTTCTTCGTCGTTCTTACTTCGTGTTCTTCGTCGTTCTTACTTCGTGTTCTTCGTGTCTACGCCTTGCTGAAGGCGCGCCGCAGCTTCGTCAGCAGACCGGAGGATTGCTCCTGCCGCGCGGCGGCCGGCACCGCCGTCAGCCCGCGCCGATCCTGCACGACGTCGGGCGGCACCTCGTCGCGATACTGCAGCTGCTCGTGGCCGATGATGTGCGCCTGCTCGCGCACGAGGCGCAGCACGCGGCGATCGCCCTGCGTGAACCAGCGGCAGAACTCGTCGACCGTCGCGTCGGGATCGACGCCGATCATCCGCGCGTACTCGCGGATGTACGCGCGCGCGAAGATGCCGTTCGGCCAGCGCTCGAAGTCGTTGTGCTCGAGGCCGTCCCACAACTCTTCGCTGACCTTGGTTTCCTGGGCGATCTGCTGGAGCGAAACGCCGCGTTGGATGCGGGCGCGCCGAAGGTTCGGACCGAAAGCGTCCCGGGGGCTCATGGGTGGCTCGGGCCCCACTTGCAAAAACCGTCCCCGCATGCCAAGCCGCGGGCACCCAGGCATTTAGAGCGCGCGTCCGGCCCCGAATGAGCCGGCGCAGTCTCGTTTTTCTACAGTCGATTACGAAATCGAGTTTTGGGGGATCAATCGAATTCGCGGCGGGGCGGCGACTGCTCCGCCGAGACGCGACCCACCGCGATGTCGGCCTTGAAATAGTTCTCGCCTCTGACCGGCGCGCCCGCCAGCCGCCGCAGCATCGCGATCTGCCCGACGTGCGTCAGAGCGTCGGCGATCGGCCCCTGAAAAAGACGTTCGGGCGCGCACGCGAGCGGTTCACCGGTCGCGAGGCGCGCGTCGAGCTTCTTCATCGCCTCGAAGAACCGCTGCACGTCGTCGTTCCACGCGCGCGGCGGCGAGTCGTGCCACTTCTCGGCGCCGACGGCGATCGACAGCGCCCAGTCGAACAAGTCGCCGACGTGCGCGAGGATCTCGCCCGGCGTGCGCGACCCCTGGCTGACGCGAAACGCCGAGAAGCCGTCGGGCGCGTCGCGCAGCGCCTTTGCGCCGCGATACGCCAGTGTCGCCAGGGTGTGCCGCAGCAGATCGCTCACATCGCCTCCGCGGATCCTCGAGAACCTTGGAACCTTGGAACCTCAGAACCTTGGAACCTCACCTCAGAACTATCTGACGATGAGCGAGCAGCAGGTGACGCCGCCCTCGGCCTTCGCGAGCTCGCTCGCGGGCACCGTCCGCACGGTGAAGCCGCGCGCTTCCAGGCGACGCCGCGTGCACGGGAATTCTGCCGCATGCACGACGACCCCGTCGAGCCACAACGCGTTCGCCGCGAACGGTTCCTGCGGATCGACGTCGACGATGTCGAAGCCGCCGAACGCGGCCGCGTCCGTCCACCCGCGGTTCATCAGCAGCGTGCGCTCGTCTATCGCCGTGACAGCCGACTTGAGGTGCAGGCATCCGGTCACAGGCGCGGTCACCACCCGGTACCCGTACGGCTCCAGGATCGCGCGCAGCTGCGCGATGCCGGCGGCGCTGGTGCGGGCCGAGGCGCCGGCGAAGACCTGGCGGCCGGCCACGAGGACGTCGCCGCCGTCGAGCGTCGCCGGCGGCTCGATGAAGCGAAGCGTGCGATGGCGGCCGAGCGCGCCGGCGACCGCCGCCGTCTCCGCGCGCCGCGACGCCGCGCCCGGCCGCGCGATGACGGCCAGCTCGGGCAAGACGATCGCCGTGTCCTCGATGAAGACCGAGTCCGGCATCGTGTCGCTGGCGGGCAGCCGCTCGATGGCGCAGCCGAGACCGGCGAGACAGCGCTCGTAGTCGGCGTGCTGCGCGCGCGCGGTGGCCACGTCGATCGGAACGCGATCCAGATGCGTCAGCTCGCAGCGGTCGATCGCGGCGCTGATTTCGCGGGTGATCGCGATCATCGCAACGAGACCCACGAGCCACCGGCGGCGGCGGCGCGGACGGCGTCGATGACGCGCATGTTCGCGACGGCGTCAGCGAGCGGCGTCGGCACCGGCGCACCGTTCAGAATCGCCAGCGAGAAGCGGTCGCCCTGAACGGTGTACTGGTTGCACGGCTCCGTCCGCAGCTCCTCGCAGTCGGCGCCTCGCCACCGCCAGAGGCGGCACGGCCGATCGGGCGGCGCGTTGAAGGGGATCTCGATGTCGATGCGCCCCTCGGTTCCCAGGATCTCCACGCGCTGATGCGGCGCGAGCTGCGTGGCGCAGGCGAACGTCGCGGCGCCGCCGTCGAAGTCGACGAGCGCCGACGTCACCCGATCCGTGCCGAAGCGCGGATCGACGTCGCTGACCGCCGAAACCCGGCGCGGCTCGCGGTCGTACACGAACCGCGCGACCGAGATGCCGTAGCAGCCGATGTCCATCAGCGCGCCGCCGCCGAGGTCCTTCTGGTTGCGCACGTTCGCCGCGTCCACGTTGAAGTAGGCGAACGCCGTGTGCACGGCGCGCACCTCGCCGATCGAGCCGTCCGCGACCAGCCCGCGCACGCGCTGCCACTGCGGATGGAACCGATACATGAAGGCTTCCATCACCTTCAGCGACGGATGACGCGCTGCGGCCTCCGCCAGCGCCGCGGCCTCCGCCGCGTCGAGGCCGATCGGCTTCTCGCACAGCACATGTTTCCCTGCCTCGATCGCACGGATCGACCAGGGCACGTGGAGATGATTCGGCAGCGGGTTGTACACCGCGTCGACGGACGCATCCGCCAGCAGCGCGTCATACGATCCGTGCACCGCGGCGATCCCGAAGCGATCGGCCGCCGCCCGCGCGCGCGCCGCGTCGCGCGACGCGATCGCGACGATTGTGGAATGGCTGCCGCGCTGCATCGCCGGGATCACGTGATTCACCGCGATCCGCGCGGCGCCCAACACGCCCCATCGGACCTTCATCACGGATCCTTCGCGGCCATCGCGTCCATTGTGGCGAGCATCAGAACAGTACGCGGATCACGTCCGAGCGCGTGATGATGAACGTCTTGTCGCTCTTGAAGTCGCGGACGAGCACCGCCGGATTCTCCGGCGTGATCATGCGCGACAGGAGCTCCACCGGCGTCGAGATGTCGACGAACGGAAACGCCGGCTGCATGATCGAGTCCACCGGCTGGGTCTTCACCTGGCCGTCCCGCATCAGCTCCGCGTACAGATGCTGCTCGTTCAGCGATCCGACGAGGCGTTTGTCGCGGCGGATCGAGATCTGCGAGAAATCGTGCTCGGCCATCACGCGCACGGCGTTCTCCACCGGCTCGGCCGCCTCGATCGACAGCAGCTCGCCCGACATCCCCGATGCGACCAGATCGCGCGCCGTCAGCCCGTGCTTCTCGATGAAGCCCCGCTCGCGCATCCAGTCGTCGTTGAACATCTTGCCGAGATAACGCGATCCGTGGTCGTGGAAGATCACGACGACGACGTCCTCCGCCTTGAAGTGATCCTTGAGCTGCAGCAGCCCCGCCATCGCCGACCCGGCGGAGTTGCCGGCGAAGATCCCCTCCTCGCGCGCGATCCGACGCGTCATGATCGCGGCGTCCTTGTCGGTCACCTTCTCGAAATGGTCGATGACGCTGAAGTCCACGTTCCTCGGCAGGAAGTCCTCGCCGATGCCCTCCGTGATATAGGGGTAGATCTCGTTCTTGTCGAAGACCCCTGTCTCTTTGTATTTCTTGAACACCGACCCGTAGGTGTCGATGCCCCACACCTTGATCGCCGGATTCCGCTC
>Ga0114129_10013472_pt1 | contig 11650 bp, 15 predicted proteins | sample RhiMetdeltSRZDD1_FD_80071 | JGI IMG/M metagenome (GOLD analysis project Ga0114129, IMG submission 80071) | Populus rhizosphere microbial communities from Tennessee, USA - Rhizosphere MetaG P. deltoides SRZDD1 (version 2) (version 2) | ecosystem: Host-associated > Plants > Roots > Rhizosphere >... | reverse complement strand
CAGCTCGTCGAGATCCTGGCGACCGACTGGGAGCCGTCGGAGTTCTCCGACGAGTACCGGGAGGAGCTCCTCCGGATGATCGCGGAGCGGACGCCGGAGCGGATCGAGGTCGACGACGAGACCGAAGCTCCGTCGCGCGGCCGGATCGAGGACCTGATGGACGCGCTCCGCCGGAGCGTCGACGAGGCGAAGAAGGACCGTCGCGGATCCAAGGGGAGCCGCCGCACGGGCTGAGCCTCGCCGAGAGCTCGCTCACTCGCCGCTGGTCGTTCGCGGGGTCTTCGAGGGCCGGCACACCTTGTTCAGGTACGGGTACGGATCGATGCCGTCCTCGATGCGCGTGAAGCCGAGCGGCGAGCGATGGAGCACATGCGGAACGTTCCACGGGTGCCATTCGAAATGGTCGTGCGGATCGCGGGCATCGCCGGTTCCCCCGACGTAGCCGATCACCGCCCCCGCTTTCACCCAGCCGAGCTTGCCGAACCTCGACAGGTGAGCATTGGTCGCGTAGCCCTCTTCGCCGACGACGCGCACGTACTTGCCGGCGAACCAGTCGTCCGCGTGCGCGGTGACCAGTCCCGCGAACGGCGCGCGGATCGGCCGGCCGGTCGGTGCCGCGATGTCGTTGCCGCCGTGGGGGTGATAGCCGCCGACGTTTCGGAACTCCCCGAAGTCGTCCTGGTAGAAGACGGGCGGTCGCACGGGGCAGAGCCGGAACGGCTCACGCGTCGGCGTGTCGTCCGTGCCCGGCCGGGGGTAGGAATCGAAGCGCCCCGTCTCCCAGATGTGCTTCCAGGCTCGCGTGGGGTTCCCGTACATCAACCAGATCCACCGGAGCCCCGCGATCAGCTGGTGGGCGCTCATCGTGTTCGCCGTCGTGTGTCGACAGGCGTCCCAGCCGTGGGCGAAGCAGTCCTCGTCGAGGATCAGCTCGTTCCGATCGTTGCTCAGCCACGGACCCCTGATCGTTCGGACCTCTCGTTTGGTCATCGCGAAGATGCCGAACCAGCGCTGCTGGTAGCCGGCGGCTCGGAAGTCGGTGCGGAAGCCCGTCTGCTGCCAGCAGATGATCCGGCGGATGTTCTTGGCGTCGGCCCAGCTCATCGGGAGGTTCCCGGAGACGCGGATCGCGGTCACGAGATGCCGACGGAACCCATCGGGAACGTCGGGCTTGACGCAATCACCCGGCGTCGGTTCCTCCGCCGAGGCAGCCCCGGGGAAGACGGTTACGCCCAGGAGAAGCGCGAGGGCGGCGCCGAGCAACGCACCGCTTCGGGTGGGTCGAAGCACCGGCGAATGGTACGCCTCATCAGGTGGAGATCCATGAAGGTCGGTGCGCTCGGTCGGATGCCTTCACGTGACGGATCACGTATAGGTCCAGGGACCGAAGTAGTGGAGCGATCCCACGCCGGCATCGAACAGCGTGCTCCGGATCGCCTCCGCGTCCGGGTCGGCGACCTCGAAGACGCCCACCAGCGTGGCACCGGACTCCAGCGATCGGCGAGCATCCGACAGGCCCTCGCTGAGCGTGCGCGTGAACCAGTTCCCCAGCCGATCGAGGAACGGAACGCCTTCGGCCCCAACGAGGAAGTGCACGCTGGTCGGAGCGATCCCCGCCTCATCGAGCGCGTTCGCCACGTCCTGCACGGACGCGTCCGATCGGAGCGTTCCTACGACGGCGTTCCTCGGGGTGGCATGGAACTTGATCCCTGGTGGTGTTTCCTCATTGATGTAGGGACCTGGCATCGGGACTCCCGATCCGACGAGGCAGGCGCTGATCGCTGACTTCATCTTGCCACAGCGGGACTGAGGATCCCGAATGGATCCCCTCCGGCGCGCCGAGCCTTCTGGGCAGCGCGCCGGGGAGGATTCGAACCTCCGGCCTGAGGATTAGAAGTCCCCTGCTCTATCCAGACTGAGCTACCGGCGCCGAGCGAAGCGTACCGCCGGGCTCAGCCCCCTTCGCTCAGCTGGCCTTGGCCGCCTTGTCCTCGCGGTGCTCCACGACGATCGAGTAGTCGGCCGCGAGCGCCGCGATCGCGCCGATCGCCGCGGCGACGGGGGCGAGCAGCGTCCCGACCACGCCGACCGTGAGCGGCACCTCGATCAGGGTCTTGCCCGAGGAGTCCTTGATGATGATCCGCCGGACGTTGCCCTCGTGCGCCAGTTCCTTGACCTTGCCGAGCAGGGCGTCGCCCTTGACCTTCAGCTCCTCGGTCCACTCCCGGCCCTTGTCATTGCTCTGGGGTTCTGTGCTCATCGTGTCCATCTCCTTCGTTCGTTCGTTCCCCTAAAGGGTAGAGGCGGGCGCGCCGAGCATCATCCGGGTTGCGAGAGAGCGGGTGACGGGAATCGAACCCGCACCACCAGCTTGGAAGGCTGGGGCTCTACCATTGAGCTACACCCGCGCGCAGAGAAGCGTAGCAAGCTTCCTCGCGGGATCCTCCCTGCTCAGGGCGCCAGCCAGGAGAACGGCGCCGCCGGGACGTTCCGGAGGATCCAGAACGACACGGTCGCCGAGACGACCGCCGGCCCGATCCAGCTGGGGAGTCGAGCCAGGAACGGCGCGGGTCGTCCTCCCAGCGCCGCGATGCCCGTCGCGACCCACGCCATGAGGAGCACCGGCAGCACCAGCAATGTCAGGACGTTGAAGCCGGCCGCCGCACGGAGATCGCCGTGCAGGAGCCCGTGGAGGCAGCGCAGCGTGCCGCAGCCCGGGCAGTACAGGCCGGTGAGCGCGAGGAACGGACAGACCGGACCGTGCACCTGAGCCGGATCGACGACGTGGAGGCCCACGGCCAGCACCAGGCCGCCGAGGAACAGGGCACCTTCTCGGAGCCGCGAGCTGATCGGGAGCGCCGGCGCCGCGATCGAGGCCATCGACTACGGGTAGTTGATGTTGATGTGCGTCACGGAGGCGGTCGACAGCACGATCCCAAGGATGATCCCGAACGCGATCCCGACGACGACGCTCACGATCGTCCACGTCCTCGCCTTGTTCGAGGCGTCGATCGCGCCGGCGCGGTCGCCGGCCGCGAGCTTGCTCTTCACCTGGGAGGCGAACACGATCGCGACGATCCCGGTCGGCAGGAAACAGAAGATCGTGACGAGGATCGCCCACACGAGATAGTCGGGGACGTCCGCGCCGCCGTAGGCCGGCCCACCGGCCGGCATCGATGGCGCGGGTGGGAGGTCCGAGCCTTCCGGCGGTGGCGGCGGGCTGTCGGAGGGTTGCCACGTACTCGATCCCTCGTCCCACCGCAGCCAGGTGCCGTCGGCCTGTTGGTGCCACCAGACACCACGTCGCTGGACCGGCTCGTTCACGAGGACCCCCTTCGTTCGACGATGCGTCCCGGTCGACGCTGACCGTACACCCGCTCCGGGTCCGTTCGGGAAACGGACGGCTGCGATACTCGGCCGGTGGAGGTCGGTTTCCGGCTCGTCGATGTGTTCACGGAGGAGCCGTTCCTCGGCAATCGCCTGTGTGTGGTCCCTCAGGCACCGGAGGATCTGTCGACGGAGCAGATGCAGATGCTCGCGCTCGAGACGAACTTCGCGGAGACGACGTTCGTGACCGAGGCTCGCCCGGACGGCTACCGGATGCGGATCTTCACGCCGGACGCGGAGCTTCCCTTCGCTGGACATCCCACGCTGGGGACGGCGTTCACGCTCGCGAGCGAAGGAAGGACGTCGACGAGATCCACGCAGACGACGGCCGTCGGCGATGTCCCCGTCGAGGTCGATCTGGACGAGGGCTTCGTGTGGATGACCCCGTCGGCCCCGAACTTCATGGCCGAGTTCGACGATCGAGCCCTGGTCGCGGAGGGTGCCGGGTTGGCTCCCGACGACCTGGAGCCGGATCTGCCGCTCCAGGTCGTCTCGATCGGGTTGCCGGCGCTGCTCGTCCCGGTCCGGGACGAGCAACGCCTCCGCCGGGCGGAGCTTCATCCCAGCGCCTGCGCGCAGGCCGTGTCGAGGTCGGGAGCCGGATGCCTGTACCTGTTCGCGGTCCGGGGGATCGGCGACGTCCTCGCGCGCATGTTCGACGCGAGCCTGGGTGTGGGGGAAGACCCCGCGACCGGCTCGGCCGCGGGCGCGCTCGCCGCGTACCTCGCCACGCACCGCCTCGCCCGCATGCCCGGAAGAGCGGTGATCGCCCAGGGCGAGATGGTCGGTCGCCCGAGCTTCCTCCACATCGACGCTCAGCCGGACGGCGACGCGTGGATCGTTCGCGTCGGCGGCGGGGTTCGGATCGTGGGGGAGGGCGTCTTCCGCGTCGGCTAGACCGCGCGGCACATCAGCATCGGTTCCGTGACGATGTCGTCCGGGTTCGCGTCGACCTTCACGAGGAGCTCCTCGGGGACACCGGGCTCGAAGGGCGCGGCGCTCACGTAGACGGGCGCGTTCGTCAGGAAGGTCGCCTTCGTACCCGCCTCAGCGAGGATCTCGCAGCGGACGATCGAGGGGCGGTTGCCCAGGTTCGTGACGGAGAACCGGAAGCAGGCGGGGGTGCCTTCGCCGGCCGGGCATTCCACGCCGACCGGCTGCCCGGCGTCGAACCGGACCGGCGAGTCGCTCCGCAGCTGAAGCGCGATCAGGACTGCGGCCGCTGCGATGGCAAGCAGGAGCGCGATCGAGAGGGCATAGCCGATCACGTTCCGGTCGGCGCCGCGGGAGCGCATGGAGGAAAGGTACCTGGACGTATCATCCGTGTGCAACGAACGCGGGGCGTAGCGCAGCCTGGGAGCGCACGTGCTTTGGGAGCACGAGGTCGCGGGTTCGAATCCCGCCGCCCCGACCGTTACGACGGGCCGCGTCCGTGTCTGGTCATGACGTCGACGAGACGGTCGTGCGGGAGCGCGTGCGCGGTGATGCCGTCGCGCCCTACCATCGTCTCGGCGGCGCACAGGGCGTTGAGGATCGCCTCCTCGGTCGCTTCGATCGCCCCCCAGAACACCGGCGTGATCGCCGCGTCCTGGATCATGTTCGCTTCGATCGAGCGGCCGGGTGCGTCGGTCTTGTGGCTCGAGAGCCGACCGGCGTTCGCCGTGGAGAACGCGAGGAACACGTCGCCGCTCGAGTTGGAACCGCCGCCGCCGACGCGGGCGATCCCGAGGGCCGCCCGCTGCGCCAGCCGTCGCAGCTGGTGGGGGAGGAGCGGCGCGTCGGTCCCCAGGATCACGATGATCGAACCGTCGGACTGGCGGCCGACCTCGGCCTCCTGATCCCACCCGGACGGCAGCTCCTCGACGGGGATCTCCTCGCCGACGTGGACGCCGTCGACCATCAACCGGTCGCGGTCGCCGTAGTTCGCCTGCACGAGGGCGCCGACGACCCAACGATGGTCGTCGCCCTCGACCACCCGGGAGGCGGTCCCCGTGCCACCCTTGAAGTCGTGGCAGATCATCCCGGTGCCGCCGCCCACGTTGCCCTCGGGGACGGGGCCGTCGGTCGCCGTCTCGAGCGCCGCGAACAGGTGCTCCGCCTTCACGTGCTGGCCGTTGATGTCGTTCAGCGCGCCGTCGTAGGTCTCGGCGACGACGGGAAGGCTCCAGAACGCCGGACCGCGTCCTCGGTCGCGGACGTCGTAGGCGACCAGCGCGTCACGGACGACGCCGACGCTGTGGGTGTTGGTGATCGCGATCGGCGTGGTGAGCAGTCCCGACTCGCGGACCCACTCGAGGCCGGTCATCTCGCCGTTGCCGTTCAGCGTGTGGGTTCCTGCGAACACGGGCTCGGCGCCCACCTCGGCGTGGGGCACGATCACGGTGACGCCGGTCCGGATCGGGCCGACGCCGACCTCGAGCGGACCCTCGCCCTCGATCAGCGTGGTCGTCCCGACGGTGACGCCGCCCACGTCGGTGATCGCGTTCAGCGGACCGGGCGGCAGCAGGCCGACGCGGAGGCCGAGGTCGCGGTACCGCGTCATCGCGCGAACCCTACAGGGCGCGTGCGATCGCCGTGACGACGGCGGCCACGACCACGACGACGAGCGGAGGCGCCTTGAACGCGATCGCCACCGCTGCGGCGGCGACGCCGAGCGCGCGCTCGTCGAGGACGAGCGCGCGCTCGGCCCCGAACGTGTTGATCGCGACGAGCGCCGCGAGCAGCGCCGGCGCGAGCAACCCGATCACCCGAGCGGCGCGCTCGGGCATCGGCCGCCCGCCGAGCAGGACGGGACCGGCACCCTTGATCGCCATCGTCGCGCCCCCGACGAGGACCACGACCCACCAGGCGTCCGTCACGACCGCCGCCACCCCACCAGGCACGCGACGCTCGCCGCGATGATCGGCACGCCGGGCGGCGCGATCGGGGTCAGCGCGAGCGCGATCGCCGCGCCCAGGACCGCGGCGATCCGCGCCTCGGCGCGGTTCAAGCTCGGTGTCAGCAGCGCGAGGAACAACGCGGGGAACGCCGCGTCGAGGCCGAGCCGCGCCGGGTCGCCGATCAGATCTCCGAACAGGACGCCGATCGCGGTGCCGCCGACCCACGCCGCGTAGAGCACCAGCCCGGCGGCCACGATCATGTTCGGATCGTGGCCGCCGCGCCCGTCGGCGGAGAGCGCCCAGGTCTCGTCGACGACCAGCTGCGCGCGGAGGAACCGCGACCACCGCGAGCCGCGGAGCGACGGCGCCACGCTGACCCCGATCGGCCCGTAGCGGACGTTCAACAGGATCGCCGCGACGACGGCTGCCGCGAGCGTGCCGCCGGCGTTGAGGATCGAGATCGCCGCGAACTGCGCGGACCCCGCGAACGTCGTCGCCGACATCACGATCGGCGCCACGGCACCCATCTCGGGACGGGCCAGCACGCCGAACGACATCCCGAAGCCCAGAACCGCGATCGAGAACGGCACCACCCGCCGGGCTCCCTGGGCGAAGCTGACCGACCCGCCCGGCTCCTCCATGGTTCGCGGACCCTACCAACGGCCCCGCCGTACCCTGCCCCGATGCGGGTGACCTCGACCGTGCCCGACCTCACCCCGGAGGAGGTTCGGCTGATGCTTTCCGGCCTGCCGGAGCCGGGCGACTACGCCGTTCAGGTCAAGCCGCTCCGCTACCGGGATCGGCCGCATCTCGCGGCCCTCACGGACTTCGAAGCGAGAGCGATCACCCTCCAGGTGCCGGAGCCGTTCTTCCCCTTCGGCGAGATCGTCCCTTACGGGGCCAAGCGCAGATCCGACGGCAAGGGAACGAAACCACGGTTCATCTGGCTCACCGAGGGGATCACGCTGCGAACGCGGCAGGAGGTCTTGCGCTTCGCCTACTGCCACGAGTGGATGCACTGGTGGCTGAAGGAGGTCCGCGGAACGAAGTCGGCCGCTGAAACGACCTGTGACCGCTTCGCCTTGTTGAACTACCTCCGCCCGGTGGTGTCCGAGGAGGACGCGCTCCGGGCGCTCCGGCGCCGCTCGGACCCGGTCAGCTCCGCGTAGCGGAAGCACCCGACGACGTGGTCGTTCACCAGACCGCAGGCCTGCATGAACGCGTAACACACCGTCGGGCCGACGAAGTGGAAGCCGCGCCGCTTCAGGTCCTTCGACATCGCCTTGGATTCGTCCGTCTCCGCCGGGATCGAGCCGAGCTCGCGGAACCGGTTCACCTTCGGAGCGCCGCCGACGAACGACCACACGAGCGCGTCGAGCGACCCGAGCTCGTCCTGCACCGTCAGCGTCGCCCGGGCGTTCTCGACGGCCGACTCCACCTTCCTCCGGTTCCGGACGATCGACGGGTCCGAGAGCAGCTGCTCGATCTTCCGCGCGCCGAACCGCGCGACCTTCTCGGGGTCGAAGCCGTTGAAGACGCGCCGGTACCCCTCGCGTTTGTTGAGGATCGTCGACCAGGACAGGCCTGCCTGGGCGCCCTCCAGCACGAGCATCTCGAACAACCGGCGGTCGTCGTGGACCGGTACGCCCCACTCCTCGTCGTGGTAGGCCAGGTACCTCGGTTGGTCGAGCGGAACCCACGCGCAGCGCTTCACGACCCCGTGAGCCTCCTCACGATCTCCTCGTGGACGGCGCCATTGGTGGTCACGACGCTCGAGCCGTCCCACGGCGGCTCGCCTTCGAACGTGGTCACCCGGCCGCCTGCCTCCTCGACGATCGCCGCGATCGCCGCCCAGTCCCAGATCCGGAGCTCCGGCTCGATCATCACCTCGGCGGCGCCCCGCGCCACCAGGAGGTGACCCCAGAACTCGCCGAAGCCTCGGTTGCGTCGCGTGTCGCGGACGAGCCCGCGGAACGCCTCCTCTCGGGCACCGCCCAGCCAGTCGTCGATCGTCGAGAAGAGGAGGAAGGCATCGGACAGGGGCCGGTCGCTGACCCGGATCTCGCCGCCGTTCCAGCGGGCACCCTGGCCGCGTACGGCCTCGTACCGCTCACCCAACGCCGGGGCGCTGGCCAGGCCGAGCTCGGTCCGCCCGTCCACCTGGAGGGCGAGGAGCGTCGCCCAGATCGGCACGCCGTCGGCGAAGTTCTTCGTGCCGTCGATCGGGTCGACGATCCACACGCGATCGCCGGAGCCCTCGCCGTGCTCCTCGCCCGTGACCGCGTCACCCGGGAACCTGGCGGCCACCAGGTCCCGCACCGCCGACTCGACCGCGAGGTCGGCCTCGGTCACCGGCGACAGGTCCGCCTTCTGGGTCACCTCGAACTCGCTCAGGAAGAACGACATCGAGATCTCTGCCGCGCGGTCGGCGACCTCGTGGGCGAAGCGGAGCTCCTGCTCGAGCACGGCCCGGACGCTACCAGCGCCGTCGGTCGTGACCGGGCGGTCCGGTAGCCTTGGTCGCAGATGGAGACGACCGTCGAGACCACCGCCCCGCACACCGTGAAGCTGACGGTGGAGGCCCCCGCCGACGAGTTCGGCAAGGAGCCCGACCGCACGTACCGGGCGATCGCCAACGAGATAAAGATCCCCCGCTTCCGGAAGGGCAAGGGGCACAGGCAGATCATCGACACGCAGATCGGGCGTGAGACCGTTCTGGACCAGTTCGTGTCCTCCTCGGTCCCCGGCTATTTCCGGAAGGCGGTCGCCGAGGAGGACCTGGCTCCGATCACCGAGCCGGACGTCGACGTCCAGCAGATCGAGCCGGGGAAGCCGTTCGTGTTCACGGCGACGGTCGAGGTCCGTCCCCGGCTGTCGTTCGAGGAGGCGGACTACAGCGGCCTGAAGGTGACGAAACCGTCGATGGTCGTGTCCGACGACGAGGTCGACGAGTGGCTGGAGCGGCTCCGGGAGCGCTTCTCCGAGCTGGAGCCGGTCGGGCGGCCGATCCAGGAGGGGGACTTCGCGACGATCGACCTCACCGTGCTGCGCGGCGGCGAGAAGGTCGAGCAAGCCTCACGCGAGGACTACCTCTATCAGGTCGGTTCCGGCGAAGTGGGGGAGAAGCTCGACGTGGAGCTGGTCGGCGGGCGGCCGGGGACGATCGTGAAGGTCTCCGATCAGCTGCCCGACCGGTTCGGCGAGGAGCTGGGCGGAGCTGCCGTGCAGGTCACGGCGCTGGTGAAGGACGTGAAGGCCCGGAAGCTGCCGCCGGTCGACGACGAGCTCGCCAAGACGGCCTCGGAGTTCGACACGCTGGACGAGCTGAAGGGAGACCTCCGGAAGCGGCTCGAGGAGGTCAAGGAGCGAGAGGCCACCTCGGAGGTCCGCGACCGAGCGCTCCAGGCGCTGATCGACACGGTCGACGTCGACCTCCCGGAGAGCCTGATCGACGAGGAGACCGAGCACCGGATCCTGCACGCCCGCGAGCAGGCCGAGCGGATGGGGGTCGGCCTGGAGAAGATGCTCGAGCTCCAGGGGTGGGACGAGGCGAGGCTGCGGCAGGACTCCCGGGACCACGCGGTCCGTGCGATCAAGAGCGACCTCGTGCTGGAGGGGATCGCCCGCAGCGCGTCCCTGGAGGTCACGGCGGAGGAGATCGGCGCCGAGATCAGCGTCCTGGCCCAGGCCTACGGACGGGACCCCAAGGCGGTCGCCAAGGATCTCGAGCGCACCGGACAGGTCGTTACCCTGGCCGGGGATATCATCAGGAGCAAGGCGCTCGACCTGCTGGTCGAACGAGCCGATATCCAGACGGAGGAGTCATGATGGACACACCCCAGAGCTACCTCGTCCCCGTCGTCGTCGAGCAGACCAGCCGCGGCGAGCGTTCGTTCGACATCTACTCGCGACTGCTGAAGGAGCGGATCATCTTCCTCGGCACGCCGATCGACGACGCGGTGGCCAACCTCGTGATGGCGCAGATGCTGCACCTCGAATCCGAGGACCCCGACAAGGACATCAACCTGTACATCAACTCGCCGGGCGGCGACGTCGCGTCCGGCTTCGCCGTCTACGACACGATGCAGTACATCAAGCCGGACATCACCACGATCTGCATGGGCCAGGCGGCCTCCTTCGCAGCGTTCCTGCTGCTCGCGGGGGCCAAGGGCAAGCGGTTCATGCTCCCGCACTCCCGCGTCCTTCTGCACCAGCCGCACGGCGGCGCCCAGGGGCAGGCCGTCGACATCGAGATCCAGGCGCGTGAGATCCTCCGCTACCGAGCGTTGCTCGACGAGCTGATCGCGATGCACACGGGCCAGCCCACCGACAAGGTCACGAAGGACACCGACCGCGACTTCATCCTGACGCCGGACGAGGCCAAGGCGTACGGGATCATCGACGAGGTCCTGACCAACCGCAGAGAGATGCCGACGGAGTTGACTGCGGCAGCCGCCGCGGGGGCGTAATATCGACGCCACGACCGGGCTGGTAGCCCGGTCGTGGCGTATCGGACGCAAGAGAGGGACCGGATGGCGAAGTTCGGCGAATCGGACTTGCTGAAATGCTCCTTCTGCGGCAAGAGCCAGAAGCAGGTCAAGAAGCTCATCGCCGGGCCCGGCGTCTACATCTGCGACGAGTGCATCGACCTCTGCAACGAGATCATCGAGGAGGAGCTGTCCGAGACGGCCGAGCTGAAGCTCGACGAGCTCCCCAAGCCGGCCGAGATCTACGCGTTCCTCGACGAGTACGTCGTCGGACAGGACCAGGCCAAGAAGGTCATGTCGGTCGCGGTCTACAACCATTACAAGCGGATCCAGGTCGGCGCGAAGGACCAGGAGGTCGAGCTCCAGAAGTCCAACATCTTGATCCTGGGGCCGACCGGCTGCGGCAAGACCTACCTGGCGCAGACCCTCGCCCGGATGCTGAACGTGCCGTTCGCGATCGCCGACGCCACCGCGCTCACCGAGGCCGGCTACGTCGGCGAGGACGTCGAGAACATCCTGCTGAAGCTGATCCAGGCGGCCGACTACGACGTGAAGAAGGCGGAGACCGGGATCATCTACATCGACGAGATCGACAAGATCGCCCGCAAGTCGGAGAACCCCTCGATCACGCGGGACGTGAGCGGTGAGGGAGTCCAACAGGCCCTGCTGAAGATCCTCGAGGGCACGACCGCGTCGGTCCCGCCGCAGGGCGGCCGCAAGCACCCGCACCAGGAGTTCATCCAGATCGACACCACGAACGTCCTGTTCATCTGCGGCGGCGCCTTCGCCGGCCTCGATTCGATCATCGAGAGCCGCATCGGCCGCAAGGGGGTCGGGTTCGGCGCCGAGGTCATGAGCCACCAGGACAAGGACCTCGGCGCGATCTTCGCCCAGGTG
>Ga0114129_10013469_pt1 | contig 11652 bp, 9 predicted proteins | sample RhiMetdeltSRZDD1_FD_80071 | JGI IMG/M metagenome (GOLD analysis project Ga0114129, IMG submission 80071) | Populus rhizosphere microbial communities from Tennessee, USA - Rhizosphere MetaG P. deltoides SRZDD1 (version 2) (version 2) | ecosystem: Host-associated > Plants > Roots > Rhizosphere >... | reverse complement strand
GCTTAGTCACTACTTTCCCGGTTATAGCGCATCAGCAGAAGGAAGCCTCGTCGGATTGTTCTACGGCTTCATCGCTGGTTTTTGCGGCGGGTGGAGTTTTGCTTTTCTCCGAAATGCGGCTGTATTCCTTTACGCGGCAGCTGTTCATCGTCGTGCCGAACTCCATGTTCTACGAAAATTGCTTGAGTATTTTTAGGGGATCGCAAATATGTCCGAGCCTAACAAAACACTTGACGAGATCGTTTTAACGCGGCTTCTGCGCCTGAATGCAAAGGTCCAGGGCCTCGTGACGGGGATGGTGCTTGGTCTGGCGATCTTCGTTGCGACCAACTGGCTCATCCTCAAAGGACCAATGATTGGGAGTGAAGGACAGCCCGTGGTCGGTCCTCATTTGGGTCTCCTCGGTCAATACTTCATTGGCTATCGCGTTACCTTTTTCGGCAGTCTCATCGGATTCGGCTACGGTTTCGTTCTCGGCTTTCTAGGGGGATACTTTATCTCCACCCTGTATAACTGGTTCGTGAATCGTAAGGAAAGCCAATGACCGGGACCTGGTAGCCTCGCGGCAGACAAAATCGGGCGGACCTCGTTTTGCTTCCGCTCACATCCTCCTCTCCTAATAGCGTGCCAATGTCATCCAACCCAATTCGTATTTCCATTGTTATACCCGTTTATAACAATCCTCGGGACCTCCGCGAGTGCCTTGGCGCGCTTATAGCGTCATCCTGCTCCGGTTCGGAAATTATCGTTGTCGACGATGGGTCTACAGATGACACTCCGTCTGTCGCCACTGAGATGGGAGTGCGTATGCTGCGGCTCGCAACGAACTCAGGACCCTCTGCCGCACGCAATTACGGCGTTCGACACGCGCGGGGAGACATCATCTTCTTTGTTGACGCTGACGTTGTTGTGATGCCTGGAGCGGTGAGCCGTGTTGTAAAGACGTTTAATCAGCAGCCGGAGGTCGACGCTGTTTTCGGCTCCTACGATGCCTGGCCCCGAGCCAACGGCGTGGTTTCCCAGTATCGGAACTTGCTTCACCACTTTGTTCATCAGACCGGTAATCCGGAGGCTTGCACTTTCTGGGCTGGGTGCGGCGCGATCCGTCGCGCTGCGTTCGAGGAGATTGGCGGCTTTGACGAGGAGCGCTTCGCCCGACGTATCGAAGACATTGAACTGGGATACCGCCTTCGAAAGGCGCGCTATCGGATCCTGTTAGACAAAGGACTACAGGGGACGCATCTAAAGAGGTGGACGCTTCGGTCCATGATCCGGACCGACATCTTCTATCGTGCCGTCCCGTGGACGCGCTTGATTCTGGAAAATAAGAAAGTGCCCCCTGACCTGAACCTCAAAGAGGGACAGCGTTTGAGCGTTGTACTTGCGGGACTAACCAGTCTTTTCCTGGTGCTGGCTCCGTTCTCGCTTAAACTGCTCACGCTTTCAGCCGCTACCTTCATGGGTGTGATTGTCTTGAATCGAGACCTGTACGGCTTCCTTTTTCGTCAGCGCGGACTTTTCTTTACCATGGCATGCATCCCGCTCCATCTCCTGTATTATCTGTACGGCGGAATGACGTTCTTTTCCGTTTGGCTCGATTTTCAGTTCAGAGGCTCTCAGCCGGCAGCAGATCGGCGAGTCTCGCTGCCGCGTGATCGACACTCAACGTTCTAGTGAACATTCTATTATTATCGCCGTGGTTGCCATGGCCTCCTTTTGGGGGAGCATTAATCCGAACATTTGAAATGCTTTCCTATCTCTCGCGCAGGAACCAAGTTACGCTGCTTGCGCCCCTCCGCCACCCGGAAGAAGCAAAAAACATCCCGATGCTCAATCACCTCTGCGCAAGAATTGTCACAACGGCATTATCCGACGAACTCCATGCGGTGCTGCGTCGTTTGTCGCTGGGCCTCCTTCGTGGGAGGCCACTCATACAGAGCATGCACCATGATCCAAACTTGACGAGGGAAATTCACCGACTAACGTCAGAAGAGGTCTATGATATCATCCACGTTGAGTTTTCTTTCATGTCTCCGTATCTGGCGTTTGTCAGCCCACGGAGCGCGGCCAAGAAAGTCCTTTCCATGCACAACATAGAATCGCTCCGTTTTGCGCGGGAACTCAAATACGCTCGCGGCGTGCGCCGTCTTGCTCTTCTGAGTGATTACAAGTGTTTTAAATCGTGGGAACAAAAATCTTTGTGCCAATTCGACGGAATACTGGCGGTCTCACCGTCCGAGCAGGCGTGGATCAGGCAACATGCTCCGGCTGCGGCGCTGGAGCTAGTTCCAAACGGAGTAGATACCAAATACTTTTCGGTTGCAGACGGCTCTCACGAAAATCGCGCTCTCGTTTTTACCGCCTTAATGAATTACCCACCAAATATCGATGCGGTTGTGTGGTTCTGTGATGAGATCTTCCCGATTGTCCAGTCGAAGCATCCTGAGATTTCCTTTGAGATTGTCGGGGACAAACCTGGGCCAGCCGTGTTGGCCCTCGCAAAAAGAAAAGGCGTCCATGTTACGGGGCGGGTGCCGGACATTCGGCCCTATCTCTCCGACTCTCTCGCGCTCGTGGTTCCCTTACGATCTGGAGCAGGGAGTAGGCTAAAGATACTGGAGGCGATGGCAATGGCGCGCCCGGTCGTCTCGACCTACCAAGGCGCCGAGGGGCTGGACGTCACGGATGGGCTTAATATCCTGTTGGCGGACAGCCCGGAAGAATTCGCGGAGCATATCTTTGCCTTGCTTGCGGACCCACTACTTGGAAAGCGGCTAGGCAGCGCGGGACGGAATCTGGTGGAAACCAAATATGACTGGAAAACTTGTCTGAGTCGAGTGGAAAATTTCTACCGAGCATTGCTGCGCAACGCATTGATGGCTCCAGGGCTTGCCGAGATGCACTTCCCTTGCGGGTAATTCAGTGAGTAGCCGGAAGCGTCTCTCCATCTGCTACGCCGCCCCTGGACAGAACCTTTTTCCCTCTGCAGGACCTACGCGCAACGTGCTCAACGTAGCAAACGCTCTTAGCCAATGGGCAGACGTCACTGTAGCGTTCCGCAGCATCCCGGAACCTATCGATACGATCAACTACAAAGTGATCGCAATCGAGCCCCATGTAATGAACTCTAGGGCCGTCAAAGACGATAATGCGACGCGGGGCTTTCACCCTTTTCGACACATTTCGTATTGCCGAACCCTCTGCTCTTTTTCCAAGCAGCAGGCGCGATCCTATGACGTGGTGCTTGAGAAAGGGTGGCGTCTTTCGGGTTATTTGTTGGACGCGTTTCGGCGCCGAGGAGTACCGGGTATTCTTATCGAAAATGATGTCCGTTTCTGGAGTGAGCCGTTGAACAATCTTGGCGCCGTTGCGAAGTACCTTCTTCATGTAGCAGCGCATAACGTAGCGAATCATTGCTCGCGGCGCGCATCTCTCGTTATTGCGGAAACGCAAGAGCTAAGAGCCATGCTGGTAGAGCACAGAAGACTTCCTCAAGAACGAGTTGAGGTGGTTGGGTTGGGCGTAGATCACGCCCTGTTCCGTCCCCTGAACCAACAATCGGCCCGCAAGTTTCTCGAAATTCGCACAGATGCGAACCTTTTGCTTTATGTCGGAGCGATGGACGAATACCATGATTTGGAGCCGGTAATTGATTCGTTGGCGTCCGTTAAGCAGCCATCTATTGAGTTGCATGTGGTCGGTGACGGTGAATATCGAGCCCGATGTGAGGAGAAGGCGCGGTGTGGCCACATTACGGCGCGATTTCACGGCCACGTACCGCATTCGATAATACCGCAGTACATCGCGGCCGCAGATCTATGCATCGCGCCTTATCGAACTAGCGCCTGTCATAATGGAGTCATTCCTTTTTCAACTCTTAAAATCCCCGAATACATGGCCTGTGCACGTCCGGTCGTAAGCGTTCCCAGTGGACCCGTCAGAAGGCTTGTAGAGGATCGGGTTTCCGGATTCCTCTTCCCAAATCAGATTTCTTCCTGGCAATTTTTTCTGAAAGCTTTTCCTTCCCGTGAACGGCTCGCGTCGATGGGAGCAGCCGCTGCGCAAGCGGTCGAGTCCCTCGGCTGGGAGAAAACGGCGATGCGGTATTTAGAGATATGTGAAAGGCTGACCGTATAAAGGAGCCATCGCACAATGGACATCATTCATATTGGCCTCGGAGTAAGAGGACGGCATTGGTTGGAGATCGTCCGGGACCATCCTCACATCACCTCTGTCGGTTGCGTAGACCCGGAAATGGCAGCGCTAGATTGGACCAAAGCCCATTTTTCAAGACTGAGTAACGCATGCTATGCGACTGTGGAAGAAGCGCTCAAACGTATCAAAGCAGACGCGGCGATTGTTGCCAGCCCTCCGCCTTTACATGCTGGCCATTGTTTTCAAGCACTCGAAGCAGGTTTGGCGGTCATGGTGGAAAAACCATTTACTGCGACTCTGGAAGACGCGTTGCGGGTAACAGAGCGATCCGAAATCTTAAAAAGACCCGTGTTGATTGCGCAAAACTATCGTTTCGTTCCGGTAGAGCGGACGCTCCGCCAACTCGTCAGTGTAGGCCGGGTCGGGAAAGTCTTATCGGCGACCTGCATCGCGCGCCGCCGGCGACCCGGAAAAGGAACTTTTTTAGGAACTATGGATTATCCTCAGATCACGGATGTCGGCGTTCACAATTTCGATAGCCTTCGAAGTATGTTGGGGATCGATGCAGTCGCCATATCATGCCACGTGAATAATCCGTCTTGGAGCGATTACCGGCATGGCGCCGTTACTGAGGCTCTGATCGAGCTGGAGGGAGATGTGACCGTCCAGTACCTGGGGACCCTGACCTCCGACCGCGATGAGTATAGCTTGTGGGTGGAAGGGGAAGACGGCGTCCTTTGGGCCGACCGGAAACGCGTCTGGTGGCGTAAGGGAGGATGGAGATTCTTCTTGCCAGTGAGAAAAGTCCCGGTACCGAAGGGAGACGAGTTGCCGTACCCCCGGGAGGGCACGACGTCGCTACTTAATAGTTTGATGGATGCCGTGTTTCGGGGTGCGAAGCCCGAAACAAGCGCGCGCGATAACCTGCAAACTCTCGCCATAGTTCAGGCGGGAAAGCGCTCTGCCGAAGAGCACCGGAGAGTTTCAATTGAGGAAGTTCTTCATCAAGGGTTCGAGCATGGGATCCCTGAGTTCAAAGGCTCCCAGGCACGGGAAATGTGCGCTGTCCGGCCGGAATAATCGGGCGTCATATTCACTGTCGTTATAAGTTGAATGCAGAGCGTGCGACATTTCAGACAACCAACAATCTGGCTTTCCAGCCGAGCGGTTTCGCGCCATAGGGGGATTTGATGCCGCTTGGAACGTGCTGCGGGCGAAGACCGGGAATTGTGTGATCGATGGGTCACTCGCGGCTATCGGATGATCTATCCAGACGCTGTGGTTAAACACATACAACGCTTGACGTGGCGTGGCTTCTGCCGGCAGCATTTCAACTATCTTTGTGATCACCGCACCCGTCCGCACGACTCGGTCCGCCAGACCGTAGGGATGGCGTCCTCGCTCGACGGAAGGATGCGCCGGCGTTCGATGCGGATAGCCTGGCAATGGCAGGTATGATCTCCGAGGTCAGCGATCGGCTTCTGGTAGTTGGGCTCGATATGGGAGACGCCGGCCTCATAGAAGAGTGGAGTCGGCAAGGTATCCTTCCCACGCTCCGATCTATCATGATGGCGGGGACATGGGGACGCTTAAAAACCACGGCCGAAGCCCTCCACACCTCGACATGGCCTACCATTTTTACCGGCTGTCTGCCGGGGCGACATGGCGTCTACTACCCTTATCAGCCGCGACCGGGTCGACAACAGCCCGAGCATATTGGTCCTGAACAATATGGCGTGCCGCCCTTATGGCAAATCCTCGACCGCGCCGGCAAACGCTGCATCATTTTGGACGCGCCCGAAACTTTTCCGGCACCGGGTTTTTCCGGCGTGCAGATTTTTGAGTGGGGAACATGGGCCTGGTATTGGAAGCGAATGACGACCCCTGCCGAGATTGAAGGGCAACTCGCCGAAAAGTTCAGCGCTTACCCGCTCAAGCTGGAAGCCAAACGCTTGGGTTTGGCGATGCCAGATCTGACTTATCTCAAGCGACAGCTGATCGCCGGCGCTGCTCAAAAGGCGAAGATCACCAACTGGTTGATGCAGAGCTACCCATGGGACTTCTTGCTGGTAGGGTTCGCAGAGCTTCATCCGGCGGGACATTATCTTTGGCCTCAGAAGGCGCGCGTGTCGCTAGGCGGCTCTGCTTCCCGTGATGATTTCGCGGCGCCCGAACTGCGCGACGTCTATGCCGCGGTGGATGCGGCGATCGGCGAGATCATAAAACAAAGCGGTGACGACGTCACGGTTTTCGTTATATCGGGAGACGGCGTTGGACCCAATCACTGCGGATGGCACCTTCTACCTCAGGTTCTGTTACGCTCGGGTTTGACCATAGAGCCGTCATTCGCCAACGCTGCCAATGGGCATTCCAAGAAGCCGCTTCTCCGTCGCTTGCGTGACGCCATTCCGCCACGCTTACGATCGGAAATCTCGGCACGGCTACCGTGGCAGCTCCGGAACCGACTGGCGTTTCAACTTACGGCGGCTAATATCGACTGGTCTCAGACTAGGGCGTTCGCACTTCCCGCCGATCTGGAGGGGTGCATCCGAATCAATCTCTGCGGTAGGGAACCGCAAGGTATCGTCGAGCCTGGCAGCCAATATGAAGACGTCTGCTCTGAATTGACCGAGGTCCTAGAGAAATTAATCAATCCGTTCACCGGACGAGCTGCCGTCCGTCATGTACACCGCATCGATCGTCTGTTTCCTGGCGACCTACGTGATCATCTCCCGGATCTTACAGTCATATGGAATGACGAGGCTGAAATAAGTGAAGTGTATTCCGACCGCCTTGGCCTCGTAAGCGAGGCTTCGGTTGATCCCCGTACCGGCACGCACTATCCGCTGAGCTTTATGGGTGCGAGAGGACCTCGAACCCAAAGGGGAGAAATTAAGGGTGGGCATATTGCGGATCTCGCGCCTACGCTCTTATCGCATTTTAGCATCAATCCGCCCTCGGAGATGGATGGGCGAGCGCTCGAGATACTCCGATGAAGTTACTCTACCTCCTGGCGGTGTATGCGCACGTTGTTACATTCGCCGTTTGGTTTGGCGCTATGCTCTTTGAGGATCCTACCAGCGTTAGATTCATGTCTCGAATCGCATATAGAATTCATGGGATTGGCGGCCCGAGTATTTTGATCCTCGTCCTCACAGGAGCGTTCATGCTCTTCTACCGTGGGGTTACATGGCAGAACATCATAAGCGGCCAGTTTTTTACCGTGACATACGGCCAGGTCTTTGGCCTGAAAATTCTGCTTGTCCTTCTTCTCATCGGTTTTCAAATCACAATCGGCAATCGGCCATCGAAGCTTATTTATGGCTATTTGCTCGTGCTGCTTTTGATCGCCGGTTTGTCCGTATGGTTGGTCCGTCCGATCGTTTAATGAAAAAGCGCTTCTCCACCTAAAGGAGGTCAAATTGGCTATCCGCGTCATTCACGTCGGCACGGGCTCCCGTGGCCGTCATTGGCTACAAATTGTGCGGGACTACCCGGAAGCCGTCTCTGTTGGTTTTGTTGATAAAGATCCAAGAGCGCTGGATGAAGCCCGCAAACTTGTTGGGCAAAGCCCGGCCCAATTTCACGCTGATCTAAACGCTGCGCTGTGTGAAGTTCGCGCAGATGTTGCGTTGATTACCAGCCCTTCTTTTCTTCATGCAGAACACGCTATCGAGGCATTGGACGCCGGCTTAACGGTGTTAACCGAAAAACCTTTCGCCACAAACCTCGGCGACGCCTACGAGGTCATACGTAAAGCGCGCGCGGTCGGCAAACACGTCGTCGTGGCTGAGAACTATCGGTTTTTCCGCGCCGAGCGAACGGTCGGCCGATGGATCGCTGAAAACCGGTTAGGCCGTATCGCTACCATCGTGTGTGTGGACCGCCGCAAACAGCCTCCCTCGGATCAAGCCCCTTGGGTCGGGAACATGGATTCTCCCCAGTTGGGAGAGATCGCGGTCCATCATTTCGACAGCTTTCGCTATCTGTTACATCGCAACGCCGTAAACATGACGGTTCGTACTTTCAATCCACCCGGAAGCCTCTATCGGAGCGGGGCAGCGACGGAGGCTTTGATCGAAATGGAAGGAAACCTGCCGATCCTTTATTTCGGAACTCTGACGTCGCACCGTTATGAATACAGCCTGTGTATCGAGGGAGAGAATGGCTGCTTGTGGACGGACCAAAAGCGAGTGTGGTGGCGCAAAAAAGGAGCAAGTTTTTTTTCCCCGGTAAAGCTGGTCGCGGTGCCCAAAGGTGACGAGCTTCCCTATCCGCGGGCCGGCACCACTTCGATCTTGAACCAAGTCCGCGATGCGGTCCGTCATAATAAGGAAGGTGAAACCAGCGGACGGGATAATTTTTGGACTGTCGCCATGGTCGCGACCGCAATCCGCTCGGCCGAGCAAGCGCGCAACGTGTCTGTTTCCGAGGTGGTGAACTTGATTGCCTCCGGAAACGGAGATCTGGCTTTGCAACCGGGCATACAACAGGAATTAACTGCGAGAGAACAAGAAGTGAGAATGAACGGATCGTCGACGCCTTCTGTTACGCCGCGCGACCCGAGACCCAAGACGCTAGTGATCGGTTGGGACGCCGCGGATGCCGAATTGGTGGAGCAGTGGTGCGCGGAAGGTTTGCTGCCGAATATCGCGCGCATGAAATCGACCGGAACCTACGCGCGTATGGAAACCACCGCCTCCATGGTGCATGTGTCTGCGTGGCCGTCGATATTCACCGGCACCACGCCGGATAAGCATGGACTCTACCACGCCTACGTCATGTGTCCCGGCCAGCAGAGCCCGGTACGCCCGCGGCCGGATCGGAGTCCGTTTCCATTTCTATGGAAACTCCTAAGCGACCAAGGCAAACGGTGCGTGATTATGGATGCATTCTTGACGTGTCCTCTCGAGAGCTTCAACGGCAGCCAAATCGTTGACTGGGGAAGCTGGTCTCATTTTTGGCAAACAACGATTACGCCTGCAACTTTGAAACGCGAATTGGAGAATAAGTTCGGCCGATATCCCGCCGAGGACCACAGCAAGGTAGGCATGGCTCCGCCGTCTGACTTCCGGGGTTTTCAAGAGCGCCTTCTTGCAGGCGTTGCCAAGAAAACAGAAGTCGTCAAGTGGCTGATGGAAAAGGAAGATTGGGATCTTTTTTGCGTGGTATTTGGTGAGGCGCATCCGGCGGGACATTATTTCTGGCACTTCCACGACCCGTCTTATCTTACACACCCCACGGAGGGGGCGGGAGCGCTGCGGAGTGCGCTGCGTGACGTTTACGTGGCCCTCGACAGAGCGATCGGCGAAATCGTCCAGCGCATTGATCACAAAACTACCGTCTTCCTCATCTCTGGTGATGGTATGGGCCCTAATTATAGCGGTTCGCATATCCTTAGTGATCTGCTTACGCGCATGCGACTGTTCAACAATAACAATATTGGCGGCAACGACGAGCCGGGCGAGAAGCTCGCAAGCGCGAACAAACCCAGTAAGACGAAAGCCGACGTCCTGAGCACCATCCGCAATATGATTCCGGAGCGTCTACGCATTGCGGTTACTCAAACGTTGCTTCCCCGCTCTATACAGGAGAAGCTGAGTTTACGCTGGAAAACGTCGGGCATTTCATGGAGTCAAACTCGAGCTTTTCTCATCGAGAATGCCAATGAAGGCTATGTCCGCATCAATTTACGGGGACGCGAGCCTAAAGGAACGGTCGAGCCAGGTAAAGAGTACCAGGATCTCTGCGAAAAAATCTATCGGATCGTCACGACGATGATCAATCCCGCCAATGGCGCGCTGGCCGCGCGCGCCGTTTACAAGACCGATGACATCTACCATGGCCACTGCCGGAGTCACATGCCGGATATCATCATCAACTGGAACGATGACGCCAAAATTACTACTGAGTTATTGACAGAAAAATACGGGCTTGCATGCAGCAAAGAGCCAGGATGCGCGCTTGCACCTTACTACACGGGCAACCACCGGCCTAACGCCTTCATGGTTTCTCAAGGTCCTGGCATTTCCCAAGGGGCGGTCTGCGAAGGCACGAGCATACTGGACCTTGCGCCGACGATACTGAACCAATTTGGCATCGATCCTCCCGATTATATGGATGGTAGGGTGCTGAGGGAGCTGCAGGCTCAAAGCAAACTCAAGCTAGAGCCGTCGAAAACCGAAGCGACGGTTGAAACTTAAACATCGCATGATTGCCATGTGACGGGCCAGCCTTTGGACCACCCCGCGTCACAACAGGTCAAGGTGTACCGATTCCCTCAAAGGTTTCTCTGGGGTGCCTCGACATCCAGTCATCAAGTCGAAGGTGGTAATCGCTGGAACGATTGGTGGGAGCACGAGGAATCGGGACGTTTGCCGCATAGATCCAGTGACGCCTGCCGGCACTACGAGCGCTTCGAACAGGATTTTGATTTGGCGCGTTCTTGGGGACACAACGCCCATCGTTTCTCAATCGAATGGAGCCGCATCGAACCGTCCCAAGGGCGTTGGAACACGGAGGCCTTGGAAGGTGATCAGAGAATTGAGGAAGCGGGGTCTCGAGCCGATGGTGACCCGCATCATTTCGCGACCCTGTTCCGAGGATTTCAGCCGCGTGTGCCGTGAAAACCAACTCTTTGTCCCTGTGCATAAAGCGGAAGAGAAGAGTGGCGTCCGAGAATAAACCGGTGGTCTCGCTCGTTAAGAATTGTTTCCACATAGTTTGCCGCAAAGAACGCTGAGATCACGGAGAAAAACATCTGATGGTCTTTGACTCTGTGAAGTTCGTGATCGTTGTGTTGAACACGTAGTTTCCGCATGTGTGCCATAGCCGGAATAGTGTGTTTGAAGCGCCAATGCCGTGAGGAAGACCACAGTGCTGTCGTCGCAAAAATGTGCGACCTCCAGCACCATCGAGGCCCCGACGACAGGGGGATCGTCTCTCTCGGTCATGTTTGCTTAGGCTCAGACCGGCTGAGCATTATCGACCTCTCAGAGGCGGGTCACATGCCCATGGCAGACGAGAGTGAGGATTGGTGGATCGCTTATAACGGGGAGGTTTACAATTTTAAGGAACTCCGGGACGAATTGATTCGTTTCGGCCATGCGTTTCGGTCCAGAACCGACACGGAAGTGGTGCTGCACGCCTTCAAGGAGTGGGGTGAAAAGTGCCTCGATCGTTTTGTCGGCATGTTCGCTTTCGCCGTCTATAACCAGCAGACCGACACATTAACTTTAGTAAGGGACCGCTTTGGGGAAAAACCTCTTTACTACACCCAACGCAACGAGCACGTGTTTTTTGCTTCGGAGCTGAAAGCATTATTGTCACGATGTGACAACGCCAAGCTCAATAAACAGCGCCTCATCGAATGGTCGCTGTATCGGAACGTTGACTTTGGATCGCCGGAAACTCTCATTGAGAACGTGTTTGCTTTGCTCCCGGGTCACGTTCTGAAGATCGAGCAAGGTCGGATCGACTCCCCCCGTTGCTACTACG
>Ga0114129_10013467_pt1 | contig 11652 bp, 9 predicted proteins | sample RhiMetdeltSRZDD1_FD_80071 | JGI IMG/M metagenome (GOLD analysis project Ga0114129, IMG submission 80071) | Populus rhizosphere microbial communities from Tennessee, USA - Rhizosphere MetaG P. deltoides SRZDD1 (version 2) (version 2) | ecosystem: Host-associated > Plants > Roots > Rhizosphere >... | reverse complement strand
CGGCGGGGCGGGCCGGCGCTCGGCGAGGAGCTGCCCGAACAACGCGAGAAAGCCGAACCAGCAGACGACGCCGAGGGCGAGCGCCCCGCGCCGGCTGTCCGTCACCGACAGCGGCTCCCGGTCTCGACGGGGCTCGGGCCGCGCCGTCGGGGGGCCGCCGCGGGCTGGCGGGCCCCGACTCTCACTGGTCCCCCCCACCATTCCGCCGCACGGAGGACTCGGTCTCGTAGTGATCCCGGTAGATTCGACCACCCCCGAGACGCAGCGAGAGCCAGTTCAGGTAGCCGAACGTCGCCGGGACCGTGAGCGCGAGCGCGTAGAAGAAGTAGATGGGCACCGTCGGCACGAGACTCAACCACTCTCGAACGCCGCCGACCACGAGCGTCGAGGCGACGAGCGCGAGTGCCGTGTACTTGAGATAGGCGGCGAGAAACAAGGCCGGGGTCGTCGCGGCGCCGCCCGGGATCCAATCGAGGCCCAGGAGGACGCCCGCGCCGTTGATGGTGCTGAGCGCGAGCAAGGCGAGGCTCACCAGGCGAAGTGGATGGAGCAAGAGCGCAAAGACGCCCATGTAGACCACGAACTGGTAGAAGTAAAAGGGCCCGCCGTGGGCGCATCGCCGCACGTCGGACAGCTGCTCCGCATAGACCTTCAGCAGACCGTAGAACCAGCCGACGCGCTGCGAGAACCACGCGCCCCACGTGCGCTTGCCCTCGGTCTCGAAGACCAGGCGCTCGTCGTGGTAGATGGACTCGCCTTGACCCAGGAGGATGAGCGCGTTGCGGAAGTCCTCCGCGTAGACGGAGAGGTTGTGCCGGTGGAGCGCCATGGCCAGCGCATCGCGCCGGTAGATCGCGACTCCGGACGTGATGCCGTGATCGGCGAGACTCTTGCGCCCGATGGAGCACGTGATGGCGTACTCGAAGTTCTGCAGACGTGCGAGCCAGCCATCCTTCCGCACGACCACACGGGGCGTGACCGCGGCCTTGCCGCTCCCCTGAAAGTCGAAGATCACGCGGTCGAGCGTCGTGAGCGGCCCATGGCCGTCGAGGATGCGGACGTCGGGATCGAGGACGACCACCGTGGCGACGTCCGCCGGGAGGTGCGCCAGCAGTTCCCGGATGGCCCCAGGCTTCTTGCGATTGGTGGATCCGCGCACACAGTGGACGCCCGCCTGCTGGAGCCGGATCCAGGTGTCGTCGGACGATGCGTCGTCGATGACCCAGAGTCGGTCGCGAAAAGGCGCCAGGCTCTCGAGAAAGTCGTCGAGCTCGTCGGCGACGTTGTGCACCGAGACGACGAGCGCGTAGGGACGCAGGTGGAGCTTCATCTGGTAGGGCGTGAATGTCCCGACGTCGAGACGGATCGAGGTCGGGGGGCTCGCCCAGACGCGGAAGCCGGTCTGGCGCCAGCGGAACGCCACCCGCAGAATGAGGTCGAGCCCGTCGATGAACACGATCAGATTGGCCAGCACGTACAGCGTGACGTGAACGCCGAGAGTGAAAGGTCGGGTGGTGGCGAAGCCGAGCCAGACGGCGAGCAGCAATACGGGCACCAGCGCGGCGAGCATCGAGGGCGGCAGCCGCCACCTCACCCGCTTCCGCCTGTCCCGGTCGCGTCCGACGCGCGGTGAAGCCCGAGGACGCGGTGAGGCAGTCCGCCGCTCACGGCGGGTGGTCCCACGCTTCGAAGAAGCGCTCCATGAGCGCCGCCCGCTCGCGCGCCTCGATGATGCCGTACAGCACGACATGAGGCGGCAGGACGAGTCCCGGGGCGACGATGCAGCCGGGGCAGAGCGTCGTCGAGGCCCCAAGCTGCACGCCGTCGCCGACCAGTGCGCCGAGGTGCGTGCGGCCGGAGTCGATCTTCGCCCCGCGGTATTTGAGGTTCACCGTGCGACCCTTCGGGTGCGCCGAGCTCGCGAAGATCACGTTGCCGGAGACGAGGACGTCCCGGCCGATGATGCTATCGGCCACCAGCGCGAAGTGCCCGACCAGCGACCGTGGGCCCAGGAGCACACTCCGGAACACCTCGCAGTGCACGCCGATCAGGGAGTCCGCGCCGACCACGACCTCGTCACGGAGCACCGCGCCGCTCCGGATCCGGCTGCGCGGGCCGAGCACGAGGCGGCACGACTCGTGGATGATGGCGCCGGCCTCGATGACGCTGCCGGGACCCATCGAGACGATGTCGCCGCGCACGATGGCGGCCGGATCGATGGTGCCCGCGCGTCGCCGTGGCGTCTCCGTGACGAAGCCCTGGAGGCGCGCGTAGAAATCGGCGAGTGTCTCGGGATCGCGCGGCAGGAGGGCCGCGAGGGGATCCCCGGGTGGTCGCGTCCACAGTGTCCCTAGGAGCACGACGACGGCCTCGGGCGGAGCCGTCTCGGTGCGCCTCAAGCCGGCCGCCGCTCCCGGGCAAGCCGTGCCTCATGCTCCAGCACGCCGGAGTGCCTGGCGATCTTGGCGAGGAGATCCTGTTTCGTCGCCTCGACGGCATGGTGGAGCTCGTCGTGCACGTCCGCGAAGATCCGCGTGCGGTCGCGGTCCTCGTCCGACCAGTTGATAGGGTGCAAGGCCAGGTGGAGGCGAGGCGGAAACCGGTCGGACGCAAACATCTCCCAGGCGTGGTCGCGCCAAGCGCGACAGGAATCCGAGACGTAGACCATCTCGCGGACGAACCGGTCGTCGCTGGCGTTGAGGAGGCCGGTCATCCCGCGGAACGGGTCCGCACCGTCGAGCCCCGGCTGGTGCATGGAGATGGCGTGGACCGGCGTGCCGCTCAGCTGAGCGAGAAGCGTCGCCTGCTGGAGCAGGAGCTCGACCCAGCGCTCGCGGGGAAAGTTCCGGAAGAAGCCCACCGCGTAGTGCAGCCCCACCTCGTGGCCGAGCGCCACTAACCGGGACGGGAACGCACCGTGCTCGGGACTCAGGAGGTTGTAGTAGAAGCTGTTCGGGAGGAGGAAGTAGGTGGCGCGGATTCCCCGATCAGCCTCGGCTCTCGCTAACCGCAGGGCCGCCCTCGGCGAGTAGTCCACGTCGTGACGCAGAACGAAGAACGGATCGGCGGGAAAGCCGTCACGCAGGTCGGTGAATCGAACGGACCGACGTGCCCGCCCGAGTCGTTCGAGGAGCCACCAGTACGTATCATAGTCGAAGCGATCTTGCATCGAACGCTCCGCCCCGGCATGCCTCACGACGCGATTGGCGCTCGCGTCGCGCCTCGGTCCCGCATCGACGTTACTCTACGCGAGCCTCCCTGCTCGCTCGGCAGAAATACGGAACCGCACTCACTCGGTCGCGCCGGCGCCGCGGCGCCTGACGCCGGGCATCGGTGCGGCCGGGAGGCCGATCGGCGGAGCGGGGCAACTCGGAGAGTGGAGACGCGGAAGCCGGGTCAGGCGGGGGCCCGGTCGGGAGAGCGTGGCCCGGTCGGACCCTCAGTCAGGCGAAGTCCTGGCGACGGCCAGGACGACGTGCTGCCTGATCGCATCGCGCCGGCGGGCGCGATCTCCATGCACTTCGCGCGATCCCGATGACGCCATCGTGCCGGCCTGGCCGACGAACTCGAATGCTTCGCCTCAGACGACCGAGGAGGCCCACCGGCGGGGCCGCCGCGCCAGCTACGGCTGGTAGTAGAGGAAGCGGCCGCAGTTCTCGCAGACGAAGATCTGGCTGGACTGCCGTACCTCGTTGAAGCGCTGGGGGGTGAGGCTCACCCGGCAGCCGGAGCAGATCCCGTTGCTGCCGACCAGGGCCACGGCGAGCCCGGCGCGCACCTTGAGGAGCCGCCCGTACTGCACCAGGATGTCCCGCGGGACGTCGCGGGCGACGCTCTCCCGCTCGCTCCGGGCGGCCTCGACGTCCACTTCGAGCGCGCGCAGCTCCTCGGCGGCGGCCGCCTCCTGGACGCGCGCCTCCGCCTCCTGGGGCCGGAGCCGCGCCTCACCCTCGACCACCTCGCGGCCGAGCCGCTCCTGGAGCTCCATGAGCCCGAGGATCTCCTCCTCGAGACGGTCCTTCTCGACCTTCGCCCCCTCGATCTCGGCCAGGACCGCGGAGTACTCCTTGTTCGTCTTCACCTCGTAGAGCTTCGCCTCGAGCTTCTTCCGCTGGGCCGCCTGGTACTCGAGCTCCTTCTCCTTCGTCCGTATGTCCTTCCGAGCACCCTCGAGCTTGGTTCGGATCGCGTCGATCGTCGTCTTCGCCTGCTGGAGGCCGTCCCGGATGCCCTGAATGCGGCCGGGGATCGCCTCGAGCTTCCGCTCGAGCCCGGCGACCCGGCTGTCGAGGACCTGGAGCTCCTGGAGGCGCTGGAGGTGCGGATCCATCGTTAGGTGGTGGGCCCACCCGGACTCGAACCAGGACCAGACCGGTTATGAGCCGGCGGCTCTGCCAGTTGAGCTATGGGCCCGAACGGGGGTGATGCTAGCAGATTTCGGACGGGGCCACAAACCTGAGCGAGCCGATCGAGGCGTGACGAGGGGCGTCCGGCCCGACGGGTGACGCGCGGCGACCCGTCCGGTCTCACGACTCGAGGAAGCTCCTGAGCTTCTTCGAGCGCGAGGGGTGCCGGAGCTTCCGGAGCGCCTTGGCCTCGATCTGCCGGATGCGCTCACGGGTCACGGCGAAGTCCTGGCCGACCTCCTCGAGCGTGTGCTCGCACCCGTCGGTGAGCCCGAAGCGGAGCCGAAGGACCTTCTCCTCGCGCGGCGTGAGGGTGGCCAGCACCTTGTTCGTCTGCTCGCGGAGGGAGAGCCCGATGATCGATTCCACGGGCGAGACCACCTGCTTGTCCTCGATGAAGTCGCCGAGGTGGCTGTCCTCCTCCTCGCCGATCGGGGTCTCGAGGCTGATCGGCTCCTGGGCGATCTTGAGGACCTTGCGCACCTTCTCGACCGGCACGTCCATCTTGGTCGCGATCTCCTCGGGCGTGGGCTCGCGCCCGAGCTCCTGGACGAGCTGCCGGGAGGTCCGGATGAGCTTGTTGATCGTCTCGATCATGTGCACGGGGATGCGGATGGTGCGGGCCTGGTCGGCGATGGCACGCGTGATCGCCTGGCGGATCCACCAGGTGGCGTAGGTCGAGAACTTGTAGCCGCGCCGGTACTCGAACTTGTCGACGGCCTTCATGAGCCCGATGTTCCCCTCCTGGATCAGGTCGAGGAACTGGAGCCCGCGGTTCGTGTACTTCTTGGCGATGGAGATGACCAGCCGGAGGTTCGCCTCCACCATCTCCTTCTTCGCCTGGGCGGCCTTCTCCTCGCCCTGGCGGATGACGTGGACGATCCGCTTGAGCTCGTCGACCCGGGCCTCGGCCTCTTGCTCGACGCGCTTGACCTTTCGCTCGGCGTAGCGCTTCCACCGCTCCCTGGGCGGCAGCCGTCGGTCCGCCGGCGTGTTGAGGAGGTCGGAGTCCTCGGCGTCGTCGAGCGACCGGAAGAAGTGCTCGAACTCCACGGAGCGCCCCTTGTCGGGGTCGCTCCAGAGCTGGATCTCGTGCTCGGCCTGCTTCACTTTGGCGACCATCTGCTTGAGCCGGTTCGACAGGCGGTCGATCACACCGGGGTTGAGGGACATCTCGCGAAGCGCGGCGAAGAGCTTCTCCTGCTTGAGCCGCACCGCGAGGTCGACCTTCTGCCGCTTGGGCTGGCGCGGGCGGTGCTTCCGCTGCTCCCGCTGGAGCGCCTGCACCTCGCGGAGGAGCCGCTCGACCTGCGTGAGGCCGGCCAGGACGCCGCGGACGAGCTCCGACTCCTTCTCCTCGGCGTAGTCCTCGTCGGAGATGTCGGCGATGTCGCGGACCGAGATGCGCGACTTCCGGAGCCCGTCCTTCAGCGCCTGGAACTCGCGCTTGGCGAGGTTCGTCGACATGACGGCCCGCGTGACCCCTTCCTTACCCTCCTCGATTCGCTTGGCGAGCGCGATCTCGCCTTCTCGCGTGAGCAAGGAGACCCGGCCCATCTCGCGGAGATACATTCGCACCGGGTCCTCGGTGCGGCCGATGGGGCCGGGGGAGAGGTCGATCGCGTCGCCGGGCTCGGCCTGGACGGTCTCCTCCCGCTCGTCGAGGGAGTCCTCGATCTCGTTCAGGGGACGGGGCGCCTTGGCGCTGTCGACGACGTCGATGTCCATGGCCCCGAACATCAGCATGATGTCGTCGAGCTGATACGAGGAGATCAGATCGCCGGGCAGGGCGTCGTTGAGCTCTTCATAGGTGACGTAGCCCTTCTGCTTGCCCGTCGAGATCAGCTTGTCCAGCTCTTCCAGCTTCGGGTCGTCGCTCATGGACGTGCGTCCTCCGTCGTGGGGTTCAGGCGGACCAGGGATCACGGGCTGCCCCCGGCGTCGGCCCGGATGCGGGGTGTCTCCTGTCGGATGGCGCTCTGGAGCGACGCGAAGTCGGCCGCCACCCCCGTCGCTTCGGACTGCGCGATGGTCTGCGTGAGTTCGCGGACGCGGCGCTGCGCCTGGCGGCGCTCGAGACGCCGCTGCATGAGTGCGATGTGCGCGGTCAGATCCGGCCACTCCCGCTCCTCGACGAGCCAGCGCGCGAGGAGCACCCGGGCGGCATCGCCGGCGAGCCGCTGACCGAGATCCGCGGGGGCGACCGCGGGGTGAGCGTGGAGCGCCTCCACGATCTCCCGCACCGCCGAGTGCGCGACGGTTGCCGGGTCGACGAGCGGCAGAAGGACCTCGCGCGCCGCCGGGGTCTGGACGACGAGCTGTCCGAGGTCGCGCTCGAACGGTGCGGCGGGGGCATCCGCCGACGCGCCGGCGGGCGCCGGGGCGCGCGCGCGCGGTCGAGCGTTCACCGCGGCGAGTTGCCGCGCCTGGTTCCAGAGGTCGCTCACGTCGACGCCGAGCCGCCGGGCGGCCTCGCGTCCGAGCTCGATGGCCTCGTCGGCGTCCTGGACCTTCGAGAGCATGAGGGCGACGCGGGCCACGCCCGTCGCGCGGCCCCGCTGGCTCGTCGTGTCCTCCTCGGCGAAGACGCGGTCGAGCGCGAAGAGCAGGAGGGGCCGGGCCGCGCGGCAGCAGGCCTCGAACGCCTCCCGACCCTCGGCGCGCAGGAAGGTATCCGGGTCGTGACCAACGGGCAGCGTGGCGACCTTGAGGCGGATGCCGGCGCGCGTCAGATCGTTCGCCCGGCGGGTCTCCGCCCAGCGGCTAGGAGCGGCCGACTGCTCCAGCAGCTCCTCGGCGCGGCGCGCCGCTTCCTGCCCGGCGCGGTCGGCATCGAAGAAGAGGATCGCCTCGTCGGCGTAGCGACGGAGCAACGCGAGCTGCGGCAGCGTGAGCGCGGTCCCGAGGACCGCGACGGCCTCTCCGATGCCGTGCTGGTGGGCCATCAGGCAGTCCACGTAGCCCTCGACCAGGAGCGCCCGGCGGGTCTCCGTCATCCGCTCCCGCGCGCGTTGGAGGGCGTAGAGCGTCTGACCCTTCTGGTAGAGCGTCGTCTCGGGGGAGTTGAGGTACTTCGGCTCCTCTCCGGCCAGCGCGCGGCCCCCGAATGCGATGACGCGTCCCTGGGTGTCCGCGATCGGGAAGATGAGCCGCCCCCGGAAGCGGTCGTAGTGGCCGGAGGCATTCTGCCGGGGGAGCACGAGCCCCGCGCCGAGGAGCGCCTCGACCGAATGGCCGTCCTTGCGCGCGGCGCCGAGGAGGTAGTCCCAGCCCTCGGGCGCGTAGCCGAGCCGGAAGGCGCGCGCGATCTCGCGGCCGATTCCGCGCCCATCGAGGTAGGCGCGGGCGCGCTCCGCGTCCGTCCCGTCCCACAGCCAGGACTCGAACCGGCACGCGGCCCACTCCAGCAGCTCGAAGAGCCCGTCACGCGCGCCTGCTTCCCGCGCCCCCTCGCGTCCCGGCAAAGGCACGCCGGCGCGCTCGGCGAGGAGCCGCACAGCCTCGGGGAACTCGAGGCGATCGTGCCGGCGGAGGAACTCGAACGCGTCGCCGCCGGCGTGGCAGCCGAAGCAGTGGAAGAGGCCGAGCTTCGGATGGACCGTGAAGGAGGGCGTCTTCTCCTGGTGGAACGGGCAGAGGCCCTTCCATCGCTCACCGGCGCGCTTGAGTGGCACGACCGCCCCCACGAGGTCCACGAGATCCACGCGCGCCCGGATCTCGTCCAGGACCTCGGGGGGGACTCTCACCGGCTGGCCCTCCGGCCCGGGAGAGCGCGCGGGCCGCGGCGCCGCGCGAGCCCCTCGGCGGCGTCGGCCCCCTCGAGCGCCACGACCGTGACACCCGCGCCGCCGGCCGCCGGTTCGGCGACGCGGAAGCCGCCGACGAGGGGATGCCCGCGGAGGCATCCTTCCACCGCGCGCCGGAGGGCTCCCGTGCCCTTGCCGTGGACCAGCCGGATCTCACGGTGTCCAGCCAGCGCCGCGTCGTCGAGAAACTTCTCGACCGCCGCGCGCGCCTCGTCCGACGTGAGCCCGAGGAGGCGGAGCTCCTGCGGCACGTCCTCCCGCACCGGGAGGGACACGGACGCCCCGGACCGCCGGACGCTGCCGGCGGCGGCCGGCTCGATCTCGCTCCGTGCGATCTTCACCGTGAGGCTGCCCGCCTGCACCGTGACTAGGCCGTCGGCCTCGCCCACCACGCGGCCGCGAAGCCCGAGACCCCGTACCTGGACTTCGCCCGGTGGGGCCGGCTCATCGCTCGCCGACGGGACCGGCTGGAGCGTCGCCTCGGCAGCGCGCAGCCGCCGGTAGGCCTCCTGTGCCTCGCGCCGTCGGCTGGCCTCGTCGGTCTTCAGGCGGTCGAGTTCGTGGCCGACTTGCCGTCGGGCGTCGGCCAGGAGCGCCCGGGCCTCCTGCACGGCCGCGCGCCGCAGCTCGATCGCCTCGGCCCGAGCGTGCTCGGCCGCACGCTGAGCGCCCGCCAGCGCCTCCGCCGCTTCCGCCTCGCGGCGGGCGGCCTGCGCGCCGCGCGCCGCGGCCTCCCGCGTCCGCGCCTCGAGCGTGGCCAGGAGGGTCTCGAGCCGGCGGCTCTCTTCGCCGACGTGGGCCCGGGCGCGGGCGATGACCGCCGTGGGGAGCCCGAGCCGCTCGCCAATCGTGAGGGCGTGGCTCGGCCCCGGATGGCCGTACTCGATGCAGAACGTCGGCTCGAGCCGCTCGGCGTCGAAGGCGACGGTCGCGTTCTGGAGCCGGGGCTCCACCTGGGCGAAGACCTTGAGGGGCTCGAGGTGCGTCGTGACGATGACGCGCGCTCCTCGGTCGAGGAGGGCCTCGAGGAGCGCCGCCCCCAGGGCCGCGCCCTCGGTGGGGTCGGTGCCCGCGCCGAGCTCGTCGAGGAGGACGAGCGATCCGGGCCCGGCGATGTCCAGGATCTCCCGCGCCTGGCGGATGAACGAGGAGAACGTCGAGAGGTCCTGGGCGAGGCTCTGCTCGTCCCCGATCACCGCCAGCACCCGGTCCGTGAGCGGCACCCGGCTCCCCGGGGCGGCGGGGATGTGGCAGCCCGATTGGGCCATGAGGACCAGGAGCCCGCCCGTTTCGAGCGCGACGGTCTTGCCGCCCGCGTTCGGACCGCTCAGAACCAGGCCTGGCCGGTCCGCCGGCACCCGGAGGTCGATCGGGACGACGTCGCCCGCCCCCGGCGGGGTCCCCCACCGCTGGGCGACGAGCAGCGGATGCCGGGCCGCACGGAGATCGAGATCGCCGCCCGTCTCCACCAAGGGTTCCGAGGCATGGAGCCGCTCGGCGAGGGCGGCGCGGGCGAAGACGAGGTCCAGGGCCCCGAGCCCCTCGACGAGCTCGGCCAGCGCGGGCAGGACGCGCCGCACGGCGTCGGTCAGCTCGCCGAGCACGCGCTGCTCTTCGTCCCGCTCCTCGAGGCAGAGCCGCGTGAGCTCGTTGTTGAGCGGGATCGTCTCCTCGGGCTCGACGAACACCGTGGCGCCGCTCTGCGACCGATCGTGGATGATGCCGCGGACGGCCCGGCGGGCGTCGTCCCGGACGGGGATCACGTAACGGCCGTTCCTCAGTGTGACGTAGCGCTCCTGAAGGGCGGGCGCCACGGCGGGGTGATCGAGCAGTCGCTCGACGCGGGTCTGGAGGTCGGCGCGAAGCGTTGTGATCTGGCGCCGAAGCGCCCGGAGGCGCGGGCTGGCACGGTCGGTGAGCCGCCCGTCAGGATCGAGGGCGTCGTGGAGCGTGCGGGCGAGGTCGGGACAGGCGGGCAAGGCGGCCCACGCCCCGGCGAGCGCGGGCGCGACGGGGGCGATCCGCTGGCCGTACGCCGCGAGCCGGACGGCCGCGGCGAGTGCCCGTCCCAGGGCGACCAGAGCGGGGCCATCGAGGACGGCACCGGCCGGCGCCGCCTCGGCCAGGATCGGCCGGGCGTCGCCCGTCCCCTCCCAGGGCGGCGGTCCCTCCGCGGTCAGGGCCCGGCGCGCCGCGGTCGTTTCCTGGAGAGCGTGTCGCACGGCGGACAAGGCGTGGTGCGGCGCCAGCACTCGAGCGCGGTCCTGCCCCGACGGCGTCGCCGCGAAGCGAGCGAGCAGATTACGGAAAGGCTGCCAGCCCAGGAGGTCGCCGCGGATCAACTCCACCTCGACCGTTCGACCTCCGGGCCGCTAGTCGGAGTAGCGCTCCCGTCGCTTGGCCTTCTTGCGAGCCGCCAGAGCCTTCCGCTTGCGCCGGACGCTCGGCTTCTCGTAGTGCTGGCGCTTTTTCAGTTCGGAGAGGAGCCCCGCCTTCTCGCACTGCTTCTTGAAGCGCTTGAGCGCGCTTTCGAAGGACTCGTCAGGCTCCACGATGACCTTCGTCACGTGCGCGTCCCCCCTTCCGTCCCGATCGCCTGGGTAAACGGATAGTTTATAGCACGGGGCCCCCGCGGTGTCCACGCGCGGGGTCCCTATGGCATGCGTTCGCGGGGTGCGCCGGCGGTGAGCGCCAGGGCCGCGTCGGCCGCCCGCTCGATCACCCTGGGCAGCGCCTCCCGCTCCTCTTCCGAGAACCGCGTGAGCACCCAGTCGACGACCTCGTCCCGGGTGCCGGGCCGCCCCACCCCGATCTTGACCCGCCGGACCTCCTGCGTCCCAAGGGTCGTCAGGATGGACTCCATGCCGTGGTGGCCCCCGTGCCGGCCCCGCTGGCGGGTCCGCACGGTCCCGAACGGCAGATCCAGATCGTCGTAGACGACGACTAGCCGCTCCGGCGTCGCGTCGAGCAGCCGGAGGAGCCGTGCCGCGGGCGGCCCGCTGACGTTCATGAAGCTCACCAGCTTGGCGAGGTGGAGCGGCGCCCCGTGCCAGGCTGCCTCGGCCACGTGCGCGGGGCCGCGGAGGCGGAAGCGCGCGTCGAGACGTTCCGCCAGCTCCTCGACGACGCGGTGCCCGATGTTGTGCCGAGTCTCGCGGTACTGCGGGCCCGGGTTGCCGAGACCCACGATCACCCGAGACGGCGAAGCCACGTCCACGGCCATCGGCAGGCGCCCTGCTGCCGGCGGACCGGGCTGGCCCTACTTCTTGGCCTTGCCCTCCTCCCGACCCTTGCCCTCGTCCCGACCTTTGCCCTCGTCCTTGCCCTTGGCCTCGTCCTCTTCCTTGGGCTTGCGCTCGGTGACGACCTCGGGCTCCGCGACAGGCGCCGCCGCGGTCGCCACGACCTCCTCGGCCATCGGCGGGGCGACGGTGGCGACT
>Ga0114129_10013465_pt1 | contig 11653 bp, 7 predicted proteins | sample RhiMetdeltSRZDD1_FD_80071 | JGI IMG/M metagenome (GOLD analysis project Ga0114129, IMG submission 80071) | Populus rhizosphere microbial communities from Tennessee, USA - Rhizosphere MetaG P. deltoides SRZDD1 (version 2) (version 2) | ecosystem: Host-associated > Plants > Roots > Rhizosphere >... | reverse complement strand
TCGGCGACGGACGCCACCGATCGGAGCGTCACCGCGTCGGCATCAATGACCAGAACTCTGGGCTGAATATCCACACACGCCTCTGACGGGTGAGCCGTAGCAAGGACTCGACCAGGTTCTCTCGCGGATCGGGGTCTGAACGGGAAGTCTTTGGCGCACCGAGTCTTATTCCTTTGCGTGAGCCGTGTGTTCATCGCGGAGGACGCGATCGCCAGTGCGGACGCGCAGCGGATTCGAAATGCTTCCGCCTGCTTTCGTATGTTGCGCACGATTGCACTGGGCCAGATCTTGCTGTCATCGCGTCCCCGAGCCCTCACTGACTGGCCGTGAGACTCGGTGAACGCGATCGATAGCTTGTTGGGAGCACGTATGTCGCACGCCCGCTTGCTCGCTCGAATCCGACGCGAGTTTCAGGATCATCCTGGGATCGCGTTGACCCTGCCTCAGGCGCAGCGGCTCTGGTCACTCGACGAACGCACCGGAACCGAAGCATTTGACGCGTTGATTGCGGAGGGATTTCTCCGATGCATTGACCAGGTCTATCTCTGGGCTGAGGCGCCGGCGCCTCGATTTCGACTGCGTCACAACGCCCAGACACCCGTACGTCGCTGAGCGCGCCGGGCGGCTGGACGTGTGAATAGTAGGCGGAGCCGTCCAATGCATTGGCCGGTCCGGCCAGAACTTTGTCACCGCTGCACCAGCCGAACTAGCCGACGGTGAACTCAACCTCGTTGGAAGAACTGCTGTACCCGCACGACGCATGCGCCTGCACGCGCGCGTAATGCTTGCCGTCCTTGCTGGTCCAGGTGTAGTTGGTCTGCGTCGTGTTGGTCGAGAGCTCATTCGAGCTGCTCGGAGCCGAGCCCACAAGCACCAGGTATTCGGTGGCATTGTTCACGCCCGACCACGCCAGCGAGACCACGGTGCCCTGGACGGAGGCCACCCTCAAGTTCGTCGGGGCCGCGACGCAGGTCGTCTGGGGCGGCGAAGAGGCCGGCGGCGGGGTCGATGAGGAGGGACCGGTCGGAGACGAGCCGACGGCGTCGGAGCTACCACACGCGCCGCTCATCGCCGCGGCGAACAGGATCGACAACACTGCAGCCCGATTCATAGCCAGCACTCCTTGAACAACCCGCTTCGCGTCAACGAGCCTCATGCCCGGACGATCCGAATTGGGCAATGACCATGCCGAACGCATGGGCTGGTGCACTTCGAGGAAACGCCGTCACTAATCGCAACGACATGGTTCGGATCCGGGCGCGATCCATGACGGTCGCCCCGGCTGCGTCGGCCAGCCTATGAGTTCGCGCTTACGAATCCGGCGGGCGCCACTCGAATTCGTCAATGAAGTTCCGAGACGAGGGCTCCTCGTGATATGACTCTTTCTCCAGAAGGGGCCGCGCACTATGACACACACGACTCGTCGCCACTTGCTCAAGGGCAGCCTTGCCGTTGCCGGTTTGAGTGTTGTTGGAATTCCAGACTGGGTGCTCCCGGTCCTCGCTCAGGGCGAGGTCCTGGTGCCGTTCACGGATCTGCCAGAGACGTTCCCGGCCGCGACTGCCGATCGGCGTCAGCTCGATGTGCGCACGATCACCGGGCCCTTCACACCGAAGGACCAATTCTTCACCACACAGCATTACGGGCATCCCGAGGTGGATCCCGCATCGTTCCGACTGAAGGTGACCGGCCTCGTGGATCGTCCACAGTCACTCTCTCTCGATGCGCTTCGGAAGATGCGCAGCGTCGAGCTCATCTTCGGCTTCGAATGCTCCGGTAACCGGCGGCCATTACAAGGACTGTCGAGCAACGCGCGGTGGACTGGCGTTCCGCTGCGCACGGTGCTCGATCAGGCCGGCGTCAAGGCGCAGGCGCGGGAGTTCGTCTTCTTCGGTGCCGATCACGGGAAGGAAGAGGTCGAGTTTCGAACGCAGAAGTACGATGTGGATCAGCAGTTCGGCCGGAGCCTGTCACGCGAGAAGGCGCTGTCATCCGAACTCCTCCTCGCCTACGCGATGAATGGCGAACCTCTCACGCGGCACCAGGGATCCCCGCTGCGATTGCTGGTGCCCGGATGGTACGGTGTCGCGAACGTGAAGTGGCTGTCGCAGATTCACCTTCAAGAGGAACAGTACCTCGGCAAGTATCAGGCGCGCTGGTACCGGACGCTTCGGGGTGAAATGATCGACGGCGAGATGAAATGGAAGGAAGCCGCGGTCACGCACATGCAATTGAAGTCGTTCATCGCGCGCGTGACTCGCGACGGCGCTCGACACAAAGTATTGGGGGTGGTCCTGAACGACGGCACACCTCTTAGATCCGTCGAAGTGCGCGTCGACGATGGTCCGTGGCAGCCAGCGACGCTCGACCCGGCCACCAGCAGCAAGTACTCGTGGAAGCTGTTCACGTTTGCGTGGAATGGCGCGACGCCGGGGGAGCACACGCTCGTGTCGCGAGTCACCGACGTCACGGGCGCCGTGCAGCCCACGGCAGAAGCGTTGGAGAACAAGAAAACGTTTCTCGAAGACAACTCGCAGCATCCTCGAAAGGTGATGATTAGCTGACGGCGGGAGCTATGGCTCAGCGTGAGATCCTCCGAAACGATCAAGGAGCGCTCCTCGTCTAGACGAGATCAGCGTTTCCGTGCACTCGTGGGAACTGGAGGGTCGTCATGATAAATGCTCGGACGTGGATCGCCGCTTGTGCCCTGACGCTGCTCACTGTACCGGCGTTTGGTCAGCAACCGGCGGCGGCGGGACGGATCAAGCTCGCCTCGGGAGAGGTCTTCATCGTCCGTGGGGGCAACAGCCTTCCAGCACAAGTCGGGCAAGCGGTGTTCGAGTCGGATGGCTTGAGGACAGGCGCCGACGGTCGTCTCGGCGTGACCCTCACTGACGACACGCGCGTCTCGTTGGGGCCCGGCAGCGAGGTACGTCTCAACAGCTTCCTTTTCACTCCAGCTGAGGGTCGGCTGGGTCTCGTGTTGAATTTCGTTCGTGGCATGGCCGTGTACGTCTCGGGCAAGATCGCCAAGCTGGCCCCCGACTCGATCCGACTCGAGACTCCTGGGGCCATCGTCGGCGTCCGCGGCACCACGGTCGCCATTCAAGTCGTGCAATGAACGTGGCGTCGCGGATCACCATCCTCACAGCGACGCTCGTCGCTGCAAGCGTGGTGTCTGCGTGCGCGCTTCGATCCGGCCGCGACTGGGAGCGCCCCGGTCAGGTGCTCGTGGTGCTGCTCCCTGACTCCGACAGCGGCAACGTCGGCCATGTGGTGGTATCGAACCAAGAAGGGTCGACCGAGCTGTCCACCGCGTGGGCGTCCACGCGGGTGAATACGAATCGCACGCCGGCAGCGAGAACGCTGAGTGAGCCCGAGGTGCAGCGTCGCTTCGGCGACGTGATCGCCACGCTGCCCCCACCGCCGCGCCACTTCACGCTGCCCTTTCGCTTCGAGTCGGAGGAGTTGACAGACGAAGGCAAACGCCTCGTGCAGGACGTGCTTCAATCGGTGAAGAGCTATCCGGTGCCCGAGGTCGTGGTCATCGGGCATACCGACACCACAGGCACGCCGCAATCGAACGTCGAGCTCGGGCTCCGGCGCGCGAACACCGTGCGGAGTCTCCTCATCGACGCGGGGTTGAGCCCATCGGCGATTGACGTGCGATCGCACGGAGAGGCCGAGCTGCTCGTGCCGACGGCGGACGGTGTGTTCGAGCCGCGCAACCGCCGCGTCGAAGTCACGGTGCGATGAGCGGTCGCGACGCGCGTCCGCGGAGGCTCGTGCTGCTGTGTGGCCTCGTGTCCACTCTCGTCGTCGCCGCCCTCTCGCTGTATCGACCAGCGGTATTCACGGGTCTCGAGTACAGCGTGTACGACGCGCTTCTCCGCACGGTGCCCAGTCATCCGCCAAGCCCTCGCATCGTGATTGTCGACGTCGACGAGCGCAGTCTTGCCGCCATCGGTCAATGGCCGTGGCGTCGCGACGTGATCGGCAGCCTCATCTCGCGCTTGCGCGATCTCGGCGCCGCGGTCGTGGCGCTCGATATCGTGTTCGCCGAGCCCGACCGCCTCGAAGGCACGCGCATCACGCCGGATGAAGCACTCGCGGAAACGCTTCGCGGCGGCCGTGTCGTGCTGGGTTATGCGATGACCTTCGACGGCTCGCACCACGCCGCGCGGAATTGCGTGCAGCACCCGCTCGGTCTGGCGGTTGTCGAACGCGGTGAGGAGACCAGCCCCTTCTTTCATGCCAGCGGCGCCGTCTGCAACCTCGAGAGCCTGTCGAAGGCCGCAGGGGTCTCTGGATTCTTGAACGCCGCGCCCGACCCGGACGGCATTCTCAGACGCGTGCCGATGCTGATCGAGTACGACGACCGCGTCTATCCGGCGTTGTCGTTGGCGGCCGTTTCCATAGCGACTGGCACGCGGCCCGCGATATTGCGCGTCGGGAACGTGAACACCGCAGCGTTGCTCGTCACTGGGGGATCACAGGATCGGATCGTCCCTCTCGACGGCAAGAGCAATCTTCTCGTGCGCTATCGCGGCGAGAAGCGCACGTTCCCGTATGTGTCCGCGTCAGACGTGATGAGCGGACAATCCAGCTCAAAGACGTTTGCAGACAAGATCGTCTTCGTCGGTACCACCGCGCTGGGCACGCGCGAAGTGGTCGCCACCCCGCTCGACACGCTCTTTGCCGGCGTCGAAGTGCATGCCACCGCGGCCGACAATCTCCTGCAGCAGGATTTCCTGGCGAGACCCGAGCACCGCGTGGCACTCGAAACGCAGCTCGTGATCGGCCTCGGCGCGATCGCGGCGCTTCTGTTCCTTCGATTCGGGCTCCTGTGGGGCGCGCTCGCGACGACCATGTGCGGTTGCGTCATGTGGGCCGCGTCGTTCTGGATGATGTTGCGCGGCACCACGTTCCTCTCCCCGCTCTTTCCGACAATCGGTTTGACCGGCGCGCTGGCCGCCATGACCGTGGCCGGCTCGATCGTCGAGCGTCGCCGCGCCGAGGAGGCAGGTCAGGAGACAGCGACCTCACAACGCCTGATGGTGCAGACGCTGCTGTCGCTGACGGGGATCCGCGATGCCGAGACCGGCCGCCATTCGGTTCGCACGCAGAAGTACACGCATGTGCTTGCCGAGCGGCTCTCGACCCATCCGGCCTTTCGCGACTATCTCACTGCGGAGCGCGTCGAGCTGCTGGCGAGCCTCGCGCCCCTGCACGACATCGGTAAGGTCGGCGTTCCCGATCACGTCCTGAACAAGCCCTCGCGGCTGACCCCCGACGAGCTCGCAGAAATGCGTAAGCATCCCGCGTACGGACGCGACGTGATCGTGAATGCCGAGAAGGCTGCTGGCGTTCGTGACGACCTGACACTCGCTATCGCGAAGGACATCGTCTACACGCACCACGAAAAGTGGGATGGCACCGGCTATCCGGAAGGCCTCAGCGGGACCCAGATTCCCATCCCGGGGCGCATCATGGCCGTGGTCGACGTCTACGATGCGATACGCACACGACGGCTGTACCAGACGCCGATGTCTCAGGATGATGCCGTCGCGTTCATCGTGAACGGGAAAGGCACCCACTTCGACCCGGCCGTCGTCGACGCGTTCGTACACGTCTCACCGGTGCTCCATCACCTGTCGCAAGACGAACGCTGAAACCGGATCGAGGAATCCGGGATCAGTTTTCTGTCGGCTTCTCCTCGATGTGATCGATCACGAGCACAGACATCGGGCGCTTCTGCATCTCGAGCTTCAGTCCGAGCTGCCTGTTGAGCGCTTCCGGCAGCGAGATCGCACCGTTTGGCTCCGACGCCGAGAGCGCGCCGCCCGCCGGAGGACCAGCCGGGCCTGCGTCGCCGCCACGGCCTGCGCCGCCGCCTTGGAACAGGCCGATCGGACTGAAGTTGACGCTGAAGTCCCAACCACCCTCGAGGCCGGTCGCATCGGCAACAGGCGTGCGCACGTAGCCCGCCGCAAGCTGTGGCAGCCGCTCCGCGAATTGCGCCATCGTCATGTTCTGACAGGTGATCAGCCGCGCAAGGATCGGCGCCGAGTTTCGTGGATCTCTGGCTCCGGCCACAGGACCTTCCTGACATCGGGTACGACTCGATGGATCCGCCTTGGTCAATTTCGGAGTGGCGACCATGAGCGTGTACCCGGAGATCGGTCGATCCTCGAAATGCGTCTTCATCTTGAATCGATCGGCGAGCAACGCACGCAGCATCTGCTGAAGGATTTCTATGTCGATCTGCTGAGCGTCGGCCGGGTTGCTGAACGCCTTGCCCACGATGTCGAATTTAGCGGTGTCGGTCCATTTCGGCGCGTCGATGAGATCCTCGCTGTTGATGTTCCACGCAAGGTTGATCAACTGCCTCAGCGGCATGCCGCTCGCGTTGACCTGGCCTGTTGGCAGCACTCTGGCCATCGGCCCAGGCGCACCTGGTGCGCTCGGCTTGATGTCCACCACCTCGAACTCGGGGGGCGGCGGAGGCGGGAAGATCGCTGCGACGCCGGGCGGATTGTCGCTTGGATTCCGATTCACGCTATCAACGATGAACGTGGACGCCGGGATCTTTTGCAGCTCGAGCTTCAACCCAAGCTGCTTGTCGAGCGCGTCGAAGATGGTGATGCCGTCGCCGCCGGCTAGTGCGAGCGCAGCTCGCGGCGTCCATTTGATGTCGAAGTCCCACGATTCCTTCAAGCCGGTGTTGTCGACCACCGGGTTCTGGATATAGGCGCCGGCCATCCTGGGGAGTTGTTCCGCCAGGGCCGCCATCGTCATGTTGCGACACGCTACGATTTGGAGAGGAGCGCCGCCGGGCTCGTTCTGCGGTTGCCCCTGGCATCCGGTATTGCCGCCCGCGGTCTCCTTGAGTTTTGCCTTCCCGCTTCCAACCGTCAGCGAGTATGCAGCCAGCGCTCGTGTGTCCTGGTGCACGACCAGCTTGAAGCGATCGGCCAGCAGCGACTGCAGCATCTGCTTGACCGTCGCCGCCGATGTCGAGGCAGGAGCCTTGGCGATCACATCGAATCGGTCCAGTTCCAACCAATTCGGTCCGCCTAATACCTTGTCGGCATCGACGCTGTAAGCGGTCCTGATCAGATCCACCATCGTCGCGTTGCGCAACTCATAACGGTCGCCACGGAGCGCGCCACCGCGCATGTTGGGATTGTTGCTTTTCGCGCTGACGTGAACATCCGCGACATCAAAGGAGGGCGACGCCGCGGATTGGCCGAAGACGGGGCCCGATAAAAGGGCGACGACACATATCCAGACGAAGATCCGCATCATTGTCCAACCTCCATCAGGTTCCCTTCCACAGCCGGTATCTGATGATACGACGCGACGTTTTGGTCAGGCATCTTTCAATACCTTGCTGTCGCGCGTGACCGCGGTTCCAAAGTTTCTCCAGTCCCATTTGCGGGACGCTACTCCCAATCACGGGACGCAACCCGCGCTGTCACAAGCAATTTGGAGATTCTTAATAGACGGTGCCGCACCGTCGTCCGTTCCCTGAGCCCGTCCGCCTGAAGGCGGACACTACCACTGCGACGGGACTTTCTGTAGTGTCCGGCTTCAGCCGGACCGTGACGCAACGCCGGCGTGTATGAAAGGCGGGCCCGTTTTTGGTGTGACCGCGTCCTTGCCTAACCACGAAGTTCACAAAGAGCTCGAAGATCACGAAAGCCATTTGGTTTTCGTGCTCTTCGTGTGCTTCGTGGTTATTCCTGCAGTTACAGTCGGCCAGCGGCCTCGGCGGTGACGTGGATGTCCTGCGTCGCCCGCGACACTCGTCGTCTCGAGAGTCGAAGGCGCAGGCCTTCCACATACACGTAATAGACAGGTGTGATGTAGAGCGTCAGCAACTGCGAGACGAGCAGGCCGCCAACGACGGCCAGACCGAGAGGTCGCCGCGATTCCGCTCCGGCGCCGAGACCCAATGCAATCGGCAATGTGCCAACGAGCGCGGCCATCGTCGTCATCATGATCGGCCGGAATCGCACGAGGCAGGCTTCGTGAATGGCCTCTACTGGCGACTTCCCCTGGCGCTGCGCTTCCACGGCGAAGTCGACCATCATGATGCCGTTTTTCTTCACGAGACCGACGAGCATGATGACCCCGACGAACGCGTACAGGTTCAGCTCGGTCTTGAACAGCATCAACGTCAAAAGCGCACCCAGGCCGGCAGACGGAAGACCGGACAGAATGACGATGGGATGCGTGAAGCTCTCATACAAAATGCCCAGGACGATGTAGATCACGATGATCGCCATCGCCAGCACGAGGCCAAGGCCTCGCAGCGAATCCTGAAACGCCTGCGCCGCGCCCTGGAACTGCAGCGAGATCGTCGCCGGAACCGTTGCTGCCGCAGTGCTCTGGATCTGCGACACGGCATCGCCGAGCGCGAATCCTGGCTTCAGGTTGAACGAAATCATCACCGATGGCAGCTGGCCGAAGTGGTTCACCTGGAACGGCCCGACCTCCGTCTTCAGTCGCGCGACCGACTCGAGAGGTATCAGGCGCCCACTGTTCGACCGCACGTAGAGCAATGACATCGCCGCCGGATCGTTCTGGAATTCCGGCGCGACGCGCAGGATCACCTGATACTGATTGTTCGGTGCGAAGATCTGCGAGACCTGACGTGTGCCATACGCGTTGTAGAGCGCCGTCTCGACCTGAGTGGCGTTCAGGCCGAGCGACGAGAGCTTGTCGCGGTCCATCTCGACCGTCACCTGAGGGTTATTGAGCTGGAGGTCGCTGCTCACGTCCTCAAAACCCGGCATCTCCACGATCTTTCGCTCGAGCACTGGCGCCCATCTATACAGCTCGTCGGTGTCGGTGTCCTGCATGATGAACTGATACAGCGCTCGGTTCTGGCCGCCGCCTCCTAGATTGATTGGGGGCTGGTTCAACATGAAGGTGCGGATTCCTGGCAGCTCGGCGAGCTTCGGACGCAATTGGGAGATGACGTCGTCGACCGTGACCGTGCGTTCCGAGCGCGGTTTCAGCTCGACGAACATCCTTCCTGTGTTGTTTCCACCGGTCGCGTTATTGCCCATCTGCCCCACGTTCACGCCGACACTGCCGATACGCGGATCCTTCAGGAGGACGTCGGCAACTTTCAACTGATGCACGACCATGTCGTCGAAGCTGATCCCTTGCGCGCCTTCCGTGTTCACATTGAAGCGTCCCTGATCCTCGTTGGGTAGGAAGCCTTTCGGTACGGCCATGAAGAGATACACAGTGGCGACCAGGAGCAGGACCGACACGGCCATCGTCACGGGCCGGAACCTCAACACGCCACTCAGCGTGATGGCGTATGCCCTGCGCCAGGCATCGAATACTCGCTCGAACGCGTTGTAGAGCCAACCGTGCCGCTGGTCGCGGGGCGGATGCAGGAATCGGCTGCACAGCATCGGCGTCAGGCTGATCGACATGAAGCCTGACACCAGAATGGCTGCTGTGATCGTGACCGCGAACTCGCGCAGCAGCCTCCCCACGATTCCGCCCATGAAGAGCACGGGGATGAACACCGCGACCAGGGAGAGCGTCATCGACAGAATCGTGAACGCAATCTCCTTCGAGGCGTCGTACGCCGCCTGCATTCGCGACTTCCCCATCTCCATGTGCCGAACGATGTTCTCCAGCATCACGATGGCATCGTCGACGACGAAGCCGACCGAGAGGGTGAGCGCCATCAGGGACAGGTTGTCCAGGCTGTACCCAAGCAGGTACATCACCGTGAATGTCCCGATGAGGGAGCCCGGCAACGCCAGGCTCGGGATGACCGTCGCCGAGACATTTCGCAGGAAGATGAAAATGACGAGCACCACGAGACAAATCGTGATGAGGAGTGTCCGATTGACGTCGCGGACCGACTCGCGAATGGTGATCGCGCGATCGCTGCGGACGTCGAGGGTCATCGCCGCCGGCAGCTGCCCTTTGATCGCGGGCAGCAACGCCTTGATGGCGTCGACCGTCTGGACGACGTTGATGCCTGGCTGCTTCTGGATAGACAGATAGACGCAGCGCTCGCCGTTCTGCCAGCTCGCGGTCTTGTCGTTCTCGACGCCGTCGAAGACGTGCGCCACTTCATCGAGACGAACCGGGTTGCCATTGCGATACGCGATGATCGTCGGGCCGTACGCGGCCCCCCGCATCAACTGCCCGTTGGTCTGGACCACGAACGTGCGCTCGCCGTAAATGGTCCCCGTCGGGAGGTTGGCATTCGCGTTCTGAATGGCTGTCGCAACCTCGTCGATCCCGATCGACCGAGCCGCCAGCGCACGAGGGTCGACGTCGACGCGCACAGCGTGCTTCTGCGATCCGAACACGTTCACCTGCGCCACGCCGTTGACCATCGAGATGCGCTGCGCGACGCTGGTCTGCGCAACTTCGTCGATCGTCGATAGTGGGAGTGTCGCCGAACGCAGAACGATGAAGAAGATCGACTGATCCGCAGGATTGACCTTCTGGTACGACGGCGGCGCAGGCATCTGCGACGGCAACTGTCTGGATGCCCGCCCGATCATCGACTGGACGTCTTGCGCGGCCGCGTCGATGTTGCGGCTCAAGTCGAATTGCAGCGTGATGTCGGTTCCACCCTGCGAGCTTGTGGAGTTGATGCTCATCAGCCCCGAGATGGTCGCGAACTGCTTCTCGAGTGGAAGCGCCACCGACGAGGCCATCGTCTCCGGACTGGCGCCGGGTAGCGAGGCGCTCACGCGGATGGTTGGAAAGTCGATGCTCGGCAAGTCGGCGACCGGCAACTGGAAATACGCCAGCACACCGAACACGATGATGCCCAGCATCACCAACGTTGTCGTAACCGGACGTTTGATGAAGACGGCCGAGAGATTCATGATGCTGCCTTCGGATCTGGCGCGGGTTCGGCCTGACCTTTCACGCTGATACGGCTGCCGGGCACCAGCCGGAGGTGACCATCCGTCACGACCGTCTCTCCCGGGGAAAGACCGCTGGCGATGACTGTCTCCGAAGCGCCCGCTCGTTCGACGACCACTGGACGAAGTGCGACGGTCTGATCTTTTGCGACCACGAACACAAATGAGCCTTGCTGTCCGGCTTGCACGGCCACCGACGGAACGACGATGGCCTTCGGATCCATGGTCAACGTAACGACCACGTTGACGTACTGACCTGGCCATAGCCGGCGGTCAGCGTTGGGGAATGTCCCCTTGATCCTGATGGTGCCTGTGGTCTGATCGACGGAGTTGTCGACGAACGATATCCGGCCGACGGACGCGGGTGCGTCGTCGTTGGGAGGGTTGGCGGTCACGCGGAGCGCACCGCGGGCCATGTACTTCTTCAGGTCCGGCAGCCTGGCCTCGGGGATCGCAAACGACACCGAGATGGGCGTCACCTGATTGATCACGACGAGCGCTGCCTGGTCGTTGGCTCGCACGAGGTTGCCCTCGTGCACCATCAATGCGCCTGTACGACCCGAAATCGGCGCCGTGATCGTCGCGTACTGCAATTGCACTTTGGCGTTTTCGACCGCCGCGCGATCGGCATCGACGGTCGCATTGAGCGCCGTCATGGTCGTGCGTGACGTGTCGACCTGCTCGCGTGTGGCGATACCGCGATCGGCAAGCTCTTGATACCGCTTTGCCTGCGA
>Ga0114129_10013462_pt1 | contig 11654 bp, 10 predicted proteins | sample RhiMetdeltSRZDD1_FD_80071 | JGI IMG/M metagenome (GOLD analysis project Ga0114129, IMG submission 80071) | Populus rhizosphere microbial communities from Tennessee, USA - Rhizosphere MetaG P. deltoides SRZDD1 (version 2) (version 2) | ecosystem: Host-associated > Plants > Roots > Rhizosphere >... | reverse complement strand
CCAGGGCTGGGTGTTCCGCAATGAAAAGCCAGGCCCGGGGCGCTTCCGCCAGTTCATGCAATTCGATGCCGATACCGTCGGCACATCGAGCCCGGCCGCCGATGCGGAAGTCTGCATGATGGCCGCCGATACGCTGGAGCGCCTTGGCATCAAGCGCGGTCAGTATGTGATGAAGGTCTACAATCGCAAGATTTTCGACGGCCTGATGGAAAAGTTTGGTCTTTCGGGGCCTGCTCACCTTAATCGCCGACTGACCGTTCTTCGTGCGGTAGACAAGCTCGACAGGCTCGGCCTGTCGGGTGTCGAACAGCTATTGGGCAAAGGAAGAAAGGATGAGTCAGGAGACTTCACGAAAGGAGCAGAGCTGGATCGAGCGAGCATCGCTGATGTATTGGAAATTGTCGATCCTGATAAGGATCCTGCGGATTCAATTGCTTCTATCGATCTCCGTTTGAAAGACTCACGAATTGGTCAAGAAGGCAGGCAGGAGCTCGAAGAAATGCAGGAGGTTTTTTCTGCCGCCGGTTATGAACCCGATCGAATTCGCATTGACCCATCGGTTGTCCGTGGCCTTGCCTATTATACCGGCCCCGTCTTCGAAGCCGACTTGCTCATCGAGGCGCGCAATGAGGAGGGCCAGCGCGTTCGCTTCGGCTCGGTGGGCGGCGGCGGTCGCTACGATGATCTCGTGTCCCGCTTTCGCGGCGAGAAGATTCCGGCAACCGGCTTTTCGATCGGCGTATCGCGCCTCTACACGGCGCTGCAGCAGCTCGGCCGGTTGAAGGAGACGCGCCTCATGGGTCCTGTCGTGGTACTCGTGCTCGACCGTGCCCGTCTTCCCGGATATCAATCGATGGTTTCTGACCTTCGCAACGCCCGCATTCCGGCCGAGCTCTATCTCGGCACCTCGGGGCTCAAGGCACAGATGAAATATGCAGATAAGCGCGCCGCCTCTCTCGCCGTGATCGAGGGCGATGATGAGCGGGCGAGGGGTGAGGTGCAGATTAAGGACCTCGCCGCCGGAGCGCTCGCTGCCGAGGCCATCGCAAGCCGTGAAGCCTGGCGCCAGGAGCGCCCGGCGCAATTTTCCGTTCCCCGCTCCGATCTCGTGAACGCGGTGAAGCGCTGGCGCGAGCAGAACCGAGCCTGACCATGGCCGGCAAGACCTCCGCCGAGCGAGAGGCGCTAGACGCGCAGAACCGGCGCATCATGGCGGTTTTCACCCGCGCCGGTTTCGACTTCATTGCTCCGGACATCGTTCAGCCCGCCGACATGTTCCTCGAATCTTCGGGCGAGAGCATAAGGTCGCGGACCTATGTCTTCACCGATCCGGCGGGTGCCGAGCTCTGCCTGAGGCCCGATTTGACCGTACCCGCGTGCCGCTACCACCTCTCGCACGCGAAGGACGTGGGAACCGAGGCCAGATATTGCTATTCGGGACCGGCCTTCCGTTTCTCCGCGCAAGCGCAACCGAGCCTCAATCCGACTGAATTCGACCAGGCAGGCATCGAGTGGTTTTCCGCCGCGACCCCGATGGCTGCCGAAGCCGAAGTCCTTCATCTCGCTCTCAAGGCCGTCGAGGCTGCGGGTCTCAAGAAATATCGCGTCAGAAACGGTGATTTGGGTCTCTTCCGCGCCCTCCTTCATTCGATTGCCATGCCCGAGCGCTGGCGCAGCCAGCTCCTGCATCAATACTGGCGCCCGAAGGCATTCCGCGATTTGCTCGATCTCTTGACCGGCGAGCGAGAGAAATCGCGAAGCTCGATCTCCGTTTACGTCGATGCCATCGCGGGGTTGGACGAGAGAGACGCCCTTGCCTATGTCGAGAAGCATTTGCTGTCTTTGGCCGTCCCCTTGACTGGCGGTCGACGCTTGGAGGAGATCGCCGGCCGTCTTCTCGAAAAAGTGCAAGACCGTAGCGAGAAACGCCTCAGCCCCGAGACCCGCCGCCGCATCGATGACTATCTCGCGATCGAGGCGCCCCTTGTGCGGACGGCACCTCTCCTTGAACCTCTCGCGCAAAACTCCCCTGGCTTGGAAGCTGCGCTCGATCGGTTCTCCCTGCGCCTGCGCGAGCTGAAGCGTCGGCGCATCGATCTTGAGACGGCCATCTTCTCTGCCAGCTTCGGGCGCAATCTCGAATATTACACGGGCTTTGTTTTCGAGGTCGAAGCGGATATCGCCGGGACGACGATGCAGGTTGCGGGCGGCGGCCGCTATGACTCTCTGATGGCCGACATAGGCTCGCCCGTGGCCATTCCCGCCGTCGGCTGCGCCATTCATACGGAACGCCTTCTCGCCGCGGTGAGGAGACAGGCATGAAACCCCTCACCCTCGCCTTGCCATCCAAGGGCCGCCTCATGGAAGCCACGCAATCCCTTCTCGCCCGCGCCGGCCTGAAGCTCGAGCGCTCGGGCGCCGCGCGTGGCTATCGCGGAGAACTGTCCGGCATCGAGGGCGTGGACGTGCTTTTTCTATCGGCAGGGGAGATTGCCGAAAGCCTGCTGGATGGGTCGGTCGGTCTGGGGATCACCGGAGAGGATCTCCTGCGCGAAACCTTGCCCGAGGGATGCAGCTCGGTCGACGTCGCTCTTCGCCTGGGTTTCGGTCCTGCAGATGTTGCCGTTGCGGTTCCGGAATGCTGGCTTGATGTCGCAAGCATGTCCGATCTCGACGAGATTTCCGCCCGCTTCCATTCCGAACATGGTCGCCGTTTGCGCGTGGCGACCAAGTATGTGCGGCTGACCCGCCGCTTTTTTGCTGAAAAAGGCGTAACCGGCTATCGCATCGTGGAAAGCACCGGCGCCACCGAGGGAGCGCCCGCCGCAGGCTCGGCCGAACTCATCGTCGACATCACCACCACGGGCTCGACGCTCAGGGCCAATCATTTGAAGATTTTGGACGATGGCATCATTCTTCGATCCGAAGCGGTTCTTGCGGCCACTAAGGGTGCCCTTGCCGACGAACGCACGAAGCGGCTCCTGGCCGAGCTCGCCCGTCATATTCAGCCGCGCACCTGATCGTGCCGCCCTAAAATTGACCCCGGTTTGGCAAAGATTGACCCCTGTGATAACCTGAATCCAATAACCTGGAGGTCAGTCATGTCATCTCGCTGCCTGCTTGTGTCATTGACGGTTCTGGGCGCACTGAGCCTCACCGTTTTTCCCGCTGTCGCTTGCGAACGGCACCAGAATCATCAAGCCTCGATTGCCGAAGCGGTTCCGGCCGCCCCGCCGGCCACTCAATCGGTTGAGAAGCAAGCAGTCGTCCTCGTCTCGCCGGCTGCGGCTGCAGCCATGTCCGTGACCGAAGCCTTGGGCAGCGAACCTGCCGCCATGCGCTGCCAGCGCATGCGCAAGCTCGATCAGGCGCTGACGCAGTAGCTGAACGCGCGGCACATCCCAGGGTCAGGTCCAAACAAAAAGGGCCGGCGCGATGGCCGGCCCTTCTCTTGAATTTGCGTATTCGGATTAGAAGTCCATCCCACCCATGCCGCCGCCTGGAGGCATAGCAGGAGCTGCCTTCTCCTTCGGCTTCTCGGCGATCATGGCTTCCGTCGTAATCAGCAGCGAAGCCACCGAGGCGGCATCCTGGAGCGCGATGCGGACGACCTTGGTCGGGTCGATGATGCCGGCCTGAACCATGTCGACATACTCTTCCTTCTGCGCATCGAAACCGAAGTTGCCGCTCTTCTCGAGAACCTTGCCGACCACGATCGAGCCTTCGACGCCCGCGTTTTCGACGATCTGGCGGATCGGAGACTCAAGCGCCCGCGACACGATGTTGATACCGGCCTGGATGTCGGCATTGTCGGACTTGATGGCCTCGACGGCCTTCTTTGCCCTGAGCAGGGCGACACCGCCGCCCGGCACGATGCCTTCCTCGACGGCTGCGCGCGTGGCGTTGAGCGCGTCATCCACGCGGTCCTTCTTCTCTTTCACCTCGACTTCGGTGGCACCGCCGACCTTGATCACCGCAACTCCGCCCGCAAGCTTGGCCAGCCGCTCCTGCAGCTTCTCGCGGTCATAGTCCGAGGTGGTGTCCTCGATCTGCTGCTTGATTTGGCCGATGCGGCCCTGGATCTCGGGCTTCTTGCCCGCGCCGTCGACAATCGTGGTGTTCTCCTTCTCGATACGCACCCGCTTGGCACGGCCGAGCATGTCAAGCGTGACGTTCTCGAGCTTGATGCCAAGTTCCTCGGAGATCAGCTGGCCGCCGGTTAGGACGGCGATGTCTTCGAGCATGGCCTTGCGGCGATCACCGAAGCCTGGCGCCTTCACTGCGGCAACCTTCAGCCCGCCACGCAGCTTGTTGACGACGAGCGTGGCGAGTGCCTCGCCTTCCACGTCTTCTGCCACGATCAGCAGCGGCCGGCCGGACTGCACCACCGATTCGAGGATGGGCAGCATGGCCTGCAGATTGGAGAGCTTCTTCTCATAGAGAAGGATGTAGGGCTCTTCGAGCTCGGCCACCATCTTGTCGGCATTGGTGATAAAATAGGGCGACAGATAGCCGCGATCGAACTGCATTCCTTCGACCACTTCGAGCTCGGTGTCGAGGCTCTTGGCCTCCTCCACGGTGATCACGCCCTCGTTGCCGACCTTCTGCATGGCGTTGGCGATCATCGCGCCGATGTCCCTCTCGCCATTGGCGGAAATGGTGCCGACCTGCGAGATCTCTTCGGAGCCCTTGACCTTCTTGGAGCGCTTCTTGATGTCCTCGATGGCCGCATGCACCGCCTGATCGACGCCGCGCTTGACGTCCATGGGGTTCATGCCGGCGGCGACCGCCTTGGCGCCCTCGCGCACGATGGCCTGAGCCAGAACGCAGGCCGTGGTCGTGCCGTCGCCCGCCACGTCATTGGTCTTGGAGGCGACTTCGCGCACCATCTGCGCCCCCATGTTCTCAAACTTATCCTCGAGCTCGACCTCCTTGGCGACCGTCACGCCGTCCTTTGTCGTGCGGGGGGCACCGAAGGACTTGTCGATCACCACATTGCGGCCCTTCGGCCCCAGCGTCACCTTCACGGCATTCGCCAGAATGTCGACGCCGCGCAGCATCCGCTCGCGCGCATCTGCTGAAAAGCGTACTTCTTTAGCAGCCATAGGCTTGCTCCTTCATTGACTGATTGAACTGTTTAGGCGGCGGCCCTCTTGGCCGGCCTGCCCTCGATGATGCCCATGATGTCGGACTCCTTCATGATTAGGAGCTCCTCGCCATCGAGCTTGACTTCGGTGCCCGACCACTTGCCGAACAGCACGAAATCGCCAGGCTTCACATCGATCGGAATGAGCTTGCCGCTTTCGTCACGGCCACCTGGACCGACGGCGATGACCTCACCCTGCATGGGCTTTTCCTGAGCGGTATCCGGAATGATGATTCCGCCTTTGGTTTTTGTATCTTCCTCGACCCGGCGCACGACAACGCGATCGTGCAGAGGACGGAATTTCATGTGGTTCTCTCCTTGGAACGAAAATTTGGTTTGCAACTTTTGAGAGAGCGGCACAACCGGATCAGCCGGTGGGGCCCCTCCCGGCTAGCACTCATCTCATGTGAGTGCTAACAACCGTCGCTGGAGATAATTGACTAGCCCGATGCCGTCAAGAGTTTTGTCTGTCAAAAACTCGGTTAACGCCTAGGCAAGGACGCGCAGGTTTTCGGGCGGCTCCTCGCCGAGCAGGCGCTCGATGCGCTCGAGGCCCTCTCTAAGGGCCTCCCGGCTCTCCGGCAAGCCGAAACACACCCGCACCGCATGGTCGTTTTGTCGCCGGCCTACGGCGAAGGCGCTGCCCGGCGTGATCCTGACCCCCCTTGCCTCGGCTGCCCTGGCAAAATCACCGGGTCTCCACTGCTCCGGAATGGGCAGCCACAGATACATCGATCCCTCGGCGCAAAGCGGCTTGCGATGGCCAAGGACGTTGAGGGCGATGAGCCGGCGCATCGACAACTCGTTGCGTATATCCTGGAGGATCCGGTCGGCACTCCCATCCCCGATCCAATGCCGCGCCATCTCCAGCGCGACGCCCGCCGCTCTTGCCCCGGTGATCATCTGTTGCACCGCCAAATTCTCGGCCATTTGAGGCGGGGCGGCGATGAATCCAACTCTGAGCCCCGGCGCCAGCGTCTTCGACAGGCTGGTAATGTAGTAGCTGCGCTCTGGGGCAAGGGATTGAATCGGCGCCGGCACCGGCCCCGCCGCCAACAGCCGGAAAATATCGTCTTCCACCACAGCGAGATCGTGCGTCTTTGCGAGTTCCGCCACGGCCTTGCGGCGGTCTTCGCTCATCGTGATTGTCGTTGGATTGTGAATAGTCGGGACGAGATACACCGTTTGCGCGCCGCAGGCCTTCACCGCCGCTTCGAGTGAATCTGGCAAGATGCCGTTTTCGTCCATCTCCGCAGCATGCAGATGAATGCCGAGAAGCCTGCAGATGGGCAGGATCGTCGGATAGGAGAGGGGTTCGGTGATCACATGGCTGTTTCGACGCGCCAGCATCGACAGGCAGGCAATGAGGGCAGGGTGCGCGCCAGCCGTGACCACGACATTTTCAGCTGGGACTTTGACACCGCATTTCTGAAGCCAAACCGACCCCATTTGCCGGTAGGCGGGTGCTCCAGCCGACGGCCCGTAGTCGAGAAGCTCGAGGCGCGCCGCATTCATCTTTACCCCGTCGAGCGCAGCGTCGAAGTCGCTGACCGAATGCACCCGAGGCGGGGCAGCGATGTGAAGCTGCAGCACGCCCGGCTCTGCCGCCAGTATGGTAGGGAGAAGTCCGCGCCGGTTGGGATCGCGAAGATAGCTGCCGCGACCCACTTCGCCGCTGAGCAGCCCGCGCCGCTCGGCTTCCTGATAAGCCCGCGTCACGGTGCCAAGTGTCACCCCGAGCCGCCATGCGAGCTCTCGCTGGGGCGGCAGGCGGTCGCCGACTTTCAGAACCCCCGAGGCAAGATCAGCGGCGATGGCATCCGCGATGGCCATGTAACGCGGGCCATCTTGGGCAAGTGCAGGCATCCAACTTGTCATAGTTACAATGTTTCAATTGACGGTAACAATGCCTGAGATTAGAGGAACACAATAGGAATTTGCAAGGGGGCATTTTGACAATTGTACCGCAACAATGCGGTACAAGCAGGAGTGGAGAACCATGCGCGAATATATGTTGCATCAGGCGGAAGCATCTGAGCGGACCTTTGCCTTTGCAGCGGTACGCCGCGTTCTGCGCAATTGGTGGAAACGCCGGACCCTCCGAAAGCTCCATGAACTCGACGATCACCTCCTCTACGACATCGGTCTGACCAGGGATGAGATTGATTGGGCCCTGAGGCTGCCCTTGAGCATCGATCCAATAGGTGAATTCTCACGCCGACGGACCTTGCGCAGCGTGCGGCGTGGGTGAATTGACGAATGATGCCGTGGCCGGGCCTGAAATCCCGGCCATGCTGCTCCTCAGTTGAGGAAGTAGGTGATCGTCGTCACCACCCTGATCTTCTTGTCGATCTGCTTTTCGGGCCGGTCGTTAGGAATTTCCACGGCCGGGCTGATCTCGAACACGCCCTGATTGGCACTTTGAATATCCCCGACCCGCGCCCCTGATTCCTCGGCGAACTTCTGTGCAGCCTCTCGCGCCCGCTGCGTCGCCTCGGTCAGCATTTCTCCCTTGAGATTGCTGATGCCGGTGAAGACGAAGGACGGCCCCGCATTGTAGGCATCCGAGGAGAAGACAACGCCTGCTTTGAGAAGCTCGCCCGTGGCGCGTGCCGCCTGCGCCAGTTTCTGAACGTCCTGCGAGCGCACCAGCAGGTCCTCGGTCAGCACGAACCGAAATTGTTCCGGCGTCTGCTGCGCATTGTACCCCGCGAACCTGTCTTCCACGAGAATGTTCTGAACCTGATAGTCGGAAGCTTCGAAGCCTTGACGGCCGAGAAAGTTGCGGACGGCACTTTCGGATGCCTCGAGGCTCCGCCGCGCGTCTTCGAGCGTAGGCCCGTTGGCCACGAAGCGCACGGGCCAGAAGCCGAGATCGGCTTTGACCTCGCGTTCGGATAGCCCCTTCACCGTCACGGTTCGGAAACCGAGTCTGCTCTTGATGAGAGCCTCGCCCGCCAGGAATCCGGACGCCGCCACCCCGATGGCCAGAACCCCCGCAGCAACGATGTTTGACAATCCCGCCATGGAATCCTGAAGGATGAATCATGTCTGATTCGACATTGCCCAAGTCTAGCTTTTCTCGACCGGCTTTGGCATGGAAAACTGGATGGACGGGCGAGCCATTTCTGGTTCCTTTTGATTAACTGCCGCCTTTGCTACTATCCGACCTCCATTCAGGAGATTTCTTATGAACAAGGCTGAGCGCCATGCCGCGGCATCGTGGGAACCGACGCCGAACAATCTCGAATCGTTCTTCATGGGCTTTACGCCCAATCGCTCCTTCAAGAAACGCCCCCGCCTCATCGCCCGTGCCAAGGACATGCATTATTACGACATGGCGGGACGTGCCGTGCTCGATGCAACAGCCGGCCTTTGGTGCTCGAACGCCGGCCATTGCCGCCAGCCCATCGTCGATGCCATTCAGAAACAGGCCGCCCAGCTCGATTTCGCTCCCACATTTCAATTCGGCCACCCCAAGATCTTCGAGCTTGCCTCTAGGCTGTCGAATTTGGCCCCCGGCGACCTGAACTACGCCTTCTTTTGCAATTCAGGATCGGAAGCCGCCGACACCGCACTGAAGCTGGCCCTTGCCTATCACCGCGCCCGAGGCGAGGCCTCACGCCTGCGCATGATCGGCCGCGAACGGGGCTATCATGGCGTGGGCTTCGGCGGCATTTCCGTGGGCGGCATGGTGGCGAACCGGAAATGGTTCGGCCCGCTCCTGCCCGGGGCCGATCACCTGCCGCACACATACAATCGCGACAAACAGGCTTTCAGCCGCGGCGAGCCCGAGTGGGGGGCGCATCTGGCCGACGAATTGGAGAGGCTCGTGCAGCTGCACGATGCTTCGACCATCGCCGCCGTCATCGTCGAGCCCATGGCCGGTTCGACGGGCGTGCTGGCGCCGCCCAAGGGTTACCTCAAACGCCTGCGCGAGCTTTGCGACAAGCACGGAATACTTCTCATCTTCGATGAGGTGATCACGGCATTCGGGCGCTTAGGCTATACATTCGCCGCCGAGCGTTTCGGCGTGCTGCCGGACATGATCACTTTCGCCAAGGGCATCAGATCCGGCGCCATCCCCATGGGCGGCGTGATGGTGCGCCAACCTGTCTATGACGCTCTCATGACGACGGCCGATCATGTCATTGAATTCTTCCATGGCTATACCTACACGGGCCACCCCATGGCCGCCGCCGCCGGCATTGCCACACTCGAACTGTATAAGCAGGAGGGCTTGTTCGAACGCGCTTTGAAACTCGAGCAGAAATGGGCCGATGCCGCCATGTCGCTGAAGGGTAATCCTCTCGTTCAGGACATTCGCACTATTGGCTTGGTCGCCGGCATCGACCTCGCACCCATCCCCGGCCAGCCTGGCAAGCGGGCCTACTGCGCCATGGAGAATGCCTTCCACGATCACGACATCATGCTGCGCATCACCGCTGACACGATCGCGCTGTCGCCGCCTCTGATCATTGCGGAGGATCAAATCGAAGAAATCTTCGCCAGGCGCCTGCCGGCCGTCCTGAAATCCGTCGAAGCCCTCAACTAAGAGCTGTTGCCGGAAATTATTGTCAGCTGCCCCGGGAAAGTTTACTCTCGGGTCGGCAGTCTATGGGGTATCGCATTCATTCTCTGGTGGGTTTCGCCAAGAGCCGGTGGAGGCGGCGTGACGAAAAGGACAGGGCGGCAGCTTGGCATTCTTCCTCATTCATACCTTATTTCGTTGCAAGCATGCGCCCCCAAATCAGGGCCGCAATATGAATCGACATGAAATGTGAGTGGTGTTCATGAGTAAATCTCACGTGACGGCAACGGTGATCCTGACGATGCTCTTCCTGGCCATCGTCGGCTTTTGCGTTTGGTCTGTCTTACAGGGGGGCTCCACCGAATTGATTCTCGGCGGCGCCATCATCACCTTGGGCCTTGCCCAGCTCATATCCTTCACGGCCCGCGATCAGGCACTCACCTCGGCCATGCGGCGTGTTTCCGACATCATGGGGGCCTATGGCGCCTTGTCGCGTGAGCTTCACTCTGTGTCCCGCCGCGTTTCGACTATTGAGAGCTATGGCCTGCTCGAGCAGGCCGATCAGGGCAGCCGCAAGCTTCTGCAGCGCAGCTCTGAACGCGCGCCCCGGGAGGACGAGCCTGCTCCCGCTTCCAGTCCGGCCCGGCCGGCCCTGCAGTCGACTCCCCGTGCTGCCCCGCAGCCACCGCCGACCCCCGCCCAGCGTTCCAATGGAGCCTCCCATCAATTCGAGGAGGAGCGATTCGATCTTTATCTCGAGCCCATCGTCCAGATCGAGGATGGTTCGACCCGCCACTATCGCGGCTCTCTCTCATTGCGCATGACCGATGGCACAAGGGTCGGCATGGAGACCATTCAGCATCAGGCCACCAAGGCCGGTCTCATGCCCATGCTCGACATTCTTACCGTCACCCGCGTGTTGCCCGTTCTTCGCCGCCTGATGCAGCGCCAGCGCGGCGTCGGCATTTTCTGCACGGCCTCGGCGGCCTCGCTCGCCGATCGTGACTTCATCCAGAAGCTCAATGGGCTCATCTCCGACAATAGCGATCTGGCCAAGGGCCTGATCATCGAGGTGAAGCAGCAGGCCTTGGCCGAACTATCGAAAGAGGGTCAGGAAGGACTTGCCAGGCTCGCCGAGCTCGGCGTCACCTTTTGCCTCGGCGATGCCGACGGTCACGGCGCCGATGTGCAGACCCTTTCCCATCTGGGCTTCCACTATGTCGCCATGGATGTCATGACGCTGGCCAACGCCAGTTCGAAACAGGCCGAAGAAAAGCTCAACGCCTTTGCCCGCGATGCCTCCTTCCATGGTCTGGAAGTGATCGCTGGCAATGTGTCGACGAGAACGGAACTTGCCGCGGTCAGCACGAGAGCAAGCCTGGGCTATGGCGCGCTCTTCTCGCCCCCGCGTCTCGTGAGGCACGAGATTGCAGCCAGTTCTGCAGCGGCGGCAGCAGCCTGACGGGGTGACATCTCACTGGCTTTGCAGATCATTCGCGGCGATGATCCTGTACCCCAGGCGATGCGTCGGGGTATCGTCGCCATTGGCAATTTCGACGGCGTGCATCGCGGACATCAGGCGCTGCTTTCCATGGCGCGTCGGGAGGCCTCTCGACTAGGAGCGCCTTTCGGCGTTCTCACCTTCGAGCCGCATCCAAGGCTCCTCTTTCGTCCCGAGCTGCCTCTGTTTCGCTTGACACCCTTACCCTTGAAGGAGCGATTGATCGCCGCTATGGGCGCCGATTTCCAGATGACCCTCGCCTTCAACCGCGCTCTTGCCAGTCTTGAGGCCAAGGAATTCGTCGAAAATATTCTGGTGCGCCGTCTCGCGGTATCCAAGGTCGTCACCGGCTATGACTTTCATTTCGGCAGAGGTCGCAAAGGCAATCCCGAGCTTATGCGCAGTCTGGGCGACAGCATGGGGTTCGCCGTGTCGACCGTGGACCAAGTGACGGATGATGACGGTCTGGCGCCCTT
>Ga0114129_10013460_pt1 | contig 11655 bp, 9 predicted proteins | sample RhiMetdeltSRZDD1_FD_80071 | JGI IMG/M metagenome (GOLD analysis project Ga0114129, IMG submission 80071) | Populus rhizosphere microbial communities from Tennessee, USA - Rhizosphere MetaG P. deltoides SRZDD1 (version 2) (version 2) | ecosystem: Host-associated > Plants > Roots > Rhizosphere >... | reverse complement strand
CTAGGTGCTCAGGTGCTAGGTGCTCAGGTGCTAGGTGCTCAGGTGCTAGGTGCCCTGGTGCTAGGTGCTCTGGTGCCGGGTGCTGTACTGCTGGGTGAGCGGCGAAGAAGCGCAGCGGCGCCACGCGGGACGCCTCGCCTGCAATGGCCGCGACAATTTTCGGAACCTCCCCGGTGCCGAGCACGGCGTCGATCTCCGGGATTTCTTTTTTCAGCTCGTCCCGGTAGCGTTCGGCAAGACATCCGGTCACGATCAGGCGCCGGCAGCCGTTCTTCTTGTGCTGCGCCATCTCGAGGATCGTGTCGATCGACTCCTGCTTGGCCGAATCGATGAACGCGCACGTGTTCACGACGAGCACGTCGGCATCCGCCGCGTCGTTCGTCAACTCATGACCCGCCTGCTGGGCGAGGCCGAGCATGACCTCGGAGTCGACGAGGTTTTTTGGACAACCCAGGGAGATCAGACCAATTTTCATAAGGCTTGTCGGGGCTGGGGGCTAGGGTCTGGCTGCCAGGGATTCACCTAGCCCAGAGCCCCTACGGGTACAACCTGTAAAGCATCCTCGGATACGGAATCGTTTCGCGCACGTGTTCCAGCTTGCAAATCCACGACACCACGCGCTCGATCCCCATGCCGAAGCCGCCATGGGGAACACTGCCGTAGCGGCGGAGATCGAGATACCACTCGAAGGCCTCCTGCGGCAGATTGTGATCCTTGATGCGCTGCAACAGCAGATCGTAGTCTGCCAATCGCTCGCCGCCGCCGATGATCTCGCCGTAGCCTTCGGGCGCAAGGACATCAACGCCGAGCGCAAGCTCCGGACGCTCCGGATCCGGCTTCATGTAGAAGGCCTTGACCGCCGCGGGATAGCGATGCACCATCACCGGCCGATCGAATTCCTCCGATAGCGCCGTTTCGTCCGGTCCGCCGAAGTCGCCGCCCCATTCAATCGGCAGTCCCTTGGCCTGCAGCTTCTTCACAGCCTCGTCGTACGAGATCCGGGGGAAAGGCTTTTGGATCGATTCGAGCTTGGCTACATCGCGCTCGAGGATCGTGAGCTCGCGACGGCGCTTCTCGAGGACGCGCGCGACGACCGAGACGACGAGATCCTCGGCCAAATCGATCACGTCGTCCAGGCTCGCGTACGCCATTTCCGGCTCGACCATCCAGAACTCGGTGAGATGGCGGCGTGTCTTCGATTTCTCCGCGCGAAACGTCGGGCCGAAGCAGTACACCTTGCCGAGCGCCATCGCGTTGGCTTCGTTGTACAGCTGGCCGCTCTGCGTGAGATAGGCCGTCTGATCGTCGAAGTACTGGGCAGGGAACAGCGTGGTCGTCCCTTCGCAGGCGGCGGGCGTAAAGATTGGCGTGTCGGCCAGAATGAAGCCGCGTCCGTTGAAGAAATCGCGGACGGCACTGATGATTTCGTGCCGAACGCGGAGGATCGCCTGCTGGCGCTCGCTTCGAATCCACAAGTGACGGCGATCGAGGAGGTAATCGACGCCGTGCTCCTTCGGCGTAATCGGGTAGTCGTGCGACTCGCCGACCACCTGCAGGCCTTGCACGTCGATTTCGAATCCGCTCGGCGCTCGCTTGTCGGCGCGCGCCGTTCCGGTGACGATGAGCGACGTTTCCTGAGACACATGGTCGGCCGCCTTGAACAGCTCCTCGCCGACCGCAGCCTTCGACATCACGCCCTGGATGAACCCGGTGCCGTCGCGAAGGATCAGAAAATGGATCTTCCCGCTCGAACGGCGGTTGTGCAGCCACCCCTTGATGGTGACCTCCTCGCCTTCGTGGCTGCCGATGTCCTCTATGTAGACGTGAGCCATCGTTCCATCTTCTCCCGCGCGACACGCGCCCGCGCGAGATACTCCTTGGCCGATCCGCGCCACCGGCCGTCGAACACCAGCGATCGCTCGTAGCCGACCTTCTGCACCGTCGTCATGACCGACGCCCAGTCGATGTTGTCGTCGACCGGCACGCGCGCCGAGACGAGATGCTCGGCGACCACCTCGATCGCTTCCACGAGATCGCCATCCCGATCGGCGTGGGCGAAATCGAGCGCGATGCCGACGCTCGCCTCGACGTCGCATTCGACGATGTGCACCGCCGATCCCGGCGGCGAATGTTCCGGTGCCTCGATCGCGATCTTCACGCCAAGTGGGGCCGCGAGCTCGGCGAAGCGCTCGACATTCCGCCGCGACTTGTCGCGCGTGCCCTCGAGCTCCATCACGAAGACCGGCACCTGAATCCGGCGAGCGATGAAGAGCGCCTGCTCCGCATCCTCCGTTCCATCCGTGCCGACGCGCGCATGCACCCCGGCGAGCTCGAGACCTGTTTCCCCCAGCCACTCCTGCATATCGGCGATAGCACTGGGGTTGTGGTAGTCGACGTGCGTGGGCACTGCCAGGAGCTCGACCACCTCGAAACCGTGCGCGGCGATGGCCCTGAGGTGATCGCGGCTCAACCGTTGCGTGCGATAGAGCTCCGTCGACACCCCGAACTGACGTTTGGCCACAGCCCGAATTCTCTATCTTACGCTAGGAGCGAACGGAGTGATCTCCGTCCGCTCAGGCGAGCTCCTCGACGTGCGCCGCCAGGAGGTCGCGCAGACGCGCGAACCGCGGGTACTTCGCCAGGTTCGTTCGCGCGTAGCGCAGCGTGCGCGGCATGTACTGGATGTACACCGGATTGCGCCTTGTCATCGTCTGATACCCGAAGGTGCCCAGCGCTTTGAGGTTGCGCTGGAGCGCCATCAGGTCGAAGCGACGACGGAATTCTTCGGCGCCGGTTTGACCCTTGAGCGCAAGGAAGTATGCGATGAGCTCGTCGAGCTCCCGGTCCGCGATGTCGACATACGAGTCGCGCAGCAGCGACGCCAGATCGTAGGTGTCGGGTCCCAGGCGCGCATCCTGGAAGTCGATGATGTACAGGCTGGCGTCGCTCAGCATCAGATTGCGGCTGTGATAATCACGATGGCAGAGCACGCGCGGCTCCGCCGCGAGCTCGCCGACAATGGCGCCCCATTCCTCCTGCAGCGCCGCGCGCGCCGTCGCCGCGAGCGCGACGCCCCGATATCCTTCGATGAAATGCTTCGCGAAGAATTCGAGCTCCCACGTGAGCTTCTCGACGTCGAAGGCGATTCGATACGGGAGATAGCAGTCCGATCCCAACTCCGCGCCGCGGCGCTGAAGCGTCTCGATGAGCGCGACGGCCTGACGATACAAGGCTGCATGCTCCGCCGGTGAGGCGGCGCCGAGATGCGCTTGAAGCGTGACGTCGCCCAGGTCTTGAAGTGCGACGATGCCGAGCGGATCGGAATGGCCGAGGATCTGCGGCACGGGAAGCGGCACCGACTGCAGGAGCTGGGCGACATTCGCGAATGGCAGCGTCGCGAACTCGATTGCGGCCGTATGGAGCGCAAGGACGAAAGAAGGACCGTCCGCTGGAATGACGCGGAAGTAGCGGCGGTCCGATGCGTCCCCCGTGAGCGGGATGACTCGCGCGCCTCGCCCGCCTGGTCCCGTATCGCGTAGGTACTGATCGATTCGTTCCCGAAGGAGACCGCCTTCACCCGTGCGCTGTTCGGTCATCGACGTCGCAGGATTTCGCCGCGATGGATGGCGCCGGCGGCTACACGAACGCCGTCGGTGAGGATGCAGTCTTCGATCACGGCATTGGCCTCGACTTGAACATCGTCCCATAGAATCGATCGCACGACGCGCGCCGACGGATCGATTCGAGCCGCGCGGCCGATCCCCAGGTCAGCCATATGCGTGCGCGCGGCGAAGGCGGCAGATGTGCGCCAGTAGTCCTGGGTCGTCCCGACGTCCCAGAATTCCGCGTCGCATAGAAAGCCGCGGACCGATCCGGGCAGGCCTGCCATCAGCGCATCGTAAGCGCCGCCAATCGAGTGAGCCGGTTCGTCCGGCGGCACGGCGTCGAACGCCGCCGACTGGACCACCTGCACGCCGATGAAGTGATACGACCCTGCAGCGGACGGCCCGCGAGGTACGTAACCCGTCACGCGGCTTTCGGCATCCACGATGACGCCGCCGTAGCGCTCGAACTCCCGGTTCGGCACGAGCGCAAGCGTCACGAGCGCGCCAGAGGCGCTGTGAGCCTGAGCCAGCGAGCCAAGGTCCACGTTGGTAATCGTGTCGCCATTGACGATTAAGAACTGATCCGCGCCGAGGAGCGGCAGCGCACGCTTCGGGCCGCCGGCGCTGCCGAGGATTCGCGGCTCCCATGAATAGCGGACGCGGACCGACAGATCGGCTCCGTCTCCAACGACCGCCGTCAACGTTTCCGGAAGATGGTGGAGGTTCAGAACGAGCTCGGTGACATCGTGCGAAGCGAGCCACGCGATGATCCGCCGGACCATCGGGTCGCCGGCAACCGGAATCGCGGGCTTTGCGCGCACATCGGTCAGCGGACGCAAGCGGGTGCCGAGACCTGCGGTCAGCAGAAGGGCGTGTCGGATCGGAGAGCTCACAGGGCGATGCTGTACGTGCGAACAGGGCCGGGGTCACCGGCCGAAGAGAGCACCCGTCTGAGAAAGACGGCGCGCACGAATACATACATCGTGAAGCACTCGAGCGCGAAGGCAGGGAACCCGAGATAGCCGGGCACCGGCATTTCGAAGACCTTCAGGTGCTCCATGATCGGCACGCTGTAGTGCCACTTGGATCGGGACCAGTAGTTCCAGAATTCCCAGAGGACGCCGCACAGGAGCCCGCTCCAACTCAAATTGATGATCCGCTCCTTCGTCAGCGTCTCGGCTCCAAGCCACGCATTGATCGGGTCGAGAAGGAAAATGAATCCCAGCCAAACGGGCGCCGCCGTGTAACGTGCGGTCGCCGGCGAGACGAGAAACGGAATCGCCAGCATCGCCACACCTAGGGCCGCGCATACCAGGCCGGGCAGGCTGGGTAGGGCAGGTAGGGCGCGTCGGGCAGGCAGTGTGGGCTGGGGAGATAGGGCGGGCTGGGCAGGTAGGTCGCGCGACGACCTACGAACTACGGCGACCAAGTCCGCCCCTTCAAAGATGGCTGGCGAGATCGTCGCAAACGACCAGCCGTAGCCAACCATGCGAAGCCACCAGTTCTCGGGCAGACCGTCGTAATACCAGTTGTCGATGTACAAGTTGAAGAACTCGAACACGAGCCACAATGGGATCGAGACGATCGCCAACGCGGCGAATTCACGCGGCGCGGACGTGAGCCACGAGCTCCCGCGCGCGCGATAGACGATGGCGTCGGCGAACAGAATGAAGCCGGTCCAGCAGATCGGCGTGTTCCACGACCAGAAGGGTTCGATCTGGGCTAGCGTGGCGCTCTCGGATAGGAGCATGATCGCGAGCCCGATCGACTTCTTACCTTTGTGTCCCTGGTGTCGAAGGCGTTCGTTGATCACGTGACACGCATCTTGAACGAACACCCTTTCAGCTTCGGGTTGCCGACGCCTTTCCCGAAGATCATCACCTTGTGCGTGCTGCCCATTCCACCCGGCATCACGAGGGTCTTCAGTGCCGCGGACCGGTCGATTAAAGCACGTTCGTTCCAGCCCTCGAGCAGACCCATCAGGAAATAGGTCTGATCGAGAAAGGCCAGCGTCGTGAGCCCCTCGGATTCGGCCGCGTTGCGGATGCTCGTGAAGTCGACGTGTGCGGTGATGTCCTGTTTGCCGGGTCGTTGAAGCCACGCAGGGCTACCGCCGGCGTCGGTCTGGTGGCGCGAGAACGTCGTCAGCGTGCCGTGTGCGTGGCTTTCCGAATACAGCTCACGCGCCTCGTGACCGTAGTCGACCAGAATAACGAAGCCGCGTCTCAGACACCGGGCCGATTCGCGCATCCACTCGACGGCGCGAAGACTGATTTCGACCCGCCAGCCCGGCTCGAGCGCGACGCCGAGGCGATCAAGATACTCCTGCAAGGCCGGCGTCGACGGAGATGCCTCGATCAGGCCTACGCCTTCGCTTCGTGTTTTCGTGTTGTCGTGGCTGTGATCGCCTGCAGCCACGTACACCTCGCGAAGCCCTGTTTCCCGCATCACCACCTGATGAACCGGAAACGCGTCGAGCAGCTCGTTCGCGATGAGGACCCCTTCGAACGAGGCAGGCAGTGATGCCCCAGACGTCGATAATCGCTCGCTGACGTCGCCGAGCACAGCCGCCTGGGCGCTGCGCGCCGCCGCGCTGGTTTCGACGAGGTGCAGCCGGGCACTCGAATAGAACGAGGGATCGCGATGGCGCGCGGCCCGGAGGATGTCTGCGGACAGACGACCGTTGCCCGCGCCGGCTTCGACGAGAGCGAAGTCTGAAGTCTGAAGTCTGAAGGCTGAAGGCTGAAGGATTTGGAACATCTCGGCGAGCTGAACTTCCAACAGCTCGCCGAACAGCGGGCCAACGTCGACGCTGGTAAAAAAATCGCCCGCACGGCCGGATCGCTGGGCCGCGCGGGCGTAGTAGCCAAGAGCCGGATCGTGGAGCGCGAGCTCCATGAACGCGGCCACGGTCATCGGGCCGCGTTCGCGAATTAGATCCGCAATCCGCAATCCGCAATCCGCAATCGTCAGTCCTTCTTCACGGTCACGAACGTCTCGCCGTCGCCGCGCCAGACCAGAATCTGCGCGATGCGGCCGGACGGCACCTTCCCGAGCTCCTGCGCCGCCTGCGCGGCATTCGACACGGTTCGCCGGTTGACTGCGAGGATGACGTCGCCGGTCCGCAGCGCGCCGGCCGATGCGCCGTCCGGATCGACCTCGGTGATCACGGCGCCGGTTTGGCCCGATGGCAGATGCAGGCGCCGCGCCACCTGCGCCGACACGTTCTCGAGGGTGAGCCCGAAGCCGCCGGCGTCCTGCTGATCCGACTGCGTATGCGGCTGATCGGGTTGTTGCGGCCGGCGCCCGCCGTTCTGTTCGGCCTCGAGATCGAGCTCGTCGACCGTCACGTTCAGCGTGCGCTCCTGCTTGTTGCGCATCACTTTGATCGGCACCGTGGTGCCGGGCTTGGTGGCGACCACCATCTTCACGAGCTCGTCGCTGTTGTTCACCGGCCGACCGTTGTACTGCACGATGATGTCCCCCGGCTCGATGCCGGCCTTCGCCGCCGCGCCGCCGGCCGGCACCTGCGCGACGAGGGCGCCGCGCCGTTCCTTCAACCCGAAATCCTCGAGCGCTTCACGCGGAATCGGCAGCACCGACACGCCGATGCGGCCGCGCGTGATCTTGCCGTTCCGGAGCTGGGGCAGCAGCTCGCGCACCGTGTTGCTCGGCACGGCGAAGCCGATGCCGATGTTCCCCTCCGACCGGGAGTTCGTGATGATCGCGGTATTGATGCCGATCACTTCGCCGCGCAGGTTGAGGAGCGGGCCCCCCGAGTTGCCGGGGTTGATCGCCGCGTCGGTCTGCAGCATGTCGTTCGATCGCCCATCGGTCACACGGAACGCGCGCGACGTCGCGCTGATCACGCCGACCGTGACGGTATGGTCGTACCCGAACGGGTTGCCGATCGCCATCACCCAATCGCCGGCTTCAATCTGAGACGAATCACCGAACTTGGCTTCCTGCAGCGGACGGGCGGGCTTCTCGACGAGCTGAATGAGCGCACTGTCGGTGAGCGGGTCGCGTCCGATCACCTTCGCCTGGTAGCTCATATCCGAGTCGTCGCCGTACAGGACGACTTCAATCTTCGTCGCGTCCTCAACAACATGGTTGTTCGTGAGGATGAAGCCGTCCTTGCTGATCACGAACCCGGTACCTGCGGCCCTCGTCGTCTGCTCGCGCGGCGTTCGCCGGTTGCCACGGCCTCGCTGGCCGGGCAGCTGCCCGCCGCCCTGGTCGTCCTGCCGGCCGCCGCCCGGACCGAAGAATCGATGGAAGAGATCGTCGGGGTTGCCGCCGCCGCCGAAGAAGTCGGTCAGATCCTGCGCCTTCGTCTTCATCTCCGTGCGGATGTTGACGACGATCGGCGTGGCCATCTTGGCGACGTTGCGGAATGTCTGCGCGTCGAGCGGGCCGGTGATCGGCGCGCTGTTCATCGACGGCACGGCGATCGTCTGCGCGGTGGAGGAGGGCGCCAGGTCGAGCCGCGAGGCGATGATCATACCGACGAACAGCGATGCCGTCATCAGCAGCAGGGCGTAGAACAGCGTCGTCTTGCGAGTTGACATCGAGCCTCCTAAACGAGTGCCACAATCTCGGTCTGGCGCGGTCCGGTGACCGACGCGTCGCGCGGAGCGACGACCATGTTGATTTCCGTCCGAACGCCGAAATCGTCGAAATACACGCCTGGCTCGATCGTGAAGCCGGAGCCGGCGAGCAGTCGCCGGTCGTCGTGCGTTTCGTAGTCGTCCATGTTGACGCCGTTGCCGTGCACCGACGTGCCAAGGCTGTGGCCGGTGCGGTGAAGGATGTTATCGGCGTAGCCGGCGTCGCGCAGCACCGTCATCGCCGCGCGGTCCACTTCCCAGCCGCGCAGCTCGCGGCCTGTCCGGGTCGACTGCTGCACGAGGTCGACCGCCGCGTCGCGTGCCGCGCGGATGGCTTCGAAGGCGCGCGCGAACCGCTCGGGGACGCTGCGGCCTGCATATCCCATCCATGTGATATCAGCAAACACTGCGCCGGGAGCGTCCAGCTTGCCCCAAAGGTCGAGCAGCACGATGTCGTCGGGTTTGATGCTGCGATGCACAGCTTCGGTTGGGAGATAGTGTGGATTCCCGGCGTTTGCCGCGGCTGACACCATCGGGTCGGAATCGCTGATGAGCCCTTCCTCGCGGAACCAACCGGCCATGAGCTGCTGGACGTCGTATTCAGAGGTGGGCGTCGAATCGTGGAGTCGGCGGCTGATCGCGTCGAACGCCCGATCTTTGACCCGGTAGAGCTTTTCGGACGCCTGGCGGTGTGTCGCGAGGGCTTCCGCGTCCCATACGGTCGAGAAACGCTGGACGAGGTCGCCAGACGACACCACTTCGGCGCCGGCCTGCCGGACGAGCTCGACGGTCCCCGCGTCTACACGCGCGACATATGGGATCGCGCACGCCGGCGAATACTCCATGGCGACGCGCCGGATACCGGCCAGCATCCGCTCGAGGCCGTCTTCGAGCTGCTGGCGTCCCGCGTACCGTTCGGTCGATCCGGGCAGGTGCGCGAGACAATTTTTCTCAATGGCGTGCACGAGCCCGCGCGGCTCGCCGCTTGCTGGAATAAGGTAGTACCAGCGCCGCGTCGCGAGATGGCCTCCCTGTTCGTTGACGTGCGCCACTCCGGCCGCGATCGGATTCAGGCCGCGGAAGTCGTACAACAACCAGCCGTCGATGCCGTCGGCCGTCAGGGCGGCCTGGATGGCTGCGATATCGATCGCCGCAGCCACCGCCTGAGTCGGGCTCATCCCGTCAAGTATAGCCGGGACTATAATCTCGGTACTCGTGGCTCGGCAGTCGTTGCTCGGGTGTCACCATGTTTTCACAGGCCAAAAGGATTGCGGTGATGGTGCTCGTCGGCGGCACCGCCCTCACCGCAGGTCAGAACCCCGCGCCTAGTTCCCAGGCGCAGCAGCCGACGTTCAAGGTGCAGGTCGACTACGTCGAAGTCGACGTCGTCGTGACCGATCGCCAGAATCAGATCGTCCGCGATCTGAAAAAAGAAGACTTTCAGGTGTTCGAAGATGGGAAGGCGCAGACGATCAACACCTTCACCTTCGTCGACATCCCTCTGGAGCGGGCCGACCGGCCTTTGTACAGCCCCACCGCGCTCGAGCCTGATGTGCGCACGAACGAACGGGCGTTCGACGGGCGCGTCTACGTGATGATCATCGACGATCTGCACACGCGCTTCGGCCGTTCGCAGCGCGTCAAAGTCGCGGCGAAGCAATTCATCGAGCGCCGGTTCGGGGCGAACGATCTGATGGCCATCGTGCACACCTTCGGGGCGTCCAGCAACAACCAGGAGTTCACGAGCAACAAACGACTGCTCCTCGCCGCGGTCGACAAGACGCAGGGGAGAAAGCTGGACTCGGCCACGCTCAACAAGACGAACGAGTACAACCGAACACGCGACTTCCGGCAGCAGGGCGATCCGCTGAACGACCCGGAAGATGCGGAGCGCGCGATGAACGCGCGGAATACGCTCGAGACGATCCGGAACGTCTCCGAATGGTTCTCATCGGTCCGAGGCCGGCGCAAGACGATTCTCTTCGTCAGCGAAGGGATCGACTACGACATCAACGATCTGATCCCCCAGAGTGGATCCAACCATGGTGGGGCATCGATGGTGCTGGACGCGACGCGCGATGCGATTGCCGCGGCCACGAGATCGAACGTGTCGGTCTACGGCATCGACCCGCGTGGTCTCACCGATCTCGGCGACGAGACAATCGAGCTCGGCGCGTTCCCCGACGACACGTCGCTCGGCCTCGGTACGGGATCCATCTTCAACGAAATCCGCCTCTCGCAGGACAGCCTTCGCACGCTGTCCGAGGAAACGGGCGGCTTCGCGGTCGTCAACCGGAACGATTTCTCGACGGCGTTCGACCGCATCCAGCAGGACAACAGCGCGTACTACGTGCTTGCGTACTACCCTCCGGATGCAAAGCCGGGGCGCGTGCACAAGATCGACGTTCGAACCACTCGCCCCGGGCTGACCATTCGCGCCCGCAAAGGCTACGTGACGCCGAAGAAGCCGACCCCGGTGCCGGTGAACGCGAAGGACGTCAGGACACCCGAGGTCCGTGAGGCGATCGAAAGCCCGATCCCTGTCAGCGGTCTCACGCTGCGCGTCTTCGCGTCGCCGTTCAAAGGAACGGCGCCGAATGCGTCGGTGCTGCTCGGTGTGGAGATGCGCGGCCGCGATCTGAAGCTCACCCCTGACGACAAGATCCAGCTGTCCTACATGGCAATCGACTCGAACGGCAAGGTCCGCGGCGGCAACACCGATGCGATGACGCTGAACAATCTGAAGCCGGAGACGAGAAGCCGCATCGCGGCGACCGGCATGCGGATGTTGAATCGCATGGAGCTGCCGCCGGGCCGGTATCAGATGCGCGTCGCCGCCCACGATTCTGCCGGCGGCAGCGTCGGATCTGTCCAGTACGATCTCGAGGTGCCCGATTTCGCGAAGCTGCCGTTCAGCATCAGCGGGATCGTGATGACATCCCCGTTCGCCGCGCAGACGGTGACCGTGCGTGCCGATGAGCAGCTTCGCACCGTGCTGCCGGCATCCCCTGTGGCGGTACGGGCGTTCCCGCAGAACGACGAGATTGCGCTCTTCGCCGAGGTGTACGACAACGGGGGCGCCACGCCGCACAAAGTCGATATCACGACGACGATCACGTCGGATGAAGGCAAACAGCTGTTCAAGACGAACGAAGAGCGCGACTCCGCCGATTTAGGCGGGAAGTCGGGCGGCTACGGCTACATGACGAGAATCCCGCTGAAGGACATCGCGCCGGGCAACTACGTGTTGACGGTGTCGGCGCGCACCCGGCTCGGGAATGCGACGCCGGCCGAGCGCCAGGTGCGGCTCACCGTGACGCCGCCGGTGACCCGATGACGTCATCGCCACGAACGATTTCCTGCTTGGCGATCTTCGCCGCCTTTGCGTTCTTGTCGTCGTCTATGATGTTCGCTCAAGTGCCGCCGGTCCAAGCGCCCCG
>Ga0114129_10013459_pt1 | contig 11656 bp, 13 predicted proteins | sample RhiMetdeltSRZDD1_FD_80071 | JGI IMG/M metagenome (GOLD analysis project Ga0114129, IMG submission 80071) | Populus rhizosphere microbial communities from Tennessee, USA - Rhizosphere MetaG P. deltoides SRZDD1 (version 2) (version 2) | ecosystem: Host-associated > Plants > Roots > Rhizosphere >... | reverse complement strand
TGGACGGGACCGAGTGCCGCATTTCCGGTGCAGCGTTAGGTTTATCCTCTCCTCATGAGCGAGCCTTTTTTAATGAGTTGACTTTTAGGGCAGCCGCGATGCGAGAAAGTGCGCTTGTACCGGCGGGCGGGCCGCGAGGGCTGGCCGCGAGGGCGCCAGGCACTGCCATTTCCGATGTCACCGGCGCCGTCGTCTGCCCCCGCTACCTGCGGGGACTCTCCGCCGCCACGGCCGCCGGGCCCGGGCCGCTGACCCTTCCAGCGGGCAGCCAGAGAGCTCGAGAGGTGCCTATCACGAAGCGATCTCGAGCACGCGCGGGACACGGCGGGACCCGATGGAACGGTGTGCCGGCGGCTACTCCCCCGTGAGCCCGTCCACCGACTCCCGGATGAGATCGGCATGGCCGTTGTGCCGCGCGTACTCCTCGACCATGTGGCACAGGATCCAGCGCAGGCTGGGTGCCCGGCCGTCGGGCCAGGTGCGCCGGGCCAGCCGGCCCAGGCCGCCGTCGGCCATCGCCTCCGCGACAGCGGAGCGGGAGCGGGCCACGGCGTCCTGCCACAACGAAAGGAGTTGCTCCGGCGTGTCCCCGGCGGCCGAGCGCCAGTCCCAGTCGGGGTCCGCATCCCAGTCCACCGTGTCCCACGGAGGCTGCCGGTCTCGCCCGAGCAGCCACCAGCAGAACCAGTCGTCCTCGACGAGGGCCAGGTGTTTGAGCATGCCGCCCAGGGTCATCGACGAGACACCGACCGTCGCGGCCAGCCCGGCCGCGTCCAGTCCCGCGCACTTCCACGCGAAGGTCGCGCGTTGGTACTCCAGGAAGCCCAGGAGGGTGGCGGTCTCGTCGCCCGCGAGGGGAGGTTCCGGACGACCCTGCTCGTCTAGGTCGGTCATGGGCGCCGAGTCTACCGGCGCGGCCATCGGCCGTATTTGGCATGATCAAGCCTGATGCGGGCGCAACGGGCGCAGCGGGCGCGGCCACAGGGGCCATCAGCCAGGCAGCGGAAGACGGCGGACGCGGCCTGGGGTGAACGGGCCGCGTTACGCCAGCTACTCGTGCGACGGCTCGGCGCCGTATGAGTCGTGCCACCGCCACCACTTGTACGGCGGGGTCTGCGGATAGCCTTCCGGCGAGTCCTCCCACTCTTCCTGACGCCCGAGCGCGGTCATGTCCAGGTAACTCCAGGTGCCCCCCATCGGCTCGTCGCCACGGTTGTTGACGAAGTAGGTGCGGAACACCCTGTCGCCATCACGGATGAACGCGTTCGTGCCGTGCCATTCGTCGACGCCGAAGTCCTTGTCGAACTCGTCGGTCATCGTGTACCAGGGCATCGTCCAGCCCATCCGCGCCTTCACACGCGCGATGTCCGGCTGCGGCGCCGGGGAGGCGAAGGCGAGCGTGGTGTCACGGGCGTTCAAATGGGCGAGGTGGGCGACCTGATCGGCCACCAGGGAACAGCCGGGGCACGCGTGCTCGGGCCAGCCGTACACACCGGGCTCGAAGAAGGCGCGGTAGACGATCAGCTGTCGACGGCCCTCGAACAGGTCGAGCAGACCCGCCCACCACTCGCGTCCGTCGAACACATATTCTTGCTCCACCGCCACCCAGGGCATCCGCCGCCGCTCCGCGGCCAGCGCGTCCCGGGCGCGGGTCACCTCCTTCTCTTTCACGAGCAGCTGCTGGCGCGCTGCCTCCCACTCCTGCGGAGTGACGATCGGGGGGGTCTTCATGATGGTGTCCACCTTTCAGTCCGGGCCACGCTCACGTGCCGACCCGTCCACTCGTTCTGGTCCTTGGTGACGTAGTTGTGGTGGGCCCGACGGCATCCCGGTCGAGGTGCTCCTTCAGCGCGCCGAGCGGGCTGTCCCAGTCGCGGGCCAGCGCGGCCAGGAACTGCTGCGCAGCCTGCATCGGCGCCGAGCGCAGCCGGTACCGCACCCGGCGCCGCTCCCCCGGCTCGGCCGTCACCAGGCCGACCTCGGCGAGCAGGGCCAGGTGCTTGGCGATCGCCTGCCGCGTGATCGGCAGGTGAGCGGCCAAGTCCGTGGCCGTGGCCGGGCCCCCCGAGGCCAGCGCGGCCAGGATCGCGCGCCGGGTCGGGTCGGCCAGGGCAGTGAAGACCTGCTCAGCTATCGCCTCAATGTCAGGCGGCATCGAGGTAGTCGACCAGTTCGCCGAGCTCCTTCGCCCAGCCCTCGGCGTTGCCGTCGTACGACTTGCGGTAGACGTCGTCGGGCAGCTGGGCGAAACCGCTCTCGACCACCGTCAGCCGCGTGCCCGCACCGGCCGGTTCGAGCGTGAACTCGACGTAGGTACGCCGCGGGTCGTCCTCGGGCAGCCCGTAAATGTGCCAGGTGAACCCGAACACCGTCGGCTTCTCCACCCGTTCCACACGCATCTCGACCGTGGGCCCGTCGTTCCACCTCATCCGGGCCGACCCACCGGGACGCAGGTCGATCGTCGCCTCGTTGCCGAACCAGCTGCCTAGACCCTCGGCCGTGGTGAGCGCCGCCCACACGCTGGCCGGCGGGTGAGCGATCTCCACGGTCCGCTCAATGCGATCAGGAAAAGCCATGACAGCCTCCATAAAGTAGCAACCGACTGGTTGCCACCATATGGCAACCGGCCGGTTGCGTCAACGCGTTGCCCGGGATGTCGCCGTTCTCGGCGCCCGGTGATGATCGCCGCCCGCCCTCAACGATGCCCGATCATCGAGGTAAGGCAGCCAGAGTTAGTGGGCCCTTCTCATACTGGCAGCCTTCGTGGCAACTGCCGGCATTGCGAATTTGCGTCAGCCGCAACGGATCGGCCAGGACCGCACCGGCACATCACCGGCCGTCCGCCCCGGCGGGGACATCCAAGCTGAACTCTGCCACCGTCGCGGCCCGTATGCTGCGCCACATGAACGTTCTCTTCATCGCCAGCACGGCCGTCGTCGCCGCTGACCCGCCGCAGAGCCGCAAGCTGTTCATGGACGCCCTCGGCCTTTCACTGGAGGGCGAAGGCGATGGCTACTACTCCAGCGGGAGCATCCCCGGCAGCAAGCACTTCGGGGTTTGGCCACTCGCGGAGGCGGCCGAGGCGTGCTTCGGCACGCCGACGTGGCCCGCGGACCGGGTGATCCCCCAGGCATCGATCGAGTTCGAGGTCGAGGACGCAGACGCTGTCGCTGCGGCCGGCGGCGAGCTTGAGCGCGCGGGCTTCGAGTTGCTGCACCCGGCGCGCACCGAGCCATGGGGACAGACCGTGACCCGGCTCCTCACCGACGATGGGTTGATCGTCGGCATCTCCTACGCCCCTTCGCTGCACAACGAAGAAGGTGCCTGAGCCCGAGGCCACGCCTGCAAGAGCGCACCAGGCGCAGCGCTGGTGACAATCACGGACCCTATGGCACCGGGGCTAACGGCCGTCGCTTGATCGATCCGGGCACTGGCCGGAAGCTGGCAGCCCAAACCGGGATTGACCCTTCATATCTACACAAGCGCACGCGCCTCGGCGTGCGGCGCCGTGGAGATGTCAGGGAAGGCTTTGGATGATCTGGATGACTTCTTCGCGGCCGAAGCCGTGGTGGTGGGCGAATTCGATGAGCTCCCGTGTCCGGGCGATTACCGGCCCCCCGCTGGGGGGTGCCCGCCACGGTGATCTCTTCTACCGGCGAGCTCTCTTGATGCTGCATGACGCCCGCCGCGGGGCATCCTGCTGGTAGCGACATGTGGAGGTGATGGCTGATGACCGGCGAGACGATCCGCGACCTGCTCCAGCCCCTCATCGGCAAATCCGGGGCGATTTCCATGGTTGTCCGCCGGGCCGGTCACATCGGGTTCGTCACAACCGAGAACGAGAAGCTGACCGGCGTGGAGGTTCGCCCGGACGGCCTGGTGCATCTTGAGCGCGAGACCGGCTGGGCTGTGATCGACCCACGTGAAGTCGTCGCTGTGGTGTGGGACAGCGAGCCGAAGACCTCGGCGGGCCAATTCCTGTGAGCGGGACGCCTGCCGAGAGTTGGGCGGAGGCCGACTGACGCCCGCCGTGGCGATCGTTTGCGTGCAAAAGTGGGCCCAAGCTCCCAGAAACAATCGTCCCGAACCGGCCGCTGCATGACTCCCATCGCGCTACGCGCCGCCACGCCCGGTGACAGCGAGTTCTGCTACCAGCTGCACAAGGCCGCCATGGGCGGTTACATCACCGCGATCTGGGGGTGGGATGAGCAGGAGCAGCGCGCTTTCCACGCTCGCGCTTTCAACCCGGGCCGCTGGCAGATCATCACGGCCTGCCAGGAAGACATCGGCATGCTCGATGTCGAATACCGCCCCGGCGAGATCTGCATCTCACGCATCGAGATCCATCCCGATTATCAAGGCCAGGGCATCGGCACCCTCCTCATCAGCGCACTCGCCGATGAGGCCAGGCGGAAGGGGCAGGACCTGGTCCTCGAGGTGCTCACCGTCAACCACCGGGCCCAGGCTCTCTACCAGCGGCTTGGTATGAATGAAATGGCCGGGCACGGCGACAAGAACATCAAGATCACTATGCGGCTCACCCACAGTCCCGCTTAGCCCCGTCAAGCACCTACGCACCATCCGCGCGAGATAGTCGCCTCTACAATTGCTGTCTACTAGAGCGCTTCTTATGCGATGAGTGAACCATCCAGCCCGCCGCTATGCACAAGAACCCAAAAATGGCGACTACACCCAAGAAGAACAATCCAAGATGACCGGTGAGCAAAGCGGCCCCCAGGACGGTTATCGCAAGCGCCGCACATGCGCATGAGTTGACTACCTTATTCTCCGGGTGCGGGGCCTGCGCCCGGTCGGGCTTCCGCAGCGACTGGGCTCCGATCAGCCCGGCGGGGATGTCGGCAGTGAGCGCGGCCAGTTCCGCGTAGGTCCGCGAGGCGAACGTCTGGCCCACCCGCATGTCAAACTCGTCCTTGGTCAGCCGACCCTGCACGAACGCGGCCTTGAGCACGTCGACCACGTGCTCGCGGTCGGAATGTGACGCGCGGAGGCGGCCACGGCCAGCCGTAGCTGCTGTCATGTCGTCTCCTGGCTTTGGCGTCACTGGCGCCTCCCCGATACATAAGAGCGTAGTTCGGTTGCCCTGTAGTAGTCACCCTTGCAAGCGCGGGGCCGACCCGGGTCACCACCTGATCATGCTCAGCCCATTGCCTAGCTGCAGGTTCGCCCTCTTGGCCTTCGGGGGCTGAGGACGCCTCAAGACTGAGTACGCCCGGCTTACAGGCCAGCCGAGCAGTCGATGACCTCGCGGATCAGGTCGGCGTGCCCGTTGTGCCGTGCGTACTCCTCTACCAGGTGCTGCCACATCCAGCGCACCGAGATGGTCTTGCCGCGGTTGGTGAAGGTCTCGTCCAGCTGCGCGCCCTGCAGCGCGGCATCGACGGCCCGGCACTCGGCCCGGTAGCGCTCAAAGTCCTCCTCGGCGCCGGCCGGGCCGGCCTCTTCAAAGTCCGCGTCCGGGGCATCGGACCGGTAGTACAGGTCCGGTACCTGCTCACCCCGGTAGGCCTGCCTGACCCACCCGCGCTCGGTGTCGCTCATGTGCCGGACCAGCCCGAGCAGCGAGAGGTTCGACGGTGGCACCGCCCGCGTGGCCAGCTGGTCAGCATCCAGGCCCGCGCATTTGCGCAGCAGCGTGGCCCGGTGCCAGCTGAGCCAGTCACGGAGCATCTCCTGCTCAGGTTCGTTGCGGCGCTCCGGATAGTCTTCCGGGGCGCTCGACGTCAGGTGCGATCCAGGTCACTGCGGCAGCCTATGCCCGGCTTGACCTGGCCAGCGACTGCCCGAGCGTGGGGCAGACACCCGGCGAATCGCAGTAGCCGGCACGCCTGTTGACCGCTAAGGGTGAGCTGGCGCCGTTGTGGTCGGACATGGTGGTCACGCTCGCGGTGCACCAGCTCGGCCACGACGGTTTTACAGACCTCTGGCGGAAGCGCTGTGACCTCCATAAACGTCCGCGCGACCCGCTGTTTAGGCACGACTGGGCATGATCTTCGCGCGACAGAACTTGAAATGGGGGCTGCCGGCACCAGAAACTGCACCCTGGCCCAGGCACCAGCCAGGAGGCGAGCCCCATGGATCGCACAGGAGCCCGCATCCGCCCTTACCGTCCCCGCGACCTCGACGCCCTGTACCGGATCTGCCTCCTGACAGGCGACGACGGCCAGGACGCAAGCTCGCTCTACAAAGACCCCCGGCTTCCAGGGCACTTTTTCGCAGCTCCCTACGGGTTGTTCGAGCCGACTCTTGCCTTCGTGGCAGAAGACACCGCAGGCGTGGGCGGCTACATCTTGGGCACGCTCGATACCCGGGCCTTCGAGGAACGACTGGAACGCACGTGGTGGCCCCACCTGCGCGCCCACTATCCCGATCCCCCGGCTAGCGTTCCCGGAAAGCAGCTGACGCCCGACCAGCAGCTGGCGCACATGATCCACCATCCCTGGCGCATCCCGGACGGGCTGGCAGCGCGGTACCCGTCGCAACTGCACATCGACCTGCTGCCGCGCCTGCAGGCCAGCGGACTTGGGAGACAGATGACCACGACACTGACCGCGGCCCTCCGCGCTCAGGGATCTCCGGGCGTGCACCTGCACGTCCCCCGGGGCAACCAGCACGCAGCCGGGTTCTACCGGCACATCGGCTTCACCGAACTCTTAGCCGCCCCCGGCGAGCTCCCAGCCCCCCACCTGCTTCTTTTCGGCATGGACCTATAGATCAGGGCTTAGCGCTGCCAGGCTGTAGGCATACCGCATTGTCACCTGCCGGGACGCGCTGGGGCTGAGGAGTGGGGCTGTCGGGCTGTGGGGCGGGTGGGACTCGAACCCACGACCGACGGATTATGAGTCCGCTGCTCTGACCGGCTGAGCTACCGCCCCGCGCACCTGTGCAGGCGCGTGCACACTACCGCAGCCACGCCGCGGCGACGAGGAGCCTTTTGCCGCTACCGCATGCTCATCTGCATCGTCATCGCGTGTTCGACCAGCGCGATCAGCGTTGCCTTGGTAGAGGCCCTGCCGCGGGCGTCGCACTCGACGATGGGTACGTTCGGGCTGACCGACAGGGCCTCCTGGACGTCCTGCATGGCGTGCGGGAACTCGCCGTCGAAGCCGTTGATCGCCACGATGAAGGGCAGCCCGGCCGTCTCGAAGTAGTCGACCGCCGGGAAGGAGTCAGCGAGCCTTCTGGTGTCGACCAGCACCACCGCGCCGATGGCGCCCTGGATGAGGTCGTCCCACATGAACCAGAACCGGTGCTGGCCGGGCGTTCCGAACAGATACAGGATGAGCCCGGCGTCCAGGGTCACCCGGCCGAAGTCCATCGCAACCGTGGTGGTCGTCTTGTCCGGCGTGTGCGACAGGTCGTCGAGCTCAGTACTCGCGGCCGTCATGACCGCCTCTGTGGTGAGCGGCGTGATCTCCGAGACCGACCCGACGAAAGTGGTCTTGCCGACGCCGAAGCCGCCTGCGACCACGATCTTGACCGAAGTCATCGCAGTCTCCCCGGTGCTGTTCCGGGCTGGCCTAGAGCTTGCGAAGTCCACTGAGTACCCTTTCGAGCAGGTTGAGGTCGGGGCGGCCCTGCGTGTGGTCAAGCTGATGGACCCGGACCAAACCCTCCACCGCCATGTCGGCGATGAGGACCCGGGCTACCCCCAGCGGCATCCTGAGCACTGCGGATACCTCCGCCACCGAACGCCAGTCCCGGCAGAAACCCAGGATCGCCTGACACTCGGGACTGAGGACCGACAGATCACGCGCCTCGTAGTGGGAGGCGGCGACCATCGCCTCGATCTGAAGCTGATACCGGGGCTTCGTGCGCCCTCCGGTGACCGCGTACGGCCGGACCAGGGAACTCCCAGGATGGTCGCCGCCTGGCGCGCGCATTCCGTTCGGGGATCCACGTTGTGCGCCGGTCAGCGGCCACTCATCCGCGCCGGGGCCGGCCACGAGCCTCTCCAGTCACTACCTGCTACCCTCCGACCGAAGCACGCCGCGCATGTCCGGGGTGAGGGCGCGCCCCACCCTCTCCACGAGCAGTGCCATCTCATAGGCCACCAAGCCCATGTCGCAATCAGCCGCTGCCAGAACCGCGAGGCTCGATCCGTCGCTGATTGCCATCACGAGCAGCAGGCCACGCTCCATCTCCACGACCGTCTGGCTGACTGGGCCGCCTTCGAAGACCCGCGCCGCACCCTGCGTCAGGCTGGTTAGCCCCGAGGTGACCGCCGCGAGCTGGTCCACGCGGTCCGGGGGGAAACCGTTGGAGAACGCCATCGGAAGACCATCAGACGAAACGACGATCGCGTGCGCGACAGACGCGACCCGCTCGACGAAGTTCGTGATCAACCAGTTCAGGTCCTGGACCGGGCGGGCTAGCTGGCTCACCTGTCCCCCTCTCTCCGTGGCTTCAGTGTGACCACATGCATCACGACACGAAGAATGCCTTCTGGAGCGTTAGATACCACTGTTGTCCTCATCGCTGGACAGCTCGCCTTCACGAGCGGCTGCCCGTCCCTCTCGGATGCCTCGCTGGAAACTGGCCAGCCGGTCTCTCGCCTTCGTGGCAGACCTTGCGGGCGCCGGTGCGGCCGTGTCGACGCCCACGGTGCCAGGGACAAGGTTCGCCCGCGGGACTCTCTTGGGCAGTCCCGACAGCGTGACCCCTCCCGACGTCGGCACATGCGCCGCCTCCGCCGCACGCCAGCCCTCGTCCGCGGGAGACGTCCAGCTGCCGCTGGCCACGTTGTTCACGTGTTCGGCCCGGCCGGCTCCGTGCTTGCCGCGGCGGAACCAGTCAGATTCCACGGACTCGAAGATCGGCAGCCGGTGTTCCTCCCCGGCGCTGCCCGTGGGTGGCACGATGATCCCGCGCTGCGCCTGGCCCGGTGGGGTGCGGAACGGCAGCTCGCCGCCGTCCGACCCGCTGGTGACCTGCCGTTCGCCGCGGGTCGGGGCGCCGTAAACGGGCAGCGGGCTGACTTCCGACGCTGGCGGCAGCGAGCTGCCCGCCAGCGTGGGCGTGCTGTCCTTCTCCGGCGTGCTGCCCAGGTCGAACGCTGGCGCGGCACCGGCGTCCAACGCTGAAGCGGCATCGGTTTCCCACGGTGGCGCGGCACCGGTATCCAACGCTGGCGCGGCACCGGCGTCCAACGCTGGAGCGGCATCGGTTTCCCACGGTGGCGCGGCACCGGTATCCAACGCTGGCGCGGCACCGGCGTCGAACGCTGGCGACGCGGCCGTTTCCGGCTCGGGCGTACTGGCCTTGTCCTGGCCTGGCGCGCCCACCGGCTCGGGCGGGGTGGGCGTGTCCAGCTCCGGACCCATTGCCGAGAAGGCCGCTGTTTCCCCGAGGTCGGGACGCAGCGGCGCGAACCGCGGCGCTCGCGCGGCGCTCACCGCACTCGCCGCGGCAGAGCGGTTGTCGGACACGTCGTCCTGCGGCCATTCCGCGGCCACCGCGCTCGCCTCCGGAGTGGCGGCGGCGGGCGCCGACACATCGAACCGGCGCATCCCGGTGGGAGCGACTCCCGCGTCGTGCGAGATCACTTCGTCGGGCAGCCACACGAGCGCGGTAAGCCCACCCGCCGAGGCGGGACGGAGCCGCACCCGGATACCGTGCCGGGCGGCCAGCCGGGCGACCACGAACAGTCCCATTCGCCGGGAGACCGCGACGTCCACCACGGGGGGGTTGTCCAGTCGCCAGTTGGCGTGAGCCATCTCCTCGGCGCCCATTCCTACGCCCTGGTCGGTGATGTCGAGCAACACCCCGCCGCTGTTGAGCAGATGGCCGGACACCTTGACCGGCGTGTCAGCCGCGGAGAAGGAAGAGGCATTCTCGGCCAGTTCGGCGATCAGGTGCACCACGTCGTTGACGGCCTGGCCGCGCACGGAGATACCGGGCTGAACGTTCAGCTGCACGCGCTCGTACTGCTCGATCTCGGACACCGCGGCCCGGAGCACGTCCACCAGCGGCACCGCCTGCGTCCACCGCCGGGACACCTCGTGACCGGCAAGAACCAGCAGGTTCTCAGAGTTGCGGCGCATCCGGGTGGCCAGGTGGTCCATCTGGAACAGGTTCGCGAGCCGCTCCGCGTCCTGCTCGCCCTGCTCCAGGTCATCGATCAGGCGGATCTGGCGCTCCACCAGCGACTGGCTGCGGCGGGAGAGGTTCACGAACATGGCGTTGACGTTGCCGCGCAGCGCCGCCTCGTTGGAGGCCAGCCGCAGGGCCTCGCGGTGGACCTGATCGAACGCCCGCGCGACCTCACCGATCTCGTCGGAGGAATCAACGTCGATGGGCTCGACCTCCAGCGGAGCGGCAGCGCCTTCGGACTCGCTCATCCGCCGGACCGTCTCGGGCAGCCGCACCCCGGCCACCTCCAGTGCGCCCGCCCGCAGCCGGCGCAGCGGACGCACCATCGAACGGGCCACCACCACGGTGAACAGCAGGGCGAGCCCGAGAAGCAGTAGCACCGCGACCGCGACGACGAGGGCCGAAACGACGGCGGCGTTACGCAGCTGAACAGACCGGTCGATGACGCTGTTCACCAGGTTGCGCTCGACCGACCCCAGCTGGGTGTTGATCTCGTTCGTCATGGCGCCGTAGAAGTCGTCCGGCGTCGTCGTGTCGTTCTTCAGCGACGCGCCCATGGACAGCGCTTGCTGCTCCCACTGGTCCGCGAGGGCGACGAAGGACTTGGACATGCTGTCCTGAAACAGCTGGCGCTGGGCGTTGGTGGCCGCCAGGCTGAACGATGCGAGGTTGGCCGCCTGGTCCGACTTCGCGGTCTCCAGCGCGGTCCTGGAGCCCGCATCCAGTTCATGCTTGATCAGGGCCGCGGTGAGGATAGCCCGCTGCTGTGAGGCATCTTCCTTCATCCGCGACACCAGGCCGAGCACGCGCACCGTCTCCGACAGGGTCACGTCGCTGACGCCCTGCCCGGTGTTCTGCCCGAGCACCAGGAGATCGGTGACGATCCGGCTGTACTTCTGCACGATCGGGGCGGGCAGCTGGCTCTGGGTCGCCTCCAGCCGTAGGTTGGGCAGGTTTTGCAAGTCGGCGAGCGCGGCCGCCGCCTGCTGTTGGGCCTGCGGCGAGAGCGATCCTTCGATCTGCCCGAGACGCTGCGTCACCGTGGCCGCGGCCCCTTCGGTGTTGTTGCGCTGCGTGAAGAGCACGCGCAGCCTGGCTGCCTGGTCGCCCTGAGGGCCCTGCGCGATGAAGTAAGCGGTCTGGTCGCGCTCATCCTGGAGTCGCTGGACCAGGGTGGTGATGTCCGAGTTGAGATCGGCCATCTGTTGCACCCGGTCATAGGCCAAGGCGCTCTGAACCGACGACGAGACACGGATGCCGCCGAGCGCGATGGCTGTCAGGGTCGGGATGGAGATCAGCAGGAGGAGGCGCGAGCGGACGCGCCAGTTCTTCAGCCCGTGCCGTGATGGCTGTCTGGCTGCCGGCGCCTGGGGCTGAGCCTCTCCATTCGAGCCCGGGTCACTGGCTCGGCCGTCCTGGCCGTTCCAGGGCCCCGGATCTGTCGCGGTCTGGCCGGGCAGGGGGCCGTCAGGCGCCAGCTCACCCTCAGCCACGTGGCTGCTGCCGTGGGTCTCATTGCTACGGGAGCGCACTGCGTGTGGACCTC
>Ga0114129_10013458_pt1 | contig 11656 bp, 6 predicted proteins | sample RhiMetdeltSRZDD1_FD_80071 | JGI IMG/M metagenome (GOLD analysis project Ga0114129, IMG submission 80071) | Populus rhizosphere microbial communities from Tennessee, USA - Rhizosphere MetaG P. deltoides SRZDD1 (version 2) (version 2) | ecosystem: Host-associated > Plants > Roots > Rhizosphere >... | reverse complement strand
GCGGCAAGCGGGTCCTGCCCAGCAACGTATGCGTAAAGCTGGATCTCTTGGACGAGCGCCGTTTTGCTAATGGAATGGTCTATCTGCGCTATCGCACGCAGGCCTGACTTCCACCACGGCCTGCTAGCCTAGAGACCGGACTAATCGACACGCTCCCATTTCTGATCGCAGTCCCAATACTTTTCCTGGTCGGGAATGTTCGACAGGATCGTGAAGGCCTCGTCGTCGAACGTGTCGATGACCAGATATTCACCCTCGCCTCTGTTCTTGTGAACGCTCCGGGCACCGGGATACCGCGCCCGCCGGAACTCGACCATCCCGGGGCCGATTTGCTGACAGACGAGCAACGTGCGTCCCGATATGGAATAGCGTTGCATGATTCCCTTCGTGCGGCGGTTCAAGAGGAAATGATAGCGGCCGACGTCGAGTGTCTTGACAGGATAAAACGACGCGTCCGGCCGTTTGCCTTCGGCGTCGTGGACGACCATCTCGTATGCGTCAGCCTTGACCGACAGGTGAATGGTATTGCCGATTCCATACCCGTGCGCTCGCGTCTGTTGGGGCGACGCGGAGACTTGCCTCCACGCGCCGGCCAGCGCGCGATCGGTGCCCGCCTTGTCCCAATATGCTCCGAAATCCTCGACGTTGATGCAGGCCGTCTGGGACAGCACGACGGTCAGAAGAAACAGGCGAAGCCTCATGCCCTCTATGTTGGAGCCGTCTGGCTGAACACTCCAAGCAATTTCACCGGCGCGCGACATCATCAGCGCAACCACCGACGAACATGCGGTGTAGGATTCGGATTGAACTGAGACTCTGACCGTGTGACCCGCGTACCGGCTACCCGACGCCGACACTCCTCTGGAGAGGGAAAGACATCTTTGGAATGTCGACGTCAAAGCCACCGTACGACGTGCCGAGTTGACGCGTCTACAAGGGCGGAGTTCCGTCCATCGAAGAGATTCAGAAACGGTTGAGGGCCGCGATGCACGGTTGGCCGTCGCAATCGAGAAGCTGGCCGAACGGCCGAACCCGTGTTGCGAACGATTCGTGCTGATACAGGCCCGTCACTGAGGTCGTCCGTCCCTGTCCGTCCTCGGCTCGACACGGTCGATCAGCGTGTCGAGACGGCGGCTCCGTGGACGTCGATTGCCTGAATCAGGCTTGTGTGAACCGCTTGATCAACTCGGGCGCCCCTTCTCGGCGACCTCCCGCCAGCCGTCGTCGATCGTCGGCGCGTGCCTGCGGCCCGGCATTTCGACGATCTCGGAGCAGATCACGGTTTCTTCAGAGATGCAGATCGAATTCGATCGTGGTTCGGGCTTCAGGGCAGCGCTTGCTTTTTACAGCAAAGCTCTCTATTCTGGATAGCGGAACGCGAGGAGGTCAGAACCCGATTGAGTCGGACGCACTGGCGCGCGGAGGCGGTGCTCGGCCTGCTGTTCGCCGTCATCGTCACGATTGCGAGTGGGGGCGCGCTCTACTTCGCGGCCACCATCGCGGTCCACCGGGATCCCGCGGCCGTTCCGTCCATACCCGGCGTGCATGCCGAGCGGTACGCAGGCGCCATCGAGGAGTCGAGGCGTCTCGCGCACGCGTTGCTCCTCGAAGGCAACCTGCCGGGTCTCTCGGTGGCCGTCGCTCGGAATGGCGAGATCGTATGGACCGAGGGCTTCGGCTGGGCTGACGTCGAAGACCGGAGGCCGGTGACGCCGCGCACGCAGTTCCGTCTTGGAAGCGTCTCGAAAACGTTGACGGCCGCTGCCCTCCTCCTGCTTCACGAGCGCGGGCGCATCGATCTCGATGCTCCGGTTCAGACTTACGTCCCCGCGTATCCACGAAAGCCGTGGACGGTGACCACGCGCCAGTTGATGGGCGACATCGCCGGCGTCCACCGCATCCGAGGCGACAGCAACGACAACCCGCCCGGCGGCCAGTGCGCGAGTCTCGACGAAGCGCTGGAGACCTTCGCCGACGAGCCGCTCCTGTTCGAGCCGGGCACCCGGTACCGCTTCTCGACGTACGGCTGGATCCTCCTCAGCGCCGTGGTCGAGGCAGCAGCCGGGGAGCGTCTTCCCATGTTCATGAGGCGCGAGATACTCGAGCCGCTCGGCATGGAGAGCACCGTCCTCGAGGATGGCGCCGACGTCCCGGACATCACGTCGTTCTACATCCCGCGGGCGTCCATGCGTACCGAGTGGGGCGTGCGGAAGCGATCGCGCCTGAACAACTCCTGCCTCGCGGGCGCCGGCGCGTTTTTCTCCACGCCCTCGGACCTCGTGCGATTCGGGTCGGCGATGCTGAAGCCCGGACTGTTGAAGGCGGAGAGCATCGCTCTCCTGCAGAACCCGCTGCGCCTGGAGTCAGGCGCGTCCACGGGCTTCGCGCTGGGCTGGAGGATCGAGCGCGTGCAGCTGGCCGGCACGCCCGCACGGATGGTCGCGCACCGCGCCACTCCCAACGGCAGCACGGTCGCGCTCCTCACGTTCCCCGATCACGGCGTAGTGGTGGCCGCCGCATCGAACATCTCGCCTGCTGAAGGGGTTGACCCAACCTGCCGGAGAATCGCGGAAGCATTCACAAAGCCGCCGACCGACAAGTAACGCGGATCGACGGCGCGCGGAACGATGCCGGTACCGGTCATCTGCCCAATCGCACGCCGACAAAACCATTCAGGCGCACGTGCAACTCCCAGCCGACTCGCGCCTCGGCGCCGACAGAAACGTACTTGACGGCGAGCGCTCTGACACCACCACCAGCCGTGAATGCACGCTCGGTCGACGTGAAGATCACGTTGTTCGCAAACATCTCGCGGGTTCGAAATATGCCGGCGCCCACGACGGCAAACGGCGTCACCGATCGACGATGTACGCGGTTTCGGGGCCCACGCTGATTTGCGGTGAAACGTACACTCGCGCGGCGCCGCCGACAAAACCCTCTGTGACGACTCCATTGTCGGCGAACAGCAGGGCGCCCGCCGCGAGTTCACCGACCGAAAGCGGCCGCTCCTAGCGCGCGGGCGACGTGCCGACGCGCATTCCTCACCGCCTGCCTGCGACACGGACACCGGGTCGGCGAGACAACGCAGCTGAAGTACTCGCAGACGACCATTGATCTGGACCAAGAAGTTGTGTGGGGCGAACCGGCAGCGGTGCTTTGGGCACCACTGCCGGTTTTCGGCTGGCAGGTGGATGCGATCGCTGATCGCTAATGAGCGGCCCGCCGGACAACCTGCCGCAGTTGGTTCGGATAGAGGACTCGTGATTCGCCCGGGAATGGTTTCGAGAAGTTGCTCGTCGCGTACCAGATCGCGTGGTCCATCAGGTTCGCGTCGGCGACGTCCGGCGTCTGACTCGGGCGATGCGGGAAATAACGCGCGACCTCGGCCTCCCACGCGCGCTGCAGCGCGGTGACAGGAACAGGATTCATCGTGTCGAGCGAAATCTGAGTCGGAATGAAGTCGAACGGCGTCAGATCTGGCGAGTCGACGAACGCGTCGGTCATAGCAAGCGCCAGCTTGTCGTGCTGGTTCATTGGCGGGAGACCGAGCAGATCCTCGATCGTGCGGACCATGCTGATCTGCGTGTAGTACGTGTGATTCAGCTGGCCGCGCCGCGCGAACGGGCTCACGATGAGCGCCGTCGATCGGTGGCCGTCGACGTGATCGACGCCGGCCTGCGAGTCGTCCTCCACGAAGAAGATCGCCGTGCTCGCCCAGTACGGGCTGTGACTCACGACGTCGACGAGACGGCCGACGGCGAGATCGTTGTCGGCCACCTGCGCAGCGGGCGTGGGATATCCCCTGCTGCTGCCGCTCGTGTGGTCGTCGCACAGCATCATCACGATCAGATTCGGCAGGTTTCCGTTCTTGACGTACTGGTCGAACTCCCGGAGAAAGATGTCGAGACGGTACTGATCGGGAATGCCTGTGTTGTAGGGCGGAAAATCGGGATTCAAATGCTGCTGGACGGACGGAACGTCGGCGACCGCTTTGAACGTGCCGATCGGCACGTGCAGCGATCCACTGCTCTTCCCTTCCAGAATCAGCGAGTCGCGGTACCAGTCGGTCCACGTCCCGAACTGCTGCGACGGGCCGACGAACGACGGCACGTACTCGCCGTAGATCCGCACGTCCTTGCCGCGTGCCGCCGCGTTCATCCAGAGGAAACCGCCCGGTGAATACACGAGGCTGTCGCCGCCGTTGAACGGATAACTGCGATTGAAATCGGTGAACTGTTTCTCGATGTAATCCGGCGCGAACGCCTGCGTCACCCACTGATGACCGTCGGCCGAGAGGACGCCCGCATCGTAGAAGTTGTCGAACAGGCCGAACCGATCGGCGAGCGCGTGCTGGTTCGGCGTCACGCTCAGGCCGAACTGCAGGAGCGACGGATCGCCGTTCCCGCGCGGCTCGTCACCGTACACCTGATCGTAAGTGCGGTTCTCCTTGATCACATAGATGACGTGCGTGATCGGATGACCGTCGCGGAACGGGCGCGGACGAAATCCCTCGTCATTGCGGCGATCCCATCCGTTGTTGACCGCGACTTGTCTGTTGTACGTGTGGAAGTCTGACGGCTGAGGCAACGGGATGATCGAAACGCTGCCGACGAACGTGTGCGTGTTCTTGCCGGATGGATTGCCGGAGTTCGGCACGTTCGAACCGACACCGGTGCCTTTCGTATTCGCGACGATCAAGCGTTCGCCCGCGACCGCGACGTCCGATGGATACCAGGCGGTCGGGACGAAACCCTCGAACGTCAACTGGCGGCGGCCATGCCGTTCGCGCCGGTCACTGTCTTTGTCGCGGTCGGCGTCGTGGTCGCGCCAGCGATCGTCCTCGTCCCGATCTCCATCGCTCCAGCGGTAGAGCGCGACGGCATTGTTCCCGCCGAGCGTCACGGCGAGCTCGCCGCGCGGTGTGAGCGCCAATCCGTTCGGCGAGCTGCCGAGCGGCGCGCCATGAAACGGCTGGACCTGCAGCGTCTCGACGACACGGTTGTTCGATCGGTCGATCACTGCCACGGAATCGCTGTTGCTGTTGGCGACATAGACGAAGTCGTCGGCGGCGAGAATCGCGGTCGGCTGCAAACCGACGACGATGTTCCTCACGACGGTTTTCGTTTGCAGATCGATGACGCTGACCGTTCCCGTGACTGATGCGGCGGAGACCGGATCGGCGACGATCGCAGTGCCTGCCGAATTCGCCGTGAACTCACCAGGATTGGCCGGACGGCCGCCCTGGTTCGTGACGTACGCGTATTTCCCAGCCAGCGCAATGCTCTTCGGCGCGTTCTGCACGGCGATGGTCTGCGTCAACTGGTTGGTCGTCAGATCGATGACGCCGACGGCATTCGTCATGTTCAGCACGACGTACAGCGTCAACCCGTCGTCGGACAGCGCGAGGCCACCGTTGTTGACGGCACCGAGGCTCGCCGGAATCGTGATCGTCGTGCTCGAGGACAAAGTGCCGTCGGGCGCCACGTTCGCGACGACGACGCGGCCGCGGTCCTGCGAGAAATACAGATGCGTGCCGTCTCGCGAGTAGAGGATGCCGTCGTACGACGCGTTGGCGGTGCCAGGCGTGAATTGCTGCTTCACCGTTCCGGATGGCAGGTCGATGATGATGATGGGGCGCGTCGCGAAATTCGATTGACCGGAGCCGGTGTTCAACACCGCCGCCGTTTTCTGATCCGGCCGCACGGCAATCGCGAGCGGACGTCCGGCGAAGGTCACTTGAGTGCCGGCCGGAGTCACGATTTGATTGGTCGGCGTGACGACGCTTCCGTCGGCTTGTGGCCCAACCTGATAATCGGGACGCGCATCGAACTGATAGGTGAGCACGCCGATCGACAGCGTGATGAGCAGCGCGGCCATCGCGCTGACAACGGTGAATCGAACACTCATCGGCTCTCCTCCTCGTCATGCACGCGTGAATCGTCGCGCGCGCGTGCATCAAGAGTTATAAGAGTCGATGTGACGTCGGCCGGTCATCTGCGCAACAAGTGTGTGATTGGGCGCCATTCATGCCCGCGTTACACAACTCCGGCGCACAGGCTCATCCACTGACGAGACTCGTTCACGGAAACGTCATCGCCCGAAAGGGGAAACGCCACCGCCTCGAAAGGGCGCAGTCAAGCCGAGCGACCGCCGATCGCTGTGCCCCGTGTTGGATTCGAACATGCGCGACTATCTTCGAAACGAAGTACTGCGCGCATATCTCTGCGACGACACGCGAGCCACGATGCTCAGCGCGGGCGGGCAGTACGAACCGATTCATGCCGCAGCCGGAGCCGTTACCGTCGACGCTCAGCAACGCCTGATGTCGAACAGATTGCCTCTAGACTATTGACGCCTGGACGAACGCGCGCGCCCGGTCAGGCCCTTCCCACCCGAGTATCTGAACGTCCTTCTTCTCGAAGAACGTCGCCGCCACGAAGAACTGCTCGAGCTCGGTACGGACCCGCTCGGGCAGGTCGAAAACCGTCGCGATCGCATCGAGGCGAGGCGCCGTGACCGGCAGCACCGCGAGTCGATCGTTTCGTTCGCGCGCGCCCGATTTGACGTTGGTCTGTTCCACCTTCAGGACGCCGATCGGCCGGGACGGCACGAGCACGCCGGGATAACTGACGCCGTCCCAGACGATCATCGCGTCCACGGGATCGCCGTCGGCGGCGCGCGTCGACGGCACGAACCCCCAGTCGTGCGGATAGACGAGGCCGGATGGCAACGGCCTCGAAAGAACGATTCGATCGAGCGTCGAGTCGTACTTGAACTTCGACGTCGCACCGCGAGGCGACTCCACGATCACGTTGAGTGATCCGTCGTCGCGAAAGGCGGCGAGCGTCATCGGCCGCGGAGATGCAAGCTGAGAGCCGCAGCAGCTTCATCAGTCATGACCATCAGTGGCGATTTCGCGTCGGCGATGCAAGATTCTGCCCTCCTCGATCCAGATAAGTTCCTTACGCTCAGGCACGTCGCACGCGTCACACCGATTTGACGACGTCGACACATCGTACGCACGTGCGACTCGTATCCTCAACACCCACACAACTCTTCTGTGAGGTCACGAGATGCGATTGGATATGCCTCTCCTGCTGGTCGCTGCGCTGCTCACGCCTTCCCTGCTTTCCGCTCAGACGCCGCGGGGCTTGGCAGGCACCGTCCTCGATCCGGACCACAAGGCGATCGTCAACGCCGCGGTCGTCGTCCGCGACGAAGCGACTGGAGAAATCCGGACGACGGCGACCGACGGAAGCGGCCGCTTTTCCTTTGCCGATCTGCCGGTGGGCACGTACGCGGTCGAAGTCTTCGTGCCCGGCTTCGAAATCGTGAGGCGGACCGGTGTGCAGGTCGGTGAAGGCAGTCCTGCCACCATCTCGATTCAGCTGAGCGTCGCCAACATCACCGAAACGGTGACCGTGTCTGCCGCGCTGCCCGCGGCGGCGGTCGCCGCCCCGTCACAAGCGTCGCTCACGGCGCGCTCCGCACAGTCGCTGATCAGCAACGAATACATCCGCAACTACACGTCGCCGATCTCGGACTACAGCCAGGTGCTCCAGATGGCGCCGGGAACGTTCAACGTCAGCGCGAACGGACCTGGTCTCGGAGACACGAAGACCTTTTTCCGCGGATTCAAAGATGGCCAGTACAACATGACGTACGACGGCATCCCCTTCAATGACACCAACGATCCGACGCATCACTCCTGGGTCTTCTTCCCGGCGCAGACCATCGGATCCACCGTGTTCGACCGCAGCCCTGGGTCCGCGTCGGCGATCGGCCCGTCGACCTACGGTGGATCCGTGAACCTGCTGTCGCGTTCGCTTGTTTCGGAGCGACTACTCGCCGGCACGGTCTCCTACGGGTCGTTCAGCACTCGCCTGTTCGATGTGGAGTTCAATTCAGGACGGCTCGGCGCGGAGGGACGATCGCGACTCACGATCGACGCGCACGACATGCGGTCCGACGGCTACCAGACCTTCAACTTTCAGCAACGCGACGCGTTCTCGGCGAAGTACCAGTCCACCGCCAGCGCGGACACGACGGTGACCGCCTTCAGCTCGATCATGGATCTCCACAGCAATACGCCGAACCAGAAAGGATCGACGCGGCAGCAGATCCAGCAGTTCGGTGACGATTTCCTGATGACCGACGATCCGACGTCACCGGTGTATTACCGATTCAACTTCTATCACATCCCCACACACTTCGAGTACGTCGGTGTCCGCACTCTCCTCGGCAGCGGCTGGTCGATCGACAACAAGACCTACATGATGCGCTATCACAACAAACAGAATTACAACGGCGTGACGACGATTTCGGCGACCAGCGCGACCGACAAGCTCAATGCCTACTGGAAAGTGGGCAACATTCTGCCCGTCTCCTATGTGTCGGCTCGCGGCATCTTCCAGACCGGTTTGTGGTCGGAATACGCGTCGACGAACCGTTACCAGACGCCATCGGACCCGCGCACCTGGATCGACGCAGCGCTCCCGAACTTTCACGAGATGTTCGGGACGACCACACTGCAGCCGTACGCGCAGTATGAATGGCGTGTGGCGCCGAACACGACGCTGACGCCCGGCGTCAAGTATGCGTACTACAGACAGGATTTCACGCAGTTCGCCGACAACGGCAAGACGGTCGGCAACCTGAACGGCGCAGCCTCGGTTGCCCACCTCGCTGAGTACCATTCGTGGCTGCCATCGATCGACGCCCATGTTCTGGCGCAACCGTACTGGTCGATGTACGCACAGTTCGGACGAGGGCAGAATATTCCGCCCACGAGCGTGTTCGACGTGAAGAACGCGCAGGTTGGCACGCTTCCCAAACCGATTCTCACGGACACCGTGCAATTCGGCTCCGTGTGGAAGTCGCACCGTGCAACGCTCGACGTCGACTACTACCACATCGACTTCGAAAGCGATTACTCATCGACGTTCGATGCGACGACCGGCGATACGCTGTACTTCCTGAACGGCCGGTCAGTCACGCAAGGCATCGAAGCGGAAAGCACGATTCTGGTAGGCCGCGGCGTCGCGCTCTACCTGAACGCCACCAAGGGCACTGCCCGATACACCGACTCGCACTTGTGGGTGCAGAATGCACCGAGCGACACGGAAACGATCGGCCTCACCTACAACCTGGGAAACTGGAACGTCGGGTTCTTCAACAAGCGCGTCGGTCAGATGTGGAATGACAACGGCAACATCCATGAAGCCATCCCGATCGATCCGTTCAATATCACCAACCTGTTCTTCAACTACACGATTCGAGGCGCGTCGCGGCTTGCGCCGTCGCGGATCCGCCTGGCGGTCAACAACCTGACCGACAGCCACGCGATCACGGCGGTCAGCGCGGCGTCGACGAAATCCAACGCGCCTGCACTGGGCGATATCCTGACCCTCATGTCGGGTCGGAGCGTATCAGTGTCGCTCACCGTCGGAGTCAGCGCGAGATAGAGTCACGCGAGCGGCTGGGGACGCTGAGGCTCAGACCTCGTGGGGGACGACAAACGGCGCCCGATAGCCTCGGTCCCCGCCAGACAACAGCCGATTCGCCTCTTCGTCGCCGACGACCTGCTCCGTTTCGGGATCGAAGCGCAACGCCCGGCCCAGACGGTACGACGTGTTCGCCAGATGGACCAGCGCGCACGAGATGTGTCCTTCTTCGATTGGTGCATTCAACTCTTGCGTCTTTCGACTGCGCACGCAATTGATGAAGTTGGCGAAATGATCGTGGTCCGACCGCCCGCGAGGTCCTGATTTGTAGTCGGGCCCGATCCAGCTCTCATAGCTGAAGTCGTCTTCGTTCCCTGCGGCGAGGTATCCGTTCGATCCGTAAAAGATGGTGCCGATGGTGTTGTGGCGATTGAGGAGGCCTCGGCCGATACCGGCTTCGTTGTTCGTGATCCAATGCCGGACTTCGAACTCCATCATCTTCCGACGACCACCAGGCTGATCGAATTCGAACGCGCAATTGAGTGTGTTCGGCGTCTCCTGGTCGTCATCGAACATGAAGTGGCCACCGGCCGCGAAGACACGGTTGGGCAAGCCGACACCGAGTCCCCAGCGTGCGTCATCCACCTGGTGGATCCCCTGGTTGCCGAGGTCGCCGTTTCCTGTATCCCAGATCCAGTGCCAGTTGTAATGAAAGCGATTTTGCGTGAACGGTTTCAACGGCGCGGGACCGGTCCAGACGTCGTAATCGACGCCCGCAGGAATGGGTTGCGCCGGCGCGCGGCCGATCGTGTTGCGGCGCTTGAAGCACAGTCCTCGCGCCAGATAGATCTCGCCGAAAGTGCCTCCGTGTAGATGATTGATCGCTTCGATCAGAGCACGGGTCGAACGGCTCTGCGTGCCGTGTTGAACGATGCGCCGATACTTCTCGGCGGCGCGTACGAGTTGGCGTCCTTCCCACAGGTTGTGCGAGCACGGCTTCTCGACATACACATCTTTGCCAGCCTGGCACGCCCAGATCGCCATGAGCGCGTGCCAATGGTTGGGCGTCGCGATCGAAATCGCATCGATGGTCGGATCCTCGAGCAACTGGCGAACATCGACGAACGTTCGTGGTGTCCCTTTGACCTCCCCGCGTCGCTGGTTGAGGACGCTCTCGTCGACATCACAGAGCGCGGCGATTTCGACGTTCGGGACTCGCGAAAACGCGTCCAGGTGATCCTTCCCTCGCCCCCGGAGTCCGCACACGGCGACGCGGACGCGGTCGTTGGCGCCGAAGACGCGCTTCGGTCGTGTCACGAACGTGAGACCGCTGAAAGCCCTCGCCGCCGCTGTCGTTTTGGCGGCGGTTTTGAGGAAGTCTCGTCGCGTCACATCTGTTTCTGGCGACATACATACCCTATTGCTGCGCGGCGAATTGCCTGTACGCCTCGGACACACCGGCCTGAGACGCGTTCCCGTGATGGATCAACACACGGTAGTGGAAGACGAGCGAGCCGCCTGTCGGAATCGCATACTTACCGTCCTGACGACGGTCGCCGGTGAATTGTTTGAGTCCGAACGGATTCGCCGCCAGCAAACCGTACGCGCGTGCGTGCCAGTACGTGGGAGCCCGGAGGTTGTGCGGATGGTCGAAGATCGCGATACCAACATCCTCGCTCGCTACACGTCCGTACACGTCGACCCACTCTGAGCGCTTGCCCCAGACCGCTTTCTCTCCACGAGCCCCGTTTGCATTCACGATCTGACCGGGCGGTGAATCCAATGCCTTCACCACACGGATCGCAAACGTCCCTTCCTTCGTGTCACCCATTGTGAGCGGGCCGCGCGTGGCATGAATCGCAAATTCGCAGTCGATGATCCTCGACTGTTCGTCTCCTCCGAATCGGTATCTCTGGATTTCTTCCGCGATGGTGCCTGTTGGCGTCACGAGGTCGAACGTGGCCTGCAGGCTTCCGCGATCGGAGCCGCCCTCGATTTCGTCGAGGGTCCGGAACACTGTGCGACCGAATGTCGAAGCCGAGTGGTCGCTCCATTTTGGAAACGCGGCTTCGCCCCAAAAGTCGAAGCCGTTGATATCGCCGTGCGCGAAGTACATGGGACGCTGGTGCGGCTCGTCGTGGTCTTCACCAGCAATATCCGACGTGATCGGAAACCCGCGCGTCACGACCGTGCCGTGCGCGCTCCGAAGAGGG
>Ga0114129_10013457_pt1 | contig 11657 bp, 7 predicted proteins | sample RhiMetdeltSRZDD1_FD_80071 | JGI IMG/M metagenome (GOLD analysis project Ga0114129, IMG submission 80071) | Populus rhizosphere microbial communities from Tennessee, USA - Rhizosphere MetaG P. deltoides SRZDD1 (version 2) (version 2) | ecosystem: Host-associated > Plants > Roots > Rhizosphere >... | reverse complement strand
TTTCGAGTGCAAGACGACGATGCCCAGAGCGATTACCGGATTATCGTCAGCCGTGCGCCCGACCGCCCTCAGGCGGCGGTATATCTATTCACCATACGTGATCCTATCCCCGATATTCCCGTCCCACTGCAACCCGGCGACGCCGAACCCTTGGTGGCACTCAATCGCCTCGTGCACGACGTCTATGACCGTGCCGGGTATGACCTCACATTGGATTATCAGCAAGCGCCGCCACCGCCCCAGATGCGTGCCCAAGATGTGCAGTGGATGCAGCAACTGCTGCGATCTTAGGACGCTTTGATGAGGCTACTGTGAGACCCCTTCAGCCTCTGCCTATCCGTGAGACATCTTCTAGGGCATGTGCCTGGACATGGCTCTCTGTATAGTCCATTCCACAGCTACGCCTAACAGACAAAGAAAAATGGGTGAAGAACGAATAAAACGCTAGAGCCCATAGTAACCACTGTGATATACTGCCCGCCGGGCAGTGTTCTGCCCCCTATGATGACTCTATGTCGCCATCGTACTTCACCCTGTGGCAGGTCTCCTGAGAAGCCGTTTTAAAAAATCCTGCTATAGGCAACGGTAGAAGTCGTTTATTGGAGTTGCTTGCTCATCGAATGGATAAAGTCGAGCTTAGAGGCTGTTTGAAAAGTCATCCATAGACGGCATCAGCTCAAGAAACTGTGGAGATGGCAGCGAAGCCATACCCGACAGACCTCACTGATGCCGAATGGGATTGGATCAAAGCTTTGATTCCACCACCCAAGCCGGGTGGGGGCCCCGTGAGCTCGATAACGGAACTGGGCGGGGAGCGTGGCTACGATAGCGGGAAGGCGGCGCACACGTATACAAGGATGCGATTACAAGGATGCGATGATGCAGGGTTTTTCCAAAGGCGAATCGTCCGCAGGACGGGCGGACGAGGCCCAAGTAGTCGACAAGCGTTTCTTGCAAGGGTTGGTCCAGCTCGTCTCCGCCCAGACAGGCCTGCAGATCACAGGCCAACAACGTGAAACGCTCCACACGCTGATCGCCTCACGTCTCAAGGCTCGCAAATGGCTCGAACCGGAGCAGTATTATCACCTGCTAACGACCGATACGCCTGAGGCCACTCTCGAGTGGAACGCGCTGATCATGCTCCTCACCACTGGAGAGAGCTATTTCTTTCGCGACAAAGGGCAGTTCGCGTTGCTGAAAAACACGATTCTACCGGAGTTGATCGAGCAACGAAGGGCAGAGCGTTCCCTACGTCTCTGGAGCGCCGGATGCTCAACGGGTGAGGAAGCCTACTCCCTGGCGATTCTCGTAGATGAGCAGCTCCCCCGGCGAGATGCTTGGAACATCTCTATCTGCGGAACCGACCTCAACATGGCAGCCATCGAACGGGCGGAGCGAGGCCTGTATAGCGCATGGTCCTTCCGCATGGTGAATCCCGAGCTGCAGCGCCGCTATTTTCGCAAGCGGAAGGCGGAATGGGAACTGGACGAACGCATTCGCACGCTGGTTACATTCCGTCCGGGAAACCTGGTGAAGGATGCGTTCCCCAATGAGCATTCCGACCTCCATGGCATGGACTTGATCCTCTGTCGAAACGTGTTCCTCTACTTTGCTCATGAGGCTATAGCTACCGTCCTCGCAAAGTTTATCGATACTCTCGTCGACGGAGGGTATCTGATGACGGGACACACTGAACTGCGCGGCCAGCACCTCGGGCGGCTCCGGACACGGCTCTTCCCTGAAGCCCTGATCTATCAGCGGAGCGCGGGCCATCCAAAACCCCGCACTCCAGACGCCGCCCCGGGCTGGGGGCTCCGACAACAGAGCCCCTCCCCCCGCGAGGAGGAGGGTTCGGGTGGGGGTGAGACCAGCGATTTTTTTCCCCCCATCCCGACCTTCCCCCACACCGGGGGGAAGGGGCGTTTACCTCTCCCTGTCAGTGTCCCCGCCGAGGAGCTCCAGGAGCGCACCGCTTCGTCGCCCCTGGACGAGGCGCAAGCACTCTTCCGCAACGGTGCCTACGCCGCAGCCATTGAAAAGGCCGCGCAGGTGCTCAACCACGACCAGCGTCATGGGCGTTCCAGTCTCCATTTTGCTGCCCATTTTCTGATGGCTCAGGCGTATGCGAATTTGGGCCAGCATGCCAAGGCGGTTCTCTCCTGCCGACGGGCGCTCGACATCGATCCCTTTGCCCTGTCTCCCTACTACCTGTTAGCCCATGTTGCCGAAGAACAGGGAGACCTTTCAGGAGCGAAGAATTGCTGGAAGAAGGTTCTCTACCTCTCGCCCTCGTCTATCGCTGCCTATCTGGAATTAGGTGCTCTTTACGAGAGAGAACACGACGCCATCCGAGCCCAGAAAATGCGTGCCACAGCTTTGGAAATTCTCATAGCCTTGCCGCCACACGCCCCCATAGAACTGTATACAGAGCTGACGGCTGGGGAATTGGCTGGCTATGTGCAAAGGGCCATCGAGGGAGCAAGCGATGTCTAACACATTCAAGCTCAGGTACCTGATCTTATTGGGCTATGCAGTGCCGATTCTCCTGTCCATCGCAGTCGCTGGGCTGGTTTACTTCGACACCAGAACGGTACGCAGCTTCTGGGCTCAGGCCCTCATATCACAACGCGCTGTGCAAGGCGCGGGGAACATGGCGCTTGGCGTCGATAAGATGGCTCGGTCTGTCCTTGGCTATGTGGTGAATGCTATCTCCCATAGCATGGCTGCTCCTGAAGAGTTCTTGGCCTCCTATGCCCAGGGAGTGCGGTTGTTTCGTGAAGCATCTGCACCGCTAGAGCAGGTGGCTCACAGGGAGGAACAACGAGAGCGGTTGACTGCAATCGTGGCGTTAGGAAACCAGTATGATGAATTCGCGAGAGGGTTGATCGCTCTGCAAGAAAAAGGCCAGTTGACTGAGGTCATTAAGTTACTTACGGTAAAGCATAAAGGAATTGTCGATGCGATAGAAGTGCTGCACGGGAGGCTCAATGAGTTCGCTGCCAAAGAGAGCGAGCATCTCGCTGCAGAGCAGAGGAAGGTTGATGGTGCGATGAGCTTTCTGGTGCAGATGGTGGTGCTCGGGACCTCAATATCCGTGCTGTTCTCCATAGGCGCCGCTTTCGTGATCTCGTCACGCCACGGCCGGACGATCGGGGGGGCGGTCGGTGCGATCTCCACCACTTCGACGGAAATCGGGTCCACGGTTGAGCAGCACGAACGCATGCTGGCGCAGCAGGCATCCGCGGTCAATGAAACAACGACAACGATGGAGGAGCTGGACGTCTCGTCTCGGCAATCGGCTGAACAGGCAGCGGCGGCAGCCTCCGGGGCGCAGGAATCATTAGCGTTGGCTGAGGATGGTGCCAAGCGGGTGAAGCAAACGCTTGCAGGGATGTCCAGCCTCAAGGAAAAAGTGGAGGCCATCGCCGAGCAGATCCTGCACTTGAGTGAGCAGACCGGCCAGATCGGTAGCATCACCAACCTGGTGAGCGATTTGGCGAACCAGACGAATATGCTAGCGCTGAACGCCGCCGTGGAGGCGGCTCGTGCCGGAGACCATGGGAGAGGATTCGCCGTGGTGGCAGGGGAAATCCGCAAGCTCGCGGACCAGAGCAAGAAGTCAGCGGAACGCATCAATGCTCTCCTCGCGGATATCCAGAAAGCGACCAATGCCACCGTGATGGCGACGGAGGAGGGAACGAAAACGGTCGAAGAAGAGATACGACTTGCCCAAGCCACTGCAGAGGCATTTGATAGTCTAGCGACTTCGATCGGCAGTGCATTTGAGAACGTCCAGCAGATCTCATTGAATATCAGGCAGCAGGCCACAGCCGTCGGGCAAGTTGCCCAGGCGATGGATGCCCTCAACGCTGGTACCAAGGAAACTGCTGCTGGCATTACCCAAACGAAGATCAGCGTGCAGAATCTAGACGAAGCGGCACTACGGCTCAAGGCGATGGTGTAGGGGAGGTGCTTGGCTATGTCAAGCGCCAGCTTCAGGGGTGAGCGCGATGGAAGAGACGCCATATCTGCTGTTTAGCCTGCATCAGCTGCGCCATGCGGTGGATGCACGTGTGGTGCGGGAGGTGCTCTGGTTGCCGGAATTGACTCCGATCGAGGAGGCACCCCCTGACGTCGTCGGCGTCTTCAATCTGCGCGGCAGGATTGTCCCGGTCATGGATTGCGACCGCCGGTTCGGGCGTGTGCCGCAGTGCTATCGCCTGACCGATAGCGTCATCATTCTTGACCTGGACGGGCTCCTGATGGGGATCATTGCGCAGGAGATTCACGATGTCCGCAACATCCCCTTGGAGACGATCGAACGAGCACCGTTCTATGGCGGGGAGGGGGAGCCCCACGCGCGGTTCATCAGCGGTGTAGCGAAGGTCGATGATGAGATCCTGATGCTGCTCAACCATGAGCATTTGGTCCGCTCCTCCACCTCCGAGGAGGGGAGCGCCAACGACGAAGTCAGGAGCGAAGCGAAACCGGCCGCTGCCGCAGACCAGCGTGCGTTCTGCCCCGAGGCAAGCCCGCAGGAGCGAGCCATCTTTCGTGAACGGGCCCGGCAGTTCATGCAAGCGGCGGATAGCCAGGATTTTACCAGACTACTCCCGCTGGCCGTGATCGGCCTGAGCGGGGAATACTTCGGGGTGGAGCTGGGGGCGCTGCGGGAGTTCGCAGAGATCCACAAGATAACGCCGGTTCCCTGTTGCCCCGGGCATATCATAGGCAATATGAATCTGCGTGGGGATATCTTGACGCTTGTGGATTTGCGCCCGGTGTTAAAGCTGCCTATCGTCGGTGCCGACGTGGCAGCGACGGCGATGGTCGTCCAGCTCGATCAGCTTCGCCTGGGAGTGCTGGTGGATGAGGTCTTTGACGTGATGTATCTGGGTGCATCGGATATTACTACGGTCCCGGCAGCGGTGCAATCGGGGATCAAAGAATACCTCAAAGGGACAGCCCCCTATGCCGGAAAGATGTTGAGTATTCTGGATTTGACGAAGAGCCTGGCGAGCAAGGATCTGGTCGTCGATGAAGAACTTTGAGGAGTTCTAGCCGCCCTTGAGTTTCCTTGCGCGTCCCGTCCCGCTGCGCAGGAGAAGCGACGAATGCGGGACCAATGACAACCACACAGGGCTGCACAGGCCCCGTGGACGGAGGACAGGCATGAAGGGTCAGACGATGGTGAAGCGCAGGAGGAGAGGCACGGCAAGGCCATCGATCGCGTGCAGGATCTGGATTGTGGTGGCTGGTCTCCTGACGCTGGTGAGCCCCGCCTGGAGCGAATCGGGAGTGACGGACACGGAGATCTTGCTCGGCTCGTGCTCGGCCCTCGAGGGGCCGGCGAACTTCCTGGGCACCCAGACGGTCCTTGGGGCCAAGGCCTACCTCAACCATGTCAATGACCAAGGCGGGGTCCACGGCCGACAAATCAAGCTCATCGCCTACGATGACAGCTACGAGCCCGCCAAGGCCATCGAGTGCTTCAACCGGCTCAAGCAGGAAAGCGTCTTTGCGGCGGCGTTTTTCGTCGGCACTCCCACCGGGGCCAAGCACGCACCGATGGCCGAGAGCGCCAAGATTCCCCTGATTGGCCTCTTCACGGGAGCCCAGCTCCTGCACGACCCCTTCAAGCGCTACGTCATCAACGTCCGGGCCTCCTACTACGATGAGGCCCGAGAGCAGGTGGACAATCTCTGGAATGGCATGGGGATGCGCAAGGTCGGAGTCATCTATCAGGACGATGCGTTCGGCGTGACTGTGCTCGAAGGGGTGAAGCAGGCGCTGAAAAAGTATAACGCCGCCCCCGTCGCCCAAGGTTCCTTTCCTCGGAACACACTAGATGTGAACCGCGGCATCGAACTGGTCCGTGCCGCGAATCCCGAGGCCGTGGTCATGGTGGGTCCGTACGCCCCCATTGCCGAGATCGTCAAGCGTGGGCGCGCGGCAGGCTGGAACCCTCTGTACCTGACCGTTTCCTTCGTGGGGACGGAGGCCTTCATCAAGGCCGCGGGGAAGGATGGCGAGGGCACGGTCATCACGCAGGTCGTCCCGCCTTACAATCGAACCGATCTCCCCAGTGTGGCCTTCTATCACGAAGCCCTCAAGAAGTACTTCCCCGAGGCCCAGCCCAACTTCGTGAGCCTGGAGGGGTTCGTCGATGCCATGGTGGTGGTGGAGGGGCTGAAGCGGGCTGGCCGGACCTTGACGCGCGAGAAACTCATTGAGGCCATCGAATCCATCAAAGATCTCGATATTGGGCTTGGCCCTCAGCTCAAGCTCACCTACGGCCCGCAAGACCACAAGGGCTTCGACACAGTTTACTACACCGTCGTCCACGACGACCAGGCTGTGGTGTTCACCGACTGGACACAGCTGCGGACCAGCCGGTAGCGGGAAGGAGGACAACCGACCATGGACTCTGCAATTCGCCTGCGGCGCTTGGGGCTCACCGCCAAGCTGATCATTCCCTTCGTCTGCATCTTCGTCATCGTCATCGCCTTTCTGGGGGCGATCTTCATTCGCACCCAGAGCGCGGCTCTCTCCCGATCCCTGGACAAGAAGGCCGAGATCCTCGTCCGGAACCTGGCCACCGCCCTGACGGACCCGCTGGCTATGGGTGAGTACGACCTCATGCAGCGCATCCTCGAGGAGGCCAAAAGGGCCGACGCAGACGTCGCCTACGCCATGGTGGTGGGGATGGACGGCCGGGGGATCGCGAGCACCGATACCTCCCTCCGGAACCAGAGCCTTACCCGCAGCGAGTTCGAGGCAAGTGCGCTCACAGTGAGCGACTTCACGCGCCGGAACACCCCTACCACGGAGCTCTTCGAGGTGGTGATGCCCATCAGGTTCCAGAGCAATCAGCTCGGCGTCCTGCGCATCGGGGTCTCCACCCAGCAGATTGAGGCGGTGGGCAGGAAGGCCGGGTGGACCTTGGCTGGTACCGGGGCGCTGGCCTTGAGTATGGGGATCATGATCTATCTCTATGTGGCGCGGCGGGTCGTCAGGCCGCTACACGCCGCGGTGCAGCGGCTGGAAGAGCTGGCGACCGGCGATGTCGATGCCACCCGGCGACTGGAGGTCACTTCGCTAGACGAGGCCAGCCAACTTGCCCAGGCGCTGAACACCGTCCTGGGCAAGCTCTCCCAGATCATCGCCGAAGTCCGGTCGGCAGCCGAGTCCCTGTCCGCCGCGTCCGTGGAGGTGCTGGCCACGGCCCAGCACCTCTCCCAGGGGACGAGCGATCAGGCGGCGGCCGTGCAGGAATCGACCGTCAGCCTGGAGCAGATGAGCGCGTCTATCACGCAGAACGCCCACGCCAGCCGCCAGACGGAGCAGATGGGCCTCAATGGGGCCAAGGATATTGAAGCCTGCGAGAGGAGCGCGCGCGAGACGGTGGCAGCCATGCAGGCCATTGCCCAGAAGATCGCGATCATCGAGGACATCACCAATCAGACGAACCTGCTGGCGGTGAATTCCGCTATCGAGGCGGTGCGGGCCGGCGAGCACGGCAAGGGGTTTGCAGTCTTGTCGACGGAGGTGCGCAAGCTCGCGGAGCGCACCAAGACGGCAGCCCAGGAGATCCGGGATCTGGTGTCCTCCAGCGTCAAGATCGCCGAACAATCTGGACAGCTGTTGATGGAGGTGGTGCCGTCGATTCACAAGACGGTGAATCTCTTTCAGGAGGTGGCGGGGGCTTCCAACGAGCAGTCGTTGGGCGTGGCCCAGATCAACAAGGCCATGGGCCAGGTGGACCAGGTGATGCAGCGGAATGCCGCCGCCGGCAAGCAACTGGCCGCCATGGCAGAGGCGATGGCGGCGAAGGCCGAGGGCCTGCAGAAAATCATCGCCTTCTTCCGTACAGTCGGGTAGAGTAAGCATACTTCCACTACACCCTCTCCCTTCGGGAGAGGGGAGAGGAAGGCGAAAGGACGGTCCATGATCGAGGATAAAGAGCTCCGCGATCTCTTCCAGGCTGAGAGCGAAGAACGCCTGCAGCATCTCGAGGAGGGATTGCTCTCTTTGGAAAAGCATCCCAACACGCAGGCCACCCTGGAAGAAGTGTTCCGGGAGGTGCACAGCCTCAAAGGCTCGGCCCGGATGCTTGGGGTGAGCGACGTCGAAACGATCGCCCACCGGTTTGAGGATATCCTGGGCGCAGCGAAGCGAGCGGAGACCGTCCTTTCCCCCGAGACCATCGATCGGCTGTATCGCGGACTCGATGCCATGCGCAAGCTGGTCCAGGAAGCGGTCATTGGGGAGCCTTCAGGCGTCCAGGTCCTGAGCGTGCTTGCGCAGCTGAGCGTCGAGGGGCCCGGGGCGCCGCCGCAGGCCCCGACGCCTGCCGACGTGAGCCAACTGCCAGCACGCAGCGAAGCGTCCTCGCGGGAGATCGAAGGCCTTTTCGTGGGGGCAGACGGCCAGCCCTTGCCGATGGCGAGCCCGACGCGCGATGCACTGATCGCCCTCGGCCTCCCGACCGAGGCCAGGGTGCCGGAGCCGCACGAGATGCGTGAGCAAGGGGAGCCACGCAAGGACGTCTTCTCCCAGCCGGGCGCAGAGGACGGCCAAGCCCAGACCCAACGCTACCGCATCGAGACCATTCGGGTCGATCCCCAGAAACTGGATGCGCTGATGACACAAGCGGGCGAGCTGACGGTGACGAAAATCCGCATGGCTCGCCGCCTTGCCGACATCGAGGAGATCGTGTCGCTGTGGGAGGAGTGGAACCGAGAGGCTTTTGCGGATCATCTCGTGATCGGCGAGGTGCGCCTCGAGCCAGGCCGCAACTGGGGGCACAGCGTCGAGCAGAGCGATGTGAAGCGTTTGCTCGCGTTCTACGAACGTGGCTCCGAACGGCTTGAGCGCCTGGGAGCGCTGCTCAATCGCTTGCGGACCGTCGCGTACGAAGATACCGCACGGTTGGATTACGTGGCCAACGAGCTGGAAGAGGGCATCCGCACCATCCGCCTCCTGCCGCTGTCCACCATGTTCAACCTCTTTCCCCGGATGGTGCGTGACCTGGCCAGAGAGCAAGCCAAAGAGGTGCAGCTGGTCATCGAGGGCGGCGAGACGACGGCGGACAAGCGGATCCTCGAAGAGATGAAGGACCCGTTGATGCACCTGATTCGGAACGCCATCGATCACGGCGTCGAAACACCGCAGGAGCGCGAACGGGCTGGGAAGCTCCCCACGGCCGCCATTCACCTCCGTGCTCGTCAGACGGCGACGAGCATCGTCATCGAGGTCAGCGACGATGGGCGCAGCCTGGACATCGAAACGATCAAACGGACCGCGCTGCGACGTAGAATCTACCGTGAGGAGGAACTCGCGGCGATGACCCTTGCCCAAATCCAGTCGCTGATCTTCATCTCTGGATTCTCGACGAGTTCCCTGGTGACCGATGTGTCCGGCCGGGGAGTTGGCCTCGATGTCGTGCGCGCCAACGTGGAGCGCCTCAAGGGAACGATTCAGGTGGAATCATCGCCCGGGGCCGGGTGCGTGTTTCGGATCCAATTGCCCATCACGCTGGCGACGGTGCGCGTGCTGATTGTCTCGGCGGCCGGGAACATCTATGCGCTGCCCGTCGAGTTTGTGCAGACGATGCGTCAGGTCTCGCCACGGGCCATTTTCTCCATGGAAGGACGGGAAACCATCGTCCTTGATGGTCACCCCCTATCGGTCGTCCGGCTCGCGGACCTGCTCGAATTGCCAACAAGGAGAGGGGAGCGAAGCGCGAGGATCGAAGCGGGCGATCCTCAAGCCTCGAACGCGCTGCCATGCGTGATTCTCGGACTTGATGACGAGCTGCTGGGGCTGTTCGTGGATGAGCTCCTGGATGAACAAGAAGTGGTGCTGAAACCCCTCAGCCTGATCCTGAAGCGTGTACGCAATGTTTCCGGGGCGACGATCCTGGAGACGGGTGAGGTGTGCATGGTGTTGAATCCCCACGATCTGATGAAGACCGTCCAGAAATGGGCCGCAGGGGTTGCCCTGGAGCGAGCGATCGAAGAGGTCGAGCGCCAGCGGGTTATTCTGCTGGTGGAGGACTCCATCACGACCCGCACCCAGGAGAAGCGCATTCTGGAAAGCGGCGGCTATGACGTCGTCACCGCGGTAGATGGCGTCGATGCGCTCAACAAACTCAGGTCACAGGCGTTTGATGCGGTCGTCTCGGATATTCAGATGCCGAACATGGACGGGCTGGCCCTGACGGCCAAAATCCGAGAGGACAAACACTATCAGGAACTGCCCGTCATTCTGGTCACCTCGCTGGCGACCGAGGAGGATAAACGCAGGGGAATCGAAGTGGGGGCGAACGCCTATCTCACCAAGCCCACATTCGACCAGAAAGTGCTTCTAGACACGTTGAGGAGGCTGGTGTGAGCCCGAGACAAGGCATGAAACCGCATGCACATGCCCCCATCCGGGTCCTGTTGGTGGATGATTCCCCACTTGCGCTCATGATCTTGCAACGCATGCTCGCCGCCTCCCCCGAGATTCAGGTCGTCGGGACTGCTGGCAATGGACGAGAGGCATTGGCGCTCATTCCTCAGCTTCAGCCGGCGGTCATCTGCACAGATCTCCACATGCCGGTGATGGACGGGCTGGAGCTGACCAGGGAAGTGATGCTGCGGTTCCCCCGCCCGATCCTGGTGCTCAGTGTGTCGGTCCAACAGGACGATACGAGGAATATTTTTCGACTGCTCGAAGCGGGCGCGGTGGATGTCTGCGCCAAGCCCCGCAGCGGCCTCCTGACAGATGATGGTCACGGGATGCAAGAGCTCATCGGGAAGATCAAAATCCTCTCCGGGGTGGTGGTGTTTCGCAAGCATCGTCGCGCTTCCCTTCCCCCGGCCTCTCCCGGCCAGGCGCAGCCTGCCGTCATCGGGCCAGCGGTGGTGCGCATGGTGGCGATCGGCGCCTCTACAGGCGGCCCGCAAGCGCTACAAACCATCCTGACAGAGCTCCCCCCCGATTTTCCGGTACCGATTTTGTGTGTGCAACACATCAGCGATGGGTTTTTACAGGGGCTTGTGAACTGGCTAGCCGCGCAGTGCCGGCTCAAGGTGAAGATCGCGCAGCCGGGCGAGCTGGCACTGCCAGGGACGATCTATTTTCCGCAGGAGCGCACCCATCTGGAGATCGATGACAACGGCAGGCTCATGAGTTCGCTCGCACCGCCACTGGAGGGCCATCGTCCCTCGGTGACGTTCACCTTTCAGTCGATGGCCAGGTCCTATGGGAGCGCGGCCGTTGGCATCTTGTTGACCGGGATGGGACGCGATGGGGCCGAAGGGATGCGGGCGATTGCGCAGGTCGCTGGCATCACCATCGCGCAGGATGAGGAAAGCTGCACCGTGTTCGGGATGCCGAAACAGGCGATCGACCTGGGAGCCGCGCAGTATATTCTTCCGGCGCACGACATCGCCCGCGCGTTGACCCATTTGCTGTCGGTCAGAGTGAGGTGAAGCTATGACGGGCCAGGACATCCTCATCGGCACCGGCGTCGAGATCGTCATAGTAGAAGACAGCCCGGTTCAGGCGACCTTGCTCAGACGGATGCTTGTCCGGTACGGCTATGCGGTGACCTTGGCTAAAAATGGCCTCGAAGGGCTGGTGAGAGTCCGGGAGCGGAAACCCGCCCT
>Ga0114129_10013454_pt1 | contig 11657 bp, 8 predicted proteins | sample RhiMetdeltSRZDD1_FD_80071 | JGI IMG/M metagenome (GOLD analysis project Ga0114129, IMG submission 80071) | Populus rhizosphere microbial communities from Tennessee, USA - Rhizosphere MetaG P. deltoides SRZDD1 (version 2) (version 2) | ecosystem: Host-associated > Plants > Roots > Rhizosphere >... | reverse complement strand
GGCTTCGCCGATCTGTTCGTCGTCTTTGCGAAAGTGGACGGCGAGCACTTCACGGCATTCCTCGTCGAGCGCGGGTTCGGCGTGAAGAGCGGCAAAGAAGAGCACAAGATGGGGCTGCACGGGTCGTCGACGACGCCGCTCATCTTTCAGGACGTGAAAGTGCCGGCCGAGAACGTGCTGGGCGAAGTCGGCAAGGGGCACAAGGTCGCGTTCAACGTCCTGAACTTCGCGCGGTTCAAGCTCGGCGCGATGTGCGGTGGCGGCGCGCAGGGCGCGATCGCAGAGGCTGCGAAGTACGCCGGCACACGCCGCCAGTTCGGTCAGCCGATCGCGAGCTTCGGCGCCATCAAGCACAAGATCGGCGAGATGGTCGTGCGTCAGTACGCCGTCGAGAGCCTCCTGTACCGGACCGCCGGCCTCGTCGACGCGCAGATCGCGTCCACTCCGCACGACGCCAACGACGGGTCTGCCGCGCTCGCGGCGTTCGAGGAATACGCCGTTGAATCGTCCATCGCGAAAGTGCTGGGCAGCGAGGCGCTGAACTACGTGCTCGACGAGAACATTCAGATTCACGGCGGCAACGGATACGTGAAAGACTATCCCGCGGAGCGTCATTTCCGGGACGCGCGCGTCAATCGCATCTTCGAGGGAACGAACGAGATCAATCGTCTGCTGATTCCCGGCATGCTGGTGCGGCGCGCGGTCAAAGGCGACCTCGCGCTGATTCCGGCCGCGAAGGCGCTGCAGGAGGAGCTGCTCGGACCGCCGTCGTTCCCCGAACCGGACGATGCCGTGCTGGCCGACGAGCGCCGCGCGATCGAAGCGTTCAAGAAAACCGCGCTGATGGTGCTCGGCCTCGGGATGCAGACGTTCGGGCAGAAGCTGACCGACGAGCAGGAAGTGCTGATGCACGCGGCCGACATCCTGATCGACGTGTTCGCCGCCGAGAGCGCCGTCCTGCGCGCGACGGCGGCGTCAGCGCAAACGCATCCACGCGCGGCGCTGCAGGTCGATGCCGCGCGCGTGTTCGTCAACGACGCCGCGATGCGGATCGAGGCGTCGGCGCGCCAGGCGCTCGCCGCGACCGTCGACGGCGATACACTACGCACGATGCTCGCCGCGCTGCGGCGCTTGATCAAGGTGACGCCCATCAACACGGCGGCGTTGCGACGCCGCCTGGCCGACGAAACGGTGTCGCGTGGTGCCTATCCGTTTGCCTGAGCACGTCAACGGCGACGCCCGCTGGCTGATTGGGGTACTGCTGTGCGTGTGTGTTGGCGCCTGTTCGGCGCCCGCACCGCCGGAAGCGAAGGACTACGCCGCGAAAGTGGCGGCCGATCGCGCGGCGAAGGATGCACTGTTTCAGGCGGCCGACGATCCAATACCCAAGGTGAAGCACGCGGAATTTCTCCCGCTCGCGTACTTTCCGATCGATCCCGATTACGACGTGCCGGCCCAGCTCAAGACGATCGAGGATCGATCGGTCATGGAAATGCCGACGTCGACCGGCACGCTGCGGAAGATGCGGCGCGTCGGCACGCTGGAATTCTCGCTCAAGGGACAGCCGCTCAAGCTGACGGCGTTCGTCGAGGCCGATGCCCGCACGCTGGATCGGCTGTTCGTCCCGTTCAACGATTTGACGAGCGTCACCGAAACCTATCCCGGCGGGCGCTACATGGATCTCGATCGCACGGCGACCGGGATCTACAAGGTCGACTTCAACCGCGCCTATCACCCGTACTGCTACTTCAACCCGACGTACGAGTGTCCGATCCCGCCGTCCGAGAACCGCCTGAAGATTCCCGTCCGCGCCGGCGAAAAGCTGAAGAAGCCGAATACGTAGCGTGCCGCTGAGAGCGATCGTCTTCGACTTCGACGGCGTTCTCGCGAACAGCGAGCCGCTGCATCTGCGCGCCTATCAGGACGTGCTCGCGAGCGAAGGCGTCACGCTGACCGAGGGTGATTACTACACGCGGTATCTCGGATACGACGACGTGGGCGTGTTCAGGACGCTGAGCACGGATCGAGGACGCGGTTGGACGCCGGCGGACATCGAGCGGCTCATCACCGAGAAGGCGGCGCGGCTCGAAGCGCTCGAGCGGCATCACTCGATCCTTTTTCCCGGCGCCGCAGAAGTCGTGAAGCGCGCCGCCGGCGCCGTGCCGATCGCGATTGCATCCGGCGCGCTCGGCGCTGAAATCCGCCGCGTGCTCGCGCGGGAGCAGCTCACCTCGTGCTTCACCGCCATCGTCGCGGCCGAGGACACGCCGGTCAGCAAGCCCGCACCTGAACCGTATCGCCGCGCCGTTGAACTGCTCGGCCGGGAGATTGGCGAGGCGCTGCCAGCGACCGACTGCGTCGCCGTCGAAGACTCACGCTGGGGACTCGAGTCGGCGCGGAAAGCGGGCCTGCGAACGGTCGGGGTTGCGCAAACCTACGAAAGGTCGGCCCTCGGCGAAGCCGACCTGATCATCGACACGATCGAGTCCTTGGATCTGGACGATCTGGCTCGCCTCTATTCCACATAATTGGTCCGCCGCCTGGTCTTCAATCCAAGACCTTGGATTCAAACTGACTCCTTAGACATCCATGAGCCCAATTCGCCTTTACAACTCCGGCAAGCGGCCGTGATACTGACTAATCCCGGACAGTGAGTAGGTCTGATACATCGTTCGACTCCGGGATTACCTTGCAAGTCTTTCGGTTCGATTTTCGAGGAGGAAGGATGAGAGTTCGATCATTCGTGCTCGCGCTGCTGGCGGTGTTCGCCCTGAGCGCGCTCGCGTCTGCCCAACAGCAGACAGGTGAGATCTTCGGCAAGGTGACGGATCAGTCGGGCGGCGTGCTGCCCGGCGTCACCGTCACGCTCACCGCTCCGCACCTGCTGCAGCCGCTCACCGCGGTCTCCAGCGACACGGGAACCTATCAGTTCCCGCGGTTGAACATCGGCACATACACGGTCAAATTCGAGCTCGCCGGTTTCAAGTCGGTCGTGAACGAAGGCATTCAGGTCACGGTCGGCTTCAGCGCGCAGGTGAATGCTCAGCTCGGCATCTCCACCGTGCAGGAGACCATCACGGTCACCGGCGAGAGCCCGATTGTCGACACGCGCAACACCGGCACGAAGCAGACGTTCACCAACGAACTGCTGCAGAGCATTCCATCGGCCCGCGACCCGTGGGTCATCCTTCAGCAGACGGCCGGCATCGCGATGGACCGCGAGAACGTCGGCGGCAACATGTCGGGCCAGCAATCAAACTACGTATCGCGCGGCGGCAATCCGACCAACAACAAGTGGGCCGTCGACGGCGTCGACATCACCGACATGGCGGCCACAGGCGCCTCGCCCACCTACTACGACTTCGACGCGTTCGAGGAAATGACGATCAACACCGGCGGCGTCGACGTGACGCAGCAGACCGGCGGCGTCGGCATCAACCTCGTCACCAAGAGCGGCAGCGACCGGTTCAAGGGATCGTCGCGGTTCTACGTGACCGACGAGAAGTACGAGTCGCAGAACATCACCGACGCGCAGCGCAACCAGGGCGCTTCGTCTGGCAACCCGATTCAGAACATCAAGGACTACGGCGTCGAGGTCGGCGGGCCGATCAAGAAGGGCCGCGCGTGGGTCTGGGGCGCGTTCGGCAAGCAGAACATCGGTGTCGGTGTCGTCGGCTTCTTCCAGCCGAGCGCGAACTGCCAGGCGATCAAAGCCAATCCGCTTGCGTCGCCTATCGAGGACGTGAACGCGTGCTTGAACACCGACCTGACCCAGCTGCAGACGACGAACCTGAAGGCCGACGTGCAGCTCTTCAAGGGCAACAAGCTGAGCCTCTGGAACATGTTCTCGAAGAAGGTCCGCAACGCGCGGAACGCGAGCGATACGACGCCGATCGAATCGACCGTGCGTCAGGCCGCGGTGTCGAGCCTTTACGGCAAGTGGGGATGGATCACGGGCCCGACGCCGACCTACAAGTTCGGCGATCAGTGGGTCGCGAGCGACCGCCTGCTCGTCGACGTGCAGTACGCGCACGTCGGCAACAACTTCATCCTGGACTTCCATGAGGATGGGCTGCGCGACGTGCAGCCGATCTTCATCATCGCCGGCAGCATCAACGGCCGGTCGACGCCCGACGGCAACCAGTCGGTGAACATCCGGCCGGTGAACAGCCTGAACGTCAATGCCAACTACTTCCTGCCCGGCAAGCTCGGCGGCGACCACGCGCTCCGAATGGGCGGCTACTGGCGGGACGCGAAGAGCATTGGATTGACGCACACCGGCGGCAACGCCGTGGCACGATTCCCGACGAGCATCAACGACAACTGCGCCGTCCTCGCCACGTGCCAGGCGCAGATCACTCGCGACGGCGGCACGCAGTACGATCTCTTGAATGTGTCGCTGTATCTGCAGGACACGCTGACGCACGGCCGGCTGACGACGCAGCTCGGCGTGCGGTACGACTACAACCACGATCAGGCGCTGGCGTCGTCGGTCGCGGCGAATCCGATGTTTCCGCAGCTCCTGCCGGCGGTGAACTTCCCTGGCGCCGATCCGGGATTGGCGTTCAACAACATTTCGCCGCGCGTCGGCTTCACCTACGACCTCCGCGGCGACGGCAGAACGCTGGCGAAGGCCAACTACGCGAGCTACTGGGGCCAGGTGGGCACGGCCGGCGTGTCGGGCATTCTCAACCCCGTCACCCGCGTGAGCGTCCGCTATCCGTGGATCGACGCCAACGGCGACAAGTTCGTGCAGGCGAACGAAGTTCAGCTCGGCCCGACGAACGGCCGGAACCCGCTGGCCGTGACCGGCAACTGGGATCCGAACGATCCGTCGAATCCCCGCACGGCGAACACGGTCGACCCGAACTTCAAGAACGATCGCACGGATGAATTCATCCTCGGGATCGATCGCGAGATTGGCGCCGGGTTCGCGGCGGGCGTCAATTACGTGTGGCGCCGGTACACGAACTTCACGGTCGATCACTACGTCGGTCTGGAGCCCTCGGACTACTCGGCGGTGTCATTCACGGCGCCTGCGAGCAGCTGTCCCGCGGCGCAGAATGCGCGCTGCCCGCAGGTCACCTACTACCAGCCGAACTTCCAGGTGCCGGGCGTGCAGCAGCGAACCTCGTTCAGCTCCGACCTGTACAACCGCACGTTCAACGGTCTCGACTTCGGCGCACGCAAGCGCTTGTCGAACCGCTGGCTGATGAACGCCAGCCTGTCCTACGCCAGTACGATCGTGAACAACGGGTTCGGCGGCGCGTTCGCCAACACGATTCCCGAGGATCCGACGAACCTCGCCACACGCAACACGTTCCAGTACGACTACCAGAGCGCCGGCAGCGGCCTTGGCAACGTCTACGTGAACGCGAAGTGGCTGTTCAAAGCGAGCGGTCTCTATCAGCTGCCGGGCGACGTGAACGTCTCGGCGTTCTACAACGCGCGGCAGGGATACATCTTCGAGCCGTTCGTCCGTCAGGCGGCGCGGACCAACGGCGGCGGCACGGCCGACGTCCTGCTCGATCCGGTTGGCGACAACCGGCTGCCGACGTACCAGAACCTCGACTTCCACGTCGAGCGTCCGGTGAAGCTCGGCACGGCGCGGATCATTCCGTCGATGGACGTGTTCAACTTGGGCAACATGAACACGGTCCTGGCGCTGCAGCGCCAGCAGAACTCGACGATCGCGAACAACATCAGCCAGGTGTTGGCGCCGCGCGTCATCCGGTTCGGCGTCCGCTTGAACTGGTAGATCGACTCTCAGCTCTGTAAGTCAGCGGGCGGGGCCGGGGCCCCGCCCTTTTTGTGTACGAACGCGGTATCCTGTACTCGTGATTCGTCAACAGTTCGTGCGCGCCTTCACGCACGCGGCGCTGAGCCCCGACCCCGACCTGGCCGTCGCCGCGCTGATGATCGCGCGCGTCGAGCATCCGCGGCTCGACGCCGGGCCGTACCTGGATCAACTGGATGCGCTCGGGCGCGAGGCGAAGATCCGCGTCGCGGCCGCGCCGGTGGTGCCGGGCGACACGCCGGCGCGCGTCGACCCCGATCGGTACGCGCGCGTGCTGGCGATGAACGATTACCTGTTCGGCGAGTTGCGGTTCGTCGGCAACGAGGTGCACTACGAGGATCCGCGGAATAGTTTTCTGAACGAAGTCCTCGATCGGCGCACCGGCATCCCGATCACGCTCGCGCTCCTGTACATGGAGGTCGCGCGCCGCGCGGGGCTCCACGTCGAAGGCATCAACTTCCCGGGACACTTCCTGCTGCGGTGTCCGGCGAGACGCGGGCTGCAGTACTCGGAGGACCTCATCATCGATGCGTACCACGGCGGCGCGCTGCTCAGCGAAGACGCGTGCCGCGAGCTGCTGCGCCGGCACGCTGGCGAAGGGCAGACGTCGCTGCGCTATCTGCGCGGCCACGCGACCAAGCCGCAGATTCTGGCGCGCATGCTGCTGAACCTGAAGCGCACCTACGTTCACATGCATTCGTACCCGCAGGCGCGCGACATGACCGAGCTGCTGCTCGCCGTGGACCCCTCCGCCACGACCGAGCTGCGCGACCGCGGACTGCTGGCGTATCAGTTGAAGGATTACTCGGCCGCGCTGCGCGACCTTCAAGCCTACCTGCAGTCGTCACCGAAAGCCGACCTCGACGAAAGCGACCGCGAAGAGCACGCGCAGATTTGGGAGCACGTGAAGGCGCTGCGGCGGCGGGTCGCTTCGTTGAACTGAGACGTCGCTGCAGCGCTCAGCTCTCGGCTTTCAGCTGCCCGGCGCCGACGCGCTTCTTGCCCTCGGGGCAGTCGTACAACACCGGACAGACGGAACAGTGGGGATCGGCTTCGGTGCACGTGGCCGCGCCGTGGTGTGACAGGTAGACGAACGCGCGGCGGTACGCGTCGATCGCTGGCGGCAGATCGCGCGACACCGCGTCGCGGATCGATCGCGCCGTCTTGGTGAAATCGCCTTGCGTATCGCCGTAGCCGAGGCGCCGCGCCACGCGGCTGACGCGCGCGTCGACCGGCAGCACCGGCTGATCGGCGGCGAAGAGCAGCATGCGGTACGCGCCGCCCTCGCCCATCTGCGGCAGTCCTTTCAGCGCGCGGCGCGCCGGCGTGATCGGCCCGCGGATGATCGACGGCAGCTTCGGCGTCCGGCGGAAGATCTCGACGCCGGTGCGTAACGCGCTCAGCCGCTGCTCGCCGTACGGCCCGGCGAGCTTGACGCTTTCTTCGAGCTTCTTCTTCGGCGCGCGCCACATGGAATCGGGCGTCAGCGCGGGAATCCGCTTCAGCGCGGCGAGGGCGGCGTCGCGCTTCTGCGGCGTCGAGTGCATCGACAGCACTTCCCAGACGAAGAGGGTGAACGGATCGCGCGGAGGCTTGGGCAGCGCGCCGTAGAACTTCTGCAGGGCATCCACCAATCCGTCGAGTCGTGACACGGCAGCAATCTATATCAACGCTGAGTCAACACAATGGACACAAAGGCAAACCCTATTGGTTTTCTTCCTTTGTGTCCTTTGTGTCCTCTGTGTTGATTCGGCCTCACGAAGCGCGTACGGCGATCCCCGCGATCTCCTCGTAGAGGATCGCAGAGGCGATGACGCCGTTGTGGAAGTTCGAGACGTCGAGCTTCTCGTTCGGCGCGTGCGCGTTCTCGTCGGGCAGGCCGACGCCGAACAGCACCGACGGCAGCCCGAGCTCCTCCTGAAACGTCGAGACGACGGGGATCGATCCGCCCTCGCGCGTGAAGACCGGCGTCTTGCCGAACCCCTTCTCGATCGCACGGCCGGCCGCCTGGACGAACGGATTGTCGTACGACGTCATCCACGGCTTGCCGCCGTGCATGCGCGTGACCTTCAGCTCCACGGTCTTCGGCGTGATCTTGTTCACGTACTCCTCGAACTGCCTGGCAATCTTGTCCGGATGCTGGTTCGCCACGAGCCGCATGCTGACTTTCGCCATCGAGACGGCGGGCAGCACGGTCTTCGCGCCTTCGCCGGTGAAGCCGGAGAGGAGCCCGTTGATTTCGAACGTGGGCCGCGCCCAGATGCGCTCGAGCGTGGCGTAGCCGCTCTCGCCGAACAGCTTGGGGATGCCGAAGTCTTTCTTGAACTTCTTCTCGTTGAACGGCAGCGAGGCCCACGCCTTCCGTTCCTCCTCGGTGAGCGGCACGACATCGTCGTAGAAGCCGGGAATCTTGACGCGGCCGCTGCGGTCCTTCATCTGCGCCAGCACCTGCGCGAGCACCATCGCCGGATTGGCGACGGCGCCGCCGAACGAGCCGGAGTGCAGATCGGTCTTGCTGCCGCGCAGATCGATCTGGAAGTACGCGAGCCCGCGCAGGCCGTAGCAGATCGACGGCACGCCGCGATCGAACATCGGCGAGTCGGAGATGACGACGACGTCGGCGCCGAGGGCGGCTTTGTGGGCCCGGATGAAATCGTCGAGGTGCTCGCTGCCGACCTCTTCTTCCCCCTCGAGGATGATCTTGATGTTCACCGGCAGGCGGCCGTTCTGCTTCAGGTGCGCTTCGATCGCCTTGAAGTGCATGAAGACCTGGCCCTTGTCGTCGGCCGAGCCCCGCGCGTAGATCTCGCCGTCGCGAATCGTCGCCTCGAACGGCGGCGACTCCCACAGATTGAGCGGATCCACCGGCTGCACGTCGTAATGGCCGTAGAAGAGAATCGTCGGCGTGCCGTCGGCGCCCAGCCAGTCGCCGTACACGACCGGATTGCCCGGCGTGTCGATGAGCCGGACGTTCTGCAGACCGATGCGCCGCATCTCGTCCGCGCACCATTCGGCGCAGCGCTTCACGTCGGCGGCATGCTGCGGCAGCGCGCTGATGCTCGGGATGGCCAGCAGCGCCTTGAGCTCGTCGAGGTAGCGATCGCGGTTGACGTTGATGAAGTCGATGACCTTGTCCATGGTGGCCTCAAACGGTGCGATCACAGCAAACTCCAGCGGCCATCTTCGTCGATCGCGGCGCCGTCGGATTTCAGTTTCTCCAGGTGAGCGCGGACGTTTTCGCGCGCGGCCGGCATCAGCGCCGGGGCGAGACCATCATAGATGGATTCCGCGATCGCCGGCACGTCCGTGTGGCCGGCGCGAAGGGCGGCAATCACCTGACGCTCGCGAAAGCGGCGATGCTCGAGGTAACCGGTCAGCAGCGCCCGCGGATCTTCCACGATCGGCCCGTGCGCCGGCAACAGGCGCCGCGGATCGAGCGCGAGAACGCGCTCGAGCGACGCGAGGTACTGCGCCAGATTGCCGCCGCGGCTCGAATGAATCATGACGCTGCTGCCGAGCGCCACGAGATCGCCGGTGAAGACCGAGCGGCTCGCCTCGTGCCAGAACGCCAGATGATCGGGGGAATGTCCCGGCGTATGCAGCACGGTCAGCGACTCGTCGGCCGCGGGAATTTCATCGCCGTCGCCGATCGCCTGCCAGCGCACGCGGTACCGCTCGTCCTGTCCGGGCCAGGGCAGCTTCGAAAACGTCGCGCCGGGGTGCGCCGCGGCGAGCGCAGGCACGCCGTCCGCGTGATCGCGATGGCCGTGCGTCACGAGGACGCGATCGAGCCGCGCATCCCGCGCCGTCAGCGCGGCCGCGAGGTCCGCGAGATGCTGCGGGTGGCCGACGCCCGCGTCGATGAGCACGGCGAGCGCCCCGGCAGATGACGTCCCGCGATCGCCGGCCAGCAAATACGTATTGTTGCCGGCACCGGTCATCGGACTCGGGTTGTGTGCGACGAGGAGGATTGGGGCGAGCACTCAAAAACTATAACGAAGTGCGACCGTGAAATGAGAATTGCGCCGGTACTGCCCGAGAAAATCGTCCTCGCTCCCGGCAATGACGACGCAGGCGGCCGTCGCGCGCCAGTGCTGTCCGCGCGCCTGTGAGTACTCGGCTTTCGCATAGACACCGTTGCCGTTCTGCCGGACGGCGCTTTCGAACGCGACGCTCCGGTTCGGATCGATCGTATACGACGCGCGTGCGACGAGCGCCCGTGTCATCCCGCGGTCCGGTGCGAACGTGAGCGGCGCGCGCCTCGCCGTCACCGCCTCGCCGGCGTATCCGCCGACCAGCACCCACTCGCCCGTCTGACGTTCGAGCTGCAGCACGTACAACACGTATTGATCCGTGCCCGGGGACGAGCTCGTGAAGTACGCCGCCTCGCCCTTGATCGTGAACCAGCGCGTCGGCACGGCGGCGTCCACGCCGTAGGCGCGAATCGACGGATAGATGCGGCGGATCACGATCAACGCAGAACCCGCAGAAACTGTTTTCAGAGAAACGGGTTCTGCGGGTTCCGCGAGTTCTGCGTTGATCGTCGGGAGCACGTCGACGTTCGGCAAATGGTTGAAGCCGTCGAAGAACGACAGCGAGTATTCGATGGCGCTGCCGACGTGACCCCAGCGCAGTCCTGTCTGCGATCCTTCCGGCAGCGCCGTCTTCGCGTCGACGACGGGAATTCCGCCCGCGAGCGCCGGAAGCGGCGCCCACCGCTGGTCGACGAGCGGCAAACGGCTCGGTGTGAACCGCGGAAGCCACACGACCTCGAACGTCTCCTGACCGAGCTGACCAACGCCGCGCGCGCCCGTCACGGCGAGGAGCTCGGTGTCGACGACGTTCAGAAAGTCGCGCGGCGCGAAGCGGTCCGTCGGCGTCACGATGTCGGCCTTGCCCCATCGGATGAATTGCTTGCCCACGTCGAGCGTGAACCGGCTGCGAGTCACGGTCGCCGTGAGACGCCGGATCGACAGGCGCGGACGCTTCGGCGTGCGATCGCTGAAGTCGAGCCGCCAGGAATCCTCCACGTGATCGTGCGAGCTCGCGCCGAAGTCGAGGCCGCCCGCGAATTGAATCCACGGCGCTGGTTTGAAGAACACTTCCTCTCGCGCCAGGAACTCGGAGACGAGACGGACATCGTCGTTGGACGCAGCCTGTGGATAGACGAACGCGGCGCCTTCGAGAAACCCGCGCTCGGTGATGGTCTGGGCGCTGGCGCCCGCGGTCCACAGCACGAGCGCGCACACGGCCGCAGCACGCGTCATTGCCTGCGGATGGCCTGCAGCGTGAAATCGTCGTCCTTGAGCGGGACGTTGTAGGCGAGTTTGTCGAGAGTCAGGCGCGTGCGGCTGCCGCGTCGAAGATCGGCCATCTCCAGCTGCCGCGCCGTCCAGATGCCCTGCACGTTCTCGTAGTCGCCGTACGTCAGCCGGCGCACCGCCTGATCCTTGATGTAGTTGTCGATCCGCACGATCGAGTACGTATCCTTGCGAATCCAGACGATCGATCGCGTGTATTGCGACGACTTCGACTCTTTCGGCGTCGACTGGATCTTCCAGCACGCGGCGCCGTCAACCGGCTCCTCGCCTTCGAGCCGGTAGTCGTACTGGTTGACGTCGCGCTCTTCGAGATCCTCGAAGCTGAAGTCGGTGCCGAAGAATCGCGTCGAACGATCCTGCAGCGCGATCCGGCGATCGCGCTCGAGCGCCGGTGTCCACATCCATTGATCGGACGCGCGGTCCGGATGGTTCACCACCAGCAGCGCGACCCCTTTGACCTCGGCGGGGGCGGTGAATCGCAGCACCGCCTTGCTGTTGCCGTGCGCGCCGATCCGCTCGAACGTCCAGCGCTTGTCGCC
>Ga0114129_10013453_pt1 | contig 11658 bp, 9 predicted proteins | sample RhiMetdeltSRZDD1_FD_80071 | JGI IMG/M metagenome (GOLD analysis project Ga0114129, IMG submission 80071) | Populus rhizosphere microbial communities from Tennessee, USA - Rhizosphere MetaG P. deltoides SRZDD1 (version 2) (version 2) | ecosystem: Host-associated > Plants > Roots > Rhizosphere >... | reverse complement strand
GCGAGTGACGTGGGGAAAGCGCTTAACCCAACGCAAGTCGAAGCGCAGGACGAAGGCGCCGCGGTCATGGGAGTCGGTCACTCCCTGATGGAGGAGCTGATACTCGATAGCAGCGGCCGAATCGTTAATCTCGGAGCGATGGACTATCGCATCCCGACAATTCAGGACATTCCGCGCGACCTCCATTCTGTGCTGATCGAAAACGAAGACGGCCCCGGTCCATATGGTGCGAAGGGAGCCGGCGAAGGGGGCATCCTTGGCATCGCTGGAGCCATTGGCGCGGCCGTCAATCAGGCCGTTGGTGTGCAGATTCGCGATCTGCCGTTGACACCGGAGCGCATCTGGCGCGCGATTCAATCAGCTCGCGCGGAATTGCCGTGAGAGATCGCCGATCACTCGATCTGGTAATGCTCCGTCAAATGTAATCACGCGATAACGCAGCGTGAGCGACTGTCCCTGCGGCACTTCAAACGGTTTGTTCGCGACGATGCACGGGTTGATCATCCAGACGTAGCGCGGGTTGTGCCACGTCGACGGCGGGTTGGATGGATGATCGACGACCGCGCATCCGATCGGCTTCCCATTTGTCAGCGTGATCAGATACGCATACCAATCCGCCGCCGGCCAATTCAGATCGGCGACCGAGTAGTGCGGATCGGGTCGCGTCACGCGTCCCTTCGCATCAGCGTACGAAGACTCTCCGTCGTTCCTCGCGCGTACGCAAAAACCGCCGAACGGAGTCTGATTGAGTACGAGCGTGCCTTCCGGCGTCAATCGATAGGTCAGATCGATGACGTTCGCGCCCTCGGCCGCTCGCCACGCCGCCGTCGTGTTTTCGTCCATGACCCTGCGCGCGCCAATCATCCAATCGTTCTGGATGTCGATGGTCGCGGACTTGCCGTCTGATTGCTGCAGCTGCACGCGCTGATTGGTGATGACGCGTTGATCGGTCGGCGCGAACTGTCCCCATCCCCAGAAATCGCCGCGGTTGATGTCGAACCCATGAGTGGGGCCCAGTGGACCGAGTTTCGAGAAGTCAGCTTTCCGCCTGAACTCCATCGAGTGCCAGGCAAGAAAGACGCCGCGATGATGCACGTGATCACCCGGCGCAAGATCTGTGATGCGCTCGCCGGACGGGGTATTCAGTGGATGAAAGCAGCAGGCACTGTTGGCTTTGAGATTGGAGCCGGCCGGCTTCTTCGTGAGATATGTGAAGGCCACACGTCCATCCGGACTGCGTAGAGTCTGCCCGTCTGCCTCCGGGACGAGCGTATAACCCGGTGCCTGCATGCGTGCTCCAATAGCCGCGCTTACCACTCCACCGGCGGCGGAAAGAAATTGTCGCCTCTGCCATGTTCACCCCGTTGGGGATGCTAAGCCACGGAGGAACACGGATCAACCCTAGCCACGGAATAACACGGATGAACACGGAAACTAGAACGGCCATCCACAACGACGCCTAGGGCGGTATGATGTGCGTCGTTCCGGATCCCGGATCCCGGACCCCGGACTCCGGACCCCGGATCCCGGATCCCGGTTAATGGAGGAGGCTTCGATGAATCGTCGAGTGTTCCTGGCGCAATTGTCCGCAGCGGTCGGAGTGGCTTCAGTGCTGTCGCCGACTCGTTTACGGGCGCTACAGGGAACCGGCGCCGCGGCGATCCCGCCAGCTGTTCTGCAGCGCATCGGCATCACGACCGTCTGTTTCCGCAATCGCTTCAAACAGACGGCTCCGAAGGACGCCGTCGATAAAGCGGATCTGACCCTGCTGGCCGCGCCGAAATTCATCGCCGACTCCCTCGGGATACATAACGTCGAGGTCTGGAACGCGCATTTCGAGAACGAATCGCTCGAGTATTGCGCCCAAGTGAAGGAGGCGGCCGCGAAGGTGGGTTCGCGGATTACGAATATTCAGCTCGATGCCTCGTACGATCTGTCGGCGCCTGATGCGGCGAAGCGGGCCGAATCGATCAAATTCGTCAAGGGCTGGATGGATCGCGCCAAGGCTGTCGGTGCCACGATGTTGCGGGCGAACACCGGGCCGGGAACGCGGGGCGCCGCGTTCGAGCCGAACACCATTGCCGATTCGTTCAAACAGCTCGCGGCTCACGGGAAGACCATCGGAGTCAAGGTTCTCATCGAGAACCACACCGGCTTCAGTGCCGACGTGGACAAAGTTGTCACCCTGCTGAAAGCCGTCAACGATCCGAACTGCGGTGCCATCACCGACTGGGGAAACTCGTCGGCAACGGATATTGCGCAGCGGGTCGCCGACATGCAGAAGTTGATGCCGTATCTCTCGCTCGTCTCCGCCAAGGAACTCGACTTCGATGCCAACAACAACCACACGAGTTACGACGTCATCCCGCTGATCAAAGCGACAGAGGCATCAGGGTATCGCGGCATATACTCGATCGAGTTCTACACGGAGAAGAATCCGCCGCCTGATCCCGTCGCGGCCGCGAAGAAGATGATGGCGGCGATCGCGGCGAATATAAAGGCGTAGCTCAATCGGTGGAGTGACCCATGTTGCACGGCGTCTCGTTCAAAAGCCCGTTACACCAGATGACGCAGACGACCTGCACGTGCCTGTGGAACGACTCCGCGGCGGAAGCCGAGCTCGCCTACGCGCTCGACAACGGGGCGGTCGGCGCCACCTGCAATCCGGTCATCGCGGTCGAGGTCGTGAAGAAAGAACTCGCGTACTGGACTGGCAGGATCAAGGCGCTCGCGGCAGAACATTCCACCGCGACGGAAGGGGAGCTGGCCTGGCGGGTCATCGAAGAGATGTCGGCCAGCCGCGCCGCGATGTTGCGCCCGATCTTCGACGCGCAGCGTGGCAAGAATGGACGACTGTCGATTCAGACCGATCCCCGCCTGTTTCGCAACGGTCCGGCGATCCTGGAACAGGCGATTCACTTCGATTCACTTGCCCCGAACATGATCGTGAAGATCCCGGCGACGTTCGCGGGGATCTGGGCGATTGAAGAGGCGACCGCGCGCGGCATCAGCATCAACGCGACGGTGTCGTTCAGCGTGCCGCAGGCGCTGGCGGTTGCCGAAGCCGTCGAGCGGGGTCTCCTCCGTCGCGAACGTGACGGCGGCGACATTTCAACGATGGGGCCTGTGTGCACGATCATGGTCGGGCGGCTCGATGACTGGCTCAAGGTCGTGGCCGACAAGCAGGTGATCACCGTTGATCCCGGTTACCTCGAATGGGCCGGCGTGGCGGTGTTCAAGCATGCATACAAGATCTACCGCGCCCGTGGCTATCGCCTCCGCCTGCTGTCGGCCGCGTTCCGCAATCACATGCATTGGAGCGAACTGATTGGCGCGGATGTGGTGATCTCACCGCCACACGTGTGGCAGAAGCGCTTCAATTGCTGCGACGTCGAGGTGAAGCCCAGGATCGACACGCCGGTGGCGCCCCATATCGTCGAGGAGCTCGATCGCAAGTTCGTGGATTTCCGCCGCGCCTACGAACCGGACGGGCTGACACCAGCTGAATTCGACAGTTTCGGGCCGACCGTTCGCACTCTTCGCCAGTTCTCCGACGCGTGCCACGATCTCGAGCGTTTCGTGCGCGACATCCTGTTGTCGAATCCCGATAACGCCCTCGTGCCGCCAAAAACTCCCGCCTAGGCGAACTTTCAGACGACTTGGCCTACACTTGACAGTTGTGACTGGAGCGACGCCAACGCGCGCGCCGGGGATAACGAAGTTCGACGCGTCCATCGCCGACATCGTGGTCGAGACGCCCGACACGATCACGGCGTTCCTCGACCTCGGGCAGCCGGTCACATACCGCGCCGGCCAGTACGTCTCGATCGATCCGCATCAATTCCCTTCGCTCGGCAGCATGACTCGGTACCTGGAGCACCGGAAAGGCCGACACGAGCCGCCGCGCGCGTACTCGATGAGCTCTGCTCCGCATGAACCGTACGTTGCCATCACGATTAAAGAGGAAGTGTACGACGGCGTCATGGAATACCCGCCGCTGATCTCGGGGTTCCTCGTGCACCAGCTGCGGACCGGCGATCGGATTGCCGTCACCGGGTTCGCGGGCGCATATGTGCTGCCGGAGGACGTGAAAGCGGAGCACATTCTTCATCTGTGCGCGGGATCGGGCAGCGTGCCGAATGTGTCGATCATCAAGGATTCGCTGCTTCGGCATCCAAACCTCCGCCACACCTTCGTCTACTCGAACAAGACGTTGCAGGATGTCATCTTCCGCGCGGCCCTCGCGCAATTGCAGGCGGAACACCGTGACCGACTGAAGGTCATTCACACGATCACGCGAGAGGCGGGCGCCGCGTCGCCCAACGAAGACATTCGCAGCGGACGCGTGACGGTCGACTTGCTGCGGGAGATTTTTGACCGCGAGCCAAATACCATCGTTTACGCGTGCGGACCCGCGATCAGCGTGTGGGATCGCCGTGCGCATGCGGCGAAAGGCACGACGCCCACGCCCCGCTTCCTCGAAACCATGCAGTCCCACCTGACGGAACTGGCCGTCCCGCGCGAGCGAATCAAGGTCGAAGCGTTCGGGTAGATGCGCATCATCGACTTCCACAATCACTACTATCCGCCTGCGTACATCAAGGCGCTCGAATCATCCGCATCCCGGGTCAAGGTCACCTACGATGCCGACGGGAACCCGTGCGTGCACTATCCGGGTGATTACAACATCCTGGTTCCCGGACATCGCGAGATCGATTATCGCCAGCGTGTGCTCGACGAGCACGGCGTGACGACGCAGGTGCTGAGTTTTACGACGCCCGGCGTGCACGTCGAACCCCCAGAGCTGGCGATTCGACTTGCGCGTGAGATCAATGACGCCTTTGCACAGGTGATCCGCGAGCGGCCCGGCCGATTCACCGCGCTCGCGACACTGCCGCTGAACGATCCGGCGGCATCAGTAGACGAACTCGAACGGGCGATGAAGGAACTGAAGCTGCCGGGCGCGATGGTCTTCAGCAACGTCAATCATGTCGCCCTGGCGGACGAACAATTCGAGCCGCTGTGGAAGAAGGCGGACGAACTGGGCGCGGTCGTCTACATTCATCCCACCGACCCGCTCGGTGTCGAGGCGATGCTCGACTACTGGCTGATGCCGCTCGTGGGTTTCCTGATGGATACGACGCTCGCAGCATCCAAGCTTGTGTTCAGCGGCGTCGTCGCGCGGCATCCGCGGATTCGCTGGGTGCTGACGCATATGGGCGGAGCCATTCCCTATCTTGCCGAGCGCCTCGATCGCGGACATCGCGCATTTGCGGAGTGCCGCCGTCATATCGACCGGCCGCCGAGCGAGTACCTGCAGCAGTTCTACTACGACACCGTCAACTTCAATGCGTCAGCGATCCGGCTGGCGATCGACTTCGCCGGGCACAATCGGATTCTCGCGGGCAGCGATTATCCACATCAGATTGGCAGCATCCCGTTGATGATCGACACCATTGCCCGTCTCGACATCGACGAAAGGGTGCGTCAGAAAATCTACGGCGAGAACGCAGCGGCGCTCCTCGGGCTTTCATAGGCTCTACTGGGTTCTTGCAGAACCTTGTCGAACCCTGTAGAACCTTCCCCATGAACACGCTGCTCCAGGACGTTCGCTTTGCGCTTCGCAGTCTTCGGCGGGCGCCGGCCGTTCCCCTTGCCGCGATCGCGACCCTCGCGGTTGGCATCGGTGCCACGACCGCGATCTTCGCGACCTTGAACGCCGTCCTTCTCAAGCCGCTGCCGTATCCGAACGCCGAGAATCTGTATAACCTTCGCACCACGTTGATCGACGGGCGAGTCACGACCGGGATGCTGTCGAACGGCGAAATCTCGCGGCTCAACAATCCAAACTTGTCCATCATGCGGGCGGCGGGCATGCAGACCACCGATCTGACGCTGCTGCACGACGGCGGCACGCCTCAGCACATCAAGATCTACGGCGTCACCGAAGGGTTTTTCGAGTTGTTTGGCCTGCCGATGACCCTCGGCGGGTTCACGCACGAGCACTTCATTCCACCTGCCCCTCCGCAACCCAATACCCCGCCGACGCCAGGTACTCCGCCGGTGATCGTCATCTCGTACCGCATCTGGCAGGACCTCTATCACGGTGATCCAGCGATTGTCGGCAAGCCGATTCGATTTGCGGAAGTCGCGACGACGATCGCTGGCGTGGCGCCGCGTGACTTCGATACGCCGCATGGCGGAGACTTCTGGTTCGGGCAGCGACTCGACAAAGACAACATCAACCACTTCTTCGATGGCTTCATGCGCTTGAAGCCAGCCACGACCATTGAGCGGGCGAGCGCGGAAATGGCGTCGGTGATGGCGGGCCTCGCGAAGGAGTTTCCGGAGTCTGACTTCAACCGCGCGTACGTGACCAAACCGTTAGTCGCGTCCGTCGTCGGCGATCTTGGACCCATTCTGATCATCGTGATGTCGGCGACCGGGTTGCTGCTCCTACTGGCGTGCGTCAACGTCACGAACCTACTGCTCGCGCGTGGCGCGGCGCGCGCGCGCGAGATGGCGGTGCGGGTTTCACTCGGCGCGGCGCGCGGACGGATTGTGCGCCAACTGCTGACCGAATCGGCACTGTTATGCGGAGTGGGTGCGGTGCTCGGAGCGGCTGTGGCATATGCCAGCGTGCGGGCGCTGCTGGCGCTCGGCGCGTCAAGGCTGCCGCGCCTGGACGCGGTCACGTTCGATGCCAGGGTGCTGCTGTTTGTGCTCATCACGATCGTCGTCAGTGCCATGCTCGTCGGCTTTGCCCCGGGGCTGCGGCTCGCGGGGACGGACGTGCGGACGCTGATGAACGAAAGCGGTCGATCCGCGAGCGGGGGCCGCACGACATCCAAATGGCTGGGCGCAATGACAGTCGCGGAGGTTGCGCTCGCGATCGTGCTCGTCGCGGGCGCCGGCTGGTTGGTTCGCGGCTTCGCCAACCTTCGGAACACCAATCTCGGTTTCCTGACGGAAAAACGGCTCACATTCGACGTCTCTTTTTTGGGCGCCAAGTATCCCAATCGTGACGCCGTACGAACCGCATCGGCTCTCCTGATTGAGCGAATCAGTGCCTTACCCGGTGTGACCGGAGCCAGCGCCACGGCAAACTTTCCACTGAAGAATGCGCCGGAGAACTCGCTGATTGGGCAGATTCATGGGGAGCCCCTGGATCCTGCGCACCCTGTCGGGACCCGACAGCGATTTGTTGGCGAGGGGTATTTCAAAACGATGGGCATCGCGCTACTGCAGGGGCGAGATTTCGGTCCGGACGACCGCACCGCGACCACCCCGGTTGCGATCATCAACAAAACGTTCATGAAACGCTATCTGTCCGGACGTGATCCGATCGGCACACGATTCGCGGCCGGCTACCCGGCTCCCAATCCGCGCAACGAGGTGACTGTCATCGGAGTCGTCGACGATGTCCGACAAAGGAATGTGAGTGACGAACCCGAACCCGCGTTCTATTCGTCGTTGACGCAGGTGCCTTTTCCGCGTCAGACCATCGTTGTCGCGTCGTCGTTGGCCGACGTGGCAAGTCTTGAATCCGCGATTCGGGATCAGGTGCGCCAGCTTGATTCCCAGATTGCTGTGGAATTCGAGCGCGTGACGGATCTTGTGGCCGGAACCATCAGCCGTCAACAGCTCGGCATGACGCTGATGCTCATTTTTGGCGGGGTCGCAATCCTGCTTGCCGCGGTCGGGATCTACGGCGTCGTCGCGTATGCAGTGTCCGAGCGGCGCCGAGAGATGGCCACGCGCCTCGCGCTCGGCGCCACCCCGGGCAGCGTGTTCTGGCTTGTGATGAAACATGGGGCGAGCCTGGCGCTCATGGGCGTTGGCATTGGTCTCGCGGTCGCTTACCTGTCCGGTCAGATCGTGGCCAGCCAAATCTACGCGATCCGAGCATCGGACCCAGTCATGCTGGCCGCCGCCATTATCCTGGTCGCCGCCATCGTGGCGGTCGCGACGATGATTCCGGCCTGGCGGGCGTCGCGGCTTTCACCTTCTGGAGTGCTGCACGCGGATTGATCAATAGTGATGAGTGATTCACGGTCGGCACGCAGTATGCGTCGAGCTTCGTCACGAACTGTTTCGCCTGCTAATTCGTTCGATTGATCGAGCGACACTCACGGTATTTCGTGAGTGATGGTGAAACTGCAGTGACATGAAAAAGCAGATGGCGCCCGACACCGAACCGCTGTGGTCGCTGCGGGCGGTCTCATACCAGTACTCCGCCGAAGGGGAGCGCGTCCTCACAGATCGTCAGCGGCAGGATCTGATGCGAATCGGGATGCGCGTGCGTCTGCCTGCGCGCATGATGGTGTACCGCGAAGACTCGCCGGCGCTGTGGGTCTTCGCAATCACCGATGGGGCGGTGAAGTGCTACCGGGACCTGCCCAGTGGCAAGCGGGTTGTCGGTGCATTTCTTTTTGCGCGCGATCTGTTCGGTCTCGCGGAGAATGGACAGTATCTGAATTGCGCGCAGACGCTCACGGTCACGACCATGTACCGGCTTCCCATCGGCGATCTGGCGGCTCTGCTCAAGCACGATGCCGACATGCAGTTCAAGTTCCTGATGAAGGTCACCCACGAACTACGTGAGGCGCAGCGCCGCGCGATTCTGATCAGCCGTCGTGATGCCGCCGGACGCCTCGCGATGTTCATTTCGCAGATGGAGGCGCGCGAGTGTCCATCCGGTCACGCTCACGTCGTCGCGCTTCCGATGACACGGTCCGACATTGCCGGGTTCCTCAGCCTTTCCCTCGAAAGCGTCAGCCGCGCTGCCGCCGAACTCGAGCAGCGCCGCCTGGTCCGGTTTGAAAACCTGCATCGTGCTCGCATCATCGATCCTGAGGCGTTCGCGCGGTTGGTCGCTGCGGTGTGAGTGAACCCTTCGACCCACCTTGATTTGAATCAAACCGCTATTCGCGGATCACTAGATATACTGCGGGTTTTGCCAAGGTGCCATGCCCGCTGTCGATCGGTCCGGTAAGTCCACATTCCATTCGCTCGTCACCTTCGTCAGAGAGCTCATTCGATCTCGCCAGCGGCGCGGCGGCAGCGGCAATCCGTCGAAGGTCGACCTCGGCGACCTTGCGGTCGCGCAGCTCGTCCACGATTTGCGCAATCAACTGACGGTGATCGTCAGCTGTACCGATAATCTCGCGGCGGTAGTACCGACGGGCTCATCGAATGCCGAACTTGTGCACTTACGGCAATGCGCGGCGCGTGCATCCGTGCTCACGCGCGAGATCCTGCTGGCGGCGAGGCCAGAATTTGCGGCGCGGCGCCCACTGGATCTGAATCATGCCGTCGCGTCGGCCGTGGAATTGATGTCTCGCATTGCCGGCGACGAAATCAGTACTAGGCTCCATCTCGCTCCTGTCGCCGTGATGGTTGTCGCCGAGTTCATCGAACTCGAACGCATCACCCTCAACCTTTTGTTGAACTCGCTGGATGCGATGGCAGGCAAAGGTGTGATCACGATCGAGACTGAAGCCGTCCGAAATCCGTCGCCGAGCCGGCTCGAAGGAATGCAGCAGGCACCCTACGCGCGGTTGACGGTCACCGACACCGGTCATGGCATCAGTCCGGAAGTTCGGGGGCGCATGTTCGAGCCATTCTTCACGACGAAGGAAGCCGGAACCGGCCTGGGCCTGAGTTCGGTCGCGTTCACGGTCCAGCAGCTCCATGGAACCGTGTCGGTCGAGAGCGAGCCGAATCGCGGCACCTCGATCACCGTCATCCTTCCGCTAAGCGGAATGTAAAATGCACGGGCGTCGGCGCTATGCGCCTTACGCCTCGTCAGCTGATTCACGTTTTCGCGGTTGCAACGCTCCTGACTCCGTCTCCCGTGTTTGCTCAGCCGCAAACCACCGGATCGTGTCCGTGCCCTCCGGCGGGCCCGCCGCCGATCTGGACCGGCAGCGCCGGTTTTGGCCTGACGTTGAACCGCGGCAACACCGACACCACCAACATCAACCTGTCGTTCGATGCGACACGCGACCCGAAGGCGAAAGACGTCTGGAAGATGGAAGCGCTGTATCTACGCGGGGATACGAATGGAGAACTGAGCGCCAATCGCGTCTTCGCTCAAGTCCGTTACGAGAGGAACCTGACTCCGAGGCTATTCGCATTCGGTCAGCTGCCATACCTCCGCGATCACTTCAAAAGCATCGACTACCACATCGCGCCAAACGGCGGCCTTGGCTACAGGGTGATCACGACTCCTCAGACGACGCTTACCGGTGATGCGGGCTTTGGCGTCAAGTGGGAGAAAAACCCGGGGTTTGACGTCCAGACATCGGCGGTCGTGACGTCGGGCGATCGGTTCGAATTCAAGCTGTCGCCAACATCCACGATTACGCAGTCATTTGCGGCGGTCTGGGACGCGGACGATTGGGGAGATGCGCTCTATACGTTTGCCGCTGGCGCGGCGGCGGCCCTGACGACCCGAAGCCAACTGAAACTGGAGTTGCTGGATACCTACGCGACCCGGCCGCCGACGCCGGAAATCAAGAACAACGACGTCGCCCTCTTAGCGGCGCTGGTCTATAAGTTCTGACATGAAACAACATTGAGCAGTTTCGGCAGCTCACGACATTTCGTGACTTACCCGCAAATTATTGATACAACATGGCTTATGTGGGACGTGTTCGACTCGGATTTCCGGCTCAATCACCGCGTACACGATGCCGTCTCTGAAGCGTCCAAGTAAGCTTCCCACTTCCAAATCGGCTACTTTTTAGGTACTACGACCAAGGTCCAATCGGTTTCTTACCGAAATCCAACCCCCGCCACGGCAATGCCGTGATTCAATGCTCCATTCTCGAATGGAAACTGCGACACCCTCGGCGGGAGGTGGGCTATGTCTCACTCAGTAATTCACACGGCCGCGTTTGATTCGGCGCCAACCAGGCTTCGCCCGGTGCCTGCGACACACGTGCAGGAAGATGACGAGCTGGTTGTCGGCGTCAGCGACGCGATGCGCTACGTGATGTTTCGCGTCGAGCAGGTGGCGACGACAGACGCAACCGTCCTCCTCTATGGAGAGACCGGCACCGGCAAGGAACTGCTCGCTCGGGCAATCCATCGACAGAGCCCGAGGCGCTCGTATCCGTTCGTGGTCGTGAACTGCGCGGCGATGCCGGCGGCGCTGATTGAGAGTGAGCTGTTCGGCCGCGAGCGTGGTGCGTTCACCGGCGCGCATACTTCTCAGATCGGACGATTCGAGCTGGCCAATCGCGGCACGATTTTCCTCGACGAGATCGGCGAGCTGCCGCTCGAAGTGCAGCCCAAACTGCTGCGCGTGTTGCAGGAAGGACAGGTCGAACGTCTCGGCAGTCCGCGAACCGTCGACGTCGACGTGCGGGTCATCGCCGCCACCAATCGCGATCTCTCCGAAGAAGTGAGAGAAGGACGATTCCGCCGCGATTTGTATTACCGCCTCAACGTGTTTCCGATCACGCTGCCGTCGCTGCGTCAGCATCGAGAAGACATTCCTGCGCTCGTGCATCATTTGATTCAGCGCCTTGGTGCCAGTCTTCGCAAGCCGATCGAGACCGTTCCTGAGGATGTGATGGCGACCTTGGCTGCCTACGAGTGGCCGGGAAACGTCCGCGAGCTGGAGAACGTTCTTCAGCGCGCGATGATTCT
>Ga0114129_10013452_pt1 | contig 11660 bp, 10 predicted proteins | sample RhiMetdeltSRZDD1_FD_80071 | JGI IMG/M metagenome (GOLD analysis project Ga0114129, IMG submission 80071) | Populus rhizosphere microbial communities from Tennessee, USA - Rhizosphere MetaG P. deltoides SRZDD1 (version 2) (version 2) | ecosystem: Host-associated > Plants > Roots > Rhizosphere >... | reverse complement strand
CGGTTCCCTATGATCCCGAACAGGATCTCAGGGTGACCGAACGCTTGGTAGGTGAGATTTCTCGTCAGGAAGTCGGCACGGAGGTGCGCGAAGGCCATCCGACGGTGCTGTATGAGGTCACGACGAAGCACGGCGAGCTTGTGGAGTCTTACTATCAATGGATTGCCACGGACATTCACTTTCCCATGAAGCTTGCCAAGAAGGACGGCAGTTGGATCGTCGAATACCAGCACGTGAAGTTGCGCTCGGTGTCGGATTCGCTGTTCAATCTACCGCTCAATTTTCATCCGCTCGAAGAATTCCAGAAAGACGTGCCGAAACAGCAGCCCCAGCAGGGCATGTAGAATGCGTTTCAAACAACGGGAGGAGCTATCGTGAGACGGGCAGAGGTGGTGTGGTCTGTCATCGTTGCAGGAGTACTCGCAATCGTCGGAGCTGTCTCTGCCTTGGATGTAGCCGATGTGACGCGAGAATGGACTCGGGAAGGAAAGAAACTCGCTGCTGAGCGTGTCAAATTACCGGCGCATGACGAGATGGTTCGTATTCCGGCCGGCTCGTTCATCATGGGCAGCGACAAGAAAATAGATCGCAATGCCTATCCCGCGGAACTGCCACAGCGCAGTGTGTATCTCGATGCGTATGACATCGATCGTTATGAAGTCACGGCAGTGCAGTATCTGAAGTTCGTCCTCGCGACCGACCGGCCCCCGCTGATCGACTGGCAGTACGACGGAGGGAATTTCCAAGAAACCATGGCCAGCCATCCCGTGATGCATGTGTCCTGGTTCGATGCCGAGGCCTATTGCAAATGGGCGGGGAAACGACTGCCGACCTCGGCAGAATGGGAGAAGGCCGCGCGAGGAGACGATGGGCGAATCTATCCCTGGGGCAATGAGCCGGCCGGACCCAGTCGCGCCAATTTTGGACGCACAGGGCTGTCCGGCCCAGTCCGGGACCGGCCGGAACGTCTATTGCTATATCCACCCATTATTTCCGTGGACAAGTACGAGAACAGCGTCAGTCCGTATGGCGTCTACCAAATGGCGGGCAACGTGGCCGAATGGACGGCCGATTGGTACAACCCGCACTACTACAAGAGGGCCCCAAACCGAAACCCCAAGGGACCTGAACAGGGGACCCAGAAGGCGTTTCGAGGCGGCGGATGGATAGATAGCACACCTTCGGTGCGACCGGCTCAACGCAACGGGGCCGACCCCAATACTAAAATGAACTGGCTTGGCTTTCGCTGCGCCCGGGATCCTAAGGATTTGCCAGGCGCGCAAGGCTGACGCTCTGTGCACGAAGCGACTTCAACCATCTACACGCTACACGCGCTTCGCATTCTGTAGTGAGTAAGCCTGCTCGCTGACTTCTTTGACGAGAATGCCCATTTTGGGATGTGAAGGTTCGAAGTCCACTTGAAGGTCGTAGTGTTTCAGCCGTTCACTCGCAGTCGGGCCGATGGAGCCGATCACCAGTTTCCTGCAGGCTGCTTTGAATGATTCCGTTTTGTTTTGCTGCTCGGCCAACTGCATCACGTGATCGATCTGCGCAGCATTCGTGACCAGTAAGACGTCGATCTTTCCCCCCAAGATCTCGCCGATCGCGTTGTGTAACGGTCCGGTATCTTCCGGCAATGCCCAGCGGTAGATAGGCACAGAGAACACTTCCGCGCCCCTCGTTTTCAGATCTTGAATCATGTCCGGATTGGTGACCCCGTACTCCTGGACAGCGATCCGTAGGCCTTGCACCGGCCGATAGTAGTCCAGGGTGGCGATGACATCCTGCCAGGTATTCGGCTCCGGCACGGTAATGTTGGATTCGATCCCCAACGGCTTGAGCGCGGCGAGCGGCTTCGGACCCCGCGTGACAACGATCGTCTGTTTCAGCGCCTCGATCAACTGGCCGAGCGGATATCGGATTTGAAGAATCTCGAACAATGCTTTTGTTCCGACGCCGGTCATCAAGATCAAAATATCGATCTGATGGAGAATCAGTTTCACGCCCAAGCGAAAGACCGCCTCATTGTCCGGAAGAGGAATAGGTATCTCTCGGAGGGCCGGCACGACCAGCGGGATCCCATCATGTCGTTCGATCAGGCGAGCCATTTCTTTGGCCATGCGACTCTCGAACGACAGCACGCGCAAGCCGTGAAAGTCGGTGGGCAGAGCGACGGGTGGTGGCGGGACGGGCAAAGGCGTGTCCGCCGCTTGCAACCGAATCTCTCGCGATGTCGGATTATCCGGTTCGCCGCAAATCGACAGCAGCCCGACGATCTCCGTCACCTCCTCGAGCAACGAGTGGACGGAAGCCTCCTGCTCGGGCACCGCGGCGCCCAGCAGCTCCAACCAAAAGACACAGTCGTCGGCATCGCCGGATGCGTGGCCGCGTTTGGTAAGGAAGTCGTCTTCAGACCATGACCGCGCGAGGGCCCGGCAATTGGCGGCCAGGGTCGTGGCCGCTTTCACGAGTGGAATCTCGATCGCGTGGATTTCCGGTGTCTTGGACAGGGTGCCGAAGAGCTTGAGGATGCCGATCGCAAACTGCTTGCTTTTCGATCGGAGTTGATCTGCCTGCTCGGAGTCGTTCATGGAACTCTTCTACCATGACGGCTGAAGCTTCCTCAGTGCAAACGATTATTTCGCATCGCGCGCGCAGCGGAAACCTGTCGATTCATTTCTGGCTATCGGGTCGCTCTCCACACGGGTGAAGATCCGTACCAGCGGCGTCTCGACCTGCCAGCCGGAGCTGCGCAAGACTTTTCCCTTGCCGGTGTCGGGTCCCTTCGGATTTTTGAGGGGACTTTTCTCGTAGTACTTGGCATCGTACCAATCATTGACCCATTCCCAGACGTTCCCGGCCATGTCATAGACGCCATAGGGACTCTTGCCCGCTTCGTAACTGCCGACCGGCATCAACGTCTTTTCGCCGATCCATTTTTGGTGGTAATTGAGATGCTTATCTGTCGGCTCGACGTTGCCCCAGGGAAATCGCCAATCGTGGTTGCCCTTGGCCGCCTTTTCCCATTCGGCTTCCGTCGGCAACCGTTTGCCGGCCCATCGGCAATAGGCGTCGGCGTCCGACCAATCCACGTTGACCACGGGGCGATCGTCCAGCGATGCAGATATCGAAGCGCCTTGCCAGAGATTCCGCGTGGGATTTTTCGGATTTTGCGGCACGCGATGGTCGGTCGCCTTCACGAATTCCACATACCGCCCGTTAGTCACTTCATATTGATCGATGTAGTAATCATCCAAGTAGACTTCATGACGCGGATATTCGTCACGGCCGCCGTCACGATCACCGGGAGGCACACCCATGGGAAATGGGCCGGCCGAGATCAATACCATCGGGGCTCCATCTTTGCCGGTTGAGGCTGGTTCCGCCGCGTAAATTAGAAAGGGGGCACAGAGGATGGCGACGAACAGAAAGCGTAGCGACGCACACATGATCCCAGGCTCGTTGATGGCCAATCTGTGAGCGGCATCGTAGCACAGACATGGGACTGTTCGCAGCCGGTTCGAGGAAGGAAATCGAATTGACGGCGGTGCAACGAGCCACCTACTATACGGCTGCATGCTGTTAAAAAAGTCCGCCAGCGTCGTTCTCGCATCGCTCATGGGTGGGTCGGGTGAGAAAGGTTGGCCTTGCTGCCGCCTTTTTGAACGGCCTGCCCAATGAGGATTCTATGAGTCGTCCTGCTCATCGCGGCCTGCGACATGTGGCTCTACGCGTGACCAATTTGATGCGCTCCCGAACCTTTTATGAGCAGCTCCTGGGGATGAAGGTTGTGTGGGAGCCTGACGCCGACAACGTCTATTTCAGTTCCGGAACGGATAACCTCGCCCTGCATCAAATTTCTTCAAGCGATCTCTCCGCCTATCAACCGCCGAAGGCCCAACTGTTGGATCACATAGGCGTGATCGTCCAAAGCCCCGACGAGGTCGATCGTATGTATGCTGAAATGGCTCCGAAGATCCAATCGTTCGGGGGCAGGATCGCGAAAACACCGAAGCAGCACCGCGACGGCAGCTATTCTTTCTATTTTTCCGATCCGGACGGCAACATGATCCAGGCTCTCTACGAACCGACGATCAGTAAGATGTAGATTTGACTGAGTAACGAGGACTGAGGGCTGAGCGAAGGCAAGCTAGCACCTCACTCCCAGGACGGTGATGAGCAGTATCTGGAATAATTTGCCTCGCGATCGCTACCTCAGCCTCGCTCCCTGGTGCTGGGTGCAATTGGAGAGCGCAGAAGCGCCCGGACCCTTTCCCTTTGTCGCCGGAGTCGCGCCGGAAGTCGTTGCCAGTCTCCAGGAAGCGCACATGCTGCTCGCCAGTTCGATTGACACGGCTATCAGCGACGTCTTTTCCAAGCGGGCTCCGCTCGACGATCCGGACCGTGGGCGGCGGCTGGAGGACGCCTATGCCGAGCTCGTGGCGGGCCGCCCTTATCTGCGCCAGCATATTCACTGTGGTCGCCGGCAAGATAGAACATTTCAGTGGGAGTACCCAATCGATCCAACCAAGTCGGCGACCGTCACGAATGGCGGCCTGCGCATCTTTCATTCGGTGAAGCGACAGGCGATACCTATCGGCTTCGATCAGCGCCCGCTGGGGCCGCTGGTGGGGAAGCTGCTCGGGATGTTGGACGGGACGCACCAAACCGAAGAGATCAAAACAGTCGTGACGTCCGTCCCGCGCGAGGGACAGATGGTGCTCACCAAGCTCGTGGAATCGCTGCATCAATATGAATGTCTCTGCAGCTCCACTCGCGCGACGATCCGTCAGCATTGGTTCAACAGTATTGAAGATCGAGATATCGTGCACTTGGGTCATGCGGCGCTGCTGTATCGGCAGCAAGACAACGTCTTTCTGTTCGATCCCTGGCTACTCCCCTGGTTCGCCGAATCCTCGGTCCCGTCGCTGTGGGGTTCATTGTTGCCCAGGCCGGCCGCCGTATTCCTCACCCACGATCACGACGACCATGTCGATCCCCGCACCCTGCTCCATTTGCCGAAAGAGACGCCGATCATCGTGCCCAGCCGGCGCAATCGAAAGCGGCTCTTCTATGATTATCTGTCGCTCTTACGCGAGTTAGGGTTCGGACGGGTCGTGGAATTGGCTCACGGCGACTGTTGGCCCTTCGAAGGAGGCACGGTGGTCTCGGTTCCATTTTACGGAGAAGACCCCTGCGATCTGGAAATGCCGAGGAACTGCTATTTGATCAGTGACCGCGGCCAGAACATTCTCGTCCACGCGGACAGCGGCCCCACGAATGACGGGCGATCGGCGCTGAAGGACGATATCATCGCACGATTGGTGCAAAGATACGGCCCTATCCCATTGGTGTTCGCCTCTCAACAGCAATTGCTCGAACTTCGCTGTCACGCAGCTCATGCGCCGCTGTCTCATCCCGGAAAGTGGCTGGATGTCGGTGAGAACGGCTATTTGACGAACGCCTATCTGGCCGAAGTGTGCCGGATAGCGCAGGCGAAGCTGTTCGTGTCTTACGCCACCGGCGGCGCCGACTGGTATCCGGACCATCTTTCGTTCATGTTCAGTCGACGAAATCCCGCCAGGACCTCTCTGCTCACGGCTCACTGGGAACGGCCGGAAAAATTGAAAAACCTTCTCACCCCTCACGGGTGTGGATATCATTACGCCGAGGCCCTCGAATGCTATCGGGCAGGAGTCGACGGGGGAATCACGATCCAATCGACCGGTGAGGCGCTGACTCCGTTGAATCTGTATCGTCTGGACCACGGTGAACCGCCGTTCATGAAGACGACGGGCGGATGATTGGCATGAGTGCTGCAAAACCTCTGACGCTGGTGACCGGCGCGGCCGGCTTCATCGGCTTTCATGTCGTGAAACAGTTGATCGCACGAGGCGATCAGGTCATCGGTCTTGACAACGTCAACGACTATTACGATGTCCGCCTGAAGCAGGCGCGTCTGGCCCAACTCACTTCTTTGGATGGGTTCCAATTTATCAAGCTTGATGTGGCTAATCGGCAAGGGATGAAAGAGTTCTTTGCCGAGCACCCGATCAGGCGGGTGGTCCACCTGGCGGCACAAGCTGGTGTCCGCTATTCGCTCGTGAACCCGCATGCCTACACGGACAGCAACATCGAAGGCTTCATGAACATCCTTGAAGGATGCCGCCATGCGAAGGTCGAGCATCTCGTGTATGCGTCGTCCAGTTCCGTCTATGGGGGCAATACCCGGATGCCCTTCTCCATTCACGACAATGTGGACCATCCGGTCTCTCTCTATGCGGCCAGCAAAAAGGCCAACGAGTTGATGGCCCATTGCTATGCCCATCTCTATCGGCTTCCCTGCACCGGGTTGCGGTTTTTTACAGTCTATGGACCCTGGGGGAGACCGGACATGGCTCTTTTTATCTTTACCAAAGCCATCTTGGAAGGAAAACCGATCGAGGTCTTCAACCACGGCAAAATGCGGCGGGACTTCACCTATGTCGATGACATCGTCGAAGGCGTGATTCGAACGCTCGACCACGTGGCCCAGTCCAATCCGGTCTGGTCGGGCGACCAGCCTGATCCCGGGACCAGTGCAGCTCCAGCCCGCGTCTACAATATCGGTAATCATCAGCCGGTCGAGTTGTTGCGATTCATCGAGGTATTGGAAGAGGCGCTGGGTAGGAAGGCGGAAAAAAAGTTGATGCCGCTTCAGCCGGGCGACGTGCCGGCGACCTATGCGGACGTCGAGGATCTCTCTCGCGACGTCGGCTTCAAACCCTCGACGCCGATCGAGGTCGGCATCCCGCGCTTCGTGCAGTGGTATCGGGAGTTCTACAAAGTTTGAGGATCGTCGGTCTGATGGCTTCCGCTGAAGGCTAGAGCCTTTTGGGTCCGCCGTAAGCCTCTCCTCCGCTCGTCTGCGCAACTTGTCCCCTCCGATGCTTCGCACGAACGGGACTTCGAACAGTGCTCGCCGCCCGCCTCCGGCGGGCCGCTACGGTTCGGCAACGTCGGAGCACCAAAAGGCTCTAATGCCCGCCTCAGCCATCAGCCCGACTATTGAGGCCGAAGAGGCGGAAGAAAAATTACAGACCTTGGCGGGTTGTGTCCCGCCCTTTTCGGTGATAAGCGTAGGAATTCTCGACCGGCCCTGCGATGGGAGAGGCGGAGCACAAAAAATGCTCTAATGCCCGCTTCAGCGCTCAGCCAGACTGTTGAGGCCGAAGAGTGATATCGGCTAACGAACGGCGCGCGGCTCGGTCGCGCCATCATCCGTTGACCAGAGACTGCCGTTGAATCATTTCTGTTTGGCCGGTTGCGACTATAAGGCTGCGACGGCGGCGCGGCTCGCAGTTTATTGGCAGCCGACCGGAACGAATCCCGTTCCGAAGATTCTACCCAGCGTGTGGTAACGCGTATTGTCGTAGAACGAGAAGCTTGGTCCGCGCTGGTTCCTCTGCGATAAGTCCCCGCCGTAGGACGAGTCCGATCCAAAGAAAAATCCGCCGCGGGTTTTCTGGTTCAGGTGCAGCCATTCGCTGTACATCGAGCAGACTTCCGGCTGCACCGAGCCGGAGGAGGCGATGCTGGCGTACCAATCTTGGGCCCAAGCGGGGACTGCCGGCCCTCGTCCCACCCCAATGCCCGCCGAACGGTCGGCGTAAGGCGGCACCTCATACAGCGGTGTCAGAGCGGTCGGCGGGCGATAGGTCTGCATGTTGTCGAGAGAGGGCACTACCGACAGCGGCTTCAAAGTCATGAGCGTGCAGCCGGCCTTATCCTTGTTCGTATATAGCATGGTGCCGTCCGGTTGAGGACAACTCCACATCTTCATGGGATCGAAATCATTCTGGTCGTGCGTATCCGGGAAGGCCGCTGTCGACGTCATGATCGACATGGTCGTCAGGACCAAAAACAGACTGCCTGACCGCATAAAGCACCTCCCATGGATCAAGGATAGAAACAACATCGACATTCGGTAATCGCCGTCTTCATGCTACTGACCGATGGTGCTGACAAGCTATGCCAGCGGTACGCACAGCGTCTATTCACCTTTAGAGGGGTGTGGAAACCGTTGGGCTTCGTATAGTTTTTCAGCGGGATACATATTCTCACCTTGTCCCTCTAGCCACGCTGCGGTATCCTCCGCCTTAGCAGGATGTTGAAAAAGTCGCTCTTCTCACCCGACCCGCCTAGACGCGCCGAGACGCGCCCTTACGAGCTATGACGTGACTGACTATGGCGTGCTCGGCAATCTGCTCCTCATCTTCTCGGTATCGATCGCCGTCGTATTTCTTTTTCATCAGTTCAGACTGCCCTCCATTGCCGGGTTTCTTGTCGCCGGAGCGTTGATCGGTCCGCATGGTCTGAACCTCATTTACGACATCGGGACCGTGCAGGTGCTGGCCGAGATCGGCGTCGTGCTCCTGCTTTTCACGATCGGCATCGAATTCTCGGTCGTACAACTGGCATCGCTTCGCCGGCTTTTCGTGATCGCAGCTCCGATCCAGGTCGGCGGCGTGCTGTCGGTCGCCTGGCTCGGCTCGCTGCTGGCCGGTCTGACCTGGCGGGAAGGTATCTTTTGGGGATTTCTGGTCTCGCTCAGCAGCACGGCGATCGTTCTGAAGGCGCTGGCCAACCGCGGCGACAGCGATTCCATCCACGGGCGCGCCACCATCGGTATTCTCATCTTTCAAGATCTGGCCGTTGTCCCGATGATGCTCCTCACACCGATTCTGGCGAGCCCGACTGAGGGAGGCGGATTCTCTATCCTGCTCACGCTGGGGAAATCGGTACTGGTCGTCGGACTGATCGTAGCCGCCGCCTGGTACGCCGTGCCAAAATTGTTGGAGCACATCGTCCGCAGCCGTAGCCGCGAACTCTTTCTGCTCACGATCATCGTGCTCTGTCTGGGCATTGCCTGGCTGACCTCGCTTGGCGGTCTCTCGCTGGCTCTGGGAGCGTTCATCGCCGGACTCGTCATTTCGGAATCGGAATACAGCCACCAGGCGATGGCCGAGGTGTTGCCGTTTCGCGACAGCTTCAACAGTCTCTTCTTCGTGTCGATCGGCATTCTGATGAATTGGCGCGTGCTGCTCGAGCATCCCCTCATGGTCGCCGGTCTCTTGGCGGCGATCCTGTTGGTAAAGTTCATCACCGGCATGGCCGCGGCCTTGGCCGTGGAGGCGCCGCCGCGCTCGGCCATCATGGTGGGAGTGGCCTTAGCGCAGGTCGGCGAATTCAGCTTCTTGCTCGCACAGCAGGGCCAGGAAAGCGGCTTGCTGCGAGGGGATCCCTATCAGGTCTTCTTGGCGGTGTCTGTTCTTTCCATGATCATCACCCCGTTCTTGATCGAATGGTCGCCTTCGATGGCGCGACGCGTCGAAGCGATGCAGCGGCTCAGGCATTGGCTTCCAAGCCGCACGACGGCGCACGCATTACAGACGCATGGCAGACAGATCCGCATTAAAGACCACGTGATCATCGTCGGCTATGGGCTGAATGGGCGAAACCTCGCTCGCGTCCTGAGCGAAACTGAGATTCCATACCTCGCGCTGGACCTCGACGGAGACACGGTCAGGCGGGAGGCGCAACACGGCGTGCCGGTCTATTATGGAGACGCCACCAACGCCAATGTGCTGCGCCATGTGAAAATCGAGGACGCGAAGGTTCTGGTGGTGGCGATCTCGGATCCCTTCGTTACCAGACGGACCGTGCAGGTCGCGAAAGGGCTGAATCCCAAAGTGCACGTGGTGGTACGGACTCGCTATCTTCGCGAGCTCGAGGAATTGCATCAACTGGGTGCGGACGACGTCGTGCCGGAGGAGTTCGAAACGTCGATTGAAATCTTCGCGCTCGTGCTGCGCACGTACAACATGCCGCAAGAGTTCGTCACACGCAAAGCCGAGCAGATCCGGCGGGAAGGCTATGCGCTGTTGCGCCGAAGCGAGCTGCCGGAGCTGGCGCATCACTTGCGCGGCGGAACCCTTACCGATGCGGAAGTGGAAACCTACCGCATTGAAGATGACGCGCCGGCGGTCGGGAAGACGTTTGCGGAACTGGCGATCCGCCCCCGTACGGGCGCCTCGATCATCGCCTGGACGCGCGCCGGGATCACCGAATCGAATCCCTCTCTCAAGGCGAAGCTCAAGGCGGGCGATATCGTGGTGCTATTGGGCTCTCGGGAACAGATCAGACGGGCGATGAGTCTCTTGGCGGAGTCAGGGAAGGAATAGCGCGTCAGCGGCTTTCTCCGGCCATGAGCTGATAAGCCTGTTCTAGCGTTTCCACCTCCAGGACGGTCAGGTGCAGTTTTGCCGCGAGCGCAGAAAGGTCCCAGTCCATCTGATGGACTTGGCCGCGCGGCACCAGCACGGTTTTGAATCGTTCTCGCGCCGCCGCCTCGAGCTTGGCCGGAATGTTTCCAACCGCGACGATGTTGCCGTCAGGTGTAATCCGGCCGGTCATGGCCACGTCGGAGCGCATGGCATCGCCGCGCCAGGCGGCCATCACGCCGACTGCCACGGCGCCGCTGTTACTGGCACCGTCGGTAACCGAGTTGTAGGATCGGTTCTTGATTGTCACCAACCAGTCCCGTCCATCCACGCCGAGCTGACGTATCGCCGCAGCGACCGCCTGTTTGATGCTCTCCTTCCAGTCGTCGCCGACCAACGATCCGCCTCCCAAATTGATTTGGCTGAACTGGATCACCGGCCCCTCGGACTGCACGCCCGTCGTGATTTGAATGACGATGTAATGGATCACTCCGGTCCGCCCATCGTCTCGAACGGCGAGACCCGGAACCGAAGCCGCATGGATGGGCTCGACGGCCTGTCCGTCTGAGCCGAGAGAAAGAAGAACGACGGGGATGAGCAAGGCAGGAAGCACCGGGAGGCAGGCCATTCGAACAATCATGGAAGCGCTATCAGATCGTGGGAAGATGCGCGACGGAATAGATTGCCCTCAGGATGTTCAAAAAGGCCGCCGGTCTCACCCGCCCAACCCCGGCGTGCCGAGACACGCCCCCTCCGCAGGCGCGGCCGCAGCGAGCGCAGAGGCGAGGAGGTACACACCGCACTTCGTGTGAACCGTTCGCCCTTCTGATGGTTCTTGGCGAACGGATAAATCCCTTCTGGCATCCGTACCTCCAAGAAGCTCATCTTCCAGGTTGAGCCTCTAAGCGATGCGAGAACAAAGCCTGGTGAAAAGGGTGCCTCGGCGCGCTGGGGCTGGGCGGGTGAGAAAAATGACTTTTTCAACATCCTGCTAGCTTCTCCAGCGAAGGGTCACCCGGCCTTTCAGCGGATGATCGAACGGCTGGCCGGTCTGCACGGAAGCCAGGTGGGCCGCTTTGAGCTTGTGATACCATTTCGCCGGCCGGTCCGCATCATCGATCAGCATCAAGGCCGGCTTGTATCGCAGGCCGACCGCCTGTCGCTCCATCGCTTGCCGGTCTTGTGTCATAAAAATGTTCGCGAAATAACGAAATAGCGTTTTTGAAAACGGCAGCCATCGCAAGGCGTTCCACGCGGCGCTGAAATCAATCCGGCATTGATGATCCGAAATAGGGGTCACCGTGGCTCTCGTCGATACGAACATCGCTCCGCACTGCACGAACTTGAACCGTTGGTTGGGCAGGACGAAGTCGATGGTGGTGGTGAGCGGGCCGCCGT
>Ga0114129_10013451_pt1 | contig 11661 bp, 11 predicted proteins | sample RhiMetdeltSRZDD1_FD_80071 | JGI IMG/M metagenome (GOLD analysis project Ga0114129, IMG submission 80071) | Populus rhizosphere microbial communities from Tennessee, USA - Rhizosphere MetaG P. deltoides SRZDD1 (version 2) (version 2) | ecosystem: Host-associated > Plants > Roots > Rhizosphere >... | reverse complement strand
GCGATATTCCGTCACGAAAAAGTCGGCACGATGATTGCCGCAAGGTGATACACGTACTGAGAACGGAAAGGAGACGCGTCAGGGTGATCTGAGCGGGTGCGGGGAACGGATAAAGAGCGCCAGGTCCGCCTGCGGGCGGATGACGAGGTAGGGACCGATCGAACCACTCGGCGGATGGTCCCTCGGCTGGCACGGTCGAAATGGGCGGAGCAAACCAGCGCGGCGACGCGCTGACAAAGGTCGCCCAGCGTGCATGAAGCGGCAGTTCCCTCCGCACTGGTCCGCGTAGATTCCTGCTCGCGCTCCTCTACACGAGGAGGACAGCCATGTGCGGAATCTTTGGGTATGCGGGTCGCTTGGATGACGCCGCCGGCATCGTGCTGCGCGGCCTGAAACAGCTCGAGTATCGGGGCTATGACTCGTGGGGCGTGTCGGTCGGCCATGGAGGCCGGGCCGTGCTCGAGAAGCAGACCGGCAAGATCGGCGAGGCGTCGCCCGTGCTGCCGGCCAGCACGGTGGGGCTCGGGCACACGCGCTGGGCCACTCATGGCGGCGTGACGCGTCAGAACGCGCACCCGCATCTCGACTGCTCGGAGCGCCTGGCCATCATCCACAACGGCATCGTCTCCAACTATCGCGAGCTGCGCGCCGCCCTCGCTCGATCCGATCATCGGTTTCTCTCCGAGACCGACACGGAGGTGATCGCACATCTGGTGGAGGAGTGTCTCGAGCTGGCGCCGCCTGGTCCGGAACAGCTTGTCACCGCCACCATCAGCGCCTTTCGGCGGCTCCACGGGCTCAACGCCATTGCCGTCCTCGATGTCCACACCGGACAGATCGCGGCGGCCAAGAGCGGCTCGCCCCTCGTGCTCGGCTGGAGCGATCACGGCCACATGCTCGCCTCCGACTACAGCGCGCTCCTCGAGCATACGCGCCGCGTGACGTTCGTGGAGGACCAGCAGGTCGTGCTCCTCACCGACGAGCGGTGCCGGGTCTTCGACGTGGATACCGGCCGCGAGCTGATCCCCGCCATCAGCGAGGTGCAGTGGGAAGTCGCGGCCACCGAGCTCTCCGGCTATCCCGACTACATGACCAAGGAGATTCACGAGCAGCCGGACGTGCTCCGACGGCTGGCCGTGGACAGACGCACCGACGTGCGGGCGCTCGCCGATGCCATGCGCACGGCGGGCGAGATCTTCGTGATCGGCTGCGGCAGCTCCTATCACGCGGCGCTGGCCGCGCAGTACCTGCTCGCGCGCCTCGCGCGCCGCCGGGTCAGCGTCGTCACCGCCTCGGAGTTTGCGTACCTGCGCGACTTCGTCGGCGAGGGCGCTCTGGTGGTTGCGCTGTCGCAGAGCGGCGAGACCATCGACGTCATCGACGCGGTACGGATCGCCCGCCGGCGAGGGGCTCGCGTGGCCGCCCTCGTCAACCTCGAGGGCTCGACGCTGTGGCGGCTGGCCGACCTCACGGTCCCGCTCGGCGCCGGCGCCGAGCGATGCGTGCTGGCCACCAAGAGCTTCACGGCCAAGCTCGCCGTCGCTCTCCTGACGGCGTACGAGCTGGCCGATCGGACCGACGAGGGCGTCGCCCTGCTCGAGCAGGCGGCCGACGAGGTCGAGCGGCTCCTCGGCGACCACCGGCGGGATCTCGTGCGACAGATCGCCGAGGCGATCTATCGGCGTGACCATATGTTCGTCATCGGACGAGGACCGAGCTATCCGCTGGCGCTGGAGGCGGCGCTCAAGGTGAAAGAGGTCAGCTACATCCACGCCGAGGGCTTCGCGGGCGGAGACCTGAAGCACGGCGTGATCGCGCTGATCGAGCCCGGAACGCCGTGTCTCGTGCTGGCGCCGCGCGACGAGACCTATGACGATGTCATCGGCGGCGCCATGCAGGTGAAGGCGCGTGGGGCCACCCTGATCGGTGTCTCGCCGGATCCGCACGAAGCGTTCGACTATCACATCCCGGTCGCCGATCTGGGGCCGGCCACCGCCATCGTCAACGCGCCCCCGGCCCAGCTCCTCGGTTACTACCTGGCGCTGCTGCGCGGCCAGGATCCCGACAAGCCGCGGAATCTGGCCAAGAGCGTGACCGTGAAGTGAGCCGCATGCACCGTCTCGGCGCCTCCGCGCTGCTCGTGCTCGTCGTTCTGGCCACGTGCCTCACGCGCGCTGGCCATGCTCAGCAACGCGAGGGCAGCGCGGACGCCGAGGCGGTGTGGCAAGCGCTCCGTCGGCCGGGCGCCGTGATCGTGCTGCGACACAGCTACGCGCCCGGGACCTTCGATCCGCCGGACGCGAAACTCGACGACTGCTCCACGCAGCGAAATCTCGACGAGCGTGGGCGCGCGCAGGCCCGGAAGATCGGCGAGGAGTTCCGCGAGAAGGGGATCTCGGTGGGCGAGGTACTGTCGAGTCCGCGTTGCCGCTGCCTGGACACGGCTCGCCTGGCGTTCGGCCGGGCGGTGGCCTGGGAGCCCTTGCAGGGCGCGCTCAACGCGCCCCAGCGCCGAGCGCAGCAGCTGTCCGACATCCGGCGTCGGCTCGCCGTGCACCGAGATGGACCGCCGCTCGTGCTCGTCACTCACGGCAGCGTCGTCACAGACGTGACCGGGCTCGACATCCGCATGGGCGAGCTGGTGGTGATGCGGCCATCGAGCGAAGGGCACGCCGTCGTCGGACGGCTGCACCTCGAGTGACGTGTGGGCGCACGCTCCCGCGACGGCCACGAAAAATTCCGCGGTTTCTGCGGCAAATTTGGACTTATGCCGCACTGCGGCTTGCACATGGTCCTACCAATTGGTACACGTACGGCCCTATTACGAAGGAGGTCGGCCCGTGATCAATCGCCGTGAACGCTCCAACTTCGTGCCCAGCAACGTCACCGAGGTTCGCCGACGCTTCGACCGGATTTTGAAGACGGCCTCACTCAAAGCCGAGAAAGAAATGAAGGCGCCGCTCGCATCCATCAAGCCGTCGGTGCCGTCGCCGGCCGCAACGTGGCGTCGCAGTCCGCGCAGCAATCGTCGCCCGGCCTAGGTATCATTCGGCGCGCCTGGCCTCCCGCGGAGCCGGGCGCGGCGTAGTCGTCTGACAGCGGCGACGACGTAGTGCGACAGTGCGCTACGTCGCCGCCGCGTGAATTTTTGCCTCCCGCGTTCTTCACAGCGCCAGCCGACCGGTGTCTCCCTCGTATATGAGGGCCTCGTCACCGCGGGGATCCTCACGGCCGCTGATCATCGCAATTGCTCGACGCCGCGGTGGTCGGCTTCTGTCGCTGCGCCGCCGAGCGGCTCGGGCAGTCCGCCGACGAGTTCGGGCACTTCACCCGATAGCCGGTGCCTCCGCGGTCTCGAGGTCCAACAACGATCGTGGCTTCGACGACACCGGATGTGGCATCGGGGTTGCCTTAGGCAAGCGAACCCCTTCCGACCTCGGCATGTGTCGTTTGTCGGAGGGTGGTCAAGGGGGAAACGTGGATGTCGATGCGGACCTCGTAGAGATGTTGCGTCGGGGAGAGTCGCGGGGCGCGGAACAACTCGTCGAGCGCCACGGCGACCGCCTGTACCGGCTCGCCGCGCGGATCACGGGTCACGCCGATGACGCCGAGGCGGTGGTGGCCGACTCGTTACGATTCGCCGCGGAGAACATCGGTCAGCTTCGGGGCGCCGCCAGCTTCGGAGCGTGCCTCGCCCGGATCACCGCCAAGGCCGCCTACCAGGCACTGACGCGCGGGCGGGGGAGAAAGGATCTCGTGCTCGACGACGTCCTGCCCGCGCTCGACGCCGAAGGCCGGCACTTCGAGCCGATGGAGGACTGGTCGAGAGCGCTCGATGCGCGTAGCGGGAGCGGACGTCTCGGCGAGGCGCTGGCGGATGCGCTCGACGCCCTGCCGGCGGACTACCGGACGGCGCTGATCCTTCGCGACATGGAAGGCTGGCCTGCCGAGGACGTCGCCGGGACGCTCGGCGTGAGCCTGCCGGTGGCCAGAACGCGCGTTCACCACGCGCGGCTGTTCGTGCGCCAGCGCCTCTCGAGCGTGCTGGGCGTGGCCTGAGCTAAGACCACGCCCAGCCCCTCGGGCGAAGCGGCGGCTACTGGAATATGGGCGGTGGCGAGGTGTAGCTGTACACGAGGTACGCTCGCGCCACCAGGCCGAGGGCGTGGAGCGAGTGCGGCATCCACAACGAGCTCGTGACGTAGATGGCAACGACGGTGCTCGTGCCGATGAGCGGCAGGGAGAGCCACGCCGGCATGTGGGCCGAGACCAGCACGGCCTCGAACATCTTCACGACGAGCACCCCCAGCATCACGAGGGCAAAGAGGACCATCGGCGTCACCACGGCCACGGCGATCAAGGTAGTGAGCGCGTCGCTGCGCGCGCTCTCCGGATGCTGGAACGCGGTCCGGACGTCGGGCTGGCTGGCCAGCGCCGCGATCTTGCCCTCCAGACCAATTGCCTGGGCGCCGTAGCTGAGCCCGACGCCGGTGAGCAACAGGATCAGAAACAGCAGCGGAAGCTTTCGCCTCATGCGCAGGTCGTTCAGCAAGCCGGATACCAGACCGATCGGGCCGCAAATTCCCGCGAAAAGCCCGCCCGCGCGCTTGTCGTGCGGACCAGATCGACACGGCGGTGACGGGAACTGTCAGTGAGCGCCGTCCCGTCATGGCCGCGTTACCATGCGCGCATGGACGCAGGACGATGACCGAGCTGACCGGAAAGCAGCGCCGATATCTGCGGGCGCTCGGACAAGGTCTCGCGGCCACGCTGCACGTCGGCCACGAGGGCGTGAGCGACGCCGTCATCGGACAGGCCGGTGCCCAGCTGGCCGCCCACGAGCTCATCAAGGTGCGGGTGAGCGAAAACGCGCCCGAGAGCCGACACGACATGGCGGCGATGCTGGCGGAGCGCGCCGGGGCTGCCCTCGTTCAGGTGCTCGGCCGCACTGCGCTGCTGTACCGCGCCCGGCCGGACGAGCCCACCATCAAGCTTCCCGCCTGACCCTGGCGCGGCCCGGTAAAACGACGCCTTTTCGCGTGGCGAGGATTCTGGGCTAGAGTAAGCGCAGTGCGAAGTGGCGTCCGAGCGGGTCGCGGGCTTTTCGTCGTATTCGCGTTCCTGGCCTTCGCTGAAGGGTGCGCGAGCAGTCGCGCGACCACGCGCTCAGACGTCATCCGGCAGATCCTCCCCTCGACGGTCCAGCTGCGCTGCGAGCGTGATGGTGGTGGCCGCCGCGCCGGCTCGGGGGTCGTGCTCGCCCGCGACAGCGCAACCCGCCGGACGTGGATCGTGACCACGCGCCACTTCCTCGAGCCCATGACCTCGCAGAAGGTGTCGGTCGCCTTCGCCGGCGGCAAGACACAGGTTGCGGCCACGGTGGTCAGCGTGAGCTCGCAGTCCGACCTGGCCCTGCTGCAGGTGGAGGGCACTCAATGGACGCCCGTCCGGCTCAAGGAGACCGTGGCGCTGGGCGACGAGGTCTGGGTGGTCGCGTACCCGTGGGGCCGGCGCATGACCCTCTCGAGCGGGGTCGTCAGCCAGGTACTCGACGATGCAGACGCCCTCTATAAAGGACCGGCCCGGATGGTCGACGTCTCGGTGAGCTATGGGGCCAGCGGCGGCGGCGTATTCGACGTTCCGACGGGCGCCCTCGTCGGGCTCGTCGAAAGCTACCGCACGGCGCGCATGAGCATGAAGGACAATCCCGACCGCATCATCGAGATTCCCGTGCCGGGGGAGACGACGCTGATCTCGGCGGACGCGATCCGTCGCTTCGTGGTTGAAGCCGGGCTGGAGGCATTCCTCGAGGAGTGAGGACGGGCATGCCCCCATGCCCCGGGGCACGCCCGTCTCCGACGCGCGGAAGGACTAGTCGGCGACCTCGACGCTGGTCGCGACGTTCTTGCCGTCCTTCTCGTCGTAGGACGCTTTCACGTCCGACCCTTCCTTCAGCTTGTCCATCGAGACGCTGTCGCCGACCCACACCTTGGTGCCGTCCTCGAGCGTGAAGCTTTTCTCGCTGGCATCGACGGACTTGATCTTGCCCTGAACATCTCCAGCCGCCGCCATCCCGGTCAACGCAAACGTCAACGCCAGCGCGCCCACCATCGCCTTCACCATATCGGCCTCCTTGTGTGTGATACCCCCGTCCACATTACCGACGGAGACAAGGCATCACAATCCTGGAAAGCAATTTCACTGCTCCTAACTGTGGACAAGTCGGCCAGATGGTTGGACCGCAATGCAGTGCACAGTGCTTCAACGTCGAGCTACCGGGAACGGTCGGACCCGCGAAAGTGACCGCGCGGGTGCCTGGTGTGTCGAACTCTTGCTCGCCCGCGTCGTCGGGGAGGAGGTCGGATGGAAGCGAGCATCGACCGTGGACGCGCCTCGATTTCGTGTCGATAATGCGGGGCATGACCCGACCGTCGTCGCGCTACGACGTCATCGTCGTCGGGGCCGGGCACAACGGCCTGGTGACGGCGGCGTATCTCGCGCGTGCCGGGCGCCGCGTGCTCGTGCTCGAGCGCCGTCACGTGGTGGGTGGCGCGTGCGTCACCGAAGAGGTCTTTCCGGGCTTCAAGGTCTCGACCGCCGCCTACGTGAACAGCCTGTTTCGCAAGGAGATCGTTCACGATCTGGGCCTCGCCGAGCACGGCTTCGAGATGCTCGCGCGCGAGCCCTCGTCCTTCACGCCGCTGCCCGACGGCCGCTCGCTGCTGCTGGGCCCCGACGCCGAGCTCACGCGCAAGGAGATCGCCAAGTTCAGCGCGCGGGACGCCGAGCGGTACCCCGAGTACGAGGCCATGCTCGAGCGCGTGGCCGCCGTCATCGAGCCCACGCTGACGATGTCGCCGCCCGATCTCCTCCGTCCCCGGCTCTCGGATCTGCGCACGCTGTTCAGGCTGTCTCGCGCGTTCCGCGGTCTCGGCGAAAGCGCCGGCGAAGCGGTCGAGATCCTCACCGGGCCCGCCCGGACTGTCCTCGATCGGTGGTTCGAGTCCGACGAGCTGAAAGCCACCCTCGCCACCGACGCCATCATCGGCGCCATGGCGAGTCCCTCGATGCCGGGCACCGCCTACGTCCTCTTCCATCACGTGATGGGTGAGACAAACGGCAAGCGCGGTGTCTGGGGCTACGTGCGCGGTGGCATGGGCGGCCTGACGCAGGCCCTCGCGGCCTCCGCGCGGCGCTTCGGCGCGGAGATCCGCTGCGAGGCAGAGGTGGCGCACATTCTGGTGCGCGACGGCGCCGTGCACGGCGTGGCGCTTGCCAACGGCGAGGAGTTCACGGCGCCGGTGGTGGCCAGCAACGCCGACGCTCGGGTGACGTTCACCCGCCTGCTGGATCGGCGGCTGCTCCCCGACGACTTCATGGCCGCCGTCGATCGCATCAGTTACGACAGCGGATCACTCAAGATCAACGTGGCGCTGTCGGAGCTGCCGAGCTTCATGGCCCTGCCGGGCACGACACCGGGTCCGCAGCACCGCGGCACCATCCACATCGTTCCCGACCAGGACTACATCGAGCGCGCCTACGACGACGCCAAGTACGGTCGGCCGTCGGCCGCCCCGGTGCTGGAGTGCACGCTGCCGTCCGCCGTCGACTCCACGGTGGCGCCGCCGGGCACGCATCTCATGTCGATGTTCGTGCAGTACGCCCCCTACGCGCTGCGCGGGAGCACGTGGGATCAGCTCCGCGAGCCGTTCGCCGACCGCTGCTTCGACCTGCTCAACGAGTACGCGCCGAACTTCAAGCGCTCGGTGCTGGCGCGTCAGGTGCTAACGCCACTCGACCTCGAGCGCGTCTTCAATCTCACGGGCGGGAACATCTTCCAGGGCGCCATGACGCCGAGCCAGCTCTTCTCGTTCCGCCCCGTGCCCGGCTGGGCCGGCTACCGCATGCCGATTCGCGGCCTCTATCTCTGCGGCGCCGCCGCCCATCCCGGTGGCGGCGTGATGGGCACGCCCGGTCTCAACGCGGCTCGCGCCATCGTGGGGCGCCGCCGGCTGCGCGCCTCCGCCTAGCGCGCGGCGGAGCGAGCGGGCACGATCCAGAGAAACAGCGTGTGGTTGATGCCCGTGATGTCCATTGTCTTGCGCTCCAGCGGCTGCCAGTCACCGAGATCGTAGTTGTGGGAGACGATCCGGGTGCCGGGCTTGAGCTCGGCCAGGAGCCGGGGCCGGAGACGAAGATTCACGTCGGGCAGCAGGTACATGGTCACCACGGTCGCGTCGTCGAACTTCGCCGCGAAGATGTCCTGTTGCTCGAACCGGACGAGATCGGTCACGCCGGCGCGGCGGGCGTTGTCGCGCGCCTCCTGGACGCGCTCGGGATCCAGATCGTAGCCCACGCCGCGCGTTCCGTACCTGCGCGCGGCCGTGATGACGATGCGCCCGTCGCCGGAGCCGAGGTCGTAGAGGACGTCGTTCTTGCCGAGGCGAGCCATCCCCAGCATCTCGTCGACGAGAGCCTGGTGCGTCGGCACGTAGGGAACGTCGAGCCTCGGCGGCCGGGCGGTCGACGGCGCCTGGGTGCAGGCGGCGGTGGCGAGCAGCAGCACGATAGCGTGGGCGGCGAGGATCGCATGACGGCGCATGAGGGCTCCCTCCGTGGCCGACAGTCTAGCGCTCCACGAACCGGCCAGGCTACTGGCCGCTCTGCTGGAGGAGCTTGGCGACGAGGCCGGTCCAGCCCGTCTGATGACTGGCGCCCACGCCGGCGCCGTTGTCGCCGTGGAAGTACTCGTAGAACAGCACGAGGTCGCGCCAGTGAGGGCCGGTCGTGAACCGTTCGGCGCCGCCGTGCGCGGGACGACGACCGTCACCGTCGCGCAGGAAGATCCGCGTGAGGCGCCGCGAGAGGTCACACGCCGCTTCCCAGAGGGTCATGAATTGGCCGGAGCCCGTCGGCATCTCCACCTTCAGGTCGCCGCGGTAGAAGTGGTCGAAGCGCTGCAGCGCCTCCACGATCAGGAAATTCATGGGAAACCAGATGGGGCCGCGCCAGTTCGAGTTGCCGCCGAAGAACCCGCTCGACGACTCCGCGGGCTCGTAGTCGACGCGATGGATCCGGCCGTTGATCTCGAGCAGGTACGGATGGTCGATGTGATACCGCGAGAGCGCGCGAATCCCGAAGGGGGAGAGGAACTCGCGCTCGTCGAGCATGGTCCGCAGCACGCGCGTGAGGCGGTCGGGGCCGACCAGTGCGAGCAGGCGTCGGTTCGTCAGGTCGTCGACGGGCTGAGCGGTGACCAGCCGCGCGAGATCCGGGCGATTCTCGAGGAACCACTGCATCCGCCGGGCGAAGCGCGGCAGGCGTGCGAGCACCTCCGGCTCCACCACGTGGGCCGAGAAGAGCGGCACCAGGCCGACGACCGAGCGGACTTTCATCTGCCGGCCGCCATCCGGCGTGTGGAGGACGTCGTAGAAGAAGCCATCCGTCTCGCTCCACAGGTCCACGCCCTCGACGCCGATGCCGCTGCTCATCGCTTCTGCGATGCGCAGGAAGTGCTCGAAGAACTTCGAGGCCATGTCCTCGTAGGCGGCGTTGTCCTGCGCGAGCTCGAGCGCGATGGCCAGCATGTTGAGCGAGAACATGGCCATCCAGGCGGTGGCGTCCGACTGCTCGATATGGTCGCCAGCCGGCAGCGTGGCCGAGCGGTCGAAGACCCCGATGTTGTCGAGGCCGAGGAACCCGCCCTGGAAGATGTTGCGCCCGTCGGGATCCTTGCGGTTGACCCACCACGTGAAGTTGAGCAAGAGCTTCTGGAACACGCGCTCCAGGAACAGCCGGTCTCCGGTGCCGCGCGTGCGCTTGTCGATCTTGTAGACTCGCCAGGCGGCCCAGGCGTGCACGGGCGGATTGACGTCGCCGAACGCCCACTCGTAGGCGGGGAGCTGACCGTTCGGGTGCATGTACCACTCGCGCAGGAAGAGGACCAGCTGGTCCTTGGCGAAGTCCGGGTCGACCAGCGCCAGCGGAATGGTATGGAAGGCCAGGTCCCAGGCCGCGTACCACGGGTACTCCCACTTGTCCGGCATCGAGACGACGTCGTCGTTGTAGAGGTGTGTCCACTCCGCGTTGCGGCCGTGCCGGCGCTCCGGCGGTGGCGGCGGCTCCGCAGGGTCGCCGTCGATCCAGCGGCGGACATCGAAGTGGTACCACTGCTTCGTCCACAGCATGCCGGCCAGCGCCTGGCGCATCACGTTATGCGCGTCGGCCGACAGCCGCTCGGGGATGACCGTCGCGTAGAACTCGTCGGCTTCGCGGCGGCGCGCGGACACCAGCGTGTCGAACGCCGTCCCGAACATATCGTCATGAGCGGCCGCGTCGGTGAGGCGGAGGCGGATGGTGCTCGAGGCGCCCGCCGCCAGCGTCACCCGATAGTGCGCGGCGGCCTTGGTGCCGACGCCCGACGGGTTGAGGACGTCGGTGCGGCCGTGCACGACGAACTCGTTGAACGCATCCTTGACGTGGGGCACGCCGTTCGGGACGCCGAAGAGCTTGGCGAAGTTCGTGTCGTTCTCGGTGAACAGCAGATCGGCCTCGCCGTCACACACGAGCCACCGGCGCCCCAGTGACTCGTGCTCGGCCGCGATGACGCCGTGGCCGGCCGCCTTCAGCCGCGGGCGGGCCGCCCCCACCTCCCACGACCACGTGTTGCGGAACCACAGCGTGGGCAGCACGTGGAGCGAGGCGGGCTCGGGCCCGCGATTGGCCACCGTGATCCGGATGAGGAGATCGTCGGCGGCCGCCTTGGCGTACTCCATCGTCACGTCGAAATAGCGCTCGTCCACGAAGACCCCGGTGTCGAGCAGCTCGTACTCCGGCTGCCGGCGGTCGCGTCGCGCGTTCGTCGCGACGAGGTCGTCATACGGGTAGGCCGCATGCGGATACTTGTAGAGCCCGCGCATGTAGGAGTGCGTCGGGGTGTTGTCGAGATAGAAGTATTGCTCCTTGACGTCCTCGCCGTGGTTGCCTTGCGGACCGGTGAGCCCGAAGAAGCGCTCCTTGAGGATCGGATCGCGGCCGTTCCACAGCGCGAGCGCAAAGCACAGGCGCTGATGGTTGTCGGAAATCCCGAGGATGCCGTCCTCGCCCCACCGGTAGGCGCGCGAGCGCGCGTGGTCGTGCGGAAAGTAATCCCACGCCGTGCCATATGACGAGTAGTCCTCGCGCACGGTGCCCCACTGGCGGTCGGACAGATACGGACCCCACCGCCGCCAGTGCACCCGATGCTCGCGGGCCTCGTCGAGTCGCGCCCGCTCGGCGGTCACGTCAGCCGCCTTGCGCGAACTCGGGATAGAGGGTCATGCCGCCGTCGACGAAGATCGTCTGCCCGTGGATGTAGTCGGCATCGTCCGACACCAGCCACGACACCACGCGGCCGATGTCCTCCGGCCGCCCGATGCGTCCGTACGGAATGAGCTTCAGGAGCGCCTCGAGCGCTTGTGGCGTCTCCCAGGCCGCCCGGTTGATCGACGTCTGGATGGCTCCCGGCGCCACCGAGTTCACGCGGATCCGGTGCGGCGCCAGCTCCTGGGCCAGCGTCTGCATCAGGAGCTTCACGCCTCCCTTGGAGGCGGCATAGTTGACGTGGCCGGCCCACGGAATCACCTCGTGCACCGACGAGATGCAGATGATCTTGCCGGTGGC
>Ga0114129_10013450_pt1 | contig 11662 bp, 6 predicted proteins | sample RhiMetdeltSRZDD1_FD_80071 | JGI IMG/M metagenome (GOLD analysis project Ga0114129, IMG submission 80071) | Populus rhizosphere microbial communities from Tennessee, USA - Rhizosphere MetaG P. deltoides SRZDD1 (version 2) (version 2) | ecosystem: Host-associated > Plants > Roots > Rhizosphere >... | reverse complement strand
TCGTTCGGCCAGACCAACGTGACGGACCAGAGCTACCGCCTGGACGTCTCTCAGCGCTTCGTCAACGGGACGGAAGTGCGCATGGGCCTGGGCACGTCGACCGCGCAGGTTCCGTCGCTCATCGGCGGCGACGACGTCCGGTTCTACAACTCCGACACCACGATGCTCGTGAGCCAGCCGCTGCTCAAGGGATTCGGGTCCGGCGTCACCCGCCGGACTCTGACCCTGGCCGAGCTCCGGCAGGCCGATGCTGCGCGCCAGCAGAAGATCACCGAGCAGCAGGTCGCCGTCGAGGTCGCAGGCGCGTACTACCGCGTGGTCGCGCAGCAGGCGATGATCGCCGTCGCGCGCCGCGGCTTCGATCGCGCCCGCCAGCTGCGCGAAGCATCGGAAGCCAAGCTCGGCGCCGGACTCGTCTCGCAACTCGACGTCCTTCGCGCGCAGCAGCTCGTGTCGCAGGCCGAGCTCCAACTCTTCGACGCGGAGGCGTCGGCCGAAGACGCCCGCGATCTGCTGCGGTTCCTCATCGGCGACGATGGCAGCGCCCGTTTCGACGTCGTCCCCGATATCCCGAAGACCGTCGAAGACATCTCCATCGACGACGCGATCAGCCAGGCGTGGTTGAATCGGGTGGACCTGCAGGGCGCGATTGCCGAGGCCGCGGATGCCGACCGCGCCATCGCCTTCGCGCGCAATCAGCTGCGGCCGCAATTCGATCTGAACCTGGCGCTCACGCGGCGCGAGACGGCCGACAGCCTCCCGCGCAGCTTCGGCCTCGACCGGTTTCAGTTCGCGTCGTTCTTCACGATTTCCATGCCCGTCGACCGCACTCCGCAGACGATCGATTACCAGAACGCGGTGATCGACCGCGACCGTCGGCAGCGCGACCTCGAGACGCTGCGGAGAAGAATCGCCGACGATGTGCGGCGGCAGCTGCGGCAGCGGGACCGGGTCGTCCGCAACCTGACCGCGGCCGAAAACAACGTGCAGCTGGCGCAGCAGGAAGTGGACGTGGCCCGGCTCCGGTACGAGCGCGGCCTGTCCAACAACCTCGACGTCGTGACGGCCGAAACCAACTTGCTCAACATCGAAGGCATGCGTATCCTCGCACTCGCCGAACTGGCGACGGCCCGCCTTGGCCTGAGGGCGACCTTGGGGATCCTGGACCCGCGGAAGGACGTGGCCGACCAGGCGGCCGGGGTGCGCGCGGAGGATCATGATTGAAATGCTCGGTCGCGTGCTGCGCTCGATGCGAGGCCGCCCGCGCCTGATCTGGGTGCTGGGGCTGGCGCTGGTGGGCGCCGTCGGCGTGTTCGCGTTCGTGCGCAGCGAGACCGCGTTCGACGCGTCGGCGACCGCGACGGTGCGGCGCGGCAACCTCTCCGCCACGCTCACCGTCGCCGGCATCCTCAAGCCCGTTCAAGCCATCACCTATCATTCGCCGCTGGCCGGCCGCGAGACGGAAGTCACGTTCCTGGTCCCCGAGGGGACGCGCGTCGGCGACGGCGACCTGCTGGCGCGCCTCGACGCAGTGCCGCTCGAGCACGATCTGGAACGCGCGAACCAGGAGCTGCGGCAGGCGCAAGTCGACCTCCAGGTGGCGGAGATCGACCGGCAGGAGGGCCAGGCGGCGATCGAGTCGCTGACGGGCGGCGAAGCCGCGCTGTCGGTCGAGGAAACGCGCACGCGTCTGGATCTGGCTGAGCGGAAAGTCGCGCGCCTCCGCGCCGAACAGGCGGCGCTCGCGCCGCTCCTCGAAAAGGGTTACATCACGCGCGACGAGCTCCGGCGCACCTCCGACGAGCTGGAGCAGGCGGAACAGGAGCTGGCCCTCGCACGCCGCCGCGCCGACGTGCTCGTGAAGCGCACCGTGCCGCGCGATCAGCAGAAGGCGGAATTGCAGCTCGCGCAGAAGGAAGCGCAGCGCGAAAACGTACGGGCCCGCCTGCAGGAAGCGCGCACCCGAGTCGCCTTGCTCAAAGACCAGATCGAGAACGCCAGCGTCTACGCGAAACGGCCCGGCATCGTCGTCTACGAGGAGTACATGAACGCGAACCCGCGGCGCAAGATTCGCCCGGGCGATCGCGTCACCGAAACGCCCGGCATCGTCACCGTGGCCGATGTCGACCGGATGCTCGTCGAGGCCTCGGTCGGCGAGGCGGACGTGCATCGCGTGGCGGTCGGGCAAGCGGTCACGGTGATGCTCGAGGCGGTTCGCGATCGCCGCTTCACCGGCAAGGTGACGCGCGTCGGCACGGTCGCGCGTTCATCGTCCGAGCGTCCGCTGGAAGACAAGCGCTTCGATCTCGTCGTGGAGCTGGATCAGCCCGACAGCCAGCTGCGGCCGGAGATGACGGCGCGGGTCGACGTGCAACTCGGCGAGCGACGCGGTGTGCTCATCATTCCGGCCAACGCCGTGTTCGAGGAACAGGGCGTTCCAGCGGTCCACGTCGTCCGCGCGTTCGACGTGCAGTCGCGCATGGTGCAGCTCGGCGAATCGACCGGCGCCGCGGTGGAGGTCGTTGCGGGCCTGCAGGAGGGCGAGCGCGTCATGCTGACGGATACGACGCGCGTCTCCGCGCCGACGGTGACCGGTGTCGCCCTCGACGGTCCCGCCAAGCCCAGCGGCGGGATGCTCAAAAGCCAGTGAGCAGAGCGTTCCTGCTGAATGAGTACCAGCACCTCGATCAGCCACGAAGACACGAAGGCACGAAGTCCAAGCGATTCTTCGCGTTTTCGTGACTTCGTGGCTGCGCCTCTCCCCCGCAAGCTCCACGAAGCTGTCCGCGTCGCGATCGAGGCGCAGGGCCGCTACAAGCTGCGCACCTCGCTGAGCGTCCTCGGCGTCGTGCTCGGTGTGGCCGCCGTGATCGCGATGATGTCGGTCACCGACGGCGCGCGGCGCGAGGCGCTGGAGCAGGTGCAGCTCCTGGGGTTGGACAACCTGGTGGCGCGCAATCGGATGCTGACGGTCGCCGAATTGCGAGGCGCGTCGGCGCCCGGGCTGACGGTCGGCGACGCCATGGTGCTATCGGAGCTGGTTCCCTGGTCAGCCGGCGTGTCGCCGCTGGTCGAGCGCATCACGTCGGTGTCGCAGGCCGGGCGCAATCTCATCGTGACGCTGGTCGGCATCCGCCCCAGCTACCAGGCCATCCTGAAACTGCAGGCCGGCCGCGGCCGCCTGCTGTCCTACATGGACGAAAAAAGCGGCAGCCGTGTCGCGGTGATCGGCGCGCAGCTCGCCCGGCGGCTGTTCGGATACGCCGATCCGCTGGACCAGCTGATTCGCCTGGAGGGTCAGTACTACCGGGTTGTCGGCGTGCTGGCCGAGCAAGGCGGGCGATCGCCGACGGTCGGGGCGTTGGCGTGGCGCGACTTGAACAACGCCGCGATGGCGCCGCTCGCCACGGTCTCGCGTCAAGGCCTCGAGGTCGTCCCCGCGCAGCGGGTCGACGAAATCTGGCTGCAGGCGTCCAACGGCGATCGGGTCGAAGACACCGGCCAGGTGCTGCGCCGCGCGTTGAAATCACTGCACCGGGGCCAGGAGGATTTCGACATCGTGATTCCGCGGGAGCTGCTCGAGCAACGCTACCGGACCCAGCGGACCTTCAGCGTCGTCGTCGGGAGCGTCGCGGCGCTCGCGCTGATCATCGGCGGCATCGGCATCATGAACATCATGCTGACGTCGGTGGTCGAGCGCACCCACGAAATCGGCATCCGGCGCACCGTCGGCGCGACACGCCGTGACATCGCGACGCAATTCCTCGTCGAAGCGCTGATGATGACGGTTGGGGGCGGCGCGGTCGGGATTCTGGTCGGCGCACTCGTTTCCGTAGGGATAACCGCCTATGCCGGCTGGGCCACCCATGTGGCGCCGCTGGCCGTGGCCCTGGCCTTTGGCGTTTCCATCTCGGTCGGCCTCGTTTTCGGGATTTATCCGGCGACCAAAGCGGCTCAGCTCGAGCCCATCGACGCGGTCCGTTACGAGTAACCACGAACATGGCTAATGGCTGATGGCTCATGGCTAAGCATTCGGGTCATCCCCTATGTTTAGCCACAAGCCATTAGCCATCAGCCATCCATTGCCATACAATACGTTTTCATTCTCTAGGATTCCCTCTTTTCCCTAGCAGCGGTGCGCGCTGCTGACAGGCAGGTTCGTTCGCAATGAGTAGTGGGACGCCCGAGAAGATCGGCAATTACAAGCTCCTCGAGAAAATCGGGCAGGGGGGCATGGGCACGCTTTACCGCGCCCTCGATCCGAAGATCGGCCGCCACGTCGCCATCAAGCTGATTCGCGAGGGCGGCGACAGCGACGAGATGCGGGAGCGGCTGCTCCGCGAGGCCCGGTCCGCGGGCGGCTTGAAGCACGCCAACATCGTCACCATCTTCGAGCTCGGGGAGCACGAGGGCCAGCCGTTCATCGCCATGGAGTACATCCAGGGCGAGACGTTGACGATGTTCCTGACGCATCGGCCCGCGTCGCCGCTGCAGCGCAAGCTGCAGATCATCGATCAGCTGTGCGCCGGCCTGCATTACGCGCACCGGATGGGCGTGGTCCATCGCGACATCAAGCCGGCCAACATCATGATCGACACCGAAGGCACGGTGAAGATCCTCGACTTCGGCATCGCGCGCATGGGCACCGGCACGACGATGATGGGCATCATGATCGGGACGCTGAACTACATGGCGCCCGAGCAGATGGAAGGCAAATCCGTCGACGCCCGCGCGGACATCTTCTCGGTCGGCGCCGTGATCTACGAGCTGTTCGCGTACCGTCCCGCGTTCACTGGAAGCATGCAGAGCGAGGTGATGTACGCGATCCTGCACGGCCGTCCCAAGCCGCTCAACGAAGTGTGCCCCGGCCTCGACCCCGAGCTGATCTCGATTGTGGACAAGTGCCTGGAGAAGAAGCCGGACGATCGCTATCAGGATCTCGCGGCGCTGCGGCAGGCCGTCAACGCCGCCCGGCAGCGCATCGAGCGCACCGCGTCGACCGCCACCGTGCTCGCGCCGATGCCCGGCGTGACGCCGCGGCCGATTCCGACGCCCGCGCCGCCGCCGCCGTCGTCGGTCGCGCCGGTGCCGCCGAGCTCGCGCAGGGAGAGCAGCAGCGTGAACCGGCTGCGCACGCGTGCCGATCAGATGCGCGCCGAGCAGATCCAGGCGCACCTCGAGCGCGGGCGCCGCGCGCTGGAGAACGGCGATCACGACGGGGCATTCTCCGCGGCCGAGCAGGTGTTCGTGCTCGAGCCGCAAAACCACGAAGCCTTGGATCTCGAGGAGCGGACGCGCGCGGCCGTCGAGCAGGTGTGGCTGCGCGAGGCCCAGAACGAGCTCGCGCGGGGCGCGCTCACATCCGCCTGGCTGCTCACCGAGCGCGTGCTCGGCATGAACGCCGACTCGCCCAAGGTCGAGAGCCTGCGGCAGGCGATCGAGACGGCTCGTGCGCGCCAGGCCGAAGTGCATGAACGATCGAACGCCGTGCAGCGGCTGATCCTCCAGGCGCAGCAGGACCTGGCAGCCGGGCGCCTCGGCGACGCGACGCAAGCCATCGAGAAGGTCCTGAATATCGACCCCGGTCATCTCGAGGCCACGACGCTGAAGGGCACCATCGCGGCGGCCGCCTTCGCTTCACGGCGCGCCGACGAAGAGTTGCGCGAGGCCGAGCGGCTCAAGGCCGAGCGCGAACGGCTGCAGGCCGATGCCCAGAAGCAGGCCGAGCTGCGGCGCCAGCAGGCGGAGGCAGAGCAACAACGGCGCGTCGCAGATCTGCCGATCCGGCCGGCGGCGCCGCCTCCACCTCCTCCTGCGCCGCCGCCGGTTCAGGCCGCCACGCGCGTCGTGCCGATACCGCCCGTCGCGAAAACCACACCGCTGCTGCCGGGAACGAAACCGCCCTCGCGCGCGCCGAAGTTCATGCTCCTGGGCGGCGCGGCCGTCGTCGGGATCGTGGCCCTGGTGCTTGGCATACGCTTCGCGACAATTCAGAATCCGGCGCCTCCGATAGAAGAGCCGCCGGCCGTGTCGCCGTCCACGCTGCCGCCATCCGATTCCGGCAACGTGTCGCAGCCTCCGAATCGCACGACGAACACGCCGCAGACTTCGTCGCCGCGCGCCGGAGGAAACACCACGCCGACAAGATTGCAGGACCCGGGGCCGCCCAACGTCATCCCGCCGGAACCGGACGCGCCAAAAGCGCCCGAGCCGCCACGAGGGGTGACCCCCACGACGGTTCCTCCGGACAGGCAGCCTGTTGGTCCGACCGCCCGCGATCGGGCGCTGGCCGAACAATACACGCGCGCCAAGTCGACGCTGGACTCCGGATCGTTCGCGAGCGCGGCGACGCTCTTCGAGAATATTCTGCGCGAGCAGCCCAACTACCGCGACGCCGTCGAGCAGCTCGCGCGCGCGCGCGAAGGCGTGGCGTCCGCCGTCAAACAGGCGATGGACGCGGCGGCCAAGGCCGAGAGCGCCGGCGATCTGCCGGAAGCCTTGAAGCAGCTCGAACGGGTCGCGCAGATCGACGCGTCGATGGCCATCGTGGCCGAACAGGCGCAGAACCGCATCAAGGGGCGCATGAAGACCGAGGGCACGACCGCCTTCGCCACCGCGAAGCAGTACGACGCGGTCGAGCGTGTCGACGATGCGATCAAGTGGTACGACCGCGCGTACCGTTTCCTGCCGGACGACGACCCCAACAAGAAGATCGCGAAAGAGCGGCTGGACCTGCTCCGCGCGCGTAAATGAACGTGGCATCTATGACTCTTCAGCGTCAGATCAGGGCAACGGTGATTGGTCTCTTCCTGCTGGCGCTCGCCGCGCCGCTGGCGGCGCAAAAGGGCGCCTACCTCCTCTTCACGGATCCGAGCAAGCGCTACTCCATCGAGTTCCCGAAAGACTGGAAATGGACGGTCGTCGCCGGCTCGGGCGAAGCGCTCGCCACATTCGTTCATCCCAAGGCGGAAGCCGCCATCGTCGTCGAGCGGTTTCGCATGAAGATGACGCTCGCCCAGAATGAAATCACCGACGTGTTCAGCCAGATCGAGGTCGACGTTCTGAAGGAGAATCAGCCCCGCGTGATGGAGGTCAACTCGCGGGTCGCGGTCCAGGGCCAGCGGAAAGTCGTGCAGATCGACTACAGACGGCCCGGCGTCGGCGAGCCGGGAAAGGTCGAGGACGAGCGCGTGCGGCAGTTCTCCTTCCCCGTCGGGGGAAACCTGTACCGGATCACTTGCGCCACGCTCGGCAGTCAGTTCGGCAGGTACGAGGCGATCTTCCAGGCGGTGGCCGAGTCGCTCAAGTCGGCCGATGAGCTGAAGAAGTAGCGCCACCATTCACTTGTGGCGCAGGGCTTCTTGATGTGGCGCAGGGCTTTAGCCCTGCGTCTCCGCAGCCCTGAAGGGCTGCGCCACGACAGATTCATGAAACGAGCGCTGGCGGCTACGGTCTTCTCTCTCGGCTGCTGGGGTTTCGTCCTCGCGCAGACTCGCGCACCTTCGAAAGCCCCGGCTCAGGAAAGCTCCTACAGCCTGGAATCGCGCGCCGCGATCGGCGCGCACCATCTCTGTTCGGGTCTCTGGGTCGTCGGCCGCGTCACGACGCGGACCGCCAAAGAGATCCTCGCGCAGGACATCGCGCCGTTCAAAGATTTCAGCTGGGACAGCCGCTTCACCCTCCGCGTGGATCCGAATCGGCACGCCGTGACCGTGAGCGGGCCGGGCATCATCCCACGCACTGCGACGTACAACGGCGATCAGGGCTGCTCGATTCTGCCGCGTGGACACAGCCAGATCCATTTCACGCCGGTGCCCGTGCCGCGCAAGCTTCCCGACGCCGCTCGCCAGCCCTGGCCCACGGGCGACCTGGACGCAACCGCGCCGCCGCCGGCCGGCGTGGATCGCGAGGCGGTCGACGCCGCCCTGGACTGGGGGATGGCGCAAACGCAGCACAACACGCGCGCGATTGTCGTGGTCTACCGCAGCAAGATTGTCGGGGAACGGTACGCGGCCGGGTGGACGCCGGACACGCCGCAGATCAGCTGGTCGGAGGGCAAGAGCATCACAGCGGCGCTGGTCGGCATCCTCGTACGGCGGGGCGATCTCAGCGTCGACGATGTTGCGCCGGTGAAGGAGTGGCGAGGCGACGGCGATCCGCGAGGGCAGATCCGGATTCGAGACCTGCTGCACATGAGCAGCGGGCTGAACTTCGCCAACCTCGGGCTGAACGGTCCCGAATCGTTCACGCGCACGAACAAGCACATGCGCGTCTATTTCGACGGGCTGAACGTGTTCGAGCACGCCGTCAATCAGCCGCTGGAGATTCCGCCCAACACCCAATGGCGGTACCGGAACAGCGATCCGCTGACGCTTGGCCGGATCGTGCGGGAAAAAGTCGAAGCACGCGGCGAGCCGTACCTGACTTTTCCGCAGCGCGCGCTCTTCGATCAGATTGGCGCCCACTTCGTTCTCGAGACCGACGCGTGGGGCAACTTCATCATGACCGGCTTCGACTACGGGTCGGCGCGCGACTGGGCCCGGTTCGGCCTGCTGCACCTGTGGGACGGCGTGTGGCAGGGCAACCGCATCCTGCCCGAGGGGTGGGTCGCGTTCGTCTCGACTCCCGCGCCCGCGGACAAGAGCCGCGGCTATGGCGGGTTGTTCTGGCTGAACCGCGGCGGCGCGTGGAAGGGCGTCCCCGACGACGCGTTCATGGCCTCGGGACACATGGGCCAGTACACGATGATCATCCCGTCGCGCGACATGGTCGTCGTGAGGATGGGCCCGAGTCCCGGAGGATCGGGCGGCTACTTCACCGAGCTCGTGTCGCGGCTTCTAAAAGGCGTCAGTCCTTAGTTCTTTGTTCTCGGTCCTTCGTCCGGCCTTGGTCCATGGTCCCTGGCCCCGCCGAATCGCGATCAGGACGAAGGACAGCGGACGAAGGATGGACCAAGAACCAAGGCCAAAGGCCCAAGGACACGCAGCGACACGCCAACGAGCGCTATCGCGACGGCTCCGGATGGTCCGCCAGCTGATAGATCCTGCGCACCGCCGCCGCATCGATCCCGACGGCGTCGCGAATTGACGGCAATTCGTCGCGATACTTCCGCACGTCCACCTTCTGCGCCGCGTCCTCGGCGGTCAGGCCCTGCTTCTTCAGCGCCGTCACCTGCGTCTGCACGTCACGCAAGTAATTCTGAAACGCCGTGATCTTCGTCTTCCCCTTGAACACGACGCCGTGTCCCGGCATGACGGTGTCGAAGTCGAGCGCCTTGAGCCGCTCGAGCGTCCCGATCCACTCCTCGGGATACGAGTCGCCCATGTACGACACGACCGATTCCATCAGATCCCCCGTGCACACGATGCGTTCCTTCGGCAGGAAGACCACAACGTCCGTATCGGTGTGACCCCGGCCGAGATACAAGAGCCGGATCTCGCGGCCGCCGCGGTACAAGGTCATGTGGGTGTCGAACGACAGGTTCGGCGGCGTCACCTTCACTTCCTTCACCTGCTCCAGGTAGGCCAGCGAGTTCGCGACCTGGCGCTCGAGCGTTGCCTTCTGCTGCGGGTCGGTTTCCTGCGCGATGCGCTGCTTGAGCGCCTCGACGCGCGCCGGCACCGGCTGGATGCTGTTCAGGAACGTGTACTGCTGCAGCGTCTCGTTCGTCGACAGCCGGCGCCGCGTGTTGTCGTGGCCGATCACCTGCGCGTCGTTGATGAAGACCTGATTGCCGAACGCGTGGTCGTAGTGATAGTGGGAGTCGACGACGAAGCGGATCGGCTTGTTGGTGATCGCTTTGACGTCAGCCGCGATCGCCCGCCCGGCCGCCGGCGTGATCTCCGAATCGATCACCAGCGTCTCATCGTCGTTGACGATGATCGGCGAGTTCGAGCCGACGTTCATGGTGCCCGAGGCGGTGGCGTAGTAGATGCCGTCAAGCACCTTCTCGAAGCGGTGGGCGCCGCTCACGATGGGCGCGTTGGTCTGCGCGCGACCGTCGAGCCAGACAAAGGCCGCAAACAGCGCGATGAAACCGAGCGTCACGCGTACGCGCATGGGCACCTCCTCGAGACGCGCGTATTTTAGTGCGTTTTTGTTGGGCTGTTGTGGCGCAGCCCTTTAGGGCTGCGGGAACGCAGGGCGGACCCTTCCGCTGTTCGTTCGGCGCGCCGGGATCGTTATCTTTGGGGTAGGATCGGCGCGTCATCCCCGGAATAAGGGGCGCTGGGTCATGGCCTTATCTCCCGGAACGCACCTCGAGTCGTGCGAGATCCTCGATCTGCTGGGATCCGGCGGGATGGGCGAGGTCTATCGCGGCCGCGACACGAAGCTTGGCCGCGACGTGGCGGTCAAGGCGCTGCCGGCCACGTTCGCGCACAACGCGGAGCGCCTCGCCCGCTTCGAGCGCGAAGCGCAGGTGCTGGCCGCGCTGAATCATCCCAACATCGCGATCATCCACGAGCTCAAGGAAGTCGACAGCGCGCGTTATCTGATCCTGGAGCTGGTCGAGGGTGGAACGCTGGGCGAGCACATCGCTGGCGGCCCAATCCCGGTGGCCGAAGCGCTCGCGATGGCGTGCCAGATCGCTGAGGCGCTGGAGGCGGCGCACGACAGAGGCATCGTGCACCGCGACCTGAAGCCCGCCAACGTCAAGGTGACGCCGGACGGACAGGTGAAGGTCCTCGACTTCGGGCTGGCGAAAATCTTCGACGTGTCTGACTCCGCGCCACGCCTGTCGCGGTCGCCGACGCTCAGCGCCATGAACACGGCGGCCGGCGTGCTGCTCGGTACCGCCGCGTACATGAGTCCCGAGCAGGCGCGCGGGAAAGAGGTGGATCGGCGCGCGGACGTGTGGGCGTTCGGCTGCGTGCTGTACGAAATGCTCACGGGACGCAAAGCGTTCGCGCAAGGCGAGACGGTGTCGGACACCTTGGCTGGGATTCTCGCGCGCGAGCCCGACTGGCAGGCGCTGCACGCGGACACGCCGCCCAGAATCCGCGCGCTTCTCGAGCGCTGCCTGCGAAAGGATCCAGCGAAGCGACTGCAGGACATCGGCAACGCGCGCATCGAGATCGAGGAAGTCCTCAGCGAAACCGAGGCGAGCGCCGTCGCCGCGTCGACGCCTCCGCCGGCGGTGCCCTCACGGCGGCGCGAGATGGTGCTGGCCGGCGCAGCGGTGTTGACGTTTCTCACGACCGCAGCTCTCGGCGCGCGGCTCTTCTACGCGCCGGCGCCAGACGTCCGCGTCCAACGGTTCGAAGCCGCGCTTCCGCTGAACCTGGCTGCCGAAAGCGGCTTTCACATGTCGCCGGACGGCCTCCAGATCGCCTACGTCACCAATCAGATCTGGGTCCGGTCGCTCGACTCCGCGGCAGCCGAGGCGATCCCCAGCACTGAAGGGATCACCGGCGCGAACATCTTCTGGTCCCCCGACAGCCGCGACATCGGGTTTTTCGCGGAGGGCAAACTCAAGAGAGTGGCGGCTACGGGAGGACCCGCGCAAGCGTTGAGTAGCGTGCCCGCGGGTGGGACCTACTTCGGGACGTGGAGCGCCGACGGCGTCATGCTGATCGCCTCCGATGCGGGCCCCGGCGGTCCACTGCTTCGCGTCTCGGCGGGCGGCGGCGAGCCGGCGCCCGCCACAGAGCTGGATAAGTCG
>Ga0114129_10013448_pt1 | contig 11663 bp, 8 predicted proteins | sample RhiMetdeltSRZDD1_FD_80071 | JGI IMG/M metagenome (GOLD analysis project Ga0114129, IMG submission 80071) | Populus rhizosphere microbial communities from Tennessee, USA - Rhizosphere MetaG P. deltoides SRZDD1 (version 2) (version 2) | ecosystem: Host-associated > Plants > Roots > Rhizosphere >... | reverse complement strand
CCAGCACCGCGAACGCCGTGAACGTGAGCGCCCAGCCGATTAAACGGCCGGGCGGCGTTCCACGGCCGGTGCCGCGGATCGCCTGCCAGGCCTGGTTGATGAGCAGCAGCACGCCATTGAAGGCGCCCCACGCGACGAAGGTCCAGCCGGCGCCGTGCCACACCCCGATCAGGGTCATCGTGAGCACGAGGTTGAACGATCGCCGGATGGTTCCGACACCGCCACGGCTGAGCGGCACATAGACGAGGTCGCGGGCGAGCCGGGAAAGCGTGATGTGCCAGCGCCGCCACAGGTCGAACATGTTGGTCGCGCGCAGCGGCGCGGCAAAGTTGATCGGCAGCCGGAAATTGAACAGGAGGCCAAGCCCCACCGCCATGTCCGAGTAACCGGAGAAGTCGAAATAGATCTGGGCGATGAACGCAAAGGCGCCGGCCCAGGCGGCGAGCACGGTGATCGGCTCGGCGTGCGCGGCAGCGTCGAAAACAACACCGACATGCGGGGCGAGCGGATCGGCGATCAGCACCTTCTTGGCGAGGCCGAAAGCGAAGATGGTCAAGCCGAGAGCGACATTGCCCCAATCGAGACGATAACGGTCACGGTCCTCGATCTGGCGGCCGAGGCTGCCCCAGCGCACGATCGGACCGGCGATGAGGTGTGGAAAGAACGCCACGAACAACGCGTAGCGGCTGAAATCCAGCGAAATGCGGCGCTGATAGACGTAGACCAGAAAAGCGATCTGGACAAAGGTGGTGAAAGACAGGGCAAGCGGCACATTCGGTGGCACTGCTTTGTGGCCATCGATGATCGAGAGCAGAAAGTCGGCGTATTTGTAGTAGCAGAGAACGAGGATATTGGCAGCGATGCCGATGATGACGAGATTGCGGGCGGTCTGCTCGCCAGCCGCAACGATCCGACGCGCCATCCAGAAATTGGCCAGAATGGAAGCGATCGGCAGCACGACATAGGGTGGATTCCACCACGCATAGAAGGCGAGCGAAGATATGGTGGTGGCAATGACGGCTGCCTCGACGCTGAACCGCGCCAACACGAAGTGCAGCGCCACAGCGGCGGGCAGGAAGAGAAAGATGAATTCCGGGGAATTGAACAGCATGAGCAGTCAGGAAGGTCCCAAAGGACCAAGGACGCGAAGAATAACCGTTGTCTCTGCGTAATCGCAAGGATTAGCGTCCCTTCATGTCCGCCTCCGATACTACCGCTCCGGCCACCAAATCGCGGCCGCATCTTCTCTATCTCGTGACGGAGGATTGGTATTTCGTCGCTCATCGGCTGCCGCTCGCGCGCGCTGCACGCGATGCAGGCTACGACGTGACGGTGGCGACGCGGGTCGGCGGGCGGAGAGACGACATCGTCGCCGAAGGGTTTCGGCTCGAGTTGCTGTCCTGGCAGCGCGGCAGCATCAATGTGTTTCGGTTGGTTGCCGATGTTGCAAGCATCATCCGTCTCTATCGCCGACTGCAGCCCGATCTCGCGCACCACGTGTCGCTCAAACCGATCATGCTCGGTACCGCCGCGTCATGGTTCACGCCACGCGTTGCCGTACTCAATGCTCTAACGGGACGCGGCTATATCTTCACGGCCAAGTCCGGGCGCGCCAGACTACTCGCCCGGCTCGTATCGTTCCTCCTTCGCATTCTGTTGCGCCGAAAAAACTCAGTCCTGCTGGTGGAGAACGAGGACGATCGGCGCTTTGCCGTCGAGGCGATCGGGATCGATGCCGAGCGGACCGCGGTCAATGCCGGATCGGGAGTCGACATCCGCCATTTCGACGTCCAGCCCTTGCCGGCGAGCGAACCGGTTGCCATCGGCTGCGCTGCGCGCATGGTGGCTACCAAGGGGATCGCCGATCTCGTTGCCGCCACCCGCATTCTGCGCGCGCGCCATGTTCCCCACCGGCTGCTTCTCGCCGGCGGGACGGACCGCGAGAATCCCGATGCCATTCCGGAGAGCCTCCTTCAGCAATGGGTGCGCGAGGACAAGATCGAATGGCTGGGTCAGATCGCCGACGTGCGCGAGCTGTGGCGCCAATGCCATATCGCGGCGCTCGCTTCGCTCGGCGGCGAGGGCGTGCCGTTATCCTTGGTCGAGGCCGCGGCTTGCGGTCGCCCGCTGGTCGCGACCGAAGTTCCCGGATCGCGCGATATCGCCCGGATCGGCGTCAACGCCTTCCTGGCGCCGCCTGGCGCCCCGCACGAGCTTGCCGACGCGCTCGAGAGGTTGATCCGCGATCCGGCCCTACGCGAACGTTTCGGAGCCGAGAGCCGCCGGATTGCGGAAGGCGAATTTGCCTCCGACCGCGTGTTCGCGGCAACGCTTTCTCTTTACGATCGCCTGTTGCATCGACCGCCGTCGTAGAAGATCTCTACGGGCCGATAAGGATGTTCTCAGCGGCCCCTCGTCGACCCTCCGCTTCACCAAGCAATCCGGACGCCCAGGTTCCGTGTCTGAATTCTCACCGCTCCTGCTTTTGATCACTGCCGCGACCGCGGCAGTGATCACCTATGCGGCCATTGCCGCCGCGATCGGCTGGTTGACGTCGCGAGCGCTAGCCAAACCCAACCCGCGGTCGAGCCATACGGTCCCAACCCCACAGGGTGCCGGCATCGTCATCGTGCCCATTGCGTTGCTGGTTGCCGCGATCGCACTGGCCTGGAGCGGCAACAGGTTGCCTCCCGATTTCACCTATCTGACCGTGGTCGCGATCGCTGCGCTGGCGCTGACCGCAATCGGTTTCATCGACGACATACGTGGACTGGGCGTCGTCTCGCGGCTCGTTTCGCAAGTGGCGGCCGTCGGGCTCGCAATCATGCTGATGCCTTCGGAGTTGCGGATTGTGCCAGCCATCCCGCTGCCGATCGAGCGCGTGTTGCTGATCGGCGCCGCTTTGTGGTTCGTCAACCTGTTCAATTTCATGGATGGGATCGACCTGATCAGCGCCATCGAGACCATCGCCGTCGGCATCGGCGTCGTTCTCCTGGCGCTGATCGGTGCTGTTCCGGCCGCCTATGGCATCGTGGCTGTTGCGCTTGTCGGCGCCATGCTCGCTTTCGTCCCCTGGAATACGCCGGTGGCACGTCTGTTCCTTGGCGATGCCGGAAGCATTCCGATCGGCTTCCTGCTGGCAATTCTACTGATCCACGTAGCCGCCAACGGGGCCTTTGCCGCCGCCCTCATCCTCCCGCTTTACTATCTGGCCGACGCGACGATCACGTTGGTGTGGCGCTTCTGGCGCGGCGAACGCGTGTGGGAGGCGCACCGCCAGCATTTCTATCAACAGGCGACGCAGAACGGCTTCACTGTGATCGAGACGGTGGCGCGGATCGCGATCCTCGATGCCGTGCTCATCGGCCTGGCCATCTTCGCCACGCTGAGCGGCGGCTTTTCGGCTGGGATCGCCGTGGTGATCGCGGCTGCCGGCGTCGCCGCGCTGCTGCGGAGCTTTGCCGCCGGCCGCTGACGGGGGCACCCTCCGTCTGGAAAGGCTACGCCGCGGCCCCGCGAAAACCCGGTACGGCGGCGTGCAGGACGCCCTGGACGGCCGTGCGCTCGTCCCGGGCAAGGCCCTGCTCCAGGGCGGCCAGCCAGCCCCGCATGGCTTCGAGCGACGGATGGACCGGTCGCGCGGCAACAATCCCCGGAATCCCGGTTTCGGCAATCGGCTCGTCGCGGGCGAACAGGATCTCCTCCAGGCGCTCGCCGGGCCGAACACCGGTGAACACGATGTCGATGTCGCGACGCGGCTCGAGCCCGGACAAGCGGATCATGTGCTCGGCAAGGTCGACGATCTTGACCGGCTGACCCATGTTGAGGACGTAGACCGAAGCATCCGAACGCTGCGGCCCGAGCGCATGGCTCGCGGCCGTCACCACGAGGTCACAGGCTTCGCGGATGGTCATGAAGTAACGCAGCATCTCGGGATGCGTGACGGTGACCGGCCCCCCGGCCTCGATCTGCGCCTTGAATTTGGGCACCACCGAGCCGTTGGAAGCCAAGACGTTGCCGAACCGCACGGCGATCAACCGCATCGCACGTCGCTGTCCGTCACCGCGGCGCGCCAGGTCGGCATCGAGTGCCTGGCAATACATTTCGGCAAAGCGCTTGGTGGCGCCGAGCACCGACACCGGCTCGATCGCCTTGTCGGTGGAGATCATGGCCATCGCGCGGGCGCCTGCGGCTGCCGCTGCATCGGCGACGTTGACCGACCCGAACACATTGGTCTTGACGCCTTCGGCCCAGTCATACTCGACCAGCGGCACGTGCTTGAGCGCGGCTGCGTGAAAGACGATGTCGGGCTGAAAATCCTCGATGAGCCGGAATATGCGCTCGCGATCGCGTACGTCGGCAATGCGGGCATCGATGTGAGCCGCCGTTTCCTTCGCCGCCAGAAGGTCGACGATCCGTTGCAGCCCTGCCTCCTGGTTGTCCAGGATGAGCAGACGTGCCGCTCCGAACGTGACGACCCGGTCGCAGATCTCCGATCCGATCGAGCCGCCTCCCCCTGTCACCACGATCGACTTGCCCCGCACCACGCCCTCGAGGCGCTGATAGTCGATCTTGGCGCTGGGCCGCAGCAGCAGGTCCTCCACGGCGATCGGAGCAAGGCGCAGATTCTGGGCACCGGTCTCGTTGATCTCATCGAGCGAGGGAAGACGACTGGTGGTTAGGCCAAGGCGGCGTGCCTGCAACAGGATCGCCTCGGGCCCGACCTCGGGCGCAAGCGCGCTGGTGGTCAGGATCAGCCGCGTCACCCGGCTGCCGCGCGACTGCAGGTCGGTAATGATCCGCTCGAGGTCGCCGATATTGCCGAGCACCGGGATTCCGCGAATGGCCTGGCCTTGATCGGCCGCCGACGGCGACAGCACGCCGATCGGCCAGATCTTCTTGACCGCGCCGCTTTCCACCGCGCGGATCAGCACCTCGGCGTCGGCAGCGCGGCCGAGCACGATCGCCGGCGCTGAATCGCCCCCGGTCGCTTGCTGACGCGTCCGCGTGTAGCGGAAATAGCGGTAGGTGATGCGTGGCCCGCCCAGGAACAGCATCTGCAGGCACCAATAGAGCACGATCGTGATCTTGCCGAAGAAGAAGGTGCCCAGCAGGTTCGGTGCCAGCAGGACGTAGTCCAGCACCAGGAGCGAGAGCGCCAGCACCGTCGTGGCGCGGAAAATATTGAAGAGATCGGGGAGCGAGGCGAACCGCCATTTCCCCTCATAGAGCCGGAAAACGTAATAGATGATCCCGGCATAGAGAACGAAGCCGGGCAAGATGGCGAGAAGCGTGTCGAGCCGCGCCGCGAGCCCGCTGTCCTCGAAACGGATGTAAAAGCTCGCCAGGACCGCCGCCACGGTGGCGAGAAGGTCATGGACGATGATCAGCGCCTTGCGCGAGGTAAACTTGGAAAGGCGAAACATTGCTCCCCGTTCCAGTCTCCAACCGGGTGGGCCCTGGTCCATCCGGTCGTGCCGGAATACAGGCCAAGCATCGGTCATCGGCCGCCATCGACGGCACGCCGGCCGATAGCTCGATCGCGCAGGCCCCCTTCGACCGCAACTTTAACGTCGGCCCGCGGCGCTGTCACATGGCGCAGCCAAGCGGGCCTGTAAAGTCCGGTCCCGGGAGTTTTGGGGGTGATCGCTGAGCCTATCGGCTTGGCTCGTTGGCACGCGCGGCGCGCGCGATCGTTCCGTGGTTTCTGGCCACCGCGCCGCCGAGAACGCCCACACCGAAGACGTAGAGCCACCCGGTGGAAAAATCGAGCACATAGGACAGAAACAGCGAGCCGACGACGGTTTGCGCCACCAGCGCCTGGCCAAGCCACGCGTACAGGCCGCTGCCGCTGACGGCGAGCGCATGCGCAATCCACATTGCGTAAAGCACGACCACGCCGACCAGCCCGAATTGAATGGCAATCTCGAGTGTCTGGTTGTGCGGATTGCCGGTGATGGCCGCGCCAATTCCGCTCTCGCTGCCGCCGGCGCGGCCGAACAGGATGGGGATCGATCCCGTTCCATGCCCGAGCACCGGCGCTTCGGCAACGAAGCCCACCGACTTCTTCCAGAATTCGAGGCGAAAACCGGCTGACGTTTCTGCGCTGCTGCTATGGTAGCGCTGAATCTCGTCGATAGCGCCGAGCGCGCGCCCGCGTAGATACGGCGAAGAGAACCAGATCAAGCCCGCAAAGAGCAGCCCACCCAAAGCGATCGCCAAAGTCCCCCTGAGCCCGAACCGCTGCAGGCCGAAGAGGACAAGGAGCACCGGAAACGCCACCAGCGAAGTGCGGCCGGTGGCGACGAAGGCGATGTTGGCGAGAAACAGGAGCGCCGCGACGGTCAGTCCGGCTGCGAGGAGGTGCCGATGCCTGCCCCAGGCCTCGACGGCGAGATGGGCGACTGCAACCGCGCAGATCAAAAACTCGACGCTCTGCACGATGTAATCCTTGACCGGCACTCCAGACAAGCCGACCCGCCACGGCTGCGCGATCCAGAAATGCAGAATCCAGGACGTGACCAGCAAGGCCGTGCAGGAAACCAGGAAGCCGCCGAGCACGAGATGGGCTCTGTCCGAGCGGCGGAACTGAATGAACAGGAACGGAATCACCAGGAGTTTGGGGAATCCCTTGATGGCGTGGAGCTGCTCGCCGATATCGGCGGCCGACCATAAGGCACCGACGAGTCCGAGGAGGCAGAGAAGAACCGGCAGGCCGGAAGCCGGCTGGGCAATCTCGCCAACGGCATCGGCGAGCCTCAGGGTTGGCGTCAATGCCAACAGCCAGAGGATGATCAATATGCTCGTCAGCGAGGTCGACCAGGGCAGGGAAAACGCCACGGCGACGGCGAGCCAGTCGGCGAGCGTAAGCCATCGCCGCCGATCGAACAGCGCCGCAAGGGGCGAGGAGCCCGCGAGTTCGCTCACCGCCCCGCTCCGCCCGAGGATGCCATTCTTCCGCTTTCCGCGCCGCCGCCACGATGCACGCCGACCTGTGACAGCCCGCTTCTGGCTCGCGTCTGATCGCCGCCGAGGATTTCTCCCAGCCTCTGTTCGTTCTGCGCTAGCGCCGAGCGGTCTGCCTCGGCATGCCACAGATGCAGCACACCGGTGGCAAATCGACCGTCCTTGCGTGCCACGCCGGCGTGCAGAAGACGCACCACCAGATCAGAGTCCTCCTTGCCCCAGCCGGCATAGGTTGCGTCGAAGCCATCGACGCGATCGAGATCCGAGCGCCAAACGGCGAGATTGCACGAGCGACAGCCGATCCAGCGCCTCGCGCCGGCCTTGCGCAGCGCGCCAAGCGGCAGATGCACGAGCGGCATGAGCCGATTGACCTCGCCTTGCAGGCGGTGGCGCACGAAAGCCGCAAAGCTCCATGTTTCGGGCTCGAGGCGTTCCCGCAACACGCGTTCCGTCAGCGCCCGCGAGAGCAGGATGCGATTCCCGGCCACGAACCATCCCGGCTCCGCCAAGCTGCGATGCGCGGCGATGAACTCCGCGCGCGGGATGCAGTCGCCGTCGAGAAACACGCAGTATTCGCCGCCGCTCGCCCGGATTGCCCGATTGCGCACCTCCGCCGCGCGAAATCCCCGATGCTCCTGCCAGACGTGTTTCAGGGGAACCCCGAGCCGCGCCGCCCACTGTTCGATCAGCGTCGCGGTCGAGGATTCGGAGCCATCGTCGGCGATCACGACCTCGAAATTGCGATCACTCTGGCGCGACAGGCCACGCAACACCGCGTCGAGAGCATCTTCGCGATTGAACGTGGTGGTGATGACGGAGATCAGCCCGGTCATGGCAGCGAGGGCCGTCGCTCAGCCGCGGCCATAAATGTCGTCGAGCCGGATGATGTCATCTTCGCCGAGATAGCTTCCGGTCTGCACCTCGATCAGCTCGAGCGAGATCTTACCCGGATTCGCCAGGCGGTGAACGGTACCGATGGGGATGTAAGTGGACTCGTTCTCGTGCACTGAAAGCTGTTGCTCGCCGATCGTGACGGATGCGGTGCCGCGCACCACCACCCAATGTTCCGCCCGGTGCATGTGTCGCTGCAACGACAGCGTACAGCCCGGCATCACCACGATGCGCTTGACCTGGAACCGTTCGCCGGCATCGACGCCCTCGTAATGGCCCCATGGCCGTTGAACGCGGCGATGGTTGCTTGCCTCGGAATAACCTTTCGCCTTGAGTTCCGTCACCAGTTCCTTGACCTCTTCGGCCCGGCTTCGCGGCAGAACGAGGACGGCGTCGGGCGTCGTTACGACGATGACGTCGGCTAGGCCCACGACGGCGGTGAGTCGCTCTTCGGCATGGATCAGGCAGCTTTTGGCGTCGCGCGCGACCGCCGGCCCATGCAAGACGTTACCGCCGCCATCGTGCTGCGAAACCGCGTACACGGCATCCCAGCTGCCGATATCCGACCAGCGAAAGCGACCTTCGATCACGGCTGCGCGGCTCGTCTTCTCCATCACAGCGTAGTCGATCGACTTCCTCGGCGCGTCGGCAAATGGCCCTGGCGCGAGCCGCAGGAAACCCAGGTCCGAAGACGCCTGCGCGATCGCCCGCTCCACCGCCGGCACGATCGCCGGTTCGTGACGGTTCAGTTCGGACAGCATGTCGTCCGCCCGGAACAGGAAGTTGCCCGAGTTCCACAAATGGCCTTTGGCCACATAGCGTGCCGCCGTCGATGGATCGGGCTTCTCGACGAAGGCGGCGACTGCGCTGACACCCTCGAACCCGAGTGCCTCACCGGGTCTGATGTAGCCATAGCTCGTACGCGGCTCCGACGGCTTCAGCCCGAAGGTGACGATATGTCCGTCCAAAGCGGCCTCACGCCCGATCCGACAGGCATGGCGGAACAGATCGGCATCCAGAATGACGTGATCGGCGGCGAGCGCCAGGACGATCGCCTCCGGATCGCGCTGTCGCGCCAGCACGGAAGCGGCCGCAATCGCCGGGCCGGAATCGCGCCGCTCGGGCTCGAGCACGATGGTGACATCGATCCCCAGTTCCTCCGCCTGGCGGCGGGCGAAGAAACGGAAATCGGCGGCGGTCATGACCAGCGGCGGGCCGAACAGATCGGAATCGGCCACCCGCATCAGGGCCTGCTGGTACGTCGAGTGACGGTCGATGAGGGGCAGGAACTGCTTCGGCATGGCATCGCGCGACACCGGCCACAGCCGTGTGCCCGAACCGCCGGCAAGCAGGACCGGAATAATGCGCGGAACCGACAAAAAGGAGCCCTCGATCGGCCCGAGTGTTATCCCCGCCCGGCGTCAGCCACAAGCAAGCCGAGCCGCATCTTGATGAGACCGTAAACGCCTGTGCCGCCTCGGCTTCGGCCTTGCCATGCCCGGCCGATTCCCCTAGGCAGGGACCCGGCGCCGCGGCCGGCGAATCCGGTCCGACCGTCAGAAAACAATAGCAGCGCTATGGGCTTGGCCGCAGACTTGCGGGTGCCGGTATTTTCGTATCGTGAACAGGGACTTCGATGGCACCTGCCACGCCGTTGGCATGTATTCGCGCGGGTGACGATGCACCCGACCGGATCGGAAGCAGGCCCGACGCCGCGCCTGCGCCCAGGGTAAGCTTCGTCTCTCTCGGCTGTCCCAAGGCCCTGGTCGATTCGGAGCGCATCATCACGCATCTTCGCTCCGAAGGCTATGCGCTCTCCCGTGAGCACGAGGGCGCCGACCTCGTCATCGTCAATACCTGCGGCTTTCTCGACAGCGCCCAGGCCGAGTCGCTTGCCGCCATCGGCGAGGCGATGAACGAAAACGGCCGGGTCATCGTGACCGGCTGCATGGGGGCCGAGCCGGAGAAGATCACCGCCCACTACCCGAACGTGCTGGCCGTCACCGGACCGCAACAATACGAAAGCGTGCTCGCGGCCGTGCACCGGGCCTTACCGCCACGCCACGAGCCGTTCCTCGACCTCGTTCCTGCGACGGGCGTCAAGCTCACGCCCCGCCACTACGCCTACCTGAAGATTTCCGAAGGCTGCAACAATCGCTGCACCTTCTGCATCATTCCCAAGCTGCGCGGCGATCTCGTGTCGCGTCCCGCCGCCGACGTGCTGCGCGAAGCGGAACGGCTGGTTGCCGCCGGAGTCAAGGAGCTCCTGGTGATCTCGCAGGACACGTCGGCCTACGGGTTGGACCTGAAATACACGCCCAGCGAATGGAAAGGGCGCGACGTCCGGGCGCGCTTCACCGAGCTTGCGACCGAGCTCGGCAACCTCGGCGTCTGGGTCCGCCTGCATTATGTCTATCCCTATCCGCACGTGGACTCGGTCATTCCGCTGATGGCGGAAGGCAAGGTGCTGCCCTATCTCGACATCCCGTTCCAGCATGCGAGCCCTGCCGTGCTCAAGCGCATGCGCCGTCCGGCCATGCAGGCGCGAACGCTGGAGCGCATTGCCCGCTGGCGCGAGATCTGTCCGGACCTGACCATCCGTTCGACCTTCATCGTCGGCTTCCCCGGCGAGACTGAGGAGGATTTCGCGTTCCTGCTGAACTGGCTGCAACAGGCTGAGCTCGATCGGGTGGGCTGCTTCCGTTACGAGGCGGTCGAAGGTGCCGAGGCCAACACGCTCGGCGACGCGGTTCCGGAAGAGGTCAAGCAGGAGCGCTGGCACCTTTTCATGCAATGCCAGCGCTCGATCTCGATCAAGCGGCTGCGGCGCAAGGTCGGCCAGCGGATCAAGGTCATCATCGACGAGCCCGGCCCGACTCTCGCCAAGGGCCGCAGCGAGGGCGATGCCCCGGAGATCGACGGGATCGTTCACGTGGCGAGCCGCCGTCCGTTACGCGTCGGCGAGATCGCGACGGCGAAGATCGAGCGCGCCGACGCCTACGATCTGCATGGCACTGCAGTCGGGTTCTGATCAATTCAGCGCGTGGCGGTGGCGACGGGTTGTCGCTCAAAAGTTGCTTGAGCCGTTCCTTGGCCTGCCGATGCGTCCATGGTGGCGCGGACGGGTCGCCATTCCTCAATGGCGCTTGAAATACTGCACCGCGCGCTCATGCCGCTCCGCGCCCTGCCGCGTCCGAAACGTGCCCAGATTGCGCCGCTTGCCGGTGCGCGGATTGATCTTGCGCGAATAGAGCCGGTACTGGCCGGATTTCAGCTTTCGGATCATGGCGGCCTCCCATCTGAGAACGCCATAACTCAATCGCACGTTCCACGCGTCACCGGCCGCCAACCACTTTGACGACCGCGACGGTCAGCTTGGAGAGATCGCGCGCTTCGATCGTGAAGGCCGGCGTCAGATAGACCACATTGCCGAACGGGCGAATGAACACGCCCTCCTCCACAAAGCGCGCGCGCATGGCGTCGACATCACCGATAGCTTCGAGCTCGACCACGCCGATGGCGCCGCGCACCCGCACGTCGGTGACGCCGGGCATGGTGCGGCACGGCTCGAGCTCGCGTTTCATCTGCTCGGAGATCGCCGCCACCTGCGCCAGGCGCGGCTCCCGCTCGAACAGATCGAGCGAAGCATTGGCGGCGGCGCAGGCGAGCGCGTTGGCCATATAGGTCGGCCCGTGCATCAGGATTTTTGCCGCATCGTCCGACCAGAAGGCGCGGAACACCTTGCTCGATGCCACCGTCGCGGCGAGTGGCAGCGTTCCTCCGGTCAGCGCCTTCGACAGGGTGAT
>Ga0114129_10013447_pt1 | contig 11663 bp, 7 predicted proteins | sample RhiMetdeltSRZDD1_FD_80071 | JGI IMG/M metagenome (GOLD analysis project Ga0114129, IMG submission 80071) | Populus rhizosphere microbial communities from Tennessee, USA - Rhizosphere MetaG P. deltoides SRZDD1 (version 2) (version 2) | ecosystem: Host-associated > Plants > Roots > Rhizosphere >... | reverse complement strand
TCACACTCATATCACCAGTCGCCTGTCGCATCAGGTAACGAATCATCGAGCTTTCGTCCTTGATGTACTCTTCCTTCTTCCCACGCTTTACTTTGAACAACGGGGGCTGGGCTATATAGACGTGTCCACCTTCGACGAGTGCCGGCATCTGGCGGTAGAAGAAGGTCAAAAGCAGTGTCCGGATGTGCGAACCGTCCACGTCGGCGTCCGTCATCAGGATGATCGTGTGATATCGAAGCTTGTTGATATCGAAATCGTCTTTGCCTATGCCGGTGCCAAGCGCCGTAATCAGCGACTTGATTTCACTATGCCCCAGCATCTTGTCGAAGCGCGCTTTCTCGACGTTCAGGATCTTGCCCTTCAGCGGCAGGATCGCCTGGTTCTTTCTATCGCGCCCCTGCTTGGCTGACCCGCCGGCCGAATCGCCCTCCACGATGTAGATCTCGGAAAGCTGAGGATCGCGCTCCTGGCAGTCGGCCAACTTACCGGGCAGCATGCTCGAGCCCATTGCGCCCTTGCGGACGATTTCCCGGGCCTTGCGAGCCGCTTCACGCGCCCGCGCTGCATCGAGCGCCTTCCCGACAATCTTTCGCGCCACAGGCGGGTTCTGCTCAAAAAACTCGGTCAGCCGATCGTTAAGAAACGACTCAACGGCGCCCTTCACGTCTGAATTCAGTTTGCCCTTTGTCTGGCCTTCAAACTGAGGCTGCGGCAGTTTCACCGAAATCACGGCCACCAAACCCTCGCGTACGTCGTCGCCAGTCAACGAACCTTTGAAGTTCTTGGCCAGGCCGGACGACTGCGCGTAAGCGTTGATCGTTCTCGTGAACGCGGACCGGAATCCCGAAAGGTGCGTGCCTCCGTCTACGGTGTTGATGTTGTTCGCAAAGGAATAGACCTTTTCGTCGTAGCCGTCGTTGTACTGGATGGCGACTTCGATTGAGAGATTCTCGCCTTCCTTTTCGAAGTAGATCGGCTTGTCGTGCAGCGTGGACTTGTTCTTATTCAGGTGCTTGACGAATTCGGCAATTCCGCCCTTGTAATAGAACTCATGCGAACGCTCCGGATCCTCACGCTCGTCTTTGATCGTGATCCGAATTCCCTTGTTCAGAAACGCCTTTTCGCGAAGCCGTTCTGAGAGCTTGTCGAAGCTGAATGCGGTTTCGGTAAAGATCTGAAGATCGGGCTTAAAGGTGACTTTAGTTCCGCGCTTCCGAGTCTTTCCCGTTTGCTTTAGCGGAGCAACCGGAATCCCGCGCGCATATTCCTGCTCGTAGGTTTTGTTATCGCGCCAGATCTCCAGGTGCAGTTTCTCGGAAAGGAAATTGACGCACGAAACACCGACACCGTGTAGGCCACCCGAAACCTTGTAAGCGTTTGAATCAAACTTGCCGCCGGCGTGAAGCTTGGTCATTACCACTTCCGCGGCCGATCGCTTTTCCTTCTTTAGTTCGTCGACGGGAATTCCACGTCCGTTATCAATAACCGTGATCGAATTGTCGAGATGAATAGTTACTTCAACCGAGTCGCAAAAACCTGCCAATGCTTCGTCAATCGAATTGTCGACCACTTCGTACACAAGATGGTGCAGACCAATCTCTCCGGTCGATCCGATATACATCGCCGGACGCTTACGCACTGCGTCGCGCCCTTCTAAAACTGTGATCGATGTTGAATCGTAAGCCATACTTTTCTTTTGCGTTAAATTAGTTCCTGCTGTTACCAATAGATTCTCCTATACACATATCAAACACCCGGACCGCTGATCGCGAGTGAGGACTCGGCCCTGCTATGACACACTTTACCGTCCTCAATCTCGTATACATTGGCCCTGGAAAAGAAACCTTCAACGTGGGAGCGTTTTGAAGTTGTGATGAAGGTCTGCGTGCGATTCTCAAGATATTCCAGAAGGCGTTTTATCCTACTTTCATCCAGTTCCGCGTCTACATCGTCGATGATAAAAACCGGATGGTCAGTCGCGGTCGAATTATACAACGAAATCGCCGCTAAGTCTAATAGTAACAATGCGCTACGTTGCTGTCCGGAGCTTCCGTAAACCCTGATTTCACGCCCGTCCAGAAGCACCTCCAAATCGTCTCTGTGAGGACCGATCAACGCGTACCCGGCAGAGACTTCGGCCGGCAGGCGAGCTGCGATTCTGGACCGCAAGAGCGACTCGTAATCCGTCAGATCTCCTTTGCCCTCAAGTGATGAGACATAACGAGTTGTAACGTCTCTCCGTTCGAATAACTGGCGCTCGAGCACCTCATTCAAACCCGCAACATACTCTTCGCGAGTTCGATGAATGAGCCCGCCTAAACGGACCAACTGCTCGTTCCATGGTCCCAACAGATCCTCTGTCTTCTCGAGACTGAACTCACCTTCGTTCGCGAGTTGCAGCACGCGATTTTTTTGCTTGATGACTTTGTTGTAGTCGGAAAGTGTTTTGAGGTATCCAGGCCTAAGCGATGATATACCGCGATCGATGAAGCGTCTGCGAGCTTCAGGAATGCCACGCACGACTTCCAGATCCGTAGCTGTGAATGAGAAGACCTGAAGCTGAGTTAGATACCGTGCTAGTGTTTCGCGTTTCGAGTTGACGAGGATCGTCTTGGAATTATCCTGAAGACTGACTTGTAACTCTCGCTGAAGATCGAGTCCGGTGGTAACCGTTCCTCTTACAATCGCTAACTGCTCATCGAACTTGATTGTTTCCTGGAGACGCTGCGTGCGAAACGACTTGGTCCGGGCCAGGAGATAAATCGCTTCTAACCAGTTCGTTTTCCCCTGTCCGTTATTTCCGTAAATGATATTGAGTCTGGGGCCCCACTCGATTCTCCCACTCAAATTACGAAAATTTGTTGCTTCAATCGCCGCAAGCAGCATGCGTCGATATTAAGCCACAAAGAGACACAAAGACAGCATCATTTATTTCAGGGATCAAATACGCATCGGCATGACGACGTACTTGTAGTCGTAGTCGCCATTTTCAGACGGATGTAGCTGCGCTTGTGAGTTGCCGTCTTTGAATTCAAACGCGACTTTCGCATCGCCTACGACGTTCAGAAACTCCTGAAGGTATTGAGCATTGAAGCCGATGTCAGTTACATCGCCGGCGTATTCGGTTTGGATTGTTTCGTTTGCTTCGCCCTCTTCTGCATTTTGAGAACTGATGACTAACTGATTTGGCTCGAGATGAAAGCGAATAGCGTGCGATCTTTCGTCGGCCATCAATGCAACACGACGAATCGCAAGATTAAGTAAGCTACTGTTGAATTCAACTGACTTGTCGTTGTTCTTGGGCATTACCATTTCGTAGTTTGGAAACTGCCCGTACAACATTCGCGAAATCAAGAGTCTTGGTCCAACCTGGAAATAGATGTGATTCTCATCCATTCCGAGACTGATCTCTTCGTCAAAATTTGCAGTCAGTTTGGTCAATTCCGCTAACGTCTTCCGAGGAATGAGCGTATCGATCGTTTCTTTCCCGTTGCTAACGAGGCCTTTCTTTTCGACAAACGCGAGTCGATGACCGTCAGTCGTAACCATGCGCGCGCCCGTGTCGTCCAGGACGAACTTCGCGCCGGAAAGAGTGTAACGTGATTCTTCTTGAGTGATGGCGAAAATCGTTCGGTCGATGAATGTCTTGATTACGCCGGCAGGAAGCTTCGTAGGCGCCGACTTGAACGAGGGAACTTCCGGAAATGCGTCCCGCGCGACACCAACCATCTTGAATCGAGCTCGATCACATTTCACTGTGACCCACTCGTTGTCTTCCTTCTTGAAACTAACCGGCGCGTCCGGAAGCAGTCGTGCTATCTCAAAAAGTTTTCGCGCCTGAACACACATCGAGCCCGGCGTCGTGATCTCTTCGGCGTCCATGTCACAGCGAACCGTTACATCGAGATCGGTGCCGGTGATTCGAATCGTGGTTTCACCAACCGACTCGATGAGTATGTTTGAGAGCACCGGAATAGTGTTCTTCTTTTCGACGACGCCTTGAACGAACCCGAGTTCTTTTTGCAGGTTCTGTTTACTGACTACGAATTGCATTGCAATCACTCCTTCGGATAATCCACATGCGCCGCGCGTTTCTTCTAACACCAGAATCAAATCAATTAAGAAGATCTAGTAGTAGCAGTAGGTGCCTGTGGATCTGTGAATAACTAGCTAAACTGAACAATCAAACAAACTTACGACGCTCGATGCCCTGTGGAAGCCTGTTGAAAACCCCACTCACAGTTTCGGAAAAAATTTGAAGTCGTGAACATTAACACATTTCCACAAAACGTTCGTTGTTGATTGTGAAAAAAGTCGGTGCTGCGCCGCGCGCGTAAGGCTATTTTTGCAACGACTCCGTGAGTTCGCTGATGAGTCTTTGCAGCGTTTCGTCTGTTACGACAAGCGACTCAATTTTTTCGACTGAGTGAATGACGGTGGTGTGATGTTTTCCACCGAAGGCACGACCAATCTCCGGATAGCTGTGTTTCGTTAAGTGCTTGCAGAGATACATCGCAACCTGTCGAGGATGTGAGATCTTCTGAGCGTTGTTTTTGGAAATCAATTCTTCGATGGTGAGCTTGTACGTTGACGCCACCAGTTTCTGAATCTGCTGAATCGTAACAACGCCGGATTCCTCTTCCTTCGAGATATTTCTGATCGCATCTTGCGCCAGGCTTTTTGAAATCGGTTCTCCGCGGAGTGAGGAAATCGCGATCAGGCGGACGAGCGAACCTTCCAACTCTCGAATGTTGCTCTTGACTCGGCCGGCGATGAACATCGCGACATCATCAGGTATCGAAATACCGATGACCTCCGCCTTCCTCTTTACGATCGCGATTTTCGTTTCGAGGTCGGGTGGTTCGATGTCGGCGATGAGTCCCCATTCAAAGCGAGAGTGCAGACGTTCTTCCAGCGTAGGGATTTCCCTGGGCGGACAATCCGAGCTGATCACAATCTGCTTTTGTTGATCGTAAAGCGCGTTGAAAGTATGAAAGAACTCTTCCTGCGTGCGCTCTTTGCCGGCCATGAACTGCACGTCGTCGATTAAGAGCACGTCGACAGATCGATACTTCTCGCGAAAACTCTGTGTCTTATCGTAGCGAATCGCGTTGATCAGATCGTTCATGAATCGCTCAGACGATATGTAACAGAGTTTGAGATGTTGATTGCGCGACTTGATCGCGTGACCACAGGCGTGCATCAGGTGAGTCTTGCCGAGTCCCACACCTCCGTAGAGGTAAAGAGGGTTGTACGTGCGTCCAGGCGCTTCAGCGACCGCTAGTGACGCAGCATGCGCAAACTGATTACACGAACCGACGACAAAACTCTCGTACGTATATTTTGAACTGAGCAAAGGTTCCGATTGCGTTAAAGGAACCGGATCAGTAATCGAGATGACCGGAGTGACGGTGTTTTCCAACTCGAGAACAGGTTCAGAAGCGGGGAGAGTAATCTGTTCCGGAACCCAATCCGAAGCTTTGCCGACAACCCAACCGACGGAATAACCCGCCAGTTTCAATTCATTCAGAGACTCGGCCAACACCGGGCCGTAGTTGCTGACGACAGTGTCTTTGACGACCTGGTTCGGAGCGCGGAGACGAATGACGTGCTGAGAGTTGTCGAGGCTTTCGAATTGAATCGGGCTAAACCACGTATCGACAGTTTGTTGATTTAGCCGACCTTTGAGTGAGTGAAGAATCCTGCCCCAAACATTCGTCTCAACAGAAGTGCTCATCGAAGTTGTGAAAGGGAAGACGTCAATTTGACTAAAGACCACGTAACAGAAGCGTACGCCTTTGAGGAACGCCCTATTCGCCGAACTCTAACCTACTGCTCCCCCATTGTTCCTTACTTAAATTGGCCAAAAGGCTCCCGCGAGGGCTTTTCCACAATGATTTCCACAGGTAGTGGAAAAAAGCCCGAATGTTAAAGAGTTACTTTAAAGTCTTTTTATATCAATTAGTTACGGGACGGTGACTTTCTAAGCCTGCGGAATCTAACATGAAGCCTCGGAATGATCAAGGGATGGAAAAGAATAAAACAGCACCGTCTGATCGCCCTCTCGCAACATCTCGATTCTGCACAGATGGAGCATCGTTCTGGTACGAAACGTTGTTGAACGTATATGTTGAGAATTACGCTCTCTGCGGCCCTCTGCGTATCTCTGTGTCCGCTGCGTTGGAAAACCGGTGAACGCAGAGACCGCAGAGATACGCAGAGGGCCGCAGAGAAGACTTATAGTTTGGGTCGCCCGTTTCTTGACATAAACCGTGGGCGCGATTAGTCTTACGATTTTCGTTTAAAAGGAGAATTCATTTCTATGTCCAAGCGCACTTTTCAACCTAATAACAGACGACGCGCAAAGACACACGGGTTTCGCGCTCGCATGGCCAGCAAGAATGGTCGCCTGGTGTTGAAGAGACGTCGCGCCAAAGGAAGAAAGCGGCTGACCCCTGCTCACTATTAAGATGTTGCGGTTAATGCATGCGGAAGTATTTGCGGGATACTGCAGAATTCCAGCACGTCTACCGGAACGGCAAGCGGTTTGATGGCGTATTCATCACCGCGTTTGTTATTGAAAATCAGGAATTCAACCATCGCCTCGGAGTGACAGCTTCAAAAAAGGCGCTGGGAAAAGCGGTGCAGCGAAATCGCGCGAAACGATTGCTTCGCGAGACGTTTCGTTTGAATGAAACATTCTTGCGCGAGCTTGCGAAGAATTATGACTGGGTCCTGAACGCGAAGACCGCAGTCATACATCAAAAGATGGCTGCACCTTGCCAGGAGTTTAAGGGAATAATTGAAAGGGTTGGAAGTTTAGAGGCGCGCGATTCGATTAAGTAATTTTTAAATGCGTGAAGAGCGTTCTTATCTCATTACTCAAAGTTTATAAGTTGGCGATTTCACCGCTTCTACCTCCTTCGTGCAGATTCATTCCCACGTGCTCGGAATACGCTGTTGATGCGATCTCTCGCTATGGAGCTTTGCGCGGAAGCGGCATGGCGGTACGTCGATTGCTCCGCTGTCACCCGTTTCACCCAGGCGGGTATGATCCGGTTAAGTAATTAGCGGCGGTTGTTGATTACCGCTACACACGATGCAACAAAAACGACTTTTAATTGCTTTAGTACTCTCCTCAGTCATTCTGTTTTTGTGGAGCTTTTTTTTCCCACCTACTACTCCGCCGAATCCAAACGCCGCAGCAACACCGTCTCCGGCAGCCACAGCTACAGCAGTTGTGACGCAAACGCCGGGATCCGTTGCTCCAACGGCGCAAGCCGCTCCACTGCCAGCTCCGGTTAATACTGCGCCGCAACGAACCATAACCATTCGAACTCCGCTCTACGACGCGAAGTTCGACACGCTCGGCGCAGAACCAGTCAGTTGGATAATAAAGAAGAACAAGCAGAGCCAGACTCCCATCTACTCTGTAGGCGGAAGGAAGGAAGAGAAGAAACCGCTCGAGCTGATCTCGTCTGAGGGTTTGAATCGTCAGCCACGCATGGTCCCGTTGCAGTTGCAAACCGGCGACCCCACGTTGGACACGCTGCTGAGCTCGTCGACTTACAGAGTAGAAGGCGTCGATGCTGCCAACGGCGACGTTGGTTTGGACCTTCAGCCAGGCGAAAAGAAGCAGGTCACGTTTGTGCTGGAAGATCCTAGTGGAGTCCAGGTCAGGAAAGCGATCGTCTTCGACGCCGAGCAGTATGCAACAGATCTGTCGCTCCTCGTGAAGCGCGGTGATCAGACGATACCGCAAGTGAAGATCACGATTGGTCCGAGCATTGGCGATCAAGGTGTCGGCCAGCACACGTTCTATTCGGTTGCGCCAGAGGCCGTGGCTCTCGTCAATGGAAAACTCGAACGCCATGTCGCAGCCGCGATCAGTGGCAACAAAAACAGCCCCGACCGGCTCGCCTTGAGTGGTCAACTCGATTGGGCAGGAGTTGCGGACACGTACTTTGCGATGGTCGCAGTGCCAGCGCGAATGACCGAGGGACTTGAATACAAGAGCGTCGCATACGAGTACAAGCACAACGGCGGCAGTCCCGAGAAGCGAATTCTGGTAACGGGACTCGTACCCGTGCCCTCAGATGGTTCGCGTAACATCATCTATTCGGGTCCGAAGGATCATTATCTTCTTACCGAGTCGAACAAATACATTTCCGGTGCGATCCAGCGACCGATCGATGTCGGCGGTTTGATCGACTACGGGTTCCTCGGTTGGCTCTCCAGACCCATCGCAATACCGTTACTGCAAGCGATCACCTATCTGTATCATCTGACCGGCAGTTATGGTCTTGCCATTATTCTTCTCACAATCTTCATCTACTCGCTCTTCTTTCCGCTGAAGTGGCGCTCATCCAAGGCGATGAAGCAGGCGGCGAAGCTGCAGCCGCAGATGAAAGAACTGCAAGAGAAGATGAAGGGATTGAAGCCGAACGATCCGCGTTTGAAAGAATTGCAGATGGACCAGCTCCGGCTGATGAAAGAAGGCAACATGCTCGGCGGTTGCTTGCCTCTGCTCATTCAGTTTCCGTTTCTGTTTGCAATCTACAGAGCGATCACCATCTCGCTTGATTTTCGACAAGCGAGTTTTCTTTGGATTCCCGATCTCTCCGCGGCTGAACCATACTTCATTCATATTCTGCCGATCCTGATGACGGGCACGATGGTGGTGCTGCAACTTGTGACACCGACGCCGGCGCAGGATCCTTTGCAGAAGAAGATGATGGCGATTGGTATGCCGCTCTTCATGCTCTACATTTTGTGGACGGCGCCGTCGGGTTTAGTTTTATATTGGCTCGTTGGTAATATCGTCGGGTTCAGCCAACAGTTCCTGATCAATCGTTGGACCAAGTCCGACGAGGAGGTTTCAGTGCCGCCGCCGGCGCAAGGACCCCCTCGCAGAAAAAAAAAGATTGATGCAACGGCGTCCGGTTAGCGAAGGATCGATTCGATGACAGAGGTCACTCAACAGGCTGCGGAGTTTCTCGAAAACGTCTTCGAGATGACAGGCCTGCAATTGCGCGTCACCGTAAAGCAGGGCATTACGGGCGAGGTGTTGGACATCGAAGGTCACGACGCGGAGCTGTTGCAATCGCAAACCGGGGAATTACTCGAGGCGCTGCAACACCTCGTTAACCAGGTTTTTGGAAGAAATCTTTCGGCGGGCGAGCGGCTCGTTTGTGATGTGCACGGCTTTCGCGCCACACGCGAGGCCGAGCTTCAGGCAATGGCGAATCTCGCTGCCAATCGCGTTCGTCAAACCGGCATGGCGTTCACGTTTGAGCCGATGAGCGCAAACGAAAGACGGATTATTCATTTGACGCTGGCGGATAGCCCCGACCTGTTCACCGAGTCGATCGGCGAAGGCTCCGATCGCAAGTTGAGAATTGCCCGCAAGAATTAATACCCTCCGTTTGGTCCGGTCGTTCCATGAGTACCATCGCTGCACTATCAACACCGAGGGGGCGCGGAGCTCTCGCCGTGATTCGCTTGAGCGGTCCGAATGCGATCGCGATCGCGAAGACTCTCGGTGACTTCGACGATGTTGAGCCGCGGCAGGCAAGACTCACAAAGCTAACGCACCCGGCGGATCAACAGATGTTGGACCAGGTTCTGTTGACGTGCTTTCCAGCACCTCACTCTCTAACAGGTGAAGACGTCGTGGAGATCAGTTGTCATGGATCGCCGGCGATCGTGCGCGGCATCATCGATGCGACGCTCGAGATGGGCGCCGTGCTTGCTGCCCCAGGAGAGTTCACGCTGCGTGCGTTGTCGAATGGAAAAATCAACCTGGCCCAGGCCGAGGCGATTCGAGATCTGATCGCGGCGCAAACTGATGCGGCTGTTAAGCAGGCATCACGCCAGTTGAATGGAGAGTTGTCGAATGCGCTTGGTCCATTCAAAGAGAAGCTTGTTGAAGTGATCGTATTGTTGGAGTCGGCGCTGGAGTTCGTCGAGGAAGACATCCCCGCGCCGCGCGCGAACGAGATCGATCGAGACCTCGCAACTGTGAGTGCAGGCGTTGAAAAACTGAGCCAGAGTTACAGCGCCGGACGGCTCCTCCAGGAAGGTGTCAGAGTAACAATAACGGGACGGCCGAATGTCGGTAAATCCAGTCTTTTCAATAGTTTAATCGAACGCGAGCGGGCGATTGTGACTGACATTCCTGGCACCACTCGAGATACTTTATCCGAGGCGATCGATCTCGAAGGGATACCCGTAATTCTCACGGACACTGCCGGGCTGCGCGAAACAACTGACGGAATCGAGACGTTGGGGATCGAGCGAACTCGTCGCGCGATGGGAGATTCGGATCTCGTGTTGGTCGTGCTTGATGGTTCGACTGATCTTCAAACACCGGATCACGAGTTGATTGCACAAACCGAAAGTGCGCGCCGGCTGGTCGTCTTGAACAAGAGTGATCTTCCGAGCTTTCCTGCGCCATGTTGTATTGAGTCGCTTGAAGCGATTAATGTATCAGCGCGAACCGGTGAGGGGCTTGCGAGTCTGCGTGCAGCGATCCTTGCGAGCTTGAATAGTAATGGACGTGAAGACGGTAGTTTGTTGATCACGAACGCGCGTCATCACGATCTGTTGTGCAACACGCAGCGTGAGATCGAGGTCGCGCGTGCTGCTTTGCGCGACCGGCACAGCGAAGAGCTGGTGTTGGTGCCTTTGCATAACGCGCTAAGGTTCCTCGGACAGATCACCGGAGAGACAACGACGGAGGATATTCTGTCGGAGATTTTCGCAACGTTTTGTATCGGGAAGTAGTCATGTCGTTCGACGAGGTCTTCAATGTAATAGTAATCGGCGCGGGTCACGCTGGATGTGAAGCTGCGTCCGCCGCCGCACGGCTCGGTGCTGAGACCGGGCTGATCACGCTCAATCTGGATCTCGTCGGGCAGATGTCTTGTAACCCCGCCATCGGTGGAATCGCGAAGGGCCATCTCGTCCGTGAGATTGACGCGCTTGGCGGCATTATGGGGCGCGTCATCGACCGCACGGGAATTCAGTTTCGACTGCTGAACCGTTCTCGTGGACCGGCTGTTCAGTCGCCGCGAGCCCAAGCAGACCGGATGCGATATCGCGCCGAGATGCGTCGAACGCTCGAAGCGACGTCGAATCTGCATCTGCGACAGGGAAAGGTCGTTGACTTCGTCATCCATAAAGGAGAGTTGACTGGGGTGCTGCTCGAAGACGGAAGACGGTTCGGAGCGGACGCGGTCGTCGTCGCTACGGGCACGTTTCTAAATGGGCTGATTCATACGGGCCGGCGAACCTACTCAGGCGGTCGCGCCGGTGAACCAGCGTCGATTGAGCTTTCGGAAGCGCTGAAGCGACTCGGATTTCCGGTCGGCCGTCTGAAGACCGGAACGCCACCGCGCCTCGATGGCCGGACAATCGACTGGAGCGCTTTTGAGCCGCAGCCCGGTGATCGAGTTCCCGTGCCGTTCTCGTTTTCGACCGATAGCCTCGAGCAGAAGCAGATCCACTGTTACATCGGCTACACGACGAATCAGGTGCACGACGCGATTCGTGAGAACATCGCGGAATCGCCGCTCTATTCGGGAAAGATTAAAGGCGTCGGTCCGCGATACTGTCCTTCTATAGAAGACAAGGTCGTGAAGTTCTCGGATAAGTCGCGACAC
>Ga0114129_10013446_pt1 | contig 11664 bp, 12 predicted proteins | sample RhiMetdeltSRZDD1_FD_80071 | JGI IMG/M metagenome (GOLD analysis project Ga0114129, IMG submission 80071) | Populus rhizosphere microbial communities from Tennessee, USA - Rhizosphere MetaG P. deltoides SRZDD1 (version 2) (version 2) | ecosystem: Host-associated > Plants > Roots > Rhizosphere >... | reverse complement strand
CGCGGCGTCAGGTAGAACAGACTCGCCCCGTCGCCCAGTCGCCCCCTCGCCCCGTCGCTTCTTCCGTTTGCCTATTCATTGACGGGCACCCACAACAGGATGCGGCGAACGACCTGAATGTTGTCGGGCTGAAGTCCTATCTCGAAGATATCGTATTCGTTGGCCAGCGCAAGATACTCGTCATACAGGGCGCGCAGAGCTTCGCTGGCCTCCTGCTCGACGCGTTCGAGATCCTCGCGCAGTTCTTCTTCGTCGGCCCTGTATTTCTCCTCTCGCGATCGCGGCTCAGATGAGCCGAACACGGCGCCGGCAAGTGTCGAGAACATCCCGGCCAACCTGTTTTCGCTCTCGAAGAAGTGCAGTTTGTTGGAAATGAAACTCTCCAGGTTGAGGCTTTCTGCATCCTGCCCCTTTGTGGCTTGCGCCTCGCGCACCTGCTCGAGTTGCAGCTCGAACCGGTTTCGCAGCCTTTTCAGTTCAGGCTCGATGCGCCCCAACGCGGCATCGGCGACGCGCGACAAAAACCCCTCGAGCGGATCGCCTGGAGCCGAGAACAGTCCGAATACTGGATTGAAAAAGACCGTGAGGCGCTCGCTTCTCACAAGCTTCTCTATAAGCTCGCCGACACACTGCTCAAAACCAGACTCAGTCGCCAGGTAATTTCCCGGTCGATAGCCGATGGCCGGATCGGGATGCAGAGCGAGTCGCCCCAGTCCGTCAAACTCGCCAGCGGGTGAGTCCCAATCGATGGCCAGGTCCCCTTCCGGAAGCCATGCCGAGTAACTTCGTTCTTCCGAGTGGTTGAGCCCGGCGCGGAGACTCCTGAAGTTGACCGTGCACTCTATGAACACCGCCGGCCGAAACAAAGTCGCGCTTGTCTCGGACGCGTCGCCGGGTGTAAGCCAAGCTTCGGAGACACCATCGATACGTAGTCTTTGGAGTGCTTTTCCGCTCACGAGTGGCTGAAACAAGGATCATAGACTTCAGTCTGTGTACTTGTCAGCAGACTAATCTATGCCACGGTGAAGTACGTTCTAAGCTCACAGACGAAGCGCACAGACTAGAGTCTATGCTGCTAGTCCAGCGTCGCAGCTCCCGCTGACTGAGAGGTCTCATTGCGGTAATAGAGAATTCGGCCGCAGTTTTCACAAGTAACCAACTGGTCGCCCCTGCGAACGTCGCTGAACACCTTAGGCCGAACCTTCACCCTGCACGCCAAGCAGATGCCGTCGTTTCGCACCTCAGCCAGGGCTTGTCCGCGACGCAGACGAGACATTCGATCGTAGCTTGCGAACAGATTTCTTGGCATCTGGCTGGCCAGTTTCTTCCTTTGTTCGCCACATTCGGACAGCAGCCGGTTAGCTTCTTCCTGTTCTTTGTCCAATGCGGCAAGGCTGGTATCGAGGTCCGCGCGCATGCGCTCGACGTCGGGCGCTCGAGCGCCAAGTTCCGCGTCCAGGCTCTCAAGCTCTTCCATCCGCCTGAGGATGTCGGTTTCCAAAGTGCCGATGTGTTTTTTAGCTACGTCGATCTCGCGCAAGACGGCGGTGTACTCCTTCTCGTTCTTCACGCGCATCTTGTCTTGTTCAAACTTTTCGTGGTTTTGTTGGGTTGCGGCCAGTTCGGCTTCTAGCTGTATGCGGTCTTCGAGGGTTCGTTCGTGCTTGCTCTTCAGGTCCAGGAACTCCGCCGCGTGCTGTTTGAATTCGTTTTCTGTCCTATCGCGCTCTTCCGGTATTCTGGAAAGCCGGTCCGAGATCCGCTGCATCTCTAGGTCGAGTTCCTGGATCTCAATGAGCTGACTCAATTCAGGGCTCACAGAGTTCCTCCGTTTTTTTCAAGCAGAGTCTACTACATCAACTGGCCATTCTCAAGTTTGCGCCGCCGCCGCGAATCGTTCCTAGAGAATCGAGTTCGCAACGTAGCTGTCAAAGACGTTCAGTGACGAGATGTGGGGCTTTGTCGGGATGAAAGAAACCGCTGGAGCTTCCAGATCACAACGGACGGCTTCAAGGCTTATCAGGATGCGGTAGTCCACAGCTTGGGCGCGAAGCGAGTAGATTTTGCGCAGTACGTTAAGGTGTATGCGGCAACCCGTGAGGGAGAGCAGCGCTACTCGCCAGCCGAAGTTTTGGACTTCTTAAAATTCACGATCTACGGTAACCCTGACCCCGACCGGATTTGCACAAGCCACGTCGAGCGCAGCAACCTAACAATGCAAATGCAGATCAGAAGGCTAACCAGACTCACGAACGGATTCAGCAAAAAGTGGGCGAATCTGAAAGCTGCTCTGGCGCTCTACTTCGCGTGGTATAACTTCTGTCGCGTTCAAGTGACCCCAGCTATGGAAGCGGGATGACGAATCACATTTTGAGTTTGGGCGAACTGCTTGCGGCTTAATCAGGATATTCCGTACCTATTAGCAAAATCGCGCCCCTTCCTAGAGCCGCTTTCCGCTTGTGTCCTTCGTATCCTGTGATACACTGCCACGCGGTCAAACAGATATTTAGTCGCCACAAGAGCGACGCTCACTCGACGAGATTGTCCATTTTGCTTAGGCTTTGTATCTAAGCACTAGAAGCAGCACCGCTAAAACTAATAGCGTCTCTGAACCTAAATCAGAGGGTGTCCCTTGACTAGATTCTTTCGGCACGCTGGTTCTACTGTTGCGCGGCGTTTCGCCTGGATCGCACAAACAGCCAGGTGTGCCGCAATCATCGCACCAGTTACCAACTTGTGTGTGTCCTCCAAACACCGGGAGAGACAAACAAAACATGAGCAAACAAACTGAAAGCGATCTTTTCATATCGTCTCCTTTGGCCAAATATGCCGGATTGTATCAGGGGCTACTACGTGGCATCGGCAGCTTTCAGCGGTTAGGCAATCGCCTTGTCAAGCTTGGCGAAACGGCACACGCGGTGCGGCGGTTTCATCTTGTGCGGGAAGTCGGCCAGACGCTCTCTCATCTTCCCCTTAGGGACTTCCAAGCGGTCGGCCATTACTTTTTGGCAGTAGCATTCAACAATTGTGGTAAGGGGGACCAGCGGGAAGCCAGAAAGCTTTTTGAGCTTGTCGCCGATGCCGTTCCGTCAACATATAAGGCGAAAGCCATCCAATCGCTCGCCGGGGTCTCAGCTAATACGGGCAATTATGATGCAGAACTCTACTACCTCACTGAATCGCTGAAAGCATCGCAAGATATTGCCACTACGCTCATCACGCACAGAGGCATAGCGGTACATAAGGCCAAAGAGGGTTACCATAGACACGCCCTTCGTGACTTGGAGAGCCTCGCACCCCTCATCAAGCACGTACCTGCATGCGCGTATTTCGACTATCTTAATTCATACGCCGTTGAGCTTGGGACAGTGGGCCGACTCACTGAGGCCTGCAATGTTATCAAGGTTGTTCTGGCGTCACCTTTCAGTCCATTTTATCCTGAATGGCAAGAAACGCTCGTAGACCTCAAATCGAAGCACAAGCAGCGCTCCATCGTTGCCATCTTGCAGCCAGAGATTGAACAAAAATACTCGCCTCAATCGGAAGTCCAGGAGAACGTAGTTCGCAAAGCGAGAGTCCGCACGGTAATTGACGTTATGAGGAACAATCTTCATCGAAAGCTTCCGCTGGCCGAATTAGCTACGGCGGTTAACCTCTCGCGTTCTCATCTTGTCCATTCGTTCAAAGCTGAGACTGGCATTCCGCCCAATGAGTATTTGATACGCTTGCGAATGGAAAAGGCCAGCGAGCTTCTGGCAACGAGCTTCCTAAGTATTAAGCAGGTTATGGTCGCGGTAGGCTATAACAGCAAGAGCACGTTTAGTGATCACTTCAAAAGGCGCTTCGGTGTCCCACCTTCTGAATACAGAAAGCGCGCCTTGACATAGAGACCCACACACATTTAAGACACTACCCCGCCGCCGTTGGTGGTTGAGTCTAAGTTCAGAGTCCAAGCTTCAGCTTGCGTCTCACTTTCATTCCGCGGAAAGAGCAAGCTGAAGCGTGAACTCTGAATTCAAACTGACTCACCACCTCGCCGTCCTGTCGTTGATCGGTTCGACGCACGTGGGTTACAATCTTGGCGCGACTTAACCAGGCCCTGCGTGATGATGATGGCTCAGGTCGCAGATACTCCTGGAGGTTAGCTATGAAATTCTTATTGATCCTCGTCATTGCGGCCGTGTTTAGCGGACCTGCGCTTTCGATGAAAGTCGACCAGGCGACTGGAGCAATACCTACCTCGGACAATGAGTTGAAGCCGTTGCCGCCGATTAATCTCCAGGACTTCGACGGCAAGGCCATTCAAGCGGATAAGTTCAAGGGCAACATTGTCGTGCTTGACTTCTGGGCGACCTGGTGCGGACCCTGCATCGCGGAGATCCCCGCGCTCAACCGGCTGGAGGAAAAGTACGGAACACAAGGCGTCAGAGTTGTCGGCGTAACAATGGCGTCTGGCGACGCAAAAGAAGTGAAGCCCTTTATCGGCCGTCACAAGATGAAATACACCATACTTATGGGCGATGACGACCAGGTTTACGACTTGAACGTTATTGCCTTTCCTACCACGTATCTTATCACTCGCGACATGAAGGTGTTTCGCAGGTATATCGGCGCCGGACCCAGAAAAGTCGCGGAGATAGAAGCCGATATTCAGAAACTCCTGGCAACGAACTAAGCAGTTTCGACTACTGGCCGGAGCTCACACGCGCGCGACGCGTCAAGTCTGATCAAGCCGCGTTCAGCATTCACTCCGCAGTTAGCCCTTACTCTTCGCTGCTGCCGCCTTCGATGCGTGAGCCGGTTCATGAACTCGAGGCCGCCGATGTCTGGCCCCTGCCATGTGCCCGTTCTGGTAATACTTCTCGACTCGTTTTGAAAGCGTGTTGCGATGAATTCTTAGCTCATCCGCGGCTTTTGATAGATTGCCTTTCGTTCGCTTAAGTACCGAGATTATGAAATACTTTTCGAATTCAGCTACTGCATCCTCAAACAGTATTCCCCGTTCCACCATCTCCGTAACCAGGGCCTCGAGCCTGCTCTTCATCTTAGTTCTCCTGTAGCCATCCGCTATTTGGAGCTTTGTCCCCAAAGCTGTCTGACCGTTTCATAACCGTCAAAAAATCGTTCCCTTAGCTCGCGCGAAGTCAGATAAGAGATCACTCTTGTTCCTTCGAGCAACGCTGGCCCGAAAGTCGCCTGCTCGACCGCCTCGAGTTTCACCGGAAAAGCCGTCAACGCCAGGTAAACCACCGAGCAGATGAGCCAGCCCCTTAGGAATCCAAATGCTGCGCCGAGCGCGTGATCTATCCAACCGAGTCGCGCGCGCTTGAGCCTGCCGCGCAAACGCCACTGCAGAACGCCGCCCGCGACGAGCACAAGCAAGAACACCAATACAAAGCCGAGCAGACTCGCCAACCGCGCAACCACAAAAATGCGCAGCAGACTCGCAGCGTACTGATAGGAATGCGCTGCGATGATAAGCCCGGCTACGGTGAACGCAACCGAAACTATTACTTTGATGATTCCTTTTGTGACCCCTGAGGCGACCGATGCCAAAACAACTAGCAGGACGAAGTAGTCGAGAACTGTCATAGGAACTTAGGATGCAGGATACAGGATTCACGATTCAGGAGCTGCAAGCCTGAATCCCGATTCCTGACTCCTGATACCCGAGTCCTTGACCGTTCCGCCCGTCAATAGTTCGCACGCCTCTAGATACTTCTCAGTTGTCCCCGCTACCACCGTCTCAGGCAGGTTCGGTCCCGGAGGCTGCTTGTCCCACGCGACCGTCTCGAGGTAATCCCGCAGATACTGCTTATCAAAGGACTGCTGACCTCGACCCGGCGCGTAAGATTCTTTGGGCCAAAACCTGGATGAATCGGGTGTGAGCGCTTCGTCAACCAGAATCACCTTTCCATTCTTGATGCCGAACTCGAACTTCGTATCGGCGATGATTATGCCTCGCGAGTCCGCAAATGCGGCGGCTCGCGAGTAGAGTGTAAGTGTTAGCCGTTTGAGCTCGCGGGTGGCGTCCATGCCGACGCGGTCTGCCATCTCGCGCTCACTGATGTTGACGTCGTGGCCGGTTTCCGCTTTCGTAGCCGGCGTGAAGATTGGCTCGGGAAGCTTGTCGGACTCTTTCAGCCCCGGCGGCAGCTTGACCCCGCATACTTCGCCGGTTTGCTGATACTCTTTCCACCCGGAGCCGGCGAGGTAACCGCGCGCGACGCATTCGATCGGAAAGACGTCTGCCCGCACCACTAACATCGACCGGTCTTCGAGTTGATCGCGATACGACCTGAGCTCAGCCGGATATGCGTCGACTCCGGTAGTGATCAGGTGATTCGGAACGACGTCTTTCAAGAAGTCGAACCAGTACACCGAAAGCGCCGTGAGCACCGCGCCTTTGTATGGAATCGGGTTCGGCAATACCACGTCGAAGGCAGAGATACGGTCGGTTACGACGATCAACAGCTTATCTTCGATCGCGTAAACGTCTCTGACTTTTCCGCGCCTGAAAAACTCGACACCAGGGATATCAGTTTGAGTGACTACGTTAATAGTCGCGCCTCTTCTATTGGATTAACAGTCAACTCGCGTGGAACTGCTACTGATGACTAAGGGCTTTTGTGATGGCACTCCGCATTATCAGCATGAGCCTAATCGATGTCAAGCACTAACAGCACGAACGATCAACTTTGTTTGAAATTTTTTTTCGCGATTGTTTTTTCGCGCTCGTTGCTCCGACTCAAAGCTCCCATGTATACTCCTCACTTGTGTGTTCCAAGGCAATCGCGGCGGGCATGAGAGGTGCAGCAGAGACTCTTCCGGCGAAAGGCGATTAATGGATTTCAAGCTGGTAAGCAATTACGTTCCGCAGGGCGACCAACCGCAGGCAATCGAACAACTGGTGCGCAGTATCGAGGAAGGCGTCCAGCATCAAGTCCTGCTGGGTGTGACCGGAAGCGGAAAGACCTTCACAATGGCGGCGGTGATGGAGCGGATCAACCGGCCGGTGCTTGTGATGGCGCACAACAAGACGCTGGCGGCTCAGCTTTATCAGGAGTTCAAGTCCTTCTTTCCACAAAACGCCATCGAGTATTTCGTCAGCTACTACGACTACTATCAACCGGAAGCTTACATTCCCTCGACAGATACTTATATCGAGAAGGAATCTACAGTAAATGAAGACATAGACCGGCTCCGTCTCTCGGCTACGCGAACGTTGTTCGAGAGGCGCGACTGCATCATAGTTGCCAGCGTCTCTTGCATCTACGGCCTGGGCGATCCCGACGCTTACTACGGAATGATGACGTTTGTCGAGCGCGGCCAGCAGTTGTCGCGCACGGCCCTGCTCAAGAAGCTCGTCGAAATCCAATACCAGCGCAACGATGCGTCATTCGAGCGCGGAATGTTCAGAGTGCGCGGCGACATTGTCGAGATCTATCCAGTCTATCAGGAAACCGCCGTCCGGATTGAGTTTTGGGGCGATGAGGTTGAAACGATCTCGACGTTCGATCCGTTGTTGGGCGAGGTGATCGAAACTCACGAGCGGCTGCCAATCTATCCGAAGTCTCATTTCGTCATGCCGCAGGATCGGCTCAGGCGCGCAATCAGAACGATCAAAGAAGAGCTTGACTGGTGGGAGCCGCAACTGATCGAGCAGGGGAAATTACTGGAAGCACAGCGGCTGCACCAGCGGACGTTGTATGACATCGAAATGCTCAAGGAGCTTGGCTACTGTCACGGAATCGAGAATTACTCGCGGCACCTGACCGGACGCTTGCCAGGCGAGCCTCCGCCAACCCTTCTGGATTATCTCCCGCGCGATGCCATCGTGATGGTGGACGAGAGCCACCAGACAATCCCGCAGATTCGAGGCATGTATCACGGCGACCAGTCGCGAAAGAAAACACTCGTCGAGTACGGCTTCCGTTTGCCTTCGGCAATGGATAATCGCCCGCTGAACTTCGAAGAGTGGGAGCACCGCGTTGATCAGTTGATATTCGTATCGGCCACGCCCGGTCCTTACGAGTTGTCCAAGACCTCCGGCGAGTTCGTCGAGCAAGTCATCCGGCCGACGGGGTTGATCGATCCAGTCGTGGACGTGCGGCCGGTGAAGGGTCAGATCGACGATCTATTGAACGAGGTACGAATGCGTGCGGCTCGGAACGAACGCGTGCTGGTCACGACTCTGACAAAGAAGATGGCCGAGAATCTGACCGAGTACTACGCGGAGCTTGGAGTGCGCGTGCGTTATCTTCATTCGGAGATTCAGACGCTGGAACGGATCAAAATACTCCGCGATCTGCGCGCCGGAGAATTCGATGTTCTTGTGGGCATCAACCTTTTGCGCGAAGGCTTGGATTTACCGGAGGTATCGCTGGTGGCAATCCTCGACGCCGACAAAGAAGGCTTCCTGCGCTCCGAGCAGTCGTTGATTCAGACAATCGGGCGAGCTGCTCGAAACCTCAACGGCCAGGCGATTCTTTACGCGGATCGGATGACTGATTCGATGCGCAGGGCGCTTGGCGAGACTCAGCGCCGCCGGGAGAGGCAAGCTGTTTATAACAGCGAGCATGGCATCACTCCGGCGTCGATCGTCAAGTCCATCGATTCGACTCTCGTGTCGATCGTGGAAGCCGATTACTTCAGAGTGCCGAGCGTCGCCGAAGAAGCAGAAGAGTATTCCGCCGAACACCTCGCAGCGACTATTCAGAGGCTAGACAGAGAGATGCGGGCCGCCGCCGCGAATTACGAATTCGAGAGAGCAGCCGAGCTTCGTGATAAGATCAAGTACCTAAGGAGTCGCGAACTGGAGGTGGCTTAACATATTTAGCTTTCCTGGAGAGGAGAAAATAGTCGTGCTTCCTGGATGAATTGAGCGACCGAGACGGCGTGTCCTATGACTGCATTGGAATTGAAAGTTGAAAACGTACGGTGTTTTGTCGGGAAGCATACTATCCCGGTCAAGCCCTTGACGCTGCTAGTAGGTGAAAACAGTTCTGGCAAGTCTACCTTGTTGGTGTTGTTGTCCGCATTGTCTGATCCAGGATTTCCATTTCGGCCGCGATTCAACGATCCGCCGTACAGTCTGGGAGGCTTCTCGACAATCGCCACGAATGCTAGTAGGCATGTTCAACGAGGCTCAGTCAGTGCCGAGCGCGCATCATCATTTTCGATAGGCTTCTCAAGAGAAGACCCGAGCAACGGAACAGCAGAGGTTCTCTCAATCTACGGAAGCGATCACGGAGAAGTGGCTCTGTGGGAGCTTCAGATCCGGAGTTCAGATGGACGAGCGTCGGCTAAGAGAGATCCATCCGGCGGGTACTCAGTAAGGTATCGCATTAAGGACAGGCCTGATGATCTTGACTTCTACGTAGATCCGACCCTTGCTAGCGATGTCAGGTTTGACGCGCATGAGATTCTGTTGCAGACAATCTACAGCCTGGCTGATGCGAATAACGCTCTCGTTTACCCAGGCGCATATGTTCCCGCGAGGAGGATCATCACCAATCTTGCATTGACACGTACCGTTTCTATAGCACCTATCAGGACCACACCTAAGCGAACGTATGACTGGCCGGCGGACGAGCCTAGCTCCCAGGGAGATCACATTCCTTACGAGTTATCTAAGATCCTCAGTGAAAGCGACGACTCAGCGCGCAAGGAGTCCGTCTTGTTGGCGCTACGGCGTTTCGGCCAGCAGTCTGGACTGCTCAGCGACGTAGCTATTCGAAGTCTAGGCGATACTTCTGGCGACCCTTTTCAGGTAATGATCAGGGTCGGGGGAAAACAGGTCAACATTCTAGACGTCGGATATGGCGTGAGCCAGATGCTACCGATTGTCTTACAAAGCATTCTCGCAGCTAAAGGTGAAATGCTCCTCATTCAACAACCGGAGGTACACCTTCACCCAAGGGCACAAGCCGCACTCGGGTCCTTCTTTGTAGAAATGGTAGCAAAGGCCAAGAAGGCACTAGTAGTCGAGACTCACAGCGATTACATCATGGACCGCATCAGACAAGAAGTTGCAGCGGGCAGGATCCGCTCAGAAGATGTAGTCTTTCTTTATCTGGAGAGGAAAGGGTTGAAAACTAGGGTCTTTCCCCTGACTCTCGACAAGCTCGGCAACATCGAAGGCGCGCCGCCTACTTATCGAGATTTCTTTCTTCGGGAGACTATGAATCTCCTGTCGAGGGGGAATTGAACCTCGGTGTGTTTGATCGTTGACAACAGTGTCCGCGACCGTGTCTTCTTCAAGCCGGAGGATCGTGATTTCCAAGACTTGCATTCCTGTCTGATGGGGAATGGACGGCCGGTCGTGAAGATCGTCTACGGTGGAGAGCTCAGGCGCGAGTATCTTCGACGCAAGGATATGATGGAGCAGTTGGCCGCGCTCGACAGAAAGGGCCAGGCCAAGATCATAAGCGACGCCGAAGTGGATAACGAAACCAAGGCTGTGAAGGCGACCGGTCTGTGCCGATCAAATGATGAGCACGTCATTGCGCTGGCCAGGGTTGGGAGAGTCCGGCTACTGTGTGCGAGCGACAACGATCTTAAGAGGGACTTCAGGAACAAGGCGCTGATCGACGAACCTAGAGGTAAGATATACGACCGCCGAAGCCACGACGCGTTGCTCCGCGAATTCTGCACGCCGCCCCATGCGACCCGCGTCGGGAAACGACGCCGATGACGGCGATGTCTGTTGGCCTACCAGACAAACCAATGAAGGTGGTGAGCGCCACGCCTAGTTTTCCTGACTCAGCGAATCGACCTCAAAATGTCTCGAGCTAAAGCTTGTCACCTGCTCGCGGTGGAACCTGGTGTGCTGACTTTCGAAATAATAATAAAACGCCCAGATCACTGCCCAGTCGAATAGCGAGAACGCCAGCCCCCACAGCGAGCGGAATATCAAAGCAAGTCCAAACGCGTGAAGATAACCGAGCGTGTACATAGGATTATCCATGTACTTGTACACTCCGCGCGCCGCGTACTCCCGTTCGTCGCCGTCACAAAAGAAGTTGTACCAGTAATATCCCTTCGCGCCGACAACACGGTAAGCTGCGAGCTTCACACCGACCCCGACCACAGACAGAATGGTCCCTATCGCGAAGGTCCATTTGAAGGACGCCGGCAGTTGGAGGCTCGTGGCGCTGAAAACCATGACTAAGAACAGCGTGAGCCCATCCGCGTTTATGATAAGCGAGGCTCTCTTCTTGAAGCGCAGCCATTCGTCGTAGCTGTCCTCCTTCTCTTGCCTCCTGCTCAGCGTCAGGCCTATGTACAAAAAGTACGCCATGCGAAAGCCAACGTGAATCGCCGCCGCGGTGATTAAAGGAACACTTAGCATCGCAACGCACCCCAACAGAAAGACTTCAAGACGACGCGGAACCAAACTGAAGCCGCGAATCTCAGACTAGTCTCATGCAACTTGCGTGTGCAACCTTCACACTACCTTGAGATGCGTGGAAGAGCGTCATAGAATTGCGTTCGGAGCGCGCCTATGCAATTCAGCTTCGTCACCGCAGGTGAATCACACGGCAAAGGCTTGATAGCCATCATCGAAGGCCTGCCCGCCGGGCTGGTGGTCGACTTCGCAAGCGTCAACCATGAGCTCTGGAGGCGCCAGCAGGGCTACGGCCGCGGCGGCAGGATGAAGAT